>Ga0182024_10000930_pt1 | contig 75686 bp, 59 predicted proteins | sample P32metaG_FD_120480 | JGI IMG/M metagenome (GOLD analysis project Ga0182024, IMG submission 120480) | Permafrost microbial communities from Stordalen Mire, Sweden - P3-2 metaG (Illumina Assembly) | ecosystem: Environmental > Terrestrial > Soil > Wetlands > Permafrost | place: Sweden: Stordalen...
AACGCCCATGATGCCGCTGTGGCGATCCTGGTGCAGCGCCCCCACGATCTCGGTGGCGTTGGCCATCTTGTTCGGTTGATACTGCGACGCCAGAGTCATGAGCACTTCGCCCTTGCTCATTGGCATATCCACGGGGCCCAGGTTGAAGAACGAATGGCCAAATGCGAGCACGCGTTTGCCGTCGTTGTACGTCACCGTGCCGAGACCGGTGAGGCTCATATCGCCATCCACCAGCACACCCGCCACGGATTCTCCAGGGTTCAGCGAATGCTCCCAGCCCGGCGCCGGCTTGTTGGTGTGGAGCGCGCTTCCGGCGCCGCCGCTCTGCACGGCGGTGATTCCCAGTTGTTGGAGCATCGGCGTAAATTCACGCAATACACCTTCGCTGAAACCCGAGAACGTCAGGGGCGCCTCGATCGGCACCATCGTCGGATTCTGCAGCGAGGCGGGAATGCCAAAGCCGGAATTGGCAGCAACCAGTTTGTCCGGCGTTTTCGAATCTTGCGGGCGCGATTGATCGAACTCGTTGATCTCGAGCATCTCCTCGATGGGCGTGATACCGCAGATAGCATCCGGCGAGAAGGTGCTGAGACGCAGGGCGATGGCTCCCACCAGTTTTCCGTCGATATAGACCGGGCTGCCGCTCATACCGCCCGCCACATTGGTGCGGATCGCCTTACCGCCCATCTTGGCAATAAGGATGTCCTGATTGGGCCCCCACTGGTTTTTCCAGCGGCCGATAATCTCGATCGGAACAGGCTCCGCCTCGGTGCCCTGGAAAACCGTCCAGGCCGTGGCTTTCATACCGGGTTTCACATCGTTCAGACGGATGATCTCGACCTTGCCGGCTTTGGGACGAGAGGGCGGTGGATCGGCCGCAAATAGAGGCAGCGCAGCAGCCGCGACAATGATCAGAATCGCGGCGGTTCGCAGTTTCATCGGATGGACAGCTCCAGTTAGTAATATTGTACACCGCTGCCAGTCACCACCCTTACGCGAAAGTCATATATCTGATTCGCAATGGATTACGTGTGGGCTGGTGCGGAGAGCGCCGGGCTAACGGGTACGATGCAGTGTGGAACGAATCACAAGAGCAGATCAGGCGTGTGCGGTTGCAGCGGCTGCGGCACACGATTTCAATAACGAGCTGACTGTTATTCTCAGCAGCGTTTATAGTTCGATAACGGCTCTCGAGCCCGGACACCCCGCGCGCCCGCACCTGCTCGAACTGCAGGATGCCGCGCAGCGTTGTGCGCGCAAAAGCTCCGGACTCCTGAGCTTCGGCCTCAGCGGCAGCGCCCGCAGTCCGCGCGGGCCGATGGAAAAACTAGTCCCAGGGGACTGAGCGGGCACCGCTCCCTCGGGTCGCGGCTCTGTAACCCAACGTCTCATCGCGCCGAACCCAACGCCTCATCGCTCCGCACCCCTACTGAGCCGTGACCAAAGGGAGCGGTGCTGGCGCATGAGACGCGCTACCGTAAGAGCAGTGCTTGTGCTAGGCATTGAGACTTCGTGCGATGAAACGGCGGCGGCTGTGGTGGAGAATGGCGAAGGGGTGCTCTCCTCGGTGGTGGCGTCGCAGATGAGCACGCACGGCAAGTATGGCGGCGTAGTTCCGGAGCTGGCATCGCGCGAACATTTGCGAGCCATCGTGCCGGTGGTCCGCGAAGCGCTGGAGCGATCGGGTACTCAGTTGGAAGGTCTCGCCGCCATCGCGGCTACGGTGGGTCCGGGACTAGTGGGGTCGCTGCTGGTGGGGCTCACCTATGCCAAATCGCTGTGCTTCGCCCGTGGCCTGCCGCTCATCGCCGTGAACCACATCGAGGGCCACATCCACGCTGTGATCCTGGAGTCCAGGCGCGGTACACCGGTGGAATTCCCCGCTTTAGCCCTGGTGGTAAGCGGAGGCCATACCCATCTGTTCGAAGTACTGGAAGGTTTTCGCTACCGTCTATTGGGCAAAACCCGCGACGACGCAGCCGGCGAAGCCTTCGACAAAGTCGCCAAATTGCTCGGATTCGGATATCCTGGCGGGCCGGTGATCGATCTGCTGGCGCCCTTCGGGAATCCGCAAGCGGTTCGCTTCACCTTCGCCAAAATGAAGGGCAACGCGCTGGACTTCAGCTTTAGCGGGTTGAAGACGGCTGTGCTGCGCTGGGTTGAGAGCCACGACATGGCCGCGGAAATCGCCGCGCGGCGGGAGCTGTTGCGCAATATGCCGCGCCCTACAACCGAAGACTGGCGGGCAGCCACTCCGCAGCGCACGCTGGATCTTTTGGCTTCGTTTCAACACGCGGTGATAACGGAGTTGCTCACGCGGGCGGCTGCCTCTGCGGAAGGCATGGATGCCCGGTCGTTAATCATTTCCGGAGGGGTGGCCTGCAACACCGGGCTGCGCGCGGCGGCGGAGGCGGCTCGACTTCCCTACCCCGTTTATTTTCCGTCTCCCGGGCTTTCCACAGACAATGCCGCAATGATCGCGGCAGCGGCTTTTCCGAAACTGGCACGACAGGAGTTCGCCGGGCTGGACGTTTTGGCCCAAGCTAATCTGACATTGGCCTGATGCTCGGGTCGGATCGGGTTACGAAAGCAAAACCTGACACAGGCAAGGGTGCCTGTGCTACTTGCCCGGTTCCAGTTTGCTCATGATGCGGTCGTGAATCCAGTGCTCGTCCCACCACTCGCGCGGATTGATCTGTACGCCGTCGATCTGCATCCCAAAATGGACGTGCACGCCCTCCGCCAGTCCCGTGGAACCGGCCAGCCCCAGCGAGCCGTTCTTCGCGATCATGTCACCAACCTTCACGTCGATGCGCTGCATGTGGCCGTAGATCGACTGCAGTCCGTAGCCGTGGTCGAGCACCACGCAATTTCCGTAGATCCCCAGGTTGTCGGCCCATACCACCTTGCCGTCGTTAGCGGCGTGTACGGGGGCGTTCGCGGTGTCCGACAGGTCGAAGCCTAGATGCACCTGCCGGTCCACTTTCTTCCCCTTGTACATGTAGTCGCGGACGTCGGCGAAGTTGGCTTCCTCCTTGCCCCAGTGAATAAACGGACCGTTCCACAGGATCTTCTGCTCGGTCTTCGACCGAAGGTCCGCAAGCGTCTGGTTATTCTGGCGGCGCATCTCGCCGTTGATTTTGAGGAAGCGCGTGAGCAGATCCGGTCCGGGCGCCAGGGTGCCAGTCGGGTCGATATTGTTCACCAGCTTGTCCATCAGAGCATCGTCGAGCACGAAATCGCGCTCGCGGAATTTCTTGGGAAAGAGCTTGAACCAGAAGCGGCCGGTGGCTTCCGTGCCGGCCTGATTGCGCGCGTAAACCACCGGCGTGATATCGGGCGGCAGGTCCCACGCATAGGCGAACATGGAAAATCGTTGGCCCTCGTGCCCCGGCAAAGGGAAGCTGCGGAAGGTGTGGGGGCCAACCTTCACACCGGCCTCGTTCCAAGAACCGCTAGGAGTGAAGGTCACCAGTTCCATGCCAGCTTGGTTGATGTAGTGCTGGAGATCGTCCGGGATAACCCGCGGTGCTGAAAGGACAACGGTAACGTCCGACGATACCGAATCGGTGCTGGCGCGCAGATCGTTCGACACCGCCTCCACCACCAGCCGGGCTTTGCCTTCCTTCAGGTTCGGCGCTTTCTTCTTACCGGCTTCGAAAGTGACAGTCGCCGGCGGTTCGTGACTCTTCCAGAACAGGCGGTGCGCCGGCGCGTTCTGCTCATACACGGGAAACTGCGCGCCGTTCTGCTCCAAGTAAGCGCTGACGCGGCGCACGCCGTGCGAATTCGTCATGTGGACGGTAACCGGGGTGCTAACGCCCACCGAAGTTACCGCGGGGCTCATGCCGAGTTCCGTATGCGAGGACATGAGAAGAGGTACGGCGATGGCCACAACCACCACCAAAGCAATTATAAGTATCAGTACTTTCACTTTTTCACCCAGGAGTCGAGCCAGCCGAGGACGGTCTGGTACCACAAGACGCTGTTTTGCGGCTTCAGGATCCAGTGACCTTCATCCGGAAACACCACCAGCTTGGAAGGAACCTTTTGCAATTGCAGCGCCGTGAAAAATTCGAGCGCCTGCGTGTAAGGCACGCGGAAATCCAGTTCACCGGCCATCACCAGCATGGGAGTATGAAAGTCATTGGGGTAGCTGCTCGGCGACCACTTCGAGTAGACCTCTGGCTTATCCCACGGCGTACCGCCCATCTCCCACAGCGGAAACCAAAGTTCCTCGGTAGCGCCGAATTCGGCGGCCAGATCGTACACCCCGGCATGCGAGACCAAGGCCTTGAAGCGCTGCGTGTGGCCCTCGATCCAATCGGCCATGTAGCCGCCATAGGAAGCGCCGGCAGCCGTCATGCGGGTTGGATCCACATAGGGCATGTTGACCACGATATTGTCGGTGACGGCCATCAGGTCGTCAAAGGGCCGCCCGCCCCAATCCCCATTGATGTCATCGATGAATTTTTGGCCGTATCCCACTGAACCCCGAGGGTTTGGTTCGACCACAATATACCCTGCTGAAGCCAAGACTTGGGCGTTCCAGCGATAGGTCCAGTCGTGTCCCCAGAATCCTTCCGGCCCACCGTGCAGCAGCAGGATTACGGGGTACTTGATGTCGGCCTGGAAGCCCGGCGGCTTCACCACGAAGCTCTGGATGCGGGAACCGTCCTCGGCGTCTACCCAGAATTCTTCGAGCGGGGTTAGCTGGTGGCTAGCGAGCACAGAGTCGTTCAAGTGGGTGAGCGCCACAGGAGCGCCGCCACTCGAGGACGCGCGGTAAATCTCGGACGGTGATGCACCGGTCTGCTGCGTGTAGACCATCGACTTGCCATCACTGCTCAATTGGATGTCATCCAGCACGCTATCGCCGCCGGCGGCCACACGCTCAGCGCCGCCCTTGACCGACAGGAACTGGATGGCCTGGCGGCCGCGATCCACGGTAGTGAAGAAGATGTTGGTGGAATCGGGCGACCAGGTGAAGTTGGTGACCCAGCGGTCCAGGTTCTCGGTGAGATTGGTAACTTTGCCCGATGCCCGCTCCAGCAACATGAGGCGCCAGCGGTCGGCCTCGTTGCCGGCGCGGAGCTGCGCGCGCCAAGCCAGGTACTTGCCATCCGGAGAATAGCGCGGAGTGGCATCCGCTCCGGGGTTGGCGGTAATCTTGCGGGTCTCGCCGCCGCCGATGGGCACCACGTAGAGATCGCTGTTGGTGCTGGTAGCGGGCACGGCGTCGGCGTTCATGCCATAGCAGACTTCCGTTCCATCCGGTGAAATCTGATAGTCGTCGATGCCCTCGAGAGAAAACGGCGGCACATCGCGCGTGCCGGGCGTCAGATCCTTGGGCGCGCCGCCGGCCACTGGAATCGAAAACAGATGGCTGCGGCGTTTGGATTGCCAACTAGTCCAGTGCCGGTAGAGAAGCTCCGTATAGACCCGCGCCTTCGCCTGGCTGGTCTTTTCGGTATCGAGATTTTTCTGGTTGCACGCATCATCGGCGCCGCACTCCGGATAGACCGCGGAAGTGAACAGCAGATTCTTGCCGTCACCCGAGAACAGCACTCCGTCGGCCTCCGCAGCAAAGCTGGTGGTCTGCTTCGCATTGGATCCGTCCGGGTCCATGAGCCAGATCTGCGACGAGCCGCTGCGGTCGGAGACATAGGCGATGCGTTTGGAATCCGGCGACCAGCGCGGCCGCTGATTGTTCTCCCCGTCGTGCGTGATCTGGCGCGGTGCGCCGCCAGCAAGCGGGACGATCCAGACCTGTTGCGGTTTCTTATTCGCCGCCATGTCTACGCTCTGAACCGTGAAGGCTACCCAGAGGCCATCGGGTGAAATCTGCGGATCGCCGATGCGCTTCAACTCCATCAATGCGTTCACATCAAACGGCCGCTTCTGCGCGGATGCTGCAGCCACGGCGGCGAGCAGCAGGATCAGCTTGCGACGCATATGGAAGATTGTAACGTGGTGTGGGTTGGGGCCATGCCCTGCCCTTGGAGTTTGGACATTTTGGATTCAGTAGCCGCACCGGCGGCGAAGACCGCCGGCGTTACGTAGCGCCGGCGATCTTGTCGCCGGAACTGGGCAGCGCATGGCGCTGCCCCACAGCTTATACAATGAGACTTCTATCATGGCGCGTGATCGGGAGCAGGTGCGCTATCCGGCTCGAATCGTCGCGGGAGTCGCCGCTGCAGTTCTCTTCTGCCTTGGGGGCGCATTTCAATCATATGGGTTGGAATCCGCGTACCAGCACCAGTCGCCGGACCCGTATCAGATCTCGGCCCAGTTCGTGAGGTTCGCGCCGGTGCTGTCTGCGGTTCCCGAAAACGCCGTACTGGGATACGTCACCGATGCGGAACCCGGCAGCACGGTGGACTCGGCTTTGCTGTTGAGCGCTGAATACGTGCTCGCGCCCCGGCTGGTGACCAGAGGCACGAATCACGATTGGGTCCTCGGCAACTTCACCCGCCCGGCCGATTTCGCCGCCTTTGGGAAAAGTCGCGGTCTCCGCCTGCAACAGGACTGCGGCAATGGGGTGGTGCTCTACCGAAAGGAACCTCAGACGTGACGGGCCTGATTTGGGTATTGGAGGCGGTCCTGCTCGGTTGCCTCCTGGTCTACCGCTGGACGGATCTGCGGACGGTCCAGCCGGCCTGGGCGGCATGGCTGTTGATCTTCGGCGCTGGGGCAGCAGGCGGCATCGGCGTGACTTCGTGCCTGTTTTTCGTTTGCGGGGTACTGCTGGGAAGTCCGCTGGCGGCGCTGGTGCTGGAACTCGCGGCAATGGCATGGTTGGGATACGAATGCTTGCGCCGCCGCGCGCCGGTGGCTCAAACCAGCGCGGAAACCCGGCCGGTAGCTCTTCCCTGGATTGCGGGCGGGCTTCTTCTGGCTTTGGGGATCGCAACAGCCGCGATGGCGATCGCCTGGGATCTGAATGCCCAAGGCAATTGGGACGCCTGGGCCATCTGGAATCTGCGCGCCAGGTTTCTGGCATCACCAGCGGGGCTGGCCGAGCGCGCATGGTCGCCAGTGCTCGGCTCGTTCACTCATGCGGAATACCCTCTGCTGATTTCGGCTTTCGTGGGCCGTGCCTGGGCATTTAGCCATTCCGTTTCCACCGCGGTACCGGCTGCCACCTCCTACGTGTTCTTCCTTGCCCTGATCGCACTGGCCGCGGGCGGCGTGACCGTGCTGCGCGGACCGACGCTGGGTCTTTTGGCGGCCCTTTCGCTGGCGAGTGCCCCTCCGCTGCTGCGTGAAGTGCCGGCGCAATATGCTGATGTACCGCTCGCCGCTTACATCGCAGGCGCAATCCTGTTCGCGTTGTTGGACCGGCCCATTCTGGCGGGTATCCTTGCCGGATTCGCGGCCTGGACCAAGGACGAGGGGCTGCTTTTCCTGCTATTGTTTCTGGCGGCGACCGCCATTTTCCGGCGACGAACGGCTCTAGCGACGTGCGCCGGCGCGCTGCCCGCCGCGGCATTCGTGGCCGCCTTCAAATTGTTACTGGCGCGCGGCAATGGCTCGCTGCTCTCAAGTAGCCTGCCGGGCGCAAGCCATCGCATCTTCGACGTGAGCCGATACGGCACGGCACTCGCTGCGTTCGGCCGCGAATTTATCGGAATGGCGAGCGGCTGGTATCACCCGATTCTGCCTTTGGCCATACTCGCGGTGGCATTGCGCTTCGAACGCGAACGCCGGCGCGACATGGCTTTCAGTTTTGCGATTCTGGCAGCGCTGCTGCTCGGCTACTTCGGGATCTACATTCTCACGGCGAATGATATTGTCTGGCAATTGCAGACTTCGCTGAGCCGTCTTCTTGTGCAGGTGTGGCCGGCGCTGATTCTGGCGGGATTCGCCGGTCTGCACGCGCCCGAAGCCGCAGCAATCGTCACCCGTGTGGCAGAATCGAGAGTACGCCGAAAGGCGCGAGCATAAGACGTGCCATCGGTAGGACCACTCCAATCCGTTAAGGCTCTCGTTCTCCATCCATGGCGTCTGGCGGCTGTTCTTCTGATGCTGGCGCTGTTCGTTACCAACGTCTATCGAGCCGCTACTCAGTCGATCGCTCACGATGAAGCCTTAATATTCGAGTGGCTCCTCTCCGGCTCCTGGAGCCAGGTGCTGAATTTCGAACATGGCAACCACCACGTTCTGACCGATCTGCTGTCCAAGTTGATGATCACGATATTCGGCACGTCCGAGATCGCTCTGCGAACGCCCTCTTTGCTCGGCGGTCTCCTTTACTTTTATGCCGTGTTCCAAATTTCCGTATTGCTATTCGGCGAGGCTTACCTCCTTCTACTTTCCGTAGCCTTCCTCTGCCTGAACCCCTTTTTTCTGGACTATCTGTCTTATGCGCGCGGCTATGGCCTTGCATTGGGGTTTTTTTTCTATGCGCTGTATCAACTAATCGAGTATCTGGCGGAGTCGCCGGATGGGCGCGATTCCAGCCGGCCGGCCCGGCTTCTCAACAAAGCTGGAATCGCGCTGGGACTCTCGATCGGATCGAACCCCATCATGATTTTTCCCGGTGGAGCGCTCGTCGCATCCTTCGTCGCGATGCTTTTCATTGAGAGCGTGATCCGGCGACCAGAGCCAGTCGCAGTGGTGGCGGCCAAGGAGAAGACCCCGAGGTCGAGAAAAGAGCGCCGGCGAAGTTCACGCCATGAGACTGCATCCAAGCCCCGCATGAGGGGTTGGGAACTGGCGCTTCTGCATTTCGTGCTTCCGGCAGCGGCAATCGCCGGATTCCTTTTGCTGCTTCCGAAGCGGCTCATCGAACTCGAGGTCGGATATCTGGGCCCACCCTCGCTCACCGCGATTCTGGAACCTCTTATTCGGTTCTCATTCGTTCATTCTCCGGCGGGGTACGCAGGCTTGGCGGCATGGTTCCCCGCAGCCATGGCCATTCGGATCGTTACCTATTTTGTTGTGCCAGCCAGCCTCGCGGTGTTGGTGGTTCTCGCCGTTCGCATTCTTGTCAACTGGATCAGGAAGCGAAACCTGGGCGCCCTGCCCGTACTCGATCGATTCCTGCTACTACTTGGCGGAATGCTGCCTACGGCAATCGTGCTGATCGTCCTCAGCCGCTATCTTTTCCAGCAACCCTATCCCGAACTCCGGACGGCGGTGTATTGGATTCCACTGCTCGGGTTGGCGTACCTGAGTTTCCTCCGTCGGCTCGGCCTGGGGTCCAATATCGAGCGGATCTTCTCCGTGCCGGTGGCGGCGGTTCTCATCTTATGCGTGGCGCAGTTTGTCACTCAATTCAACTCGCGATACTTTGCCGAGTGGTCCTATTGCGCTGCTGGGAAAGACATGATGCAAATCGTCCGCACGGACCACGAGGCGAAACCTGGAAGAAGGGTGAAGGTCGGCGCCACCTGGCAACTGGAGCCAGTAATCAACTTCTATCGTGTCGCCTGGGGCCTGGATTGGATGGATCCGGTGTACCGCGAGAGCCCCGACAGGGTCAACGATTATTACTTGTTGGCTTACGGTGACACGTCGTTGGTGGAAAAGCTTCGTCTGAAGCCCCTGCTGAGCGACCGGCTATCCGGAACCGTGCTCGCCAAGCGAACGGATCTGTAAAGGGGCCACTACCGTACCGGCGACAAGATCGCCGGCGCTACGTAACGCCGGCGGTCTTCGCCGCCGGTGGGTTTCTGGCTCTGGAAAAGGACCTACCGAAACACATTGCTAATGTGCTCCCAGATGAATGCCAAACTTGCCCCAAACGCATTTCCTGCGCCACACATGACCACACCAAAGACCACGCCGCCCAGGAATCCCGTCAATAGGTCCTTCATCTGTGCCGTGTTCCCATATCTCCATCAGTGTCCGAAACAAATGGGGTAGTTGCGGATCGCCGGCGTACCGCGGACCGTACCATTACGCGCCCGCCGCGCCAACGGTCCGGCCGTAACCCATGTGTTAGCATGGGTCTTCCGAATATTTTGATCAAAGCCGTCAAAGGAACCAGGGACTTACTGCCTCCCGTCACGGAAGTGTGGAACCGCGTGGAGAAGGCGGCGCGGGCCGTTTTACGGGCCTATAATTACCACGAAATCCGTACGCCGATTCTCGAAGAGACGCAACTATTCGCACGCGGGGTGGGCGAAGAGACCGACATCGTCACCAAGGAAATGTACACGTTTGACGACCGCGATGGCAGCTCTCTGACCTTGCGTCCGGAGAACACGGCGTCGGTAATTCGCGCGTACATCGAACACCGGCTCGACCAGCGCCCCGGAGTGCAAAAGCTCTACTACATGGGTCCGATGTTTCGCCGCGAGCGCCCGCAAAAGGGCCGCTACCGGCAGTTCTACCAGATCGGGGCCGAGGCGATCGGATCGGAATCGCCGATGATCGATGCCGAAGTGATCGCCCTGGTCATCGCAATCCTGGAGCGCGCCGGCCTGAGCGGATTTCAACTGCTGGTCAATTCGGTGGGCGATGGCAACTGCCGGCCGCAGTATGTGGAACTATTACGGCAGGAGTTGAAAGCGGTGGCGCCGCAGATGTGCGGCGATTGCCAGCGGCGCGCCGACACGAATCCACTGCGCGTGCTCGATTGCAAGGTGGAAGCGGATCAGCCGATCATCGAGAAGCTGCCCACCATCGTCGACCATCTCTGCGATCCGTGCCGGGAGCACTTTCAAGCAGTCAAGAAATTTCTCTGCGATCTCGGAGTGCCGTACGAAATCCGCCCGCGGCTGGTGCGCGGCCTCGATTACTACATGCGCACCACGTTCGAAGTAGTCCACGGTTCGCTGGGTGCGCAGAATTCGGTGTTGGGCGGCGGCCGCTACGATGGGCTTGCGGAATCGCTGGGCTCGAAGATCCATTCGCCCGGTGTCGGGTTCTCCATTGGTGAAGACCGCCTGGTGATGAGTGTGGAGAGCGCGCAGTCGCCCGAGCGGCTCACCCTGTTTATCGCTGCGCTCGGACAAGCGGCGCTCGATCGGGCGGCAATCATGGCGCGGGACCTGCGGCGGGCCGGCATCTCCGTCGAAGTGGCGGAAGGAAAACTAAAGCGCCTGATGGAGCTCGCCGATAAGCTGGGCGCGCGTTTTACCTTGATCGTAGGAGAGAACGAACTGGCTGCGGGCCGCTACACCCTTAAGGACATGTCCACCGGCGAGCAGCAGAATCTGACGTTCGAAGAAATTGCCGCCGTCTTGAACTGACGGCCATTACTATGGAAACTTCCCTTGCATTGGATTTTCTGGGCGACCTTCAGAGGACTCACACTTGTGGGGAACTGCGGTCAACGGACGAAGGCCGACACGCCGTATTGATGGGTTGGGTCCACCGGCGCCGTGACCATGGCGGCGTGATTTTTGTGGATCTGCGGGACCGCGACGGCATCACCCAGGTGGTGTTCCACGAAGATGTGGGCCCGGAGGTTCATAAGCGGGCCGAGGAAGTCCGGCCCGAATATGTCATCGCCGTGGAAGGCAAGGTCGCGCCGCGCGGACCGGCAGCCGTGAACCCGAATCTGGCCACGGGGCAAGTCGAAGTGGTAGCTTCCCGCATCTGGATCTTAAACGAATCGCGCACACCGCCGTTTCCCATGGAAGAAGAGGTGGACGTAAGCGAGGACGTGCGCCTGAAATACCGCTACGTGGACCTGCGCCGGCCGCACATGCAGCGCAATATCATTCTGCGGTCGAAGATGGCGTTTGCCACGCGCGAGTTTCTGCACTCACAAGGCTTTCTTGAAATTGAGACGCCGTTCATGACGCGGTCCACGCCCGAGGGGGCACGTGACTACCTGGTGCCCAGCCGCGTGCAGCCCGGCAGTTTCTACGCGCTGCCGCAATCGCCCCAGATCTTCAAACAGCTTCTGATGGTGAGCGGGTTCGAAAAGTACTTCCAGATCGTGCGTTGTTTCCGCGACGAAGACCTGCGCGCGGACCGCCAGCCGGAGTTCACCCAGATCGATCTGGAGATGTCGTTTCCGCAGCAGGAGCGCATTTACGAAGTTGTGGAGCCGATGGTGCAGCGGATCTGCGAGGTGGCCGGAATCAAAGTCCACTACCCGTTTCCGCGGCTTACGCACGAACAGGCCATGCAGAGTTACGGCATCGATAAGCCGGATCTGCGCATACCTGCGATGCAATCCGTAGAGGACCTGGTGCCCGAACTGGCCAGTGCCGGCCTGCCGCTGGTGGCGATCCACATCCCCAACACCGGCGCCGCCAGCCGCAAAGAGCGCGACGAGCTAAAAGCGTTCGGACTGGAACGCGGGCTGCGCGTATACGACGATGCCAAGCGCCTGGAGCGCGACTACCCCGGCCCCATGGCCAAAGTGCGCGAGCGCTGCGGAGCGGGCGAGAACGATCTGCTGGTGCTGGCGGCCTGGGCCGGCGAACCGAAGGGCCATCGTCCCGAACACACCGTCTACACGGCGTGCGGCCAGTTGCGCCTCTACTGCGCCCAGAAATTCAACGACCGGCACAAGCTTCTGGACCCTCGGAACTTTCAGTTTCTATGGGTGGTGGACTTCCCCATGTTCGAGTGGGATGCCGAAGAGAACCGCTGGAATGCGGCGCACCACCCGTTCACGTCCGTGCACGACGAGGACCTGGAGAAGTTGACCAGCGACCCGGCGCACTGCCGCGCCAAATCGTACGACATCGTCTTGAACGGCGTGGAACTAGGCTCGGGCTCGATCCGTATTCACCGTCGCGACGTGCAAGCGAAGGTCTTCGCCGCGCTGGGCTTCAGCGATGACGAGGCGAAGCGGCGATTCGGATTCCTACTGGAGGCGCTCGAATACGGCGCGCCGCCGCATGGGGGGATCGCGCTCGGGCTGGACCGGCTGGTGATGATTCTGTCCGGCGAGACCTCCATTCGTGAAGTGATTCCCTTCCCTAAAACCGCGCGCGGCACGGACCTGATGTGCGATGCGCCGTCGCCGGTGCCCGAACGGCAGTTGCGCGAACTGGGAATCGCCATACGCGGACCGGCGAAGTAACACCGCGCGACGCCGATCGCGCCATGCGAATGCAAACCACAGTTTCAAAATGGGGTAACAGCTTAGCCATCCGGATCCCGCGCGTGATCGCCAAACAGGCCGGACTCAGCGAGGGAGACAGCCTGGCGCTGGCTCTGGGCCCAGATGGCAGCATCGTATTGCGCTCAACCCGGCGGAAGTACGAACTATCGGAGCTTGTCTCGCGGATCACGCCGAAGAATCGTCACCGGGAAACTAACTGGGGTAAGCCGCAAGGTGAGGAATCCTGAATGGAAGCGCGGGTGCGGCAGATTGTGGAAGAAGCCGGGCCAAGCCTTCCGTCACGCCAGATGATCGATGTTACTGAGCTTTCGTTGCGGGGCGATGGCTAGAATCGAAATTACTTCAGCGCCTTTCGCAGGTCTTTCAGCAATCCTTAACCACCGCATACTCCTTAAGGAATCCATCCAGCGCGCCGCGCGCACTCTGAGGAGGCGCTGTTGGGGGTTGGCCATGGTCAAGTGCTGGCGGGGCAAACTAAAGGCATGCCCCACTCAAAGCATCCTCCGCCGCCCGGACGCCATCGCCCGCGGGACGGTAGCCCTGCAGCTTGAGAGCGGCTTCCAACTCGCGCAGGATCAGCAGCACATATTCGGCGGTCGAGCCTTGTCCCATCGTGCCGATGCGGAAAATCTGACCGGCCAAGGGGCCGAACCCGCCCGCGATCTCGATCCCACGCTCTTCGAGGAGGTACTTGCGAACCTTAAGTTCATCAATGCCCTCCGGAACGCGCGGCGTATTCAAGGCCCAGAGGCGCTGGCCCTCGGCCACGTGCATCCGCAAGCCCATGGTTTCGATGCCGGCCACGAACGCCAGGTGATTCGAGCGGTGGCGCTCCCAGCGCGCTTCCAAACCCTCCTCGGCAATCAACGCTAAGCCTTCGCGGAGCGCATAGAACATCGTCGCGGAGGCCGTGTGGTGATAGCGGTGGCCTTCAAAATAGGTGTCCAGCAAGAGCAGGTCGAGATACCAGGTCGGAACCGTGGACGTGCGCGCCCGGCGCCTTTCGAGCGCTCGCGGCGAAACTGTGATCGGCGAAAGGCCCGGCGGACAGCTCAGGCCTTTTTGGGTGCAACTGTACGCGATGTCGATGCCGTTTTCATCCACCATCACGGGCATGGTGCCCAGCGAAGTCACGCAGTCGGCAATCACTAGCGCGTCCACTTCATGGGCCGCCTCGCAGACTGGCCGGGCCTGGTTGTGGACGCCCGTGGAAGTTTCCGCCTGGACGAAGGCGACCACGCGCGGTCGCTCCCGCCGGATGAAATCGCGCGCTTCCTGCGGATCGAGAGCCTTGCCCCACTCTTTTTCGAGGCGCACCACAGTCGCGCCCTGGCGTCGCGCCATTTCGCCTATGCGCTCGCCGAAGAAACCGTTGGTCAGCAGCGCGAATTTCTGGCCCGGCTCGGCGAAGTTGGCCACTGCGGCTTCCATGCCGGAGCTGCCGGTGCCCGACATGGCCATGTTGAATTCATTGTGGGTGGAATAAACATAGCCCAGCAGGGAGCGGATCTGTTCCGTGATTTCGAAGAAGAATGGATCGAGATGCCCCACCACCGGCTGGGACATGGCCGCGTACACGCGGGGAGCGACCATACTGGGTCCAGGTCCAAGAAGCAGCCGCTGGGGAGCGCGTAATGGCGAATAGTTAGTCGACATAGACATAAATGTTTAGTGTAAGCGGAGGATCGGAATGCTCAGGCGTTCTTATGGGCGGCGCTAACTTTTGAGAGCCTGCGCGAGATCCTCAATGATATCTTCGGGGGCTTCGATCCCCACGGAGAGCCGCACCAGGTTGTCGCGGATGCCCATGCGTTCGCGGTGCTTGGGTGACACCTCGCGGTGCGAGCTCATTACCGGGTAGAGCATCATGCTGTGAACATCGCCCAGCGAAGTGGCGCGGACAATCAGCCGGAGCGCATCCATGAACCGGAAGATTTCCTGGCGGCCGGCGCCCTTCAGCTCGAAACTGACGATGCCGCCATAGAGATTGGGCGGAAACAGGCGTCGGATGGTGGCGGCGTCGGGATGCTCGGGACTCCCCGGGAAATAGACGCGCTCCACTTGGGGATGTGTCGCCAGCCAGGAAGCCACGCGGCAGGCATTGGCGCACTGCCGCTCCATGCGCAACGGAAATGTCTTGATGCCGCGCATCGTCAAGTAGCTTTCGAACGGACCCAGGATGGGGCCGATGGCGCGCGACAGGGTGCGCAGGCTTTCATAATGCTGCTGATCGGTGACCACAATTCCGCCCATCACGTCGCCGTGCCCCCCCAGATACTTGGTCACGCTATGCACGGCGAAGTTGGCGCCAAATTCCAGAGGCCGCATCATCAGCGGCGTGGCGAAAGTGTTATCCACGACCAGCGCGGCGCCGGCCTCCTGGGCGATCTCGGCGATGCGGTCGATCTGCCCCACGCGCAGCAAGGGATTGGAGATTGTCTCGATGAGGATACAACCGGGCTTGGCTTCCGCTACCGCGGTCCGCAACGCGTCCAGGTCGCACACATCCACGAAGCGAACCGCAACCCCGGTCGGTTCCAGAACGTTGAGCAGCAAGCTGACGGACGCGCCGTACATCGCATTGGCCGCTACCACGGATTTGCGCCGGTCGGCCAGAGCCGTCACTACCGCCATCTGAATCGCGGCCATGCCGGAAGCGCAGGCCAAGGCGCCGTGGCCGTTCTCCAGGGTCGTCATCAACTCTTCCAGAGCCACGTTCGACGGGTTCTCGTACCGGGCGTAACAGTAGCCCTGCTCCTCCTGGCCGAAGATCCGGTCCAACTGCTCCATCGACTCGTAGAAGTACGAGGCCGCGGTATGTATCGGAGTGGTTACCGGGATATGCGAGCCGGCTTTCTTGCGGTCGCCGGCGTGGACCGCTTTGGTGTGGATCTTCAAGGCTATTTCCTCTTCCAGCGCACCCCTGCCTTAGTGTCCTCCAGGATCACGCCCTTCGCCAAGAGCTGCTGACGGATCTCGTCGGAACGGGCAAAGTTCTTCGATTTCCGGGCGGCCTCACGTTCGGCAATGAGCGCTTCCACTTCGGAATCCGCCAGGTGGTCGGCTGTCTTGGTCGGCTCGAGCACGTCGAAAATCCGGTCGAATAACTCCAGCAGATCGAGTGCGGCTTTGGTGTTCCCGGCGCGGAACTCACCGGCGTCCATGGCGCTATTGGCATCGCGGACGTATTCGAAGACGGCACCCAGGGCCCCGGCGGTGTTCAGGTCGTCGTTCATTCCGTCGGTGAAGGCTTTGCACGCCAGCGCCGTACGGGTACTCAACTGTTCGTTCATGCCATCGGCAAAGCGGTCGGTTTCCACGCGCAGCTTGAAATTGCGCAAACGATCGATGGCGGTGGCGGCCGATTTCAATCCGTCAAACGTGAAGTTGAGCTGTTTGCGGTGCGGCACCGACGCCAGCAGGTAGCGAATGGCCTCCGGCTGATAACCGCGCTCATCCAGCAGATCGCGAAGCGTGAAGTAGTTGCCGAGCGACTTGGACATCTTCTGGCCCTCCACCAGGAGGAACTCCGAGTGGAGCCAAAAGCGCGCGAACGGCTTGCCGGTGAGCGATTCCGACTGCGCGATTTCATTTTCGTGGTGCGGAAAGATCAGATCCACGCCGCCGGCATGAATATCCAGGGTTTCCCCAAGGTACTTTATGGCCATGACGGAGCACTCGATGTGCCAGCCTGGGCGTCCTGGGCCCAGGGATGTCTCCCAGAATTTCTCCCCTTCTTTGGGCGCTTTCCACAGCGCGAAATCGCGCGCATCGGCCTTCTCGTAAGTGTCCACGTCCACGCGCGCGCCCGCCATATTGCCGCTGAAATCGTTGTGCGAGAGCTTGCCATAACCGGGGAAAGTGGAGATCCGGAAGTAGACGGAGCCGTCGGTCACATAGGTATGGTTGGTACGGCCCAGTTGGCCGATGGCGTCCACCATTTCGCCGATGTGCTCGGTGGCCTTCGCCAGGTGTTCCGGCTGCTCCAGCCGCAACTTGCGGCAATCGTCCAGAAAGGCCTGCGTGTAGATCGCCGTGTAGTCCTCCAGCGACTTATGCTGGGCCGCGGCATTGCGGATGATCTTGTCATCGACGTCCGTGATGTTCATGACGTGATCGAGCCGGAAACCACTGGCACGCAACCACTTGCGGAGGATGTCGACGAACGTAAAGGTCCGGAAGTTACCAATGTGGGCAAAGTCGTAGACGGTCGGTCCGCAGGTGTACATGCGAACCGTGTTGTCGCGGGCCGGGGAGAACTCTTCGACCTGCTGTGACAACGTGTTGTAGAAGTGCAACGTCATAGATGACAGGGAGTTTTCATCGTACCAAGGTGGGGCATGCTTCAGCTTGCCCAGTCTGTCACCAGCTCATGATTTTAAGAGCAAGCTAAAGCATGCCCCACCCTACTAGGCAGAATGGTAAGAGCAGTTACTCTTTGACCCGGTAAAAAATACGTGCCCAGACGCACATGGGCCGGAAACCGGACCTTTGCAGTGGTGGAGCGTGAATTGCTTAAATCGCACACAAGGAAAATCCCATGGAGAGCATGATCGACAACCGGAGACACGCCCAACGTTTCAACCTGCGCCTGAACCTGCGGTACCGCGTGTCTGAGAAAGGCATCGAGCATCGTTGGAGTACGGGCACAACCAAGGATCTGAGCCGCGAGGGACTCGGTATTAAGCCCCGCCGCCCGCTCCCGGTAGGTTCGCATATCGAGATCCGAATCGAATGGCCGGCCCGGTATGAGTCGGTGCATCCCGTAGAACTCCATATCACCGGTTTTGTGATCCGCAGCGAAAACGGCCGGGCGGCAGTGCGCATCAGTTCGCATCGGTTCCTGGTCCAGGACGGCGAGCCCTTGGGCAAGACGGCATAGCTCTAAAGAGAAGGCCGTCTAAGGCCCTTTTTGTTGCAAATATCCACACTTTGTTGTATTTTCCCCTTCCCCTTTCGCGCTAATAGACTTAACATTTGGGCATGAAGAGATTCACACCTCAATATCTACTATTAGGGCTTGCCCTAGTGTTCGGCTCTGTCGCCGCCGTTGCGGCAGACGCACCGGCAAAAACTATTAAGAGCGTTCCGGCCCGCGACACACAGACCTTGGATGGCAAAGCCATGTTCCACGAGTATTGCGCCGTGTGCCATGGGGATAATGGGAAGGGTAATGGGCCTGCGGCCGACGCCTTGAAGAAGGGGCCCGCGGACCTGACCCAGGTCGCCCGCAAGAATGGCGGGACATTTCCCGAGATCAAGGTTCAGCGGATGATTACCGGCGAGGATGAAGTGGCCGCCCACGGCAACCGCGCCATGCCCATCTGGGGAAATATCTTCCGCTCCATGAGCAACAAGGAAGGCGAAACTCTGCGCGTGAATGCGCTCATGAAGTACGTGGAGCAGTTGCAAGCCCAGTAAGGATACGGGTCCCGTGCCCTTTACCGAATGGACCCTCGTGCCGTCTGGCATGGCAGTTTACAAAAAAACCGCTCCCTTTGGCCGCGGCTCAGTAATTGACCGGAGGGAGCGGTTGACGCGATGTAGAATGGCTTCATGGTTGGTAGACTCCGAACCTGGTTGAGCCGCCTTCCGCGGGGGCCCGTGAACCGGGGCTTTCTTGCCGAGTGGGCGGTCAACCTGATTTTCCTGCTGTTCTGCTGGACTTCGCTGTTACAGGCTTATGTGATTCCCTCGGGGTCCATGGAAGGAACCCTGCTGGTGGGAGACCATCTGTTTGTCGACCGTCTGATTTACGCCCCCTCAGATTCCCTATCGAAGCACCTGCTGCCGTACCGCGACGTGCGCCGCGGCGATGTGATTGTTTTCCGCTCGCCGGTGGAAAACCTGACTTTGGTGAAGCGCGCGATAGGCGTGCCCGGCGACCGCATCCGGCTATTTCACAAGCAGCTCATCCTGAACGGCAAACCGGTCGACGAGCCATACGCGCGCCATATCGAGGGAAACCTGGATACGTACCGGGACGACTTCCCCTCTTCGGCGCCGCCTATCGGCCTGAACCCGCGCGCGATGGAGATGCTCCAATCTAACGTGGTCAACGGCGAACTGATTGTGCCGCCGGGGTTCGTCTTCGCCATGGGCGACAACCGCGAGAACTCCAATGACAGCCGCTTCATTGGTCTCATACCGCGGGAGAACATCGAAGGCACACCGATAGTGATTTACTGGTCGTTCGATGCGCCCACCGAAGACTTGATCAACCCCAATATCGGGTTCGACCATGTCATGGACGTAGCGATCCATTTCTTCACCAAGACACGCTGGCGCCGCAGCTTGCACCTGGTGCGCGGGTACCCGCTGGGGTCGTAGCTGGCCACCCGGCGACAAGGATCGCCAGCGCTACAGCACCGCCAAGCCGGCAGCGGCTACCTGGCCATCCTGCGGACTGGTGCCGCCGCTGACGCCGATGGCTCCCAGGAATTCTCCGCCAACTACGATAGGCACTCCGCCTTCCACAGGGACAGCGCCGGGGAGTTTCATCACCACGAGCCGGCCGCCCGCTACGGCATCCTCCAGAGCCTTGGTAGGCCGCTTAAAGCGAATGGCGCAGGCGGCTTTCTCCTGCGCAATCACCACGCTGCCGAATTGGGTGCCGTCCATGCGCTCGAGGTAGATGGTGTGACCTCCGTCATCCACCACCGCGATCACCATATTCCAGTTGTTCTTCTTGGCTTCGGCCTGAGCGGCCGCCGCAATCTGCTTGGCCCCTTCGAGGGTTAAGAGTTTCTTGGTCGCGAGTTGTGCCATCGACTGTCTATTGTATGAGAGTCAGCGCAGCACGCGTATGCGGTGGGCTTCGCTGTCGGAAACGTACAGCACGCCGTTGGCGAAGAGGACTCCGTGCGGGCGATTGAGCTTGCAGTGGAGCGGGTCGGGCTCCGGACCATCGCCCAGCTCACCTGTGCCTAGCACGGTGGAAATGACTCCGCTCTTCAGATCGATGCGCCGAATGGCGTTGCTCTCGGTATCGGCCACATAGAGGATATTGCCGTTCGCGAATGCGAGCCCTTTGGGACCGGCGAGCCGCGCAGCCGGACCTGTTACCGTACCGCCGAAACGCGCGTTCAACGCCGGGCCGCCATCGCCGCTGTAGCCCTGCTCCCCGGTTCCGGCAACACGATGGTAGGTTTGCGTTTTGGCATCGATGCGATAAATGGCATTGCCTTCGCGGAGTGCCAGATACAAATCGCCATTGGGGGCGATAGCGAGCGTGCGCGGACCGCTCAGCGGCGTGCCGTGGACGGGTGCGCCATCGGGAGTTGGCTGCGGCTCTCCGGTTCCGGCATAAGTATCGATCAGCCCGGTTTTCGGATCCAGACGGCGAATCCGATGGTTCCCGAGATCGCAGATCAAGAAGGAGCCGTCCCGCTGGCGGAGGATGCAGTGAGGCTGTCGCAGTTGTGCTTTGGCCGCCGGGCCGCCATCGCCGCTGAACCCCGGCATACCGGTTCCGGCGACGGTGGAGATCACGCCGGTCTTCATGTTCACTTTGCGAATGACGTGGTTGTCGCGCTCGGCGAAAAACAGATCGCCGGCGGCATCGAAGGTCAACTCGTGCGGAGCGGAGAGCGATGCCTCGACAGCCGGCCCGCCGTCCCCACGATATCCGCGCTGCCCATCGCCGGCGATCGTGGTCAGATGTTTGGTGGCAAGGTCCAGCCGCCGCACGCGCTGGTTGCCCAGATCGCAAAAGTACAGCGCACCATCGGGGCCGATAGCCGCACCGTAGGGATTGTTCACCTGGGTATCGGAGTATGCCGGAGTGCCGTCGCCGACGAGCGTGGTGACCGTGGCGGCCGGGAGCAATGCCGCCAGACTGATTAGAATAATTGCCGCCTTGGTCATGCCAAGCATCATATAATGACCGGGCCACATGAACCCACAACGCTACTATCGCATCGCCGCCGAAGAGGCCTATGCGCCGCCTGAACTGTTGCAGCATTATCAAAAGCTGCTGGCCGATCCGGCTAAGGCCGACCCCGGTTTCCTGAGTCTCTGGGGACACTATCTGGGCAAGAGCGCCGCTGCCACTGCGCTCGCCACGCGCATTCAGGACATCGGAGAAGGACGCATCGCCGATATGGACGCGAGCGGCATCGCCAAGCAGATCCTTTCCTTGACGGCGCCGGGTGTGCAGGTGTTCGATTCCGACACCGCGACAGGTTTGGCCAGGTCATTCAACGATCAACTGGCCGATGCCGTAGGAAAGTACCCGGAGCGTTTCGCGGGCCTGGCGGCGATCGCGCCTCAAGATGCTGCCGGCGCGGCCAAGGAACTGGAGCGTGGAGTCAGAACTCTGGGGTTGAAAGGCGCCATCGTGAACTCCCACACCCGGGGCGAGTATCTGGACGACCGCAAGTTCTGGCCGATTTTCGAAGCCGCGGAGGCGCTGCGCGTTCCCATCTACCTGCACCCGACGACACCTTCAGCGGCTATGATCGCCCCGTTTAAAGAGGCGGGCCTGGATGGCGCGGTTTTTGGCTTTGCCGTGGAAACCGGTCTGCACATGCTGCGCATCATCACCAGCGGCGCGTTCGACCGGTTCCCCGGGCTGCGGGTGGTGGTGGGCCACTTGGGCGAAGCGCTGCCCTATTGGATGTTTCGCATCGATTTCATGCACGGCAGGATGGTGGCCGCCGGGCGGCATCCGCGCGTGGGGAAGCTGGCTAAGAAGCCCAGCGATTATCTGAAAGAGAACTTCTATTTCACGACCAGCGGCATGGCTTGGGAACCGGTGATTTTGTTTGCGCAATCGGTGCTTGGGGTGGACCGCGTGATGTATGCGATGGATTATCCCTATCAGTATGTGCCTGAGGAAGTGAAGGTCACCGACGATCTGCCAATCAGCGAGGCGGATAAAGAGAAACTGTACCGGGGGAATGCGGAACGGGTGTTTGCGTTGTAGCGGCCGACCCACCGGCGACAAGATCGCCGGCGTTACTTCTCGGCGGGCCTGGTCGAGATCAGATGCGGTAAGTCGCGATTATTCTCTTCGCACAAATATTCGAGTAGCATGGGCAGCCCCGGGGGCGGTGGCAGGGGTTTCCAGGTTCGCTGACTGGTCCACGGTTTGGCGTACATCTCGGGATCGTCGAGCGTGAAATCCAAAACCAGCGTGTCGGGACCTGTACGTCGCAGGCGCTCGACCACATGCAGCGCATCGCTGTGCTGGTGCCCAGCAGTGTCGAGCCAGGTTTTGTCGCCGCCCAGCAAACCCACCGTGTCGATGACGAACGTGTCGCCTTCCCACCAGCCCACGTTATCGCCCATGTACGTCGGTTCGGTCTTCTTCGGGTGCGGACGGTGGTCGGTAGGAATCACGCGCCAGAGGCGCATGTATTCGAAAGCCATCACCACATATTCGGGTGTCTGGAGGATCTGCACGGGATAGGGCGACGACATGATACGCGGTACGCCAGGATAGAGGCAACGCGCGGTCGGGTCATCCTTGGCGTCGTGGTGTTGGAAAGCCGCCCGCCCCGCCGCAGTGTAGGGGACCTGGTCCTCCTTGCCCTGCGCCATGTCGGGAGCATATTGGATATTCCAAAAGCCCGAGAAGTCCGGCTTGCCGTCAGACGTGCGGGGGATGGATGGCGCAGTAGATTGCGCAGCCGCAGGAGGCGGTGTAAGCAGACCGGCGGTTAGAAGAACGGTGGCGATCGTCGTGGCGCCAAAGCAGGGTTTCATCTCGAATCTCCTTCAGCCCCCCAGGGGCTTGATGCAATTGTAGCGGACGCAGGTTCTGATGCCTCGGGACGTTCGAATGCGATTACGGCAGGATTTATGCTAATATGCTTTTGTGCGTACTACCATTGACTTGCCTGATCCGCTGTTCCGCGAGCTCAAGACGGTGGCTGCACATCGCGGCACTTCGCTGAAGAATCTGATCCGTACGGCGGTCGAAGAGGAGATCCGCAAAACTCAGCGCAAGGCCGGCCGCCGGGTGAAATTCCCCTTGCTGGAGTCACGCGAACCGGGCAGCTTGGATCTCACGAATGCCGAGATCGAAGATCTTTCTGCCTGACGTGAACGTGTGGCTGGCGCTGTCCTCGCGCCGCCATGTCCATTCCAGCGCGTGTGGGATCTGGCTGAATGGTCTCCAGCAGGCCGAAATCATGTTTTGCCGCGTCACCCAAATGGGCCTCCTGCGCCTGTTAACCAACAAAACCGTGATGGGACACGATGTCCTGTCGTCGCGAGATGCATGGCGTGCGTATACCAGTATCCGCGCCGATGACCGAATGGGCTTTGCAGTCGAGCCGCTACATCTGGAGGGCGGGTGGCGAAAACTTACAATTTCCGACCGGCCCACACCCAAGATTTGGACCGACGCATATCTGGCGGCTTTTGCGCGCTCGGCTGAAATGCAGTTAGTGACGCTCGATCGAGCGATAGTCGCACTCGATCCGAACGTCCTGCTGTTAGGTTGATCGAACTCTATTGCGGCTGCGTGGCATTCTTGCCTTCCGGCGCAGCCAGGAGTTTCCGGATGAGCGCGGCCGTGCTCTCGTGCACCTCGCCGGTGCTGCCGTCGAAACCGAAACCGCCGGCCAGGCCCATGGCGGCATCCAGCGGTGTTTTCCCTCGCCTATCCTTCACGTCCAATTTCGCGCCGTGGTCCGCCAGGAATTCAACCACTTTGTCGTATCCCTGCACGGCAGCGCCGTAGACGGCGGTTTGGCCGCGGCTGTCGGCTGCGTTGATATCGACGCCGGCTTTCAAACAGAGTTCGATGGCTGCGATCGCCTCACCTTCGGTCTTGAGACGGCCGGTCGTATCTTCCTCTTTGGTGCCAAGGCCCGCGGCGGCCATCAAAGGGCTAATCCCGGGCTTGGTGGCGAGCTTGATATCGGCGCCCTTGGCCAGCAGAAGGCGCATGGCATCCACGTCGCCGGCTTTGGCCGCGCGCAGGATGGGCGTGGCGCCGGTGGTCAGCATGGTATCGTCGCCGCGGTCGAGCTTGGCGCGGTAGGGCTGCTGCTTCAGCAGTTGCGCGTTCGGGTTGGCGCCGCGGTCCAGCAGCTTCTGGATCAGTTCAAGGCTGCTCAATTGGTTGTCGATTACTTTTGGCGCGGGGCGGGCCGAAGCGGGCATGGTGTTGAAGTCCACTGCGGCGTATAGCGCGGCGCGGCCGGTTTTGTCGGCAAGGTTTGGATTCGCGCCCTTATCGACCAGGAATCCGGCAACATCGTAGTGGCCGTTAATGATGGCGTAGACCGTGGGGGTGACTCCGTCCGGATCGGCGGCGTTGATATCGGCGTTCGCATCCAACAGGATTTGCGCGCACTCCAGACAGCCCTGGCGGACGGCAAATAGCAGCGGCGTCAGCGCACCTAGCGGCAACCACTTTTCGCGCGGCTCGGAGGTGGTCTGCCGTTCCCAATTCTCAGGGCTGGAGCGCGCGTTCACGTCGGCCCCGTGCGCGATCAACTCGCGCATCATGGCTGGGTGGCTTTCGGCAGTGGCCCACATCAACGCCGTTTCGCCGTGCCAGTTTTCTTTGGCATCCACCTTCGCGCCGTGGTCCAGCAGGACTTTGGCCGCGTCCACCTTGCCCGTGCGGGCAACGGTCATGAGCGCGGTTTCGCCTTCGGTGGCGGCTGCGTTGGGGTCGGCGCCGGCCTTCAGCAGCTTCTCGATCATGGCGGGGTCGCCGTTGACGCACGCGAGATACAACGGCGTGACGCCATAGCGATTGGCGGCCTTCACGTCGGCGCCGGCACGGATGAGGCGCTCGGTTAGGTCCGCATCGTTCTGGCGCACGGCCCAAGCGAGCGCGGTGGTGCCATCGGCTTCGGGAATGTTGACGTCGGCGTGTTGTTCGAGCAGGGACAGGATCGCGGGTCGGTCGCCTGATTTGACGGCGTTGACCAGGCGGGTATCGCCCAGGGTTGCGGCAAAAGTGGTCGCCGCTAGGAACGCTACAGCAAATGGACCGAGGTATCGCACGCGCATGTTCTCCAACCTGACACAGGCCGGGAGGCCTGTGCCACTCTACAACTCCGCCATCTTTCCCGTGCTGTCGCCGAGGTTATCCATGGGCACGCCCGATTTATCGAGCAGGGTCAATAGAAGATTCGTCATGGGCGTGTGGTCGGGATAGCGCAGATGACGGCCGCCCTGTATGCGGCCAGCGCCGCCACCCACCACAATATTCGGCAGCGGGAAATGATTATGCAGATTGCTGTTGCTCATGTTGCTGCCGTACAGAATGACGGAGTGATCCAGGATCGAGCCATCGCCATCGGGCGTGGACTGCAGCTTCTTCAGGAAACCCGCGAACAACCCGATGTGATACTGCTGAATTTTGACCAGCTTTTCGATCTTCTCCGGCTTGTTCTGGTGATGCGAGGTGGCGTGGTGCCCGTCAGGAACACCGATCTGCGGATAGGTCCGGTTGCTGACCTCACGAGCCACCATGAAACTGGCGACGCGCGTAACATTGGCCTGGTATGCCAGCGCCAGCAGGTCGTACATCAGCTTGACGTGCTCTTCATATGCAAACGGGATTCCGGCGGGGGCTTCGGGCAGCGACAAGTCCGCGCCGGCCTGTTCACTCCCGGCGCGCTGAATGCGGCGTTCGATTTCGCGCACGTTATCCAGGTAGTCGGTAAGGGTCACGCGGTCTTTGGCGCCGAGGGTGCGCTGCAGATCGCCGGCCTCCTTGGCCACCGCGTCGAGAATGCTGGTGTCCTCCTGGTTGCGGGCCAGCCGTGCTTCGGCGCTACCGCCCTGACCGAACATCCGCTCGAAGACTTTGCGCGGGTTGATCTCCATGGGGAGCGGCGTGGTGTGCGTCCGCCAGGAGAGCGTGTTCATGTAGATGCAGCCGTAATCGCGATCGCATGAACCGATCAGGCCGGAATGGTCTTCGGTGGCCAGCTCCAGCGACGGCAACACCGTGTCCTGCCCGATGTGCTGAGCGGCGATCTGGTCCGCGGTAACGCCCGCATAGGCGTCCTGCCCCTGCGTCGGTTTGGGGCGCACCCCGCTTAGCCAGGTGGTGGGGCTGAGGGAATGCACGGCGGTGGTGTCGGCGGCCCTGTGTCCCAGGCCGCTCACCACATTCAGGCAGTCGCGGAAAGGCTCCAACGGTTTCAGGATGCGCGTGAACTCAAAGCCGGCGCCCTCGGCCGCGGGCGTCCACTGGTCCATGATGGCGCCGTGCGGAATATAGATGAAGGCGAGCCGGGACGAAGGCTTGGCGGCCGTCCGAGTCTGGGCGACGAGCGCCGGCACCATGGAATCGAGCAGCGGAAGGGCGAGCGAAACACCCATGCCGCGCAACAGCGTGCGGCGGGAAATGTGCTTCTTGGTGATCAGCATGGATCCCCTCTCTTAGCAGTGTAATCACCGGCGACAAGATCGCCAGCGCTACGTAACGCCGGCGGTCTTCGCCGCCGGTAGGGTGGCCCTTGACTCGAAATGTCCGAACTCCAGCGGCAGTCCACTATTTCCTCCCAGGCGATTGGACCGCGGCAGTAGTCACCCGCGCGTCGTCGCCTGCCTGCGATTTCTTCATTTCAAACGCCACGCTCTTCACGATTCCCATTACCAGCGATGAAAAGCGGTAGTTATTCGACGCCGCATCGTGCACGATGTCGCGCACCACCGGCATATCGTAATACTCGAGTCCACGGCCCAAAGCGTACGTCAAAAGTTTTTCCGTCATCGTATCGACGAACTGATCGGGATGGGCCAGGATGGCTTTGCGGAGAGCAGCCGGGCCATCCACTTGCGAACCGTCCGCGAGTTGGCCGGACGCATCGACGGCGCCGCCGGGCTCCTTGGTGCGCCACTGGCCGATGCCGTCGAAATTCTCCAGCGAGAATCCCAGCGGGTCCATGATCTTGTGGCAGCTCGCACAGGCCGGATTCTGGCGGTGCTGCTCCATCAACACGCGGACAGAGAGCATCTTTCCGCCTTCACCACTTTCTTTCAGAGCGGGTACGTTGGGCGGGGGCGCTGGCGGCGGCGTTCCCAGAATGTTTTCCAAAATCCATTTGCCGCGCAGAACCGGCGAAGTCCGATTGGGATAAGAAGTCACCGTCAGGATGCTTCCCTGCCCCAACAATCCGCGACGGTTCTCATCGGTGATCTGGACGCGGCGGAACTGGCTGCCGTATATGTTCGGAATCCCGTAGTGACGGGCCAGGCGCTCGTTGACGAAGGTATAGTCGGCATTTAGCAGGTCGAGCGCGCTGCGATCTTCGTGCACGATGCTCTCGAAGAACAGCTCGGTTTCGCGGCGCATGGCTTGCCGCAGGTTGTCGTCCCAGTTGGGGAAGGTATCGCGGTCGGGAATCGAGCTCGGCAGATTGCGCAGGTACAGCCACTGGCCGGCGAAGTTGGTCGCCAGCTCTTTTGCACGTGGGTCGGCCAGCATGCGCCTCACCTGCTGATCGAGCACGGCGGGATCTTTTAGTTTTCCCTGCGCGGCGACATCCAGCAACTGATCGTCGGGAACCGTGCTCCACAAGAAGAACGATAAGCGCGAGGCCAGTTCCAAATCGCTGACGCGGTAATTGGCGCCTGGCGCCACATTGGACGGATCGGGCGAATAGCGGAATAGAAACTTCGGGTCGGCCAGAATGAGACGGAGAGCGGACTCAATGCCCGCGTCGAAGTTGCCCTTATTGCGGCCGGCCTGGTAGAAGCTTAACAGCAGCTCCATATCCTGGTCGCTGACGGGACGGCGGTAGGCGCGGCGGGCCAGGCTCGTTAGAATCTTCTTCGCGCACGGCAGCTCATCGCTGGCGCCATTGGGGCGACACGAAAAGATCCGGCGGCGGCTGGGCGTATCCCCCGGTCCGGTCGGCTTGAGCGGGCCCGTGATATCCACGTAATCGATCAGCGGGATGCCGTTCATGTTTTGAAGATCGAGGTCCCGCGTGAACGGCTGCAATGGTTCGACGGACTCGGCCGAGTTCTTGCGGAGGAACGTCACCACAACCGTGCGCGGGCCGGCCTGGATGGGAGCGCGAACCTTGAGGCGCGCGTCCATCGCGTCTCCAGCAACACCCAGATTGGCGTCCATCGTCTTGTTGTCGGCTTCGCCGCCCACCGGGGCCAGGAAGACGCGTTGGCCATCCACGCTGATTTCGAGCTGGTGCGGCCACTCGAGACCGGTGATGTAGCCGACGATGTTGCGCAGCAGCTTGACGCTGAAATTGTACTCGCCATCGAGCGGGAAGTTGTGGTGGATCGCGATGCCGCCGCGCGTGCCGAGCGGCAGATCTTCGATGTGATCCTCTTGCGCGAGATCCGGCGGGACGCGATAAATCTCGCTCACCGGTGTGATAGCGGGATCGCCGACCGCGAGGCTGGCAATCTGGCGCGAGGCCCCGAGATATTGCTCCAGCAGCGAGGGCGACACTTTCAAGACGTCGGCGATGTTGTCGAAACCGTTGGCTTCGTCGTCAGCGGGGAGAAGCGAGGTGACGTCGATATCGAGGGCCAGCAGCTCGTGGATCGCGTTGGCATACTCGGCTCGGTTGAGGCGATGCAGCGGGTCGCGGCCCGGATTGGGATTGGCGGCAGCCGCCCGGTCGAGAGACGCTTCCAGCCAGGAGATGAAGCCTTCCGTGGCTGGCTTGTCCGGCCGCGGCATTCCGACCGGAGGCATCATGCCGCCGCGCAATTTGCGGACGACCTTTTCCCACACTTCGGCACCGTCGGCGATGTGGTTCAGGTCCATCTTGTCGAGCATCAGGCCGGCGGTCTTGGCGCGTTGGTTATGGCAGACCACGCAGTATTGATCGAGCAGAGCGCGTTGAGGAGAAGATGGCTGCGAGTGGGCTATCGACGCCAGCGCGAGAGAGGCTGCGATGAGGACAAACCGGGTCTTCCCTCGCGAGCGTTTCCGCAAAACAACTACCTCCAGATGGCGCCTGCCTCGGGCAGGAAGAAGACCGATCCGCCGCCCCGGCTTTTCGACTTAAGTCAATCATATCCCAGGACAAAGGGTGCAGGCATGGCTCATGGGAGCTAGGCGCAGAAATCACCGGCGGCGAAGACCGCCGGCGCTACGTAACGCTGGCGATTACGGCAGCGTGAACACGTTCAACGTATCGCCGGCCACGATCGCCACGTACTGTTTGCCATTCTTCGCCTGGTAGGTCATGGGATTGGCGTTGCCCGTAGCGGCCATCTGGAAAGCCCAAAGCTCTTTGCCGGTTTTGGAGTCGAACGCACGGAAGCGATTGTCATTCACCGCACCGATGAATACCAGCCCGCCCGCAGTGGTCATCGGTCCCGAGAATGCATCCACCGACCGGCCGGTGTGGCGCTTGGCTTCCGGCAGCTCGTCGGTGATGCCCAGCGGCACCTGCCAGGCAATCTCGCCGGTGTTGGCGTTCACGGCATTCAAACGGCCCCATGGCGGTTTCTGGCACGGCCAGTTGATGGTGCGGCCACTGGCCTCCTTTACTGGAACGCTGAAGGTGTGGAAAGGCCCGGGGCCATCCACGGCTGCCCGCTCATAGGGCAGGTCGGAACCGCGCGTGTCGAAGCTGTACATCACGCCCGGTTTTCTCTTTTCGGTCCAGCCCACCTGACCCAGGTCCTGTGTGTAAGCGAATACGTATCCGCTCTTCGGATCGGTGGCCATTCCGCCCCAATTCGTGCCGCCGGTGGCGCCCGGAAAAATCACCGTCGATTTGGGCGCAGCGCCGTCTTCCTGAAGGAGAAACGGCGTAAAAGGGCCGGCGTTGTAAAACCCGCCGCTCTTCGCGACCAGTTCCTGGCAGGCCTTGGCGTGCTCGGGCGTAGTGTCCTCGGCGGTGACCAGGTCTTCCGGCTTGTAGCTCATGCGCGCCAGCGGGGGCGGCTTCAAGGGGAACGGCTGCATCGGCGAATACCATTCGCCAGGCACATCGCCCTTGGCCACCGGGCGTTCTTCCACGCCGAAAACCGGTTTGCCGGTTTGGCGATTCAGAATGAACATCCAGCCGGTTTTGCCGATTTCCGCGAGGGCCGGAATCTTTTTGCCTTTCTGCGTAATATCGATCAGAACCGGCGCGGGTGGGTTGTCGTAGTCCCACAGGTCGTGATGGACGGTTTGGAAATGCCACCTGTATTTGCCCGTGTTAGCGTCCACCGCGACGATCGAATTGCCGAACAGGTTGTTGCCCGGCCGGTCGCCGCCGTAGTAGTTAGAAGCGGGGCCATCGACCGGCATGTAGAGAATGCCGCGCTCCTCATCCACCGACATTTGCCAGGCCCAGACGTTGACGCCGGCGCGGCCCTTCCAGCCATCGTTCAGCCAGGTGTCGTGACCCAGTTCGCCGGGCTGCGGAACGGTGTGAAAGTCCCAAAGCTTGGCGCCGGTGCGGGCATCGTAGGCGCGCGAATCACCGGGCGGGCCGAGGGGCACTTCCAAACCGCTCGCACCCACCATCACTACATTGCGGAAAATGGTGGGCACGCCGCCGTAGCCCACAACCATATTGACCACGCCCTCCTTGCCGAAGCCGGGGTCAAGCTTACCGGTGTTGGCATTGAGGGCGATCAGGTTCAGCCCGGAAGTAAACAGGATGCGCGGCGGATTATCTCCATCGCCAGGCCAATAGCCCACGCCCCGCGAGGAAGCCGTGCCGGTGGGTAATGCGTAGCGCCAGATCTCCTTGCCGGTTTCGGCGTCGAGCGCCGCCACGCGATTTCCTGCCGGGAGGTACATGACACCATTCACCACGATGGGCGTGACTTCGTTGCCGACTCCGGGCCCCCCGAAACCTCCCCGTCCGGCAGGCTCACCGGGACGCGGCTCGCCGCGCGTGGAGTAGGTCCAGGCGCGTGTCAGATGCTCCGCGTTCTTGGTGGTGATCTGGGTTAGCGGTGAGTAGCGCGTGCAGCCAGGTCATGGTTGTACATGGGCCAGTCGCCGGCGGCGGGCTTGGCCTTGGGCTGCGCCGTTCCGGTTTGGATCAGCAAACAGCCGGCCAAAACCGCTACACACGGGGAGCGCATGAATCGGTCCTCCTGGGGCGTCGAATGATTACGAAAACCGATTATGTCACGATAAAAGGTGCATGGAATTTCGCTGCGAGGGCCTGGCGGAGTATGGATTCCGAGTTTTGAAATCCATGTGACATGAAGGAGTCGGGCTCGATATCATGACGGCATGAGCTGGTTCACCCGTGCGTTGTTGGTCTTCCTTGGGGTGATGTTTGCCGTGATGGCGTTCCAAAAAGACCTTCGTGTGCGAGGAGCGTTCGGCTCAGGCCCTGGGACGCCGCCCACACGATTTGGGAGAATTTGTTTTTTCTTAATCGGTGCCCTGTCGATTCTTGTCGGGCTGACCGGAATCACCGAGTTCATTCGCTTTTCGAAATAGCCGCCAGAATCGTTGGCCGAAGGCACCACAACTTTTTTAACTCTGACGCCTCGCAAAGCGCACGAATCGGTCCTCCTGGGGCGTCGAATGATTACGAAAACCGATTATGTCACCATAAACGGTGCATGGAATTTCGCTGCGAGGATCTGGCGGAGCATGGATTGCCGCTGGTTCCACCGTCGTCGGATGAGTATAAAGCGCTGCTCTCGGATATACGGCAGCGCACCGAAGCCGCCAAGCCCGGTTTCCAGCCAATGCCCAATCCATTCCGCAATCCGATACCGGAAAAGGATCGTGAGACTGCGGCGATCCTGCTGAACCGGAGCGGTCAGGGGATCTCAGCTATGCGGTTCGTATGGCGATTCGAGAGTGGGCCGGACCAGTGGTCCATTCGGTCGGGCACGATTCTCCCCGGTCTGCCGCAGACGTTTCCGCAGAATTGGCCGGTCAGGTTTCCTACCACATGGGATTATGCCCGGATCGAAGCGCTATCTGGCCGCCGGGTATGCCTTCGGCGATAACAGCGACGTCTTGCCGGCGTTGAAGCACTGGAAGTGGCCGGAGTTCAGCGAGGTTGAGGAGCACGGCGCGACGCCCAATCCACAGCGGGCCGAGCTCTCGTTGGACGGCGTCCTTTTCGTGGATGGCGGATTTGTGGGCGCGAATCGATACCATCTTTGGGAGCAAATCGTATTCGCCGCGGAGGAGCGTAAGCGGTTCGGGGAGCTGGCTCGTGAACGGCGTAAGGCGGGGGCGGCGGCCGAGTTGGTCTTGGAGGAGATCGGCGCATTGACCGGCCCCTCTCCCGGATTGCAAGATCGACCGATGCGCGTCGTGCCGGGGCGGGATCACCCGGAGGCGTATCGGATAGCCGCGCGGCAGAAGATCGCGCAAGGGATAGCGGGTACGCGGGCCATGATGGGTGATGAGTTGGCGGTGCAAACGGTGATCGCCTGGGCCGACCGGCCGATGCCTAACTTTCGGCGGCTGGCTTAAACCGGACACAGGCAGGAATGCCTGTGCCACGTGGCTGAGATAAACTTAGGTGCGGAGGGGCAGTGCGCGGACGTCTGTTGGTCATCGCAGTTTCGCTATGGCTGGTACCAGCGAATGCCACGCCCCAGTACCGCGAGGTCCTCGATACATATTGTGTTACTTGCCATAACCAGCGCCTCAAAACGGGCGGGCTGGCACTGGATACGCTGAATCCGGAGAAGGTTCCAGACGAGCCCGAAGTGTGGGAAAAGGTGGTGCGCAAGCTGCGTGCGGGCACCATGCCGCCGCAGGGCGTCAAACGGCCTGACCAGGCAACCTACAACAGCCTGACTTTGTGGCTGGAGACGCAGCTCAATCGCGCGGCCGAAGTTAGTCCGTATCCCGGGCGGCCGGTGGTCCATCGTCTGAACCGTTCGGAATATGCCAACGCGATCCGCGACTTACTGGCGCTGGATATCGATCCGGCTGCACTGTTGCCGCCGGATGATTCGGCCTACGGCTTCGACAACATATCCGATGCTCTGGGAGTGTCGCCCTCCCTCGAAGAACATTACCTCTCAGCGGCATTGAAAATCGGCGCGCTGGCGGTGGGCAATCCGAATGTTACTCCGGGTAGTGAAACCTGGCGCATTCGGCAGGACCTTTCGCAGGACCAACATATTGAAGGGCTGCCGCTCGGAACTATCGGTGGGACGCTGGTTCATTACAACTTTCCGCTGGATGGCGAATATACGCTCCAAGCCAAGCTTTACCGCACCAATTTGAACATCATGCGGGGGCTGGAGGTCTCGCACCAGGTCGAATTCAGCATCGACGGCAACCGAGTTCACGTTGCGACCATTGGCGGGAAAGACGATTTGGCAGGGTTGTTCCAGAAACCCACCGATACCGGAGATGCGGTGGATGCCCGTTTGCGAGTTCGCGTGCCTGTCAAGGCGGGCCCCCATGCCGTAGCAGTTGCATTCGTGCAGGACCCTCAGGTTGCGGAACCGGACCGACTGCAACCGTTTTTGCGCAGCTCGGTGGATAACTTCGATTGGTCGGGCCATCCGCACCTGCAGATGCTTACCGTCGCCGGGCCGTTCGACGCTAGGGGGGCGGGGGATACACCCAGCCGCCGCCGGATCTTTACGTGTCATCCGGAGAGTCCCACCGCCGAAGCGGCTTGCGCCCAGCAGATCGTCGCGACGCTGGCCCGCCGCGCCTATCGCCAGCCGGTGACGGGCGCGGATGTGCGGCCCATCATGAGTTTCTACGAATCCGGACGACACAGCGGCGGTTTCGAAAGTGGCATCGAGCTGGCGCTGGAGCGGATTCTTGCCAGCCCGCGATTTGTGTTCCGGATCGAACGCGATCCCGCTGGGGTCTTGCCGGGTACGGCATATCGAATCAACGACCTCGATCTGGCGTCGCGGCTGTCGTTCTTCTTGTGGAGCAGTATCCCCGACGACGAACTGCTCAAAGTGGCGAGTCAAGGAAAGCTGAGAAACCCAGTTGTGTTCGACCGTGAAGTGGAGCGCATGCTGGCCGACCCGCGTGCGGAATCGCTGGTCACCAACTTTGCCGGCCAATGGCTGCAACTTCGCAATTTGCGCAACGTGCAGCCGAACACCGACGACTTTCCCGATTTCGACGACAATCTGCGGCAGTCATTCCGCCGCGAGACGGAGCTGCTTTTCAAGAGCGTTGTGACTGAAGACCGCAACGTTCTCGATCTGATGACCGCCGACTATACCTTCGTCAACGAACGGCTGGCGCGGCACTACGGCATTCCGGACATCTACGGCAGCCGCTTCCGGCGAGTGGCGATCACCAACGAGGCGCGCCAGGGGCTGCTCGGCCAGGGCAGCATTCTGGCGCTGACTTCACACGCGGAGCGGACCTCGCCCGTGGTGCGCGGCAAGTGGATTCTGGAGAATATCTTGGGAACGCCCGTGCCTCCGCCGCCGCCCGACGTGCCGCCACTCAAGGAAAATCAGGAAGGGCAACGGCCGCGCACCATGCGCGAGCAGATGGCTGAGCACCGCACCAATGCCGTGTGCGCGAGCTGCCACAAGATTATGGACCCGATCGGGCTGGCGCTGGAGAATTTCGATGCGGTGGGCGCCTGGCGGTCGGAAGACGCGGGTGCGCCCATCGATGCCACGGGGCAACTCGCTGACGGCACGAAGGTGGATGGAGTGGTGACGCTGCGAAAGGCGCTGTTGAGTCGTCCGGAAGTTTTTGTTGGAACGCTAACCGAGAAGCTGCTCACCTATGCGCTGGGCCGCGGGCTCGACTACCACGACATGCCGACGGTTCGCGCGATTATCCGGGATGCGGCCACGAAAAACTACCGCTTCTCCGCGCTCATTCTAGGCGTGGTTCATAGCACGCCGTTTCAAATGAGAATGGCGGCGCCGGCTGATAGCGAGGGTTCGCCCATCCAAACGGCGCAGAGTCGATAATGGGAGTCTGAGGGTTCATGTTCGTCACTAAGAAGTCGCTCGGTCGCCGGACGGTATTACGTGGGATGGGCGCAACATTAGCGCTGCCATTCCTCGACGCGATGATCCCGGCGTTTACGCCGCTGGCTAAGGCCGCAGCCAGGCCGCGCCTCCGTTTCGGCGCCGTCTACACTCCCAACGGCGCCATCATGCAGCAGTTCACGCCGAAGACGGTGGGGGCGGGTTTCGAGTTCACCCCCATTCTGAAGCCGCTCGAACCTTTTCAGGATTCGCTCATCGTGGTGACGAATCTCACCAGATCGCACCCGGGCAGCCAGGTGGGCGATCATGCCGTGAGCGCTGCTGGATTTCTGACCGGTGTTTGGCCGAAGCGAACCGAGGCGGAAGACGTTTTGGCGAATACCACCATCGACCAGATCGTGGCCCAGCAGATCGGACAGGACACGCCGCTGCCTTCGCTGGAAGTTGCCACGGAGGATTTCACAGGATACGTCGGCGGGTGCTCGCCGGGTTTTAGCTGCGCCTATCTGAATACCATTTCGTGGAGCACGCCGACCACGCCGCTGCCTATGGAAACTAACCCGCGCGCGGTTTTCGAACGGATGTTCGGCGAGGCGGGCAGTGCCAGCGAGCGGCGCGCGCGCATCGCCAAGGAGCGAAGCATTCTCGATTCCGTTTTCGAGGAGACCAGCCAGTTGGAGCGCGGGCTGGGATCGCGCGATCGCACGCGGCTCGGCGACTATCTCGATAACATCCGCGAAATTGAGCGTCGGATCCAGCAGACGGAAGCGCGCAGCGGCGTTCAGACGGCCACTCCCGACGCGCCGATCGGCGTGCCGGATTCGTTTGAAGAGCACGTGGGGCTGTTGTTCGATCTTCTGGCGGCCGCGTACCAGACAGATGTTACTCGTGTGTTTACGTTCATGATGTCGCGCGAGCTCAGCCAGCGGACCTATCCGCAAATCGGCGTTACCGAGCAGCACCACTCGGTGTCGCATCACCAGAACAATCCGGAGAAGATGGCGCAGGTGGTCAAAATCAATACCTACTACGTGCAGATGTACGCAAAATTCCTGGCGAAGCTGCGGGCTACTCAGGATGGTGATGGCTCGCTGCTGGATCATTCGCTGATCGTCTATGGCGCTGGAATGGCGGACTCGAACGCGCACGCTACAGACCCTCTGCCGCTGGTGATGGTCGGCGGCGGGGTGGGCAACGGACATCGGCACGTCCAACTCGCCACGCGCACGCCGGTGGGATGTCTGTGGATGAATATCGCCGGGAGATTCGGCAAGCCGATGGAGCAGTTCGGCGACGGCACGGATAAGGTCGATGTCTTTGCGTGAACGGGTTCCATCACTCCTGTTGGTCATCTGCTTTGCTTCACTGGCAAGCGCAGCTTCGCTATCCGATGCAGTCCAAGCGGGCGATCACCAAGCCGTGCGGACGTTGTTGAAGAGTCATGCCGACGTGAACGCGGCCGATCCCGATGGCACGACGCCGCTCGCGTGGGCCGCTCGCTCGGACGATCTCGAAACCGCGCAGTTACTGATACGCGCCGGCGCCAACGCGAAGGCTGCCAACCGGTACGGCGTCACACCTCTCTCGTTGGCCGCGACTAACCGGAATGCGGTCATGATCGATGCGCTGTTGAAGGCCGGCGCGGATCCGAATGCTACGCTGCCGGGAGGCCAGACCATCCTCATGACGGCGGCGCGCACCGGGAATCCGGAGGCCGTCAAAATCCTGCTGGCGCATGGGGCGGACGTGAACGCGCGAGAAAGCTCGTACGGTGAAACGGCGCTGATGCTGGCCGTGTCAGAGAACCATGCGGGTGCGGCCAAGGCCCTGATCGACCACGGCGCGGATATCAATGCGCGCTCAAATCCGCTGCCGTCTTCACAAGACCGGTTCGGGCTCGAAGGCGTACTGACGATCCTGCCGCATGGAAGCTGGACGCCCCTGATGTTCGCCGCACGGCAGGGATCGCTGGACGCGACACGCACGCTCATCGAAGCACACGCCGAGCCTAATACAACGGACCCCGATGGAACCACCGCGCTGGTGCTGGCGATCATCAATGGCCACTACGATACGGCCGCTCTGCTGACGGAACACGGCGCGGATCCTAACATCGCCGACACCACGGGCATGGCGGCGTTGTATGCGGCCGTGGACATGAATACGCTGGGCGAAGTCTACGGCCGTCCGGGCCGGCCTTCAACCAGCAAGGTAACTGCTCTCGATCTCATGCAAGTTCTGCTGGCGCACGGAGCCAAGCCGAACGCACAACTGAAGGCGACGACGCTGCATCGAGCTCACACACCTGGCGAGGGAACGCTCGCCGAAGGCGCCACGCCGCTGATGCGCGCAGCTAAGAACGGCGACGCACCCGCCATGCGCCTGCTGCTCGATCGTGGCGCTGATCCTACGCTCATCCAGAAGAACGGCACAACTGCCCTCATGCTGGCAGCTGGGCTCGGTCGCGGCCTCGGGGTTTTTGCCAAGGACTACGCCACCGAGGCCGCTCTGCTCGAAGCCGTCAAGGTGCTGGTGGCGCGCGGCGTCGACGTCAATGCAGTCAACGATAGCGGCCAAACCGCCATGCACTTCGCCGCCCAGGCGTCCGACGGCATCGTTCAGTTTCTGGCTGAGCATGGCGCGCGCTTAGACGTCAAAGATAAACAAGGACGGACTCCGGTCGATATGGCGCTGGGCGTCGGACTGCGCGGCCGCGCCGGTGGTCCGCCCATCGTGCGCCAGAGCACGGCTGCGCTGCTTCGCCAACTGATGGTCGCCGAAGCCGCTAGGAACGGCGCGCTCGAAACGAGGAACTAGGGCGCGGTTCTCCGAGAACCTGCGCAGCATGGATGAGAACATGAAAAAGTCAGGCGCGAGCCAAAGCCAGTCGGCATCGGAGCTCATCTCGAAAAGAATAGCCGAACTCGGGGACTGGCGCGGGGAAACCCTCAGCAGAATGCGCAAGCTCATCCAGGAAGCAGACCCCGACGTCGTCGAGGAGTGGAAGTGGATGGGCACTCCGGTTTGGTCGCACGACGGCATCATCTGCACTGGCGAATCCTATAAGAGTGTCGTAAAGCTTACCTTCGCCAAGGGCGCGTTCCTGAAGGATCCGGCCGGTCTCTTCAACTCGAGTCTCGACGGAAACACGCGCCGCGCAATCGACATCCACGAAGGAGAAGCAGTTGACGAGTCCGCCTTCAAGGCGCTCGTTCGCCAAGCGGTCGCCCTCAACAGTTCTGGCAAGTCGAAACCTTCGAAGAAAGCGAAGTCCTAAGGGATTCCGCCCCGCTCCTGGTTACTCCGACACAATCTCGAAGGCGGTGAAGGCTCCCGTAGAGTTGAACCGAAAGGCAACCGCATAGACCGGAGAGCTGGATACGAACTCCGCCACGCCACTTCGATTGCTCGCATCCGGGAGAATCGGGACGGACAGATGATTGCCTGCGGGAAGCGGCGGAAAGGCCGGTGTCGCCGAAGTTCCGTCGCTATAGCGGAGGGTGACCTGGATGTTCGCCGCGACGCCCCCCGAGTTAGTAAGAGCCATCGAAGTGACGGCGCCGCCGGTGTTGTCGAACGGTAAAAAGAAATGCTGGGTACCGGTCGACATGATCGTGGCGGTCCCTTCCTGAATGGAAGGCAATTGGTTTTTCTGGCTGTAGATTACGCTGCCGCCCACAGAAGCGGGAGCGGTCAACTGCGCCCAACCGAGATAAGTACCCGTTCCCGCCGTGCGGATGGTCACCGATCCTCCAGCAGGTATTGATGCCGTTAAGGCACCCGCCTGCAAAGCCACCGGTGGATTAGGAACGTTGCCTTGCTGATCGACGAATTGCAGCAAGTAGGTCGCCGGCGTCGTTGCGGTGTTAGTTAGCAGCACGGTTGTCTGGAAACTAGCCGCGTCCACTGTGTGCGTCAGAGTGCGAGTGATCGATGAGGAGCCGCCGCCGGCCGGCACCACATCCAGCGAAGTGAAAGCACCCGTGGAGTTGAATCGGAAGGCCACCGCATCGAGAGGCGAGCTGGAAACAAACTCGGCCACGCCGCTGCGGCCGCTCGTATTCGGCAGAATCGGAATGGATTGATGACTGCGTCCGGCGAGGGCCGGGAAGAACTGCGCAACCGAAGTTCCATCGCTAAAGCGCAGCGTCAGCGTGATGTTCGCCGCGACGGTCCCGGGGTTGGTTAGAGCCAAGGACGTGACCGCGCCCTGGGTGTTGTCGAAGGGCACAAAGAAGTGCTGACTTCCGCCGGGAGCGAGGGTTGCGGTGCCTTCCTGAATCGAGGGCAGTTGGTTTTTCTGGCTGTAGATCGCAAAGCCACTCACGGAAGCGGTAGCGGTCAACCCTGCCCAGCCGAGATAGGAGCCCGTTCCGGCGGTACGAATGGTCGCCGATCCGCCAGCGGGTATCGTGCCTTCAAGCGAACCTGATGCCAATGCAACCGGCGACGCGGGAATGTTACCACTCTCGTCGTAGAACTGCAGAGTGTACAGCGCGGGAGAGGCAGCCGCGTTGGTCAGGATAATGGTGGTGGTGAAGCTTGGCGCGTCTACCGCGTGCGCCAGCGGCGTCAACTGGTTGCCAGGGATGGGCGCACCCGACCCGAGCGCCGCATACGCTGGTGCTATTTGCGAGCCGATAGCGGTGAGCTGGTAAGTTCCGCCGGCCTGCACGATCAGGTCGGTGTTATCGAAATAAGCGAGTGGCAAGGAACGAATCTGCGCATATGATGTGATTTCGGAATCGAACGTCGGATTGCCGTTACAGCCCCCCCATTCCATGATGCCGGCGGCGTGGCCCTGTTGCTGCGCGTAGGTCACCAGCGGGTCGATGTTTTGGGGCCAGTTAACGGCACGCCGCGATGTTGGTTCACTGCAGCTCCCACTCGATCCGCCATATAGGTGGAAATCCCACACAATGTTGGGCCAGGCCAAATCCGGCAGCGTGCCCGCAACAATGGATTCGAATGTCAGGTTGGCATCGATGTCTTCCACGAAAATGAGCGCTTCTGGGTTGTTATTACGGATGACCGTGATTAACGCGTTCTGATCGGCGCTCCAGGTGTTGTTGTCGATGTTGTGCATGTCCTCCCAGGTGTCGTAGAGGACTGCAGGATCGGTCGCGTACTGTTTCGAGAAGGCCGCCCAGAAGGCGAGCGCGATGTCGGGAAAGTTGCCCGTGGTATCCGCCTCGCAACCGGGCGAATTTGGGCAACTGAGGTCACCCGACTGCGGGGTCGTACAATTCAGGCCGTTGGATCCGCAGGGAGGAGTCAAGAACTGCTCGTCCTTAAGGACCACCACATAATTGCCGTACTTCTTGGCCCGCTGAATCAGCTGGTCGATGTAGGCCTGGTACCCCATGTTGGCGATCGGAACCTGAACATTGCTATTCCACCAGGCGGCGTTAACGAAGATCCGCACCAGGTTCATCGACAACAACTGGTTTTGCGCGGCGTAGTCCTGGTCGGTAGCGGTGGCATCGGCATTTCCGCTTCCCGTGCCGCTGCGGTTGAGCCCGCGGAGCACGACGGGACTGCCCAGGTCATTAGCAATAATGCCTGCCGGCGAAACGTGCAAAGGGCGAAATGAAGGTGTCTGCGCCGAAAGTACCCCAACCAGAAACGTCGCCGCAATGAGCGTTCGCATGGACCATCCTCGAACCATTATCGCGCTTCGAGCGGGACCGGGCAGTCCTGTATACACCCGATTACCCCTTCTTTAAACACTTGCCGCAACACTAAGTTTCGCCGACGCCCGCGCATTCTTTCCTGCATCTTTTTCATTGCGCGAAAAGAGATGTGGCCATACAATATCCCCCATGATTAAAACCCGACTGTTCACGGCTGTACTCGGATCTTCGTTGATTCTCGGCGGCATCGCTTTGGCGCAGCCCAAGAAGAACATCTCGGCCGGGCGCCATCCGAATCTCGCGGCTGCCCAGCGGATGTGCCTGAACGCCTATGAAAAAATTATGATGGCACAAGAGGCCAACGAGTGGGACCTGCAAGGCCACGCCCAAAAGGCCAAGAACCTGCTCGATGAAGTAAACAAGGAGTTGAAGCAAGCGGCCGAAGCTTCGAACCAACGCAAATAGGTTCGCGCCAAAAGAAGCACCGCTCCCTATGGTCACGGCTCGGTAACGCGACATCGTTATCGAATGCACTGCGCTTACCGAGCCGCGTCCATAGGGAGCGGTGTACTACGTCTCCAGACGGTAACGCGTTTCTGCAAGCCGGTACAGCGGGCGCCAGACCAGCCGGTTGATACAGACGACCAGGAGCGCCATCACCATGGTCGAGACCAACAGCAGATTGAAATTGCCCGAGTCGGTGGCCGAGCTGATCTGGGCGCCTAGTCCTAAAGTCGTGAGCGTCTTTCCCTGAAAGTGAAAATATTCGGCGACGATGCTGGCGTTCCACGCACCGCCGGAAGCTGTGATCAGGCCCGTCACCAGATACGGGAAGATTCCGGGCAGGATGAGCGTCCGCCACTGCTGAAGATCGCGGAAGCGAAAGACCGCGGCCGCTTCCCGCAGCTCGGTGGGGATGGCGGTTGCTCCTGCGATCACATTAAAAAGGATGTACCACATGGTGCCCAGGAGCATCAGCGCGACCGCCGCGACGCTGAGGCTCCCTCCGAGCCGCACCAATCCCAGCAACACCACCGGAAAGAGGGCCGTCGCCGGAACCGACGCCACCACTTGCGCCACCGGCTGTGCGATTCGCGCCAGTTTGGGATGGAAGCCGATGGCCACTCCGGCAGGAATGGTCCACAGCGAAGCGATCACGAGGGCGAACATCACGCGCACGAAAGTTGCTCCGGCGGCTTTGCAGGTTTCGATCAGCTCCGCAGCCGTGATGCCGCGCAACACGATGGCCGCGTCAAAAAGTGCGTATAACGCTGCCAGTATCGCCGCAGCAGCGGCCGTCCACCCGATTATCGGAGTAATGCGCGATGGTTTCCGAGGCGCAGCCGGTGAGGTTACGGCCAGACCTGAGCTAAGCCGCTCCCACGCGGGAGTAAACGCGCGTACCCGCAGCCAGCGAAAGGCGCTTGAGTGGCGGAACAAATGAAGAATGGGAGAGTACGGAACATTGGAGCGCTCCACTTGTTCAAACTTGAACCTGTCGGACCACGCGATTGCAGGACGCCACAGAAGCTGGTCGATCAGCACGATCACCGCAATCATCGCCCCTAGCCCCCAAAGAATCGCAGACGTGTTGCCGGCGCTGGCGGCTGTTTGCAGATAAGATCCGAGGCCAGGCAGCCGGAAGTCGCGGTTCCCGAGCACGAACATCTCGCATGCCATCAGGAAAAACCAGCCGCTCGCCACGGAAACAATGGAGTTCCACACCAGGCCGATTACGCCAAATGGAAGTTCGAGCTCGATGAACCTCTGCCAGGAGCTGAAACGGTAGATGGCGGCGGCTTCATGCAGTTCGCGGGGGATCGATTTCAACGAAGAATAGAAGCTGAACGCGATGTTCCACACCTGGCCGGTGAAAATCAAAATGATGGAGCCCAGTTCGACGCCCAACTGACGGGAGGGAAACAGCGCCACCATGGCCAGCATCACGGCGGGCAGGAAACTCAGCACGGGAATAGATTGCAAAATATCCAGGAGGGCGATCATGACGGTTTCCAAGCGCCGGTGGTGCGCCGCGATGTATCCGTATCCGATGGCGAAGATCAGGCTCAGAACGTAGGCGATCCCCATCCGCACCAGCGAATAGAACGCATACATGGGCAGGGCGCGGGGCGATTGCGAGATCTCCGCCGCCGCCGTGGCCGTCCCAAACCAATAATGTGCGATGTTGAGGACGCCATAAATCCCCGCAGCCACTATCGTGAAGACTAGGCCATCCACCAACCACGACGAACTCCGCTCGCGGATGACGGAACCGGAAAACAGGCCGAGAGTCATCAGTGCGTCGCGACCCCTTCCGGGGAAGCGGTGTGCTGCATATCGCCAGGGATGTAGAACCGCTCCGTGGCGGAATCATGGTCGAACAGCTCCGCATAGCGGCCCCAATGGATCGCAGTCTCCAACTGGCGTTGCGTTTCGTCCTCGCTGAAATGCTCCTCCAGCGTATCGCGGAAGAACTCGTCCGGAAGCGAGCGGTTGGTCTTAGCTTCGAGCGCGCGGCGGATCTGCCGGATGAGTGAAACTCGCCGGCTGGCCGCGACTCGGAACAACTCCTTGCGCTGCAGAATGTCGGCTTCGGCGAAGGCCCGGCCTTGGTCGGTCATGTCGGCATAACCTTCCTGCACCACGATGAACCCAAGCATCGCCGCAGCTTCCACGATGGGCAGCAGGTCGTCGAGTTCGAGAGCGAGGTCGTCGGCCAGGTGATGGATCTCTTCGCGCCCGTTGCGGTCAAGCAGTAGTTCCACCAGGCCGGCGATACCGCCCGGACGGGCATGCGGCAGCATCTGATATTGATGCCGCGTCTCGGGCGCTCCGGCAGGAGTCAATTCCGGATGCGGAATTTGCGGAGCCTGGGGCTGGGTCAAGACCTTGTAGATGTAGTCGACGGTATTGTGAAAGTTGAGATCGTCGCGATCGCGGGGGCGCGGCATGGAAATCCGGAAGTCCGCGCGAATGCGGCCCGGGTTCTTGCCCAGGACGATCACTCGATCCGCCAGTGTCACCGCCTCTTCAATGTTGTGAGTGACCAGGAACACGGCCCGTGTGGGCATTTTCTTGCCGTCCCACAGCTCCAGCAGCTCCCCGCGCAGATTCTCGGCGGTCAACACGTCTAAGGCGGAGAAAGGCTCGTCCATGAACAGCACTTCGGGCTCCACCACCAGTGCGCGCGCAAATCCGACGCGCTGTTTCATGCCGCCCGATAATTCTTTGGGGAAGGCCGCCTCGAAACCGTCCAGGCCCACGGCGTCGAGGATGCGTAAGCTGCGTTTCATCCGCTCGGTCAGCGGCACGCCCCGCGCTTTGAGCGGCGCCTGCACATTGTCGAGAACCGTCAGCCAGGGAAACAGCGCGAAGCTCTGGAAAACGATGGCAACATCGGCGCAAGGGCCATCGATGGGCTGGCCATGCCGCAGAACCCGTCCCGACGAAGGCTTCGAAAGTCCCGACAGCATGCGCAGCAGCGTCGATTTCCCCGATCCGGAGGGACCCAGGAGCGCTAGAATCTCGCCGGGATACACCGCTAAATCGGTGGGCGCAACCACCTGAATGCGCGCCTCCCCCGGCTCGCCGTAGAATTTCTCTACCTGTTTGGCTTCGATGATCGGATCTTCCAGTGGTGTCACGCTGGTCTCATTTGTTCAATGCGAAATGCCGAAGTTGGCGGCGTCTTCGACGTGCATCCGGAGACTGAACACGCTCACCGGACCGCGGTCGCGATTGTATCCCGGATTCCACACCCGCTGCACATCTCCACCTACGTAGATGCCCCTCCAGATGTGCAGGTTGTAATACGATTCCCATATTTTCTCGCGTCCGTAGTTTAACGCGCCATCCCCGAGAAGAAATCCCAGCCCGCCCAACGCCAAGTACGTTCGGTGATCCTCAGAGATGGCGTCCAGTAAAACTGCTGTTCCGACCTTATCTTCCGACCTCCGCCATTTCAGGCCGCGCAGATCGCTGCCGATGGAGATCGACTGATCCACTTCCGTGTAGGCGAAGGATTCGTTTTTCCCGTCGCTCCACCCGAATCGGCCGTATGCGCGCCACCCCTCGCGCAGGGTCTGTTCCAAGTTGAGGCCAAAGCCGTACTTCAAACGGCCCTGGCGGCGGGAAGCGGTGATGTCCGGCGTTTGGACCAGTCCGCTGCGATAAGCCTGAATCGCTTCGCGGTAACTGCCCATGTTGGCGACGTTGGTGAAGGAGAGCAGCCGGATGGTGCTCGCATGATTTTGAAACAGGCTGGGGTGCAGTTCCAGTTCGGCATTCTGCCCCCGCGTCCGCGCGATGTTCCAATCTAACTGCAGCCCGTTGGCGACTGTCGGCATTAGCATTTCGCCAAACCGCAACACGTAGTTCCGATCGTAAAACTCCGCCAGAAATCCGTAGGTGTATCCACGCGTATCGGCGGCATAGTCGAACGCGGCGTTGTTGTCGGCGGCCCAGTTCAGGAATTGCAAGTGGCTGTCACTGCCGACACCGTTGACGTCGAAGAAATCCGCCGTGCTCAACTTCCCGAACCGCAACTCGAGACGCCGCACCGGTAGCTTCGACGCCAGCCCAATTGGACCTCGCACCGCATCGTCATATTGGGAACTCAGAGGAATTACCTGGTGCAACATGACGCGTCCGACATAAGGAGTGGAGCCCAAGGTCGGATTGCGCACCACATCCAGGTTCGTGAACCCGGCCATGCCCAGCGCGTTGCTAAGCCCGGTGCCCCCGGCGCTCTCGAGGTCAAACAGAATTTCGGTGTTGTTGGTAAGTCGCAGCCCCGTGTATAGCGTGAGTACGCGCGAGGTAGCTTTCTGGGCAGCCGGGCCAAAGCTATTGGGCCCGGAATACTTCGCAGGAAAGAACGGGTTGTATTGCGTGATAAAGTTCGCCTGGCCCGATAGCCAGAGCCTGTCGGGGAGCGAAAGCGAACCGGCTTCGCCAATGTTGCCGTCGACCGGTGGGTTCTGCGCATAAACGCAAATGGCCAGACAAAAAAAGAGCGCCGGGACGCTCCGCTTGAGATAGGCATTCCGCATCGATGAGGTTACTTAAGTGGTCCTCCTAGTTTCGCGCTTGACCCAGCCGTAAATGATTACAATTTGGTTTCAAAATGAAGTTCCTCGGGCCTGGTGCTTTATACTGAAACGGAACCGTGGTTCGAGCCCTCCTCTTACTGTTCTGCCCGCATGGTTATGAGCCGATTTGGGCGCAAACGGCGACTTCTCTCGAACAAGTGAAACGAGTCTTTGTCGGTCCCTTCGGCGGCAGCGCCGAGGCACAGGAGGTCCAGCAGGCCCTAAACGAAGAGTTGCGGAAGCATGGAAAGCTTGGGATTGCCGATTCGCCTGCGGAATCGGATGCCGTTCTCACGGGTTCCGGCGGGGTATACGTTAAAGGCTATTACAGCCTGAATCCGCGTGCGCGCTCGATCGGCGAGGATGCGCATCCTGTGTACGGCGGCTATTTTTCCGTCGAGCTCAAGGGCGCTCAAAACGAGGTGCTGTGGTCGTACCTGGTGACTCCGCACCGGTTCGGCCGTCCCGAACCGATCGGCCGCAATCTAGCCGCTCAGGTTGTCAAAAAGTTGAGGGAGGCACTGCCACATTGACGTATTACCGAGCCGCGAGTTGCCGCCTGCGTTACCGAGCCGCGACCGTAAGGGAGCGGGGGTTCGCGTTGGCCCTCTTTTTGGTGCTTTACCAATGCCCATCCTTCGCTCAGGAGCTAGTGGGAGCCGGAGCAACCTTTCCCGAGCCGCTTTATAGCAAGTGGTTTGCGGGGTTCGCAGTGCGGCGCCAAGACTACCACATTCGCTATAACGGCGTCGGATCGCAGGAAGGCATCCGCCGGCTGCGTGAGGGCTCGGTGGATTTTGCGGCGTCGGATATGCCCCTGGATGACAGCGAGATCGCCAAGCTGCCGCGTCCGGTGGTACAACTTCCCAGCGCCATCGGTGCGGTTGTCCCCATTTACAACGTAGAAGGCCTGACCGAAGATCTCCGCCTGTCGCCGGAAGCTCTTGCCGGCATCTTCCTCGGGCGCATCCACCGCTGGAATGATCCCGCTATTAAGACAATAAATCGCGGCGCTATGCTGCCCGATCACGAAATCCGCGTGGTTCATCGCACCGATGGCAGCGGGACCACCTTCGTCTGGACCGACTATCTTTCCAAGGTGAGCCCGCAATGGAAATCCACGGTGGGCGTGGGGACCACGGTCAAATGGCCAGTCGGCGTGGAAGCAACCGGTAACGAAGGAACCGCCCAGCGGGTTCGCGAGACGCCCTATTCCATCGGATACGTTGAGTTTATCTACGCGCTTTACCAGAAGCTGAGCTACGGCGCGATCAAGAATTCCAGCGGACGGTTCATCTCGGCAGACGTGGAGAGCATAAGCGCCGCAGCCAGCGGCTCGCCCTCGGTGCCGGCGAATTTCCAGGTTTCGATTACCAACGCACCCGGCCGCAAGTCCTATCCAGTGGCTGCGTTCACCTATCTGTTGATCCCGGTCACCACGGGAAATGCAGTCAAGGACTCGTTTTTGCGCGAATTCCTTCAATGGGCGCTTAGCTCGGGTCAGCGGCAATCGCCCGGGCTCGGTTTCGGAAGTCTGCCGCCGGACATGGTCGCTCGCGAGCAGCGCGCCATCCGATCCCTGCCGTAGCGCTGAAGAGCGCAAACCGTGAGATACTTGCACCTTTCACTCTCTTCCCATCGACGGAGCTATGGCGAAAACGGCATCACACAAGCGATCTGAGGATTCGCAATCTGCCGGGGCGGACCTGGGACCGGTGACCGACCTAAAGGACCCGCAGTTATATCTCAATCGCGAACTCGGCCTTCTCGCCTTCCAGCGGCGAGTGCTCGAAGAAGCTGAAGACGCCAGCAACCCTTTGCTGGAGCGTGTCAAGTTTCTTTCCATTCTCGGTTCGAATCTGGATGAGTTTTTCATGGTGCGCGTGGCCGGGCTGGCCGCTCAACTGGATGCCGGCACGGTGGATGTCGGCCCCGACGGCATGAGCCCCCGTGCGCAGTTGGTTGCCGCTCGACGCGAAGTAAAAAGGCTTTTTTCGGAAGCTCACAAGTGCCTGGATGAAATCAGGCAGGCTCTGGACGATCAAGGGATTCACATCCGCGCCTATTCGGAATTGACCGAGAGCCAGCGCCGGCGCATAGCCAGCTACTTCAACGAAACAGTCTTTCCGGTCTTAACTCCGCTCGCATTCGATCCCGGCCGGCCATTCCCGCACATCTCCAACCTCAGCTTGAACCTGGCAGTGCTCATCAAAGACGAGACCGGACATGAGAGGTTCGCGCGCGTGAAGGTGCCGGACTCATTGCCCCAGTTAATCCCTTTGAATGGAACAGCACCCACCGGCCGTAAGCGATCTCGTCCCAAGCGAACCGATCTGGTGTGGCTTGAGGATGTGATTGCGGCCCATTTGTCCGCTTTGTTCCCTGGCACGGAAATCCTGCAATCGCATCCGTTCCATGTCACCCGCGATGCCGATATCGCGATTAAGGAACTGGAAGCGGAAGACTTGCTCGAAACGATTGAGGAGGGTGTGCGGCAGCGAAAATTCGGCAGCGTGGTTCGCTTGATTGTGACCGAAGAGATGCCGGCCGCCATACTCACCATTCTGATGAGCAATCTGGAATTGGGGACGAGTGAAGTTTACCGGTCGCGCCGGCCATTGGCCCTGAAACGGCTCTTCAGTTTGTATCAGCTCGACCGTCCCGAATTGAAAGATGCCGCGTTCGTTCCGGTGGTTCCCCAGGCGCTGGCGGAGGCCAATGACGACGAGGATATGTTCGCCCTGATCCGGCAAGGCGACATTTTCTTGCACCATCCCTACGATTCGTTCCAGCCGGTAGTTGAATTTCTTCGCAAAGCGGCGCGGGATCCGGCGGTTCTCGCCATCAAAGTCTGTCTGTACCGGGTGGGCCGGAACTCTCCCATTGTCGAAGCTCTGCTCGAAGCGGTAGAGGAAGAAAAGCAGGTGGCCGTTCTGGTGGAGCTCAAGGCCCGGTTCGACGAAGAGAGCAACATTGAATGGGCACGGGCTCTGGAACGCGCCGGGGCGCACGTGGTCTACGGCCTGATCGGGTTGAAGATCCACTGCAAGGTAGCCCTGGTCGTCCGCCGGGAACAGGACCGCATCGCACGGTACTTACATCTCTCGACAGGAAATTACAACGCGGTAACTGCTCACCTGTATACCGACATGGGCATGTTCACGGCCGATGCCGATATTGCCGATGACGTCAGCAATTTATTCAACTATCTGACGGGCTATGCGCGGAAGTCCGACTACAAACGTTTGCTGGTGGCGCCGGTCAATCTTCGATCGCGATTGGACGCCTTGATCGAACGGGAAATAAAGCATGCCGCTGCGGGACACAAGGCTCACCTGATTTTCAAGATGAACGCCCTGGTGGATCCCAAAATGATTCGCGCTTTGTACCGGGCATCCCGCGCCGGAGTGCGGATTCAGCTGCTGGTTCGCGGGATCTGTTGTTTGCGGCCAGGCCTCACCGGGATCAGCGACAACATCGAAGTCACCAGCGTGGTAGGAAGGTTCCTCGAGCATAGCCGGGTCTATTACTTCCATAACGGCGGCGAAGAGGAAATCTACATTGGAAGCGCCGACCTTATGCCGCGTAATATCGATCACCGCGTCGAACTTCTCGTGCCCATCCGAGACCCCGCCATGCTTCGGCACCTCCGTGACGATCTTTTGACGCTCTATCTTTCGGACAATGTGAAAGCCCGGCAAATGCTGCCGAACGGGACATATGTGAAGAAGAAGATTGGCAACCGCTCGTCCGTCAACGCCCAGGAATTCTTGCTCGAACCGCGGCGGGCCATTTCCAACAAGCGAAAACGGCAGCGCTAGCGTCCCGAGTAGCACAGGCCTCCTGGCCTGTGTCAGGTTTTATCATCACCGACTAAACCTCACTCTTCGTGCTAACATTGGCCAAACTCAGGCGATGAATTCGATCATGGGAAGGGCTGCAGCCCTGATGGGGCTCAGCGCCGTGCCTCTAGTCGTAGTGGTAGAGCTGTACGGGCCGCCCGGCTACGTCCGGCTGTTTGCATTAGCCTGGGGCATCCTGGCCATCTGCGGTGCATGGCTTTTCTCGCGGTCTGTGGCGCGGCGCATAAAAGACTTGCGAGCGTTCGCCGATCGCTTCCCGGAACCCGGCGATCCCCTCCCCCGTTTGAATATCGGCGATGACGATTTGGGAGAGCTGGAGCGTTCGCTCTCTCGCATGGCTCCGAAGATCGAGGTGATGCTCAAGAACCTCGACGCAGAACTGGCGCGGCGGGAGACCATTTTGGGCAGCATGACCGAGGCCGTTCTCGCCGTGGATGCCAAGCTCAATATTTCGTTTTGCAATAACTCCTTCATTCGCGCCGCCGGCGACCACGGCATTTCTGAGGGCGTGCCGCTGATCAAAGTCCTGCGCGATCCGGGTTTGCTCCAGCTGCTGAAGCGCGTCATTCAGAGCGGAGAGACGGTCCAGCAGCGTCTGAAACTATCGTCACAGGATCGCGCGTATGCGGTTTATGCCGCTCCGCTGGATGCCCTGCCCTCGCGGGGCGCTTTGGCCATTCTCCACGATGTCACGCCGATCGAACGCCTGGAGCGCACCAAGCGCGATTTCGTAGCCAATGTTTCCCACGAGTTCAGGACGCCCTTGGCAACCATCGCCGGGTATGCCGAAACCTTGCTGAACGGCGGCTTGGAGGACCGGGAAAACCGGCGCAGATTCGTTGAGGTCATTCAGGCCAATAGCGTCCGCCTGAACAACATCGCCACCGATCTGATCATCTTGTCAGAGCTCGAATCCGGGCAACTCCATGTGGAACCCGCGCCCATCCCGGTGGCGGACGTCATCCACAGCGCCATCAGCGCCATCGAGCCGGTAGCCAGAGTCAACCAGGTGCTGGTCGAGGCCGAACCGGAGTCCGATCTAGAGGTCATGGGCCATCGGATCCGGTTCGAGCAAGCCCTGTTGAACCTGCTGGACAACGCCGTGAAATTTAACAAGCCGGGTGGGCGAGTCGACATCAAAGCCGCGGTCTCTTCCAACAATCAGGTCGAAATCTGCATTGGCGACACCGGAATCGGCATTCCGGCCGAGGACTTGTCCAGAATCTTCGAACGCTTTTATCGCGTGGACAAGGCGCGTTCCCGGCAGGTCGGCGGCACCGGTCTGGGGCTCTCCATCGTGCGGCACGCCATCGAGCAGATGCAGGGGGCGGTCAAGGTAGAAAGCCAATTGGGGAAGGGGTCTCGCTTCACGATTACTCTGCCTCGCTATCACCGGGCCTAAGTGTGGGTTCTTCACGAGACAGTCATTGTAAAGTAACAAACGTTCATTACGCTCAAACGATAGCTCTGTGAAAATTGCATGTGTCGCCCATGTCTTCGGCCCAAGTTGGCCCGTTGCGGCCATACGCCCGGCAAGACCTCGGGCGTGTGCTTCGAAGGTGGCGAAATCACATCAACAGTCCTATTCGTAACGGAAATGTAACAGAGCAATGACACAATTGAGGAGACAACTCACCATGAAGAGATTCCCGGTCGCCCTTCTGGGCTTCCTGGCTGTCGGCGCATCTGTCGCCACGGCTCAGCAGATTACCGCCGCTGGAGCGACCTTTCCCGCGCCCGTGTACCAAAAGTGGTTTGGCGAATACCATAACGCCCATCCGGATGTGCAGGTCAACTATCAGTCCATCGGCTCGGGCGCAGGTATCCAGCAGCTTACTGCGGGAACCGTCGATTTCGGCGCCTCCGACATGCCAATGACCGACGACCAGATCGCCAAGCTAAAAGTGCATCCGCTCCATTTTCCAACCGTGATTGGCGCGTTGGTGCCAGTCTATAACCTTCCCGGCGTCACGCAGGAGCTGAAATTCAGCGGCGAGGCGCTGGCCGGCATCTACCTGGGAACGATTAAGCAATGGAACGATCCGGCTTTGGCCAAAGACAACCCAGGGGTGAAACTGCCAAAGGATGACATCGTGGTCGTCCACCGTTCCGACGGAAGTGGCACAACTTTTGTCTGGGTAGATTATCTATCGAAGGTGAGCCCCGCGTGGAAAAGCAAGGTGGGAGCCAATACGTCGGTGAGCTGGCCGGTGGGTTTGGGAGGAAAAGGCAACGAAGGCGTGTCGGGCACGGTGAAGCAGACTCCGGGTTCGATTGGCTATGTTGAGCTCATCTTCGCGGTCCAGAACAAGATGACCTACGGCTCGGTGAAGAATGCGTCCGGCGAGTACGTCAAAGCCAATCTCGATTCGGTTACCCAGGCGGCGGCCGGCGCTGCCAAGAATATGCCGGCGGATTTTCGCGTGTCCATCACCAATGCCCCCGGAAAGGGCGCGTACCCGATCTCCAGTTTCACCTGGATGTTGATTCCGAGCGCGATCCCGGATGCCAAGAAATCCGCGGCCATCAAAGCCTTTCTCCAATGGATGCTAGTTGACGGGCAGAAGACGGCTCCGATGTTGGACTACGCGGCGCTTCCCAAGGAAGTGGTCGCGCAGGAGACCAAGCAGATCGCGCAGATCAAGTAAAGAACGATGTCATAGATCGAGCACCAACATGGCGACCGCCGTATTAGAAAAACGTACCGCAAGAGTATCCAGTCAAACGGGCGATATGATCGCCCGCCTGGTTGTTCTGGTCTTTGCTGCGATGGTGTTGCTGATTTCGGTGGTGCTGGTTTACGAACTTTGGGTTGGCTCTGCTCCATCCCGGCATTCGCTGGGGTGGAGCTTTCTGTTTTCGAGCGAATGGAATCCGGTTTCGGAAAAATTCGGAGCATTGCCGTTCATCTACGGTACGGTCGTCACTTCGTTCCTCGCTCTGCTCATCTCGGTCCCCCTCGGAGTGGGAGCGGCAATCTTTCTGTCGGAAATGGCGCCGGCCGGGGTCTCCAACGCGCTCACTTTTCTGGTGGAATTGCTGGCAGCTATCCCCAGCGTGATCTACGGACTCCTGGCCATCTTCACCCTGGTTCCTTTGATGCGTTCTTACGGAGAACCGTTTTTGAAGGCTACCCTAGGCTTCCTCCCATTCTTCAAAGGACCCGCTTTCGGCGTGGGGTTTCTCACGGCGGGAATCATTCTTGCCGTGATGACGTTTCCGTTTATTATCTCGGTCTCGCGTGAGTCGCTGCTGGCCGTGCCAAGAGATCAGAGGGAGGCGGCGTTGGCATTGGGGTCCACGCAATGGGAGACGACCTGGAAAGTGGTTGTCCCCTATGCCAAGTTGGGGATCATCGGCTCTGTTTTTCTGGGGCTGGCGCGCGCACTGGGGGAAACCATGGCGGTTACAATGGTCATTGGTAACGACCCCAGTATTCATGCGTCGCTGTTGGCTCCCGGGTATTCGATTGCGGCTGTGATCGCCAATGAGTTCACCGAAGCTACCGGAAGCGTCTATCCGTCGGCACTGGTGGAACTGGGGTTGGTGCTTTTTTGCGTCACCATTGTGATCAATGGTTTGGCGCGGCTGATGATCATCGCCACAACGCGAAGGGGTTCCAAGAGACCATAACCATGTTGCTAGCCTGGCGAAAGCTGGTCAATAACGTGATGCTCGGGCTGATGGGTGTGTGCACGGTCCTCACCGTTTCCACTCTTTTCTTGATCCTGGGATATCTGGTCTACTACGGTGGCAGTTCGCTGGACTGGAACTTTTTTACCAAGCTGCCTTTGCCTTCGGGCGAGACGGGCGGCGGTATGGCCAACGCGATTGTCGGCAGCATTCAAATCATCGCCGTCGCGGCCTTGATCGGCATTCCCGTGGGATTTCTCGCCGGCGTGTATCTGTCCGAGTTTGAGGACAAGGGATTCGCTCCGCTGGTGCGGTACACGGCGGACCTGTTGAATGGCGTCCCTTCCATCATCATCGGAATTCTCGCCTGGGCGCTGGTGGTGGTCCCGATGAAGCATTTTTCCGGACTCGCCGGTTCGATTGCTTTAAGTGTTATGCTGATCCCCATTGTGACCCGGCAGACTGAGCAGTTCCTGAGGGAAGTTCCGATGTCGCTGCGTGAAGGAGCTCTGGCCCTGGGCGCGAGCAAGTGGAAGATGATAGCAACCGTCGCCGTACCTGCCGGCAGCAAGGGAATTTTGACCGGAATGATTCTTGGGGTTGCGCGCATCGCCGGCGAAGCAGCACCGCTGCTCTTTACCAGTCTTAACAACCAGTTCTGGGGCGGGAGCCTGATGCAACCGACAGCCACGCTGCCCTACATGATCTATTCTCATGCAATTTCAGCATATGACGACTGGCACCGTCAGGCTTGGGCCGCCGGGCTCGTCCTCATTGGCTTGGTATTGATTGCGAACGTTTCGGCCCGTTTGGTTTTGGCGCGGGGCATTTCCGTTCCGCGCGGATAGTTGGTAATGTATGAACGCGATTCCTAAACCCGTCTCACCAGCACAAGCCTCTCACTCACAGCCTTCCGGAGCGCCAGAGCCGGTACCCATGCCCAACCCCAAGCTGAAGGCCAGCAATATCAATTTCTTCTACGGTTCATTTCAGGCGTTGCATGACATATCGCTGGACATGCACGCGCAGCAGATCACGGCCCTGATTGGCCCCTCCGGTTGCGGCAAATCGACCTTTCTGCGAACCCTGAATCGGATTAACGAAACCATTCGCCACTCCCGCGTCGAAGGGAAAATACTCCTTGATGACGAAGACGTGCTAAGTGTCGATGTGACCAGCTTGCGCCGGCGGATCGGGATGGTTTTCCAGCGGCCCAATCCCTTTCCGAAGTCGATTTCGGACAACATCGCCTATGGCCTGAAGATCAACGGTATGGCTAAGCGAAGCGAGATGCGCGACAAGGTGGAGCAGAGCCTGCGGCGCGCCGCGCTGTGGGACGAAGTCAAGGACAAGCTGCACGAATCCGCGTATGCGCTTTCCGGCGGCCAGCAGCAGCGGCTGTGCATTGCCCGTGCGCTGGCCGTTGACCCCGAAATCCTGTTGCTCGATGAACCTTGTTCCGCCCTGGACCCCATCGCTACCGCCAAGATCGAAGAGCTGATGTTCAGCCTGAAAGATACGTGCACGATGGTGATCGTGACTCATAACATGCAGCAGGCCGCCCGTGTTGCAGACAATACGGGTTTCTTCCTGCTCGGCAGATTGATCGAGTTCGATAAGACCGACGTCATCTTCAAGAACCCCTCGCGAAAAGAAACCGAAGATTACATCACGGGCAGGTTTGGCTAGAGCCGCGTTACTGAGCCGCGACCGTTCGCCAGGAGCGGCCTTACAATTCCGGGAGCGTCCCGAGGAGGAAAACCGTGCGGCACTTTAGCATTGAACTCGACGAACTCAACGAGAAGCTGTTGCAAATGGGTGGTCTGGTCGAATCCGCCATCCATCGCAGCGTTCGTTCCTTGATCGAGCAGGACCGGGACCTCGCCGAAGAAGTGATTCGCGACGAGCCCGAGATCAATCGGATCGAAATGGAAATCGATGGCCTGGCGACGCGCCTTCTGGCGTTGCGCCAACCCGTTGCGCGCGATTTGCGTTTGTTGACTGCAGCGCTCAAGATTAATACCGACCTGGAGCGCATTGGCGACCTCGCCGTGCATGTGGCGGAACGTTCGCTCTCCCTGATGCACCATCCTCTAGTGAAGCCAATGACGGACATTCCGAAGATGGCGTCGCTGGTGCAATCCATGCTGCTCAAGTGCCTGGATGCGTTTGTCCAGGGCGACGCCGAGCTGGCCCGCTCCGTGCTGGTATCGGACGATGAGGTGGATAAACTGCGCGACGCCGTCTACGCGGAGCTGCTGGATATCATGCAGCGCGACCCAGCCGTCTTGACTGCCGCTATCGATCTCCTGTTCATTGCGCGCAATCTGGAGCGGATCGGCGATCACGCCACTAATATTGCGGAAGACGTCGTCTTCCTGGTGAAGGGCGTCGATGTTCGGCATCGCGCCGAGCAGACCGAAAACGTATAGGCCGGTGGCAACTCGATTTTAGTGGAGGTATCATTACAGTATGCCTACAGAAACTCAGCAAGATGCCGCGATACTCGTAATGGATCGCGGCGACAAAGACGCAAAATTGATGGCGTCCATGCTGGAGAAGGTTGGCCTGAACGTCAGTATCTCTTCGAATCAAGACACTATTCTCGAATCGTGCCGGGCCGCGGACCACTCGGTACGCCTGGTTATCGTCGATGAAGCGGCACAAGCGCGCATGCCTGGCCTGCTGGACGGCTTGTGTAGCTGCGATTCGTCTGTTCGTGTGCTTCTGGTTTCGGACCTGGATGAAGCCGACGCGGGCCGGAGCTGGCTCTCGGCTTCGAAGGGTCGCAGCGTCCTAAAAAAACCGTTCCGCCGTTCGCAGTTTTTGGGATCCGTTCTGAAACTCATCAACGAACCCCTGGTGCGAACCGCCTGACTTCTTTTTGCTAATCCGGCCACTCATAAACCAGGAGTTTACGTAATTGTTTTGTAACTCCAGGTTCCCAGGAACGCTCCGTCGCGCCGGCCGCTGTTGCTCAATTACTAAAATCCACGGAAGAACGAAATTTGAATTACTCGCTGATTGGCCGGAAAAAGGCGCTATAATCGCAATCAAAGCGCCGAAGCGGAGGGGAAATGCAGCGGCATTTTACGCAGGAACTCGAAGAGCTCAATCAGACACTCCTGCAAATGGGGGCGCTGGTTGAGTCATCCATTCATCGCGCTGTCCGCTCGCTGGTAGAACAGAACCAGATTCTCGCCGAGGAAGTCCTTCGCGACGAACCCACCATTAACAGGATGGAGATGCAGATCGATGGCATGGCCACGCGCCTGCTCGCGCTTCGCCAACCCGTTGCCCGCGATCTGCGCCTCCTCACGGCCGCGCTCAAAATCAATACCGACCTGGAGCGCATCGGCGACCTCGGCGCGCATATCGCCAAACGGGCGTTGCATGTCATGCATCTTCCCATCGTCCGGCAGATGACCGACATCCCCAAGATGGAGTCGCTGGTTGGATCCATGCTTCACAAGTGCCTGGATGCATTCGTCAGAGGCGATTCGGACCTGGCCCGCACGGTTCTGTTGTCGGACGACGAAGTGAACATGTTGCGAGATGCCGTGTATGGGGAACTGCTGGAAACCATGCGCCGGGAACCGTCGCTCGTGCCTGCCGCCATAGACCTCATCTTTGTAGCTCGCAACCTGGAGCGCATCGGCGATCACTCCACCAACATTGCGGAGGATGTTGTCTTCCTGGTAGAGGGCGTCGACGTCCGTCAACCCGCCAAGTTGAGCGGAATCGTATAGGTGAGCCCCATTGAGTCTGGCCATTTCGATTCCAGTAGCCGCACCGGCGGCTAAGACCGCCGGCGTTACGTAGCGCTGGCGATCTTGTCGCCGGTGCAGTTCTTGCGCGCATGCCCCACCCCGTTTGAAAATCCGGCTCTTCTGTGACAAACTGGTTGCCGCGCTGACGCGTTGTCATGTCCGCTCAAACTCCGGCCACCGTTGCATCTGGGCCATTTGCAACGGACGTTCGCGATCTCGTTGAAGACCTGCGGGCGATCATCTGGGAAGCCGATGCCAAGACCTGGACCTTCACTTGGGTGAGCCGGTACGCCGAAGAAGTGCTCGGCTACCCAATGGATCACTGGCTCCACGAGCCGGGTTTTTGGGAGACTCGCATCCATCCGGCGGACCGCGAAAGTGTGCTCCGCACCTGCCTCGAAGCCACCGGCCGCGGCGAGAACCACCAGGTGGAATACCGCGCGATAGCAGCCGACGGACGAATCGTCTGGTTGCGCGACATTGTGCGCCTCGCTAAAAACTCGCAGAACGAGGCGAGTCTGCTTCGCGGTGTGACGACCGACATTACGGAGCGAAAGGCCGCCGAAGCGGCCGCGCGTGATGGCCAGGAGCAGTTTCGTCAATTAGCGGAAAACATACCGAAAGTTTTTTGGATGGGGGATGCCAAGGCCGCGCGACTGGTTTATGTAAGCCCGGCGTATGAAGAGATCTGGGGACAGTCCTGCCAAAGTCTCTACGACGATCCTCGTGCTTTTCTGAACGCCGTACATCCGGATGACCGGGCGGAGCGCGCCAGAATCCTGGAAGAACAGCTGGAGAAACATCTCTTCCTGTCAACCGAATTCCGCATCATCAAGCCGGACGGCCAGGTACGCTGGATTCGTGACCGCAATTTCCCGGTGTGGGACGCCGCGGGAGAGATTTGCCGGATTGCCGGCGTCTCCGAGGACATCACGGAGCAGAAACAAGCCGAACTCGTTCTGAGGGAAAGCGAGGAACGGTTCCGCAAGCTCTTCGAAGAAGGAACGATTCCAATGGCCTTCTCCGGCCCGGATCTTCACATCCTGAAAATAAATCAGGCGTTCTGCCGAATGCTGGGCCGTGAAGAGGAAGAGTTAACCAAACATACTTTCTTCGACTTTACGCACCCTGATGACATCCCCAGGTGCCGGGAATTCACGGAGCAAAATTTCGCCGGACTGACCCCGAACTACAGAACGGAGAAACGCTATTTCGCATCGGACGGGCAAATCGTATGGGTCGATCTATTCAGTACCGTCGTCCGGGATAGCGCGGGAACGCCGCTATATAACCTGGGCATGGCCGTCGATATCACGGAGCGCAAACGCACCGAGCAGGCGCTGCACGAACTGTCGGCGCGGTTGATGCGCCTGCAGGATGAAGCGCACCGCAACATCGCGCGGGAATTGCACGATAGCACTGGCCAGAACCTGGCCGCGTTGAAGCTGAATCTCTCGCGCATGGCTCAGCGGCAACTGCCCCCGGAGCTCGCGGAGATCGTTCCCGACAGCCTCGGCCTTGCCGAAAAGATCTTGAGCGAGGTCCGCACACTGGCTTACTTGCTCCATCCGCCCTTGCTGGATGAATTGGGGCTGGCTTGCGCCTTGCATGCGTACGTTCAAGGCTTCGGCGAGCGTTCGGGAATTCTGGTCCAGGCGGAAATTCAGCCGGACTTGGGAAGGCTGGCGCCGGAGTTCGAGACCACTATTTTCCGCATAATTCAGGAAGCCTTGACTAACGTACACCGCCACTCGGGAGCGAAACAGTGCTGGGTCTCCTTACTCAAGACTCCGGATGCCATAGCCTTGCAGGTTCGCGATGACGGCATTGGCTTACGGCCGCAGTCTCTCCAATTGCTGAAAACCGGAGCAGGCCTCCTGGGCGTGGGCCTTTCCGGAATGCAGGAACGCGTTCGCCAGCTCGGTGGCGTGCTGGACATCGAGTCTGCGGGGACCGGGTGTCTCATCCGCGCCACATTTTCATCGAAGTGATCCGTCCTTTACAGTACCTTCAGTACCGCAACCAGGAAACTTCTCTGCTAGAGAATCGATAGCTCCCACACCTAAACTCCCAGGAGGGGTTCTAGTAGGCCCCCTAGGCATACCCCGGAAGGAGTTTACCCGTTGTCTATTAAAAGACGCTCTCGAAGGTTAACCGTCGCGGTGCTGTTCGCCAGCCCGCTCCTGTTGGCGCAGAGCATCACGGTCACGCCCAAGACCGCATATGTGCAAACTGGCGCGACCAGCCAGTTCTCGGCGACTGTCAGCGGCCTCTCGAGCTCGGGCGTAACGTGGTCGGCCGGCGGGCGGGTAGGAGGCAACTCCACGGCAGGCACCATCAGTTCCACCGGCCTCTATACCGCCCCAGCCAAGTTGCCCGGCCAAAACCCGGTTCAGATCGTGGCCACTAGCATGGCCGATGGCAAGACCAAAGGAATCGCTTACGTCGATATCCTGTCCGCTGGTCCCACCATCACTTCGGTTTCACCGAATCCGCTCCCGGTGGGGACCTTTACCGTGACGGTCACCGGATCGGGCTTTCTGCCGGGCGCAGAAGTTTATGACAGTTTCGGCAAATACTCAGGGATCCAGTTGGTGACTCTGTCGGTGACTTCGACCACGGTCACGGCCACGGGCTATCAGGGACCTGCGGCCTCGGCGTCGTTCAACGTGAAGAACCCGGGATCGGTAGCAGGTAATTCCATTTCCGTGCCCGTGGCTGGGAGTTCAGGCGGAAGCGGCAGTTCGAGCGGTGGAGGTTCGGGTAGCGGTGCAGGTTCGGGCAGCGGTGGGGGCAGCACGCCAGCGCCGACCGTCTCCCCATCTTCCGCCACGGTCGCATTGGGCGGAACGCAATCGTTCACCGGAACCAAGGTGACTAGCTGGTCGGCTAGCGCCGGAACCATCACCGCGGCCGGCCTCTACACCGCGCCCGCGACGATGCCCACTTCGAGTTCGGTGACCATCACCGCGACCGGCGCGGGCGGATCGGCAACCGCTACGGTTACGCTCATCAGCAACGTGGCCCCTGTCATTCAGACGGTCAGCCCCTCAACCATACCCCTCGGCGTCTTCTCGATTACCATGGTCGGAACCGGATTTGGCAACACGTCCGTAGTGACCTTCAACGGATCTCCGCTCGGCACCACTCTTACAAATGCCACCACCCTAACCGCAACAGGATTCGCCGGCGCGCCAGGCTCAGCCACGGTCACGGTGAACAATGGCTCGGTTGCCTCGCAGCCGGTCGTCCTTCCGATCGGAATCCAGAACCCGCAGGTCAGCATCAACGCGGCACGCCACTTTCTGCAACAAGCAGCCTTCGGTCCTAAGGCCAGCGATGTCTTGAGCGTCCAGCAATTGGGCTTTCAGGCTTGGCTGGCGCAGCAGTATGGTCAGCCGAAGACCTCCACTTACGCCGACATCACCAGCAGCCAAGGCGGCCTTCCCGCCCGCTTCCTGACTGACGCAGTCAATCAGCCCGATCAACTGCGGCAGCGCGTAGCCTTCGCCCTCAGCCAGATCCTGGTCACCTCGATCAATACCCTCATCTGGAACCAAACCGTGGCGCCATATCAGGAAATGTTAATGACCGACGCGTTCGGCAACTTCCGCCAAATCCTCCAGGACGTCACCCTCAGCCCTGCCATGGGCGAATACCTCAACGCCGCCAACAATGCCAAGGGCAATGCAAATAACACCGTGTTGCCCAACGAAAACTACGCGCGTGAAGTCCTGCAGTTGTTCAGCATCGGAACCGATTGGCTGAACACGGACGGCACCCCACAGCTCGATTCCAGCGGCAATCGGATTCCCACTTACACCCAGGCAACCATCGGGCAATTCGCCGAGGTCTTTACCGGTTGGACTTACGCACCGACCACTGCGGGCGGACAGCCCAACTGGGGCGCCTATATCAACCCCGCCGCGCCCATGGTTGCCATGGATGCCTATCACGACCAGACATCCAAGACGCTGCTCAACTACCCCGCGCCTTCCGGTGTGCTCAACGTGCTGCCGGCGAATCAGAGCACCGTTACCGATCTGCAGCAGGGTCTCGACAATATCTTCAACCACCCCAACGTCGGGCCTTTCATCTCCCAACAACTCATTCAGCACCTGGTTAAGAGCAATCCCAGCCCGCAGTACGTGGCTCGTGTGGCGACCGCCTTCAACAACGATGGCACGGGCGTGCGCGGCAACATGCAGGCGGTGATCTCGGCCATCCTGCTCGACCAGGAGGCGCGGCAAAACGATGTGCCCGAAGCGACGCAGCCCAGCGACGGCCACATGCAGGAGCCGATTCTGTTTCTCGCCGGCTTTCTGCGCGCTTTCGGCGCGTATGTCGACGACACCAACTACTTTCCCTACGACCTCACGAACATGGGTCAGGACATTTACAATCCGCCCAGCGTGTTCAATTACTATTCGCCAGGATACGTGGTGCCGGGTTACAGTCTTCTCGGCCCTGAGTTTCAAATCTACACACCCAACAGCGCGGTCTATCGGGACAACGTAGTCTCGGAATTGTTCAGTTCCTGGAGCAACAACGTACAGAGCTATGGCGCCGGCACCACCGTCGATCTGACGCCATTCGTGGCGCTGGCGGGCACGCCGAGTACGCTGGTCGATGCGCTCGATTTCACGTTGACCAACGGGACTGCTCCGGCCGGACTGAAGCAGATCCTGGTGAACGCGATCGCCGCAGAAACCGGTGGCAGCCTGCGACAGGCGCAGACGGCGATCTACCTGATGCTGATGTCGGGCTACTACAACGTTTGGAATTGACTCGGAGGAGAGACACGACATGAAAACCAGAAGAGACTTTCTGCGCATCGGCATTGGCGCCGCCTCCGCATTCGGAGCCGCAGGAGCGCTTTCGAAGCTGGGAGAGATCAACGCGCTGGCAGCCGGCAGCCCCAGTTACCAAGCGCTGGTCTGCATTTTTCTTTCCGGCGGCAACGATTCCAACAATACAATAGTCCCCATCACTACTGTGCAACAGAACTACTCCGTGTATTCGGCCGCGCGGCAAGGCCTGGCGCTGGCGCAAAACTCGCTGTTGCCGATTGTCACCAAGAGCGGCGACACTTATGGTTTGCATCCCAGCATGCCGGAAATTCAGGCGCTATATCAGAATGGCAAGGCCGCGATCATGGCCAATGTTGGAATGCTGGTGGTGCCGCTCGCCAACAATGCCGCGTACAATGCGTTGCCGGTCGGCTCGCCGATGGTTCCGGTCAACCTGTTCTCGCATTCCGATCAGACCAGCCAATGGCAGATGGGAACACCCACCGGCCTCTCGAGCACCGGTTGGGGCGGCCGCCTGGCCGACTTCGTACAAGCATCTAACAGCGGCGCGCAGTATCCTTCCGTGGTCAACAATGGCGGCTGCGGACCATTCTGCACCGGCGCACAGACGCTTCCCGGAGTGGTGCCTACGAGCGGCCCCATCGGCCTGGCGGGCACCGGCAGCGATTCGGCGCGGCTGAACGGATCGCAACAGGTATTGAGTTTCGACAACGGGCTCAAACTGGTTCAGGCGGCCAACAGCATCTCCAATCGCGGCATCACGCAGGGTGCGTTGCTGAGCAACTTGCTGGCTTCGGCGACGCCACTCGCCACGCAATTCCCCGCGGGTAATCCGCTGGGAGCCCAGCTCCAAATGGTGGCGCGCATCATCGGCGTGCGCTCCCAACTCGGGCTGAGCCGCCAGATCTTTTTCTGCAGCCTGGACGGATTCGACACCCACGGCTCTGAGGCTTCCATTCAGGGACCGCTGTTGCAACAGGTCAGCCAGGCGGTCTCGGCATTCTACAGCGCCACGGTCGAACTGGGTGTCGATTCGCAGGTGACCACCTTCACGACATCCGAATTCAACCGTACCGTAATGTCCAACTCGAGCGGGGGCACGGACCATGCCTGGGGCGGTCACCATCTGATCATCGGCAGCTCCGTTGTAGGCGGCGATATGTATGGGTCGTACCCGGAGCTGGCGATCGGCAATCCGCTGGACGTGACTGGCCGGGGCTCCCTGATTCCCACGACGTCCGTGGATCAATATGCCGCCACACTGGCCGCGTGGTTCGGCGTGCCGGCGGCTAGCATGGCAACGGTGCTGCCGAACGTGGTCAACTTTCCGACGCAGACGCTGAGCTTTTTGGGCTAGTTACCGAGCCGTGACCAAAGGGAGCGGTCTTCGCGCGCCACCCACCCCCGCAGTCTGCTACAACGGCTGCATGAAGGTTCTTTTCATCGGTGGCACGGGAAACATCAGCTTGGCGTGCACCGAGCTCGCAGCCCAACGCGGCATCGATCTGACACTTTTGACTCGCGGACGCCGCGCCACCGAGCTGCCCGCCGGCGTACAAACACTCACCGTCGACATCGACGACGCACCCGCTGCAGCACAGGCGCTGGACAAAGCTTCGTTCGATGCCGTCGTCAATTGGATTGCATTCCACCCAACCGACATCGAGCGTGATCTGAAATTATTCCGCGGCCGCACACGGCAGTATATCTTCATCAGTTCCGCCAGCGCCTATCAGAAACCGGCGACACAGTATCTCATCACCGAATCGACGCCGCTGGCCAACCCGTATTGGGATTATTCGCGCAACAAAATCGCCTGTGAGGAGCGGCTGCTGCGGGCCTATCGTGAGGAGGGTTTTCCCTTCACCATCGTTCGCCCATCGCACACTTACGGCGACACACATATTGCTCTTGCCGTGAACAGCTCCACGAAGTCGTACACCGTCGTGGACCGGATGCGCCGCGGAAAAAAAGTCATCGTTCCCGGCGATGGTTCGTCGCTATGGGTAATCACGCACAACAGTGATTTCGCCAAAGGGCTGGTAGGTTTGCTGGGCAACGAGCAAGCCATCGGGCACGCCTTCCACATCACCACCGACGAAGTCATGAGCTGGGACCAGTTCTATCGAGTGGCCGGTACCGCTGCCGGCGTGGAACCGGACTTGATCCACATTCCATCGGATTTCATCGGCGCGTGCCTGCCCGACTTGGTTGGTGGGCTGACCGGCGACAAGTCCGTCAGCGTGGTTTTCGATAACAGCAAGATTAAGCGCTTTGAACCCGATTACTGCGCCACCATGCCGTTCCGGGATGGCATCCGCCGAACGCTAGCATGGTTCGACGCAGATGCCACGCGTAAACAGGTGGACGAGGAAGCCAACGCCCGGTGGGACAAGCTGATCGATGCCTATGAGCGCGGCGCCGGCGAGGCTCTTCGGTACTTCCGAGCCGGTAGCTGAAACCCGACACAGGCAAGAATGCCTGTGCTACCACTACTAATGTCGACCGTCGCTGACCTCTTCACCGAACGTGATCGTGGAATCCACAGTGTAGATCTTGACCGCCGCGTCCAACGCACGAAGCCCCTGCAACACCACCGACTCTCCCGCCGTTTGCAACGAGAAGTGCAGATTGCCTTCGTGCTCCACCGGGAATTCTCTGCTGCCAAAGGGAGGTATCTGAACGTCCACCGTGTTCGAACAAATGGGGCGCAGCTCTGCTCCAGGCTGGCCTGCGGTGGGGACAGAATAGAGGTTGCCCGCCGAATAGCAAGCGTGCGCCCGCGCAGGATGCTCGGAGGTATTCACCACCAGAATGACCTCGCCTCGCATGTCTGCAATTTCGCCTGAAAACCACGGGTTTCGGCTAGGGTAAGCAACGTCGCGGCCGGCGATGCGCACTTCGTTACCATCCCGGCACTCCGTCGTCCCGCTGACCGCAATCGTCGTGGATACCGCCGGTGACGAAATTCGCTCTCGCACTTTGACCCAGCCGGTTGTGGTCTCATCCTCGATCTGCAATTTGTAGGTGCCCTGTTGGCCAGGCGCCAGATGCACCAGCATCCCTCGTAGCCCCGAGAGCGGCACCAAAGCGCCGGTGCCCTGGTGCGCCTCTATCTCCAGCGCGACCGGCTTATCGGCAAGGTTTTCGAGCGCCACCGTGGAGGTGCAACCGCGGTTGTAGACCAGCCCAGGGAGAACGCTTTCGATCACCCGCTCGGGCGGTGCGGCGACCATGGCGCACGCGCCCAGGTAGAGCGCCGGCAAAAGTAGGTAACGAATTCCAGGCACAACCTCCCAGTCAGTTGCACGTTCGATACCCGCCCAAGTCCATTGAAAACAAAAGCAAGAAATGCGCCGGGCAGCGTCAGAATTTGGTCACCGGCAGTTTTCTGACGGGCCGCAATCGCCTAGAATAGCTTCCAGAGGCCCCACACCATGTCGGTGGAGCGCCGCACCACCGAGGAGAACAGACTTGAGTACGGGCCGCATTCTAGTCGTCGATGACGAACCGCAGATCCGGCGCATCATGCGCACCACCTTAACGGGAGCCGGATACGAAGTGGACGATGCCAAGACTGGAGAAGAGGCCCTGGAAAAGGTTCGCGAGTTCCGGCCGGACCTGGTCATGCTCGATATCAATATGCCCGGCATGGGTGGATTGGCTGCCTGCAAGGCGATTCGAGCAGACACCAACATGGCGATCATTATGCTCACCGTTCGCAACTCCGAGGAGGATAAAGTCGCTGCCCTGGATGCCGGCGCCGACGACTACGTCACCAAGCCGTTCAGCACTCCCGAGCTGCTCGCACGCATCCGCGCCACCCTGCGGAGAGCCCCTGCCCAGGCGCAAACATCGCCGGCGCGCGTGCACATCGATGCGCTGGTGATCGATTTTTCGACGCGCACCGTGGCGAACGGCGCCACCACGACCCATTTGACACCGAAAGAGCTGGATCTTCTTCGTTACCTGATCCAGCACGCCAATCAAGCCGTTTCTCACCGGGCGCTTTTGCAAGCTGTTTGGGGGCCAGATTATGGCGATCAAGTGGATTACCTGCGAGTATTCATCAAGAATTTGCGGAAGAAGATTGAGACCAATCCCGAACATCCGGCGTACATCCTGACGGAACCATGGGTTGGATACCGATTCAACGGAGTTCCCGAGGCTCTTTAAAGACCGCTCCCTTTGGTCACGGCTCAGTAAGAGTGGTTTCCGAGCCGTGACCAGAGGGAGCGGTTGGCGCCGGAACCGCCGTATCATCGTTTAAGGAGAAAGCATGGAGCACGAAGTCCCCCGCAAGACGCCCGAACAGCTCTTGCTGGAGTGTCAGGCCGAGGAAGCCGCGGCTACCAAGGGACACCTCAAAATATTTCTCGGTTATGCGTCCGGCGTCGGAAAATCGTTCCGCATGCTGGATGAGGCGCGGCGCCGTAAGGAGCGCGGCCAGGATGTAGTGGTTGGCGCGATCCAGCCGAACATGCCTCCCGAAGTAGAACGCCTGATGCAGAAACTGGAATTGGTACCGCTGAGGAACATTGAGGGAAAGAGCGCCATCGACCTGGAGACGCTCATGCGCCGGCATCCGGCGGTCTGCTTCATCGATGGCCTGGCCTACGACAACCCACCGGGCCTGCGGAATGCCACACGCTGGCAGGATGTGCTGGAGCTCATCCAGTCCGGCGTCAAAGTCATCGGGTCCATCAATATCCAATACATCACCGAACTGCAGCCGCAAGTGGAAGCGATCACCGGGAAACACGTGGACCAGACGGTTCCGGTGGGCTTCATTCAAAGCGCCGACGAGATCGAGATTGTGGATGCGCCGGCCGAAGAACCTTTGGAGCGGTCTCCGGAAGAACAAGTGCACGCGGCGAAGCGGGCGCAGCGCCTTTCGAAACTGCGGGAACTCACGCTCGTGCTGGCCGCCGACGTGGTCGATCACCAGCTCACCGACTACCTGGAGCGCCACGGAGTCAAGCAGCAATTTGGCGCCAACGAGCGCATCATGGTATGCATCACACCGCGCGCCAATGCCACCGCGATGATCGAGACCGCCCGGAGTTTCGCGCAACGGTTTCATGGCGAGCTGGTGGTTGCGTACGTCAACCAGCCGGAGATTTCCCCGCAAGATCAAGCCGCTCTCGAGCAAAAGTTGGACCTGGCGCGGGCGGCCGGGGCACGCATCGAGATTCTGCTGCAGGGCGATGACCCGGTGACGGCGATCCTTGACTTCGCCAAGTCGGCGGGCATTACGCAACTCTTCATCGGACACAGCCAGCGATCGGGAATCCGGCCCCACATCGTGGGCAACCCGGTGGACCGGCTGATCCGGCTTTCGCGCGGCATGGACGTGCGGGTCTTCCCGCAATAGACGATGGCCGAACGCGAGCGGGGAAAACTAAAGATCTTCATGGGCTACGCGGCCGGCGTAGGCAAGACTTATCAGATGCTCGAAGAATCCCAGCATCTCAAAGCGCGGGGTGTGGACGTTGTCGTGGGTTACTTCGAACCACACGGGCGGCAGGACACCATCGCCAAGACCGAGGGTCTGGAGATCATGCCTCGAAAGCGAATTGAATATCGGGGCACGGTCTTCGAAGAGATGGACACCGATGCTATCCTCGCGCGGAATCCAAAGGTCTGCGCTGTGGATGAATTTCCGCACACCAACGTTCCGGGCGCGGTGCGCACCAAGCGCTGGGAGGACGTGGAGGTTCTGCTCGCCGCCGGCATCGATGTCCTGACCACCATGAACATCCAGCACCTGGAAAGCCTGAACGATCAGGTTTGGCACATCGCCGGCATCCGCGTGCGCGAGACCATCCCGGATTGGGTAGTGTCGCAAGCCGATGAGGTCATCATGATCGACCTCACTCCACGCGCCTTACTGCATCGGCTGCAACGTGGGGTCGTGTATGGACGGGAAAAAGCCGAACAGGCGATGCAGAATTTCTTTCGGGAGTCCACGCTCGTGGCACTGCGCGAACTGGCGCTCCGTGAAGCGGCCCATGAGGTGGAGCGCCGCACCGCGACCGACGGCGCAATTGCACAGATGGAGCAGCCGGGAATTCCCGCCTCCTCGTCGCAACGTCACAAGCTGCTCGTTTTAGTGACCGCGGATCCGCAGACTGCCATGGTCATCCGCCGTGCCAAACGGGTTGGCGATTTTCTGGACGCGGAGTGTTTCGCGGTCGCCGTCGAAAGCACCGGCGACCTGAGCACACTGCCGGAACCGGATCGCGAGGCCACTGAGCAGCATCTCAACTTCGCGCGCAATCTCCACATCGAGACGCGCGTCCTGGAAGGGGATGATGTAGCGGCTACGCTGGTGGAGTTCGCGCGCCGCAACCAAATCACCCAGATCTTTCTAGCCCGCCCGCACGAGCGGCCCTGGCCGCTTCCGTTGTTCACGCGCGATCTGGTACAGAAGATCGTGAACATCGCCAAGGATATGCAGATTGTGATTGTGGCCGAACGCGAGCCGGTGGAGCACCCCTGAAACGGCCAGAGTTAGCGGTTTTTGCACGAAGCATCAATGAGTTACAGGTGAAAACCGCCAGAGCTAGCGGTTTTCGTACTCGCGGATGCCCGGACCGTTCCGCCTGGTTTGGATGTGGGGCTGTTCCTAGCGAAACCGCCGCGCGTCGGCATGAGTGCCGACGCAGCACGCTGAAGCGACGCTGAAGCGTGCGCCACGATGTGGCGCGGACACTCGTGTCTGCCGTGCCAAGACTCATCTTGGCGCGTGGTGTTGTAACGAAATCTGCTAGAAATCCTCGATTCGAGGCTGCTCCCTGCCCTTCCACGCCGCTTCGAATGACTGCCGCACCAGGCCCGCCTCATACGCCTTCTGTTGGGCTTCGAGGGCCTTGCATAATCCGAAGAGCGACCGCGGATTGCGGGGATTCCGGCTGAGGTCCTCGCGGAAAACCTGTTCCGCCTCGATCGCCTGTTTGTCTTTTAGCAGCGCGGCTCCCAGCGATTCGCGGATCGGATAGTACCAATCCGGCACGTCGTCGAAATCCATCCCGTCCTCAATGGCGACCGCGCGACGCCAACGGCCGATGGCCGCGTCCACATCGCCGTCGGCCGCGGCAATCCGCGCAGATAGCGTGTCAGCGGCAAGGGTATGGAGAGTGCTCCAATCGTTGAAGAACGTTCCGAAGGCACGGCCTTGCGGAAGGCGGGAGAATGCCTGTTCCATGGCGGCCTGTTCATCGGCGGCCTCTTTCAGGCGGCGCTTGCTCGCCCACGCACAGCCGCGCGCCAAATGCCAGAAGAAAGTAACCGCAGTCATTCTTGAGTCGGGCGCGGGCGAGCGAAGCACCTCGTCCCACCGGGCAAACCGCATGAGGACGAGAGTCGACATGGCCCTCATCGCCTCGTTATGCATGTCCGACTGGATCTCCTTGGCCGCGTTCCGAGCCGTCTCGAATTCGCCATCCATGCTGGCGGCGACCGCAAGAAAGTATTGGTTATGGTTCGAATACCCCATGACTCCGGGCTGCTCGGCGGGTTGCATACGCTGGTAATCCCGGTCAGCCGCAATGGCCTGCTGGTTGCTTCTGACGGCTGCCGCGTAGTCGCCGGCCCGCAGGTAAATGTGCGAGGGCATGTGTACCAGGTGTCCGGCCGCGGGCGCGAGCGTTTCCAGCCGGTGCGCGCTGGCGAGGGCACGCTCCGGATAACTCGACCCCTCCATGGTGTGGATATAGAAATGGTTCACTCCCGTGTGTTCCGGCCAGCGGCGCAATGCCTCCTCCAGCACCGCCACAATCTCCTGCGTATCGGGGCCGGGCTGGCCGTCGACTTTCCAAAGACGCCACGGGTTCAGGTTCATCAGGCTGGCCGCGAAAAGGGCCGCCGCATCCGGGTCGTCGGGATCGCGGCGGTAGACTTCGCGCATGGCATTGGAATAGTCACGGGCAAGCTTAGGCTGGTCGGGGGCGGGCTCGTCCGTGAACGAGCGAGCCAGCGCATCGATGTATGCCCGCTCCGGCGCCGGGGCGTTCGTCTCGAGTCCGACGGCGGTTTGGATAGCGTCGAAGCCAGCCCGTTCCCGATCGCGGCCAACCGTCCAGGCGTTATAGTTGGGACCGTTCGCCAAAGCGATTCCCCAGTAGGGCATCGGCGCGTCCGGATCCAGTTCGGCCGCGCGTTGGAAGGAATGGATCACCTCCCCAAAGTTGAATGCGTAGACTAGCGCAAGGCCTTGGTCGAACCACTTCTGCGCGTCCCGGTTGGCCGTCTGGATGCGATGGTGAATCGCCCCCATTCCGTCGAAGAGCCTGGCGTGGCTCGCGTGTGCGCCTCCGCTGCTATGGTTGCAGGCGCAAATCGCGAACCAAGACAGTGGAAGTAGGATGCGGGCCAGACTCCGTGAAAGTCCTATACCTTGCCCCGCTCAACGATCGACAGCAGTTCCTTTTCGCCTGAGGCATCCAGCTCACCGATAAACGCGCGCCTCACCACACCTTTTGAGTCCACGATATAGATTGTGGGGGTGGGCGTACCGAACGACTCCAGACGTGAGTGGAGAACTTTGTCGACGGCGACCTGCCGATCCTCGAGATGTTTGCGAATGACGGCAACGGCGTCGCCGGAGGCAACGATTATCGGCACCTTGGTAGCCTGGGCCTGTCGAGTTGCCAGCAACCGCTTGTAAAACGGCATGCTTTCGTTGCAGAAACGACACGTTGAGCTGATCTGGAGCAGAACGGAAATGGGCGCCGCTTGCCAATCCGCGCCCGGTAACTTCACTTCGCGGCCCACCAGGTCTGGCGCCGGGACAGTCTCGGCCTCGGGCGAGGGGAAGAATCGTTGTTCGATGAGAAGGCCGCCAGCCAGACAGCAAAGGCCGATCAGGAATACGTGAGTAGTGGTTTCGAGCTTAGTCATAACCTCAGCTGCAGCCTCCTCCGCAGCCGCCTCCTTCGCAACCGCCACCGCTGTAACAACCGCCGCCGTAGCTGCAACCGCCAACCACAGGAGTGGGGTTGTAACAATAGCAGGAACTACAGGTTTGGGATGTAAGCATCCCTAATGCGTTACAAATACGCCCGCACCGCGGAACGCAATTCGACTGGGAAATCCTGTGAAACCCGCCGGGAATGGGGAGGCCGGGTCGTGCCAGGCACAGGCATGTGAGCACCAGGGCAAGTACCGCAAGTACCGCCAACCTCACGGTTTTATTCATGCGCCCTCCCTTCTGGAGCTGGGCCTTTTCCACTGGCCCACATTAACGATATCCGTATTGGCTCGGGCTGGCGATACGATGTTTGCAGTAGTTCCATGAAAGTGCGATCGGATCGGACTCATCTCGGGCGGCGGATCGTCCCTTATGCGACCGCTTTCTGCATGCGACGCAAGATGCCGTTCGGCTCAGCAATCCCCATGGCCGCGATCGCGTCGGCGCGCGCCTGGGTATCGGCTACCGAATAGATGCGCAGTTCGTCCGCGTTTCCCGACGGCCGCACATGGGCCACATCGCCGTTATCGAACAGGACACGAATTCCATCAGTGCAGTCCACGTGGCCGATCGTTCCGAACCCCATCTCCGGCGTGAAGAACCCGGCCAGGAGCTTCTGTGCGGCGGCCCCAGCGGAGAAGAACGTCACGATCTTCAAACCAAGCGACCGGGGAAAATTCTCAAGTAGGGCGGCACGGCTGAAGCGCTTGGGCAGCCGGTCAAAAAGATCTATCAGGTTGAGCCCGCCGTCGGCCGCGGCAAAGAGCACTCCGAGGATCGGTAAAATAGCATCCCTCGTAAGCAGCGCGCTCAAGACCGCGCCGTTCCGTTCCATGTCCGAGCCAGTCAAAAAACCGCCATTTGGTTCCCATCCACAAACGCGTTTCTTCCCTTTGCGGCGGGCCTCCTCCATGCCGGCGATCACAAACGGCGAGCCAATACGCGTCTTGGCCTCGACCACGGATGCGAGATTGCCCCGGTCTACAGCGTCGTTGCAACTGATGGGAACCACGACGGCATCGGCTTTCAGATACTCGGCTACCACCATGCCCACCAAGTCTCCGCCGAAGAAATGCGCTTTGGCCGTGGCCGGATCCACGCCGACAACCAGCGGCCGGTCGCTATCGCCGTCCGTCGACACGATGGCATCGAGCGGTCCATGTTTCGCTGTGGCTTCGTCGGCCAGCGCCTGGATCGTGGCAAGCTGCGGCGCGCCGATATTCTCCGTATCAATGGGGACGAACGTATCGGCGCGTCCCGCTGCGATCACCTCCGCATGCATGCGCTCGAGGACTTCCACCAGCAGGTCTCGCCCCACCGCGGAGTGTTGATAGACCAGGAGCCGCTTGCCTGCGAGAGATGCACCCTGGAAGAAGCTGGTGAATCGCGCGATCCAGGCAGCGCGGGCTTCCGGCTGCTCTGCTGGAAGATCCTGGTGGCCGGTCTTGAAGAAGCCTCGCTCATCAAACAGAGATTGATCGCGCGGCTGGTCGTACAAACTCTGGCGGACCTTGCGCACCTGCTCATGGATCGGCGCTTCCTGCTGCTTGAGCAACTCGCCCTTGCTGGTGTTGGTCTTGTAGCCATTCCGATCGAATGGAATGTGGCTGCCGGTCACCATGATGCTGCCTTTGCCGCGCGCCAGCGCATAGCATGTTAGCGCGGGAGTCGGTATCGCGCCAAGGTTGACCGGCCGCATTCCAGCGTCCCGGATTGCAGCCACGATCGCCTGAGCGATCTCTCCACGGCCATCCTGCTCCGGCACAAAACTGTCGGAGCTGGGACGCAGGTCCCGGGCAAAGAAGAACTCCTGACCGCGCACGATTCCACCTTCGGAGGTGTCGAGGGACTGCAGGTATTCCAGTTCCGCAAGAGCGTTGATATAGACTTCCAACTGCGTGAGATCCACGACCCTGCCCCGCCGTCCGCTGGTCCCGAACTCCAGATCCCGGGGTTCGTATTTAAGACTCGATCGAAGCGAGCCGGTTTGCACTGCTTCATTCATCTCGGATCCTCTCTCTCCTATTGCATCGCGCCAAGTACCTCATCGAGCCGGACCGTGGCGAAACGGGTGGCGTAATCGGACACTCCGTATGGGATGAACAGCTCGCCATCGTGGAGCAGCGCACCGCACGAATAGGCGACGTTTGGCACATTTCCCTCCCATTCGCTCAGGATAGGCTTCAGCAAGGGCTCGCGCAGGCGACCGATCACTTTGGAGGGGTCGTCAAGATCGAGCAGGAACGCGCCGATCGAGTATTCTCGTACCGGGCCAACGCCGTGGCTCAGCACCAACCAGCCAGCCCTCGTCTCAATCGGCGACCCGCAGTTGCCGATTTGAACCATTTCCCACGGAAACACCGGCTTAAGAAGGATTCTCGGCTCATACCAGAAGTGGACATTGTCGGAGAACATGAGGTAGATGTTCTCCGAGTCCTGCCGGGACAGCATGGCATACAATCCATTAACCTTCTTCGGGAAAAGCGCCATCCCTTTATTTTGAACCGCCGGACCGTTCAAAGTGGCAAATCGGAAAAGAAGGAAGTCGGATGTCTCCAGTAGTTGCGGAATACCGAGCTGACCGTCGAAAGCCGTGAACGTCGCATAGTAGACGTGGGTCCCATCGTCATTCTGGAAACGTACGAACCGGGCGTCTTCGATGCCGTTCCGCTGCGAGAGAGTCACTGGGAAAATAACCCGTTCAGATAGGTTCTGTTCGATTGAAAACTGAACCGAGCAGTTGGACTTGGCCAGTATCGACATTCGCTGCGCAGTGTCCTGGCGGTCCTTTACCCCCTCTGGGGTGGAGCGCTCCTTCAATTCTCTTTCAATCGTGGACTGAAGTTCCTGTTCTGTGAACGAGTCCCCCAGCCTTTCCATGACGCGGCGCGTGTGCTCGTTGGTCAATCCCAGTTCGAGAATCTTCCGTTCGAAGAGGGGCTTCTCATAAAGGGCGTTGGGGATTCGGCTCGGCTCCACGATACAGCAAGTGGAATCCCTGACCTCAATCCTGTGATCAGCATGGATGATGCCTGTCCGGAAAACGATGGAGGAAATGCTGCCATCCCCGGTCGCGCGCAAGCTCAAGACAAAGCGTAACGCGCCCGAAGGCAGGCCTTGTTGATCGGGGTCCGCAACCATAGACGGATTGAATAGCGCCGCGGACTCGACAGAGAACTCGGAGACGAAATACGCTCCGATTAGTAGTTGCCGCTGCTCGGAAAGGTCCTGATCCAGGGAAACGACCTCTCGCAATTGCCTGAATCGTTCCTTGAAAAGGCGGCCGATCTGCTGGTGGCGTCGGGAAAACTTTGCGGAAATTGCGTCCAGCAGCGGCCCGACGTCATTTTCGGAGATCGACATTATCCCGGTGACAATTCTCTCCAATCGCGGCACATCGCCGGGGGTAAACGAGCGCAGGAGAACCCGCGTCGGATCGGGCGCGAGTTGTGCGTCGGTGCGTTTGACATTGATAGGGATGGCATTCATGGAGCAGTTGTTCGGCGCCGACGGGGCTGTGAGCGCGGGTCATCTGTCATCGGCCACGTCTGCCAGTCGGCTGCGGCTGGTCTCGATATGATCGACACGTACCAATACATTTTCAAGGAATCTCCTTCGGTGTTCCAAGCGCGTGACGGAAAGCATAGAACGACCGCGAACACCAACGTAGTCCTCATTATGCCTCGGACGAATCGGGCCGCAACGAAGTGTACCTGCAGCCTTTTCCGCCGACGCCAATGGCGGCTCTCCTGGCGTGGGGGCAAAGATGCTGGTGTCCAAAGGAGGGAGCGCGCGCTCCGGAGCCTGGCGGTGAGATGGCAAGGTGTTTTCCACGCTTCCGCGGACCGAACTGTGATGTCGCCTGCCGCCCTTCGTATGGACTAAGCCGAAGCAGGGCGATGTGCCCGGAGGAACGAATGTATCTGGCGCACCGCCAGGGGAATCCGCTCCTTGGGCTCTTTCCACGGGAAGATGCTCACTTCGGCCTTTGGCGCAAGCATCGCGGCCTCCATGGCGACGGCGTACGGATGCGCCGGGATATCGTCCGGCAGGATCAGTACAGGCGTCTGGCAATGGCGCACGAAATCGCGCGTCACGGTGAAGACGAAGTCGGGGTTGGTGCGGTACATCCTGGTCAGAAATTTGTCGATCGTCTCCATCGTGATGTCGGGCCGGCGCTTGACCAATTCCGGACCCCAGCCCGTCATATTGTTTTCGTAGAAAAGGTTGCGCGCCTCAGGACGCGACCCGCTGGGCTGCGCCAGCACGGCTACGACAATGCGATCCGGCGCCCGCCGCAAGAGGTTCCAGATGAAGGGGCCGCCAATGCAGAAGCCCAGCACCATGAACTTCTGTATGCCCAGGTGATCCATCAGACCGAGATGGTCATCGGTATATGCATCCCACGGCCGGTCGATCTCGATCGGGCCGGAGGATTGGCCACCATTGGCGTTGCGCAGGTCCGACGAGATCGTGCGGTACTCCCCCTTGAACTCCTCAATCGGGTTAAAGGGGCTGGCGTTGGTCAAGCCGGAGATGGTCGAATTCAATCCCCCGCCGGGGATGAGCAACAACGGGAAACCGGAACCGGCCTCCTCATAGTGGATGCGAACTGGGCCTTTTTCGTAAAAGGGCATGGCAGCTCCGTAATCGGTGGCGCGGAAGAATTCTAGCACAGGTTGCCGGTCCGAGCTTCCCTCCACTTCCCCCATTCCTGCTCCCGCCGTTGTACTCTAAATCTGATCGCACTACCGCAGCCCAAGGAGGCGCGCCATGAAAATTTCCAGCATCGCCATATTCGCGCTCGCGCTGGTTGTCAGCGTTGCCACAATGTTTGCCGCCGATCCGCCGCCGTGGGCCTACGGCTTCGAAGGCCCGCCGCAAGCGGGAGCCACGCCCATCCCCGTCGGTCCGGCCAACACGGATCAGACTCCACGCAGCATCCCCGGCGCCACCACGCAATATGCTCGCGCGCAGATCGCCAACCGCTTCGGCCCGGCCGACTGGTTCCCTGGCGAGCATCCCCAAATGCCCGACGTCGTCGCTCACGGCAAGCAACC
>Ga0182024_10000931_pt1 | contig 75667 bp, 59 predicted proteins | sample P32metaG_FD_120480 | JGI IMG/M metagenome (GOLD analysis project Ga0182024, IMG submission 120480) | Permafrost microbial communities from Stordalen Mire, Sweden - P3-2 metaG (Illumina Assembly) | ecosystem: Environmental > Terrestrial > Soil > Wetlands > Permafrost | place: Sweden: Stordalen...
ACACGGACTCCAGATGGTACAGATCGGTCGGTTGCAGCGCCGGGCCAGACGACACTGGTGGGGGAACGAAGGCCGGCGCGGCGTCAGCCGGTGAAGGCTCGGTCTTGGGGCTACAGGCCGCCAGGCCGACGGTGACGAGTGCAGCGGCGGCAAGTGTATTCGCCGCGCCGATGGGCAAGGAGCAGAAAACACGTTGGAACGGGTGCACGCGCGCCTCCGCTGGCTGCTAATGACTGCCAAAAATTGTAAAGGATTCATGCCATGTGAGACCACACTGCACCCAAGATCCTCGCCTTTCAAGTAAGGCGGGCCTGTGTCCCACAATTTGCGCATGGATCCGCTGTCCCATATTTCGCGCAATGATCTGCATCTGCGCCGGGACGGCGGTGGGCGACGCCGGATCGCGATCGCCTGTCCCCGCTACACGACTCCGGGATCACGGGCTATCTGACCGGCCGCGCGATCGGCGTGACGCCGGAGTAGTATGGTATCACGGGGAGTGAATCCTGGGGACCGACGACAAGAACAGCCGTCGAACGTCGACGAGATTGTCAGAGTTTTGAATGCTGAGAATGGATGTTGGATGCTTCGAGAGATGCGTCGGCAGTTTCTCGAAGAGCGAGACTCCGCTCGGCCAATCCACGGATCCCCACGCGACACAACCGCGCGCACCTCGTGCTCATGCACAAACGCGCGGCGCTTGTGCATGATAGGATAGAACGCGTTGCCTCCTGGCATCGCTTCCGTGCGATGGTCCGTGTAGCTCACCAGGCCGACGCAACAAGTGTCGGCGCCCTCACCGGGGAGTGCATTTACGAGCCGGGCATAGGTCGATTGAATGACAACCGCGAAACCGGACTCTGAATAGACGCGCCACATGGCGTCAGATTCTTGGTCTCCCAGATGCCAGCACGAGACGTAGTTCGATCTCCGCGCCACGCGTGTATTCCGCATGAGGATCTCGAAGTAGTGACCCCTCCATCCTGGCGGTAACGGGCCGACGGCCTCCCCCTGCGCAGCCGTTGCCTCCAAGCGCTCATACTCATCCTTCGACAGACTTCCTTCGTACGGGTCGCCGAGCTGGTCCACACGCGAAAAGTAGAGGGCCTCTTGCTGTAGCATCGCGACATACTTCGCGACGTCCATATAGCGCCACAGCTTGACCGTGGGGTCGAGGGGCTGCGTAAATACCGGATGGTCGACGATCGCGGGCACCTGATCTCAGTACTCCGTCTGCTCCGCCACGGTGTCTCGCCGGTCCGCAACCGTGCTCACTAATCCGCCGACAGCGCCGTGCGCGGCTCGACACGCGACGCGCGACGCATCGGCCCGAGGGTCGCGCCGACGACGATCGCAACGAGGATGATCGCGACGGCACATACCGTTAATGCATCGACCGGAACCACATCGCGGACAGTGACGCGGAGCAACTGTGCCCCGCCGATCGCCAGCGGAAAGCCGCCGGCCAGTGCCGCCAGGGCGACCGCGACTGTCTGTGTCAGGACGAGAACGCGCAGCTGCGCCGGAGTGGCACCAAGCACCGAACGCACGGCGAGCTCACGGCGCCGGTCGCGAACGAAGGCGGACAGGACTCCGAACAGGCCGATCGCAGCCAGAAGCAATGCCGTAATCGACAGCGCACTGAGTAGCGCGGCAAGCGCTCGCGGGCGGGCCAGACGTGCGTTGAGCAGTGCAGCCCCGGAAGCGGTGCGCGCCAGCCCAAATGCCGGATCCGTCGCTTCGATCGCTCTTTCGAGCGGGGCAATCGTGCGATTCGGATCTCCGCGCGTGCGCACCGCGTACCACGGATCCGCACCCGGCGCCTGCCGCGGCGTGACGTAGACCATCGGCCGGGGCGATGCCGAGAGTTCATCATAGTGTGTGTCGCCCGCGACGCCGATGACTTGCCACGACCGCCCAATGACCGTGTCGCTCGCAAACCGGACGCGATGGCCGATCGGGTCCTGGTGCGGCCACATTTGCTGGGCGAATGACTCGCTGACGATGGCAACAGGAGGACTGTTTGCGTCGTCGGCGGTTGTGAAGGTGCGGCCTCGGCGCATCGGGATCTTCATGACCGCGAAGTAATCGTCGAGCGCGTACTCGAATGAAATCTCGGGACTGCCCGGTGTGGGGGCCTCTCCGTCGATCGTGGTCGGGACGGTGACACGGGACGCTTCGAACGGGAGGGAGAGCGCCGTGGTCAAGCCAAGGGAACCCGGGGCCTCCCGGAGCCGGTCGGCGAGACGATCCCGGACTCCAAGAAACCTCGCCACGAATGCCGAGTCGCTCATGGCGCGAGATGGCAGGAGCACATCCATGCGGAAGAACAGGAGATGCACAGGATCGAAGCCGAGATCGGTGCGCTGGAGGTGCAGTAACGTGCGCCCGAGCAGGCTGGCGCCGGACAGTACGACGAGCGCGAGGGCGAGCTGTGCCGCGACGAGACCGCGTCGCACCAGCTTTGTGCCCGGTCCGCGTGTCACGGACCGGCCCCCGGCGCGCAGGATGTCGCTGGTGCTCTGGCGGGCAGTGTGCAGCGCGGGGACGAGGCCGAACCCAGCGACTGAGGCCGCAGTGATGACAGCAGCAAACAGGACCACCCGCACGTCCAGGTGCGCCGTGGCGATCATGGGAAGATCCGGTGGCGCGAGTGAGATCGCAGCACGCACGAGGGCTACCGCGAGAGCGACGCCGATCAAGCCGCCAGTTATCCCCAGCAGGCCGGACTCCATGAACAGGTGACTGGCGAGCCGCGCACGACTGGCGCCAAGGGCGGAGCGGATCGCCAGTTCGCCTTGTCGCGAGATGCCACGCGCGAGCAGCAGCCCGGCCACGTTGGCGCACGCGATGACGAGCACCAGGATGACCGCGCCGAATAGCACCATGAGGCCTGCGCGCAGATCGTGCCCGAGGACGATGTCGGTGTACGCTTCGACAGAGCCGGTCCTCGGCATCCTGCGTAGCGGATCGCCGCCGTCTGGATAGAGCGCGTTCGCCGGCGGGTAGGTACGCAGTACGGCCTCGAGCTCCTGCCGCGCTTGCGTGAGAGTGATCGCCGGACGCATGCGGCCGACTAGCAGAAATCCGATGCTGTCCGGCGGGCCGTCCTTCATGCGGCGCAGCTCGCATACCGCCGCCGTCCAGACGGTCGTTCCAACGGGGTAGGAGAACTCTGGCGGCGCGACGCCGATCACCCGATGCCAACCGCCCGCGAAGAAAAGGAGACGCCCGAGCACTGTTGGGTCGCTCCCGAAGTCGTCTCGCCACACGCGGTCGCTCAGCACCACGATGTCGGGGCCGCCAGAGAGATCATCCTCGGGCCGGATCAGCCGCCCGAGTTCCGGACTTAACCCGAGAACATCGAAGAAGTTGCCGCTGACCGCAGTCACCGCGACGTGGACCGTACGGTCACCTGTCCGGGCCGCGAATCCATACGGCTCGCCCGATCGATATGCCGCGACCCCGGCGAAAGCACGGCCTCTGTCCGCCAGTCGCGTCTGAATACCCCACGGGACCGGCCACTGCCCGCCAAACGCGGCGGTAGGGCTGTTTGCCCACATGCCGGCGACGCGGCCCTGATCGTGCACCGGCAGCCGCGTGAGAAAGACCGCGTCGATCAGCGCAAAGGCAACAGTCGTGGCTCCAATCCCGATCGCGAGCGTCAGAATGACAGTCGCCGTGAACATCGGGTGGCGCACTAGGTCACGAACGACCTGCCGAATGTTTGAGAATCGCGCAGTCACGCGAGTTGCTCCGATTGCGTCGAAGGCGGAACGATCGAAGAGCTCTGACGCGGGTTTATGCGCACGGCAAATCGGTCGCCATTCCTGCGCAGACTTTATGCGGAGAGATAGGACGCCTCCAGCCGCGACACTATCCTGCGCTGATGCCGTTCAAATACGGCCGTTGACAGCCGGTTGAGGCTTTTCTCGGGCTTTTTTTCTGGCCCCGCGAGTTGTCGCCCAGCAGCAGGCACAACCCGATGTCGGTACTGCACAACAACTTGTTCACAGAGGCGCGGGCCGGAATCGAACCGGCGAATAGCGGTTTTGCAGACCGCTGCCTTACCACTTGGCTACCGCGCCCGAACAGCCACGTAACGTATTTCGGCGGCGCGACTTGGACAAGCCGGGGGAGGTGGTAATGACTCTCGCTGCGTGAGTCGTTGCCAGTTGCCTGGCGGTGTAGCATCACGAGGTTCGCCGCCGCTGGACGGCGAGCCGGCCAACGCGTAGCATCCCAGACACCCTGGATCCCTGGAGAGCTCGTGATGCGCGCACACCGCGTTGCCGTCCATGCCTTGCTCGCCGTCCTCGCGGTCGGCGGACGCAAGGCCGCGGCGCAGGAGACACCGTCGGACACGCTGTTGACCGTCGGTCACTTCTTCGACCTCGAAGCCGTCAACGACCCGCAGATCTCGCCCGACGGGTCGCAGATCATCTACACCCGGCGCTGGGTCAACAAGCTCGAAGACCGATACGAGACCACGCTCTGGATCATGCGAGCTGATGGCTCCCACAATCGGATGCTCACCAAGGGCGCCAATCCGCAGTGGTCGCCCGACGGGACGCGGATCGCCTACCTCGCGGACGGCGAGCCCAAGGGCGCGCAGATCTATGTGCGCTATGTCGAGGGCGACCCCGGGCCCACGCAACTCACGCACCTGACGGAGTCGCCAGCCGACATTCGCTGGTCGCCGGACGGGAAGTCCATCGGCTTTACGAGCTTCGTGGCCAAGCCCGCGGTCTGGGCGATCGACATGCCGAAGCCACCCGACTCGGCGAAGTGGACCAAGGCCCCTCGCATCGTCGAGACGCTGCACTTCCGCGAGGACCGGCGCGGGTTCCAGGAGCCCGGGTTCCGGCATCTGTTCGTCATCAGTGTCGATGGCGGCCCGCCTCGGCAGCTCACGAGTGGCGACTGGAATGTCGGCGCGCGCTTCGATGGGCTCGGAGCCGGCCCCGTGGGGTGGGAGTGGACGCCCGACGGCCGGACGATCATCGTCGAAGGGTGGACCGGCCCGGACGGGGACTACCGCTTCCGCGACGCGAACCTGTACGCCGTGGATGTGGCGAACGGCACGAACCGGCCGCTCACGACGGAGAGCGGATACTGGCGCTCGCCGACCGTCTCGCCCGATGGCCGCCACATCGCGTACATGGGCTTCCCCTCAACCGATCAGACGTATCGGTCGAGCAACCTGTACGTCATGGACGTCGACGGATCGCACGCGCACGCGCTGACCGAAGCGCTCGATCGCGATGTCGCAGATCTCCACTGGGCGACGGATCTCAGCGGCGTGTACTTCACGGCCGAAGATCACGGCGCCCGCAATATCCTCTTCGCACCCGTCGCCGGCGGGTCGGTGCGTCCTGTCACCACGGGACCGATCGTCGTGGCTTTGGGCTCGGTGTCGCGGACCGGAGTGGCGGCGATCACGCGATCTACGAGCCAGCGCCCGCCGGAAGTGGCTCGGCTCGACCTGCACGGGAAGGGCACCGAGATCGTGCAGCTCACACACGTCAATGAAGCGGCGCTCTCGCGGATCCACCTGGGCGCGGTCGAGGAGATCAACTACGTGTCGAGCGGCGGCGCACACATCCAAGGATGGGTGGTCAAGCCGCCGGGGTTCGATCCGTCGAAGAAGTATCCATTGATCATGGAGATCCATGGCGGACCGCACGCGATGTACAACGTCGCGTTCAGCTACATGCTCCAGAACTTCGCGGCCAACAATTTCGTCGTGATATTCGTCAACCCGCGAGGGAGCACCGGTTACGGAACGCCGTTCGGCGCCGCGATCAGCAAGGCCTATCCCGGAGTGGACTACGACGATCTCATGGCTGGCGTCGACACCGTGGTCGCCCGGGGGTACATCGACCCCAAGCGCATGTTCGTCGGCGGGTGCAGCGGCGGTGGCGTGCTCTCGAGCTGGGTGATCGGTCACACCACGCGATTCGCCGCCGCGGCGGTCCGCTGTCCCGTGATCGATTGGATCAGCATGGCGGGCGAGACCGACATCCCGCTGTTCACCATGGGGTGGTTCGACGCGCCGTTCTGGGAGAAGCCCGAGGCGTGGCTCAAGGAATCGCCGCTCATGTACGTCGGGCACGTGACCACGCCGACGCTGATCATGACCGGGGAGCTCGATCGGCGCACGCCGATGCCGCAGAGCGAGGAGTTCTACGTCGCGCTCAAGATGCGGCACGTCCCGACCACGTTGCTGCGGTTCGACGGCGAGTACCACGGGACGGGCGGCCAGAAGCCGACGAACTTCCTGCGCACCCAACTCTATATGATGAGCTGGTACAAACGGTACAGCACGCCGGCGGCCGGCCAGGCGGCGTCGCCGTAGACAGCCCCGCGGTCGATACAACTACAACAGGTACGGCGGCCGGGGCAGCGTGACCACCCCGGCCGTTGTCTCAACAGGGTGGCCTGATGTACGTGCAGCTCCGAGTCCGTTGCACCGCCGTGGTGATCGTTGCGATGCTGACCAACCTGGCGGTTGCCTCCGCTCAGACATCGGCGATCGAATCCAGCCGCATCGACCGCTTGGTGGGACTCGCCAAGCTGTGGGCGGCGGTCACATACTTCCATCCCGCTCTCGCGTCCGGGACCGACATCGTTTGGGACGGAGCGCTCGTCCGCGCGATCCCCGAGGTGGATTCAGCACGGGATCGCGCGCAGTACTCGGCTGCGGTCGCCCACCTGCTTGAGGTCATCGGCGACCCGATCACGCGTGTGGTGGATGCTGAGCCGCCGTCGCCAGGGCTTTCGACGGCGCCGGCCGACCGGCAGCCGACGGTCCGACGTGCCGCGAACGGCGTTCTCGTCGTCGCCATGACGAACTACGCGGACCTGCAGGACGTCGATTCGACGCTCGTGCGGTTGGTCGCCATCAAGAAGCAGCTGCCCGCGGCTCGTGCGGTGATTTTCGACCTGCGTCCGTCGGTGCCGCCATCGAAAGACGAGACCGAGATGGTCTCGTACGAGATCTCCCTCATCGGTCTCGGCGGCTGGCTCACGACCACACGGCTCGACGTGCCGGGGGAGCGCCGGCGGATGCACGTGGGATACGTGTCGGACAGTCCGGGCGAGGGATACAGCTCGGGGTTCTACGTAGAGGATCGTCAGCCGATCGCGCCGGGGACCGGCGCCCGCGACATCCCGGTCGTGTTCATCGTTAGTCCCCACGCCGACCTGCCGAACATCGCGCTCGCGCTTCAGGCCGCCGGCAAAGGGGCGATCGTGGCCGAGGGATCGCCCGACGAGGACGCGGTCGTCACCACGCAGACCGTGAATCTGCCGGACAGCGTGCAGGCGCAAATCCGGCTGGGCGAACTGGTATATCGGAATGGTGCGAGAGAGTACCAACCCAATTTGACGGTGCCTCACGCCCGCGGTGCGGGCGAGCAGAACGCCGCCCTTCGCGCCGCGCTGCGACTGGCTCGAACGGGCAGGTTTCCGCCGCCGCCCCGCGCGCGCCGTGCCAAACGCCCACGCGCCGTGCGAGGTCCCGCCGACGACGCGTCGCCATATCCATCCGCTTCCTATCGCGTGCTCGCGGCATTCCGCATTTGGGCCGTCATCAGCTATTTCTTTCCCTATAAGGATCTGATGGGCGAGAATTGGGATGAGATACTGCGCCAATTCATTCCCCGGATGGAGAGCGCCAAGAACGCCCTCGAGTACAATCTCGCGGTGGCTGAAATGGTGACGCACATCCACGACACGCACGGCGCCGTCGTCAGCCCCGTACTGCTGAAGCATTTTGGCGAGGCCAGCGCACCGATTCGCGTCCGGATGATTGAAGACGTGCCAGTGATTACCGGCTTCACGAACGCCGACGTGGCAACGGCCGCCGGATTCGAGATTGGCGACGTGATCCTGAAGGTGGATGGCCAAGACGCCAGCGAGCGAATTGCCGAGCGACTTAAATACGTCGCCCACTCGACGCCCCAGGCTGGGATGTTCTACGCCGCGGAACGGAGCCTCGTGCGCGGACCCACGGATTCCACGGCGAGCTACACGATCCGCGATGTCCACGACCGAGTGAGGGATGTCGCCGTGGCGCGCAAGACGGAATACGGGCTCAAGACCGTGGGTGACCGGAGCGGAGACGTCTTGCGGATCTTGCCCGGCAATATCGGGTACGCCGACCTCGATCGTCTGCCACAAGCGCGAGTCGACGAAATGTTCGAGAAGTTCAAGGATTGTCCCGGCATCATCTTCGATGATCGTGGGTATCCCCAAGGAACCGCGTGGCAGATCACGCCACGGCTGACGGACAAGACCGATGTGGCGGGGGCAATGTTCAGGCTCCGCGAATCCATGTCTCCGGATCTGCCGAACGGCGAGATCCTCAGTTCCCAAGTCGTGAAGACGTTCGTCCAACGGCTGCCGGCCACAGACAAGTGGCGGTACCACGGCCGGACTGTGCTGCTGATCGATGAGCGGAGTGTCAGCCAAGCCGAGCACTCCGGCCTGTTTTTCGAGGCCGCCAACGGCACGACGTTCATTGGGAGCCCGACCGAGGGCGCAGATGGTGACGTGACCAGCTTCTCCGTGCCCGGTGGGATCTCCGTCCACTTCAGCGGGCAGGGCGTGTGGCACATCGACGGAAGACCGCTCCAACGCGTGGGATTACAGCCCGATGTCGCGGTGCGCCCAACACTCGCGGGAATCCGTGCCGGGCGCGACGAGGTGCTGGATAAGGCGGTCGACTATCTGAGCCATGCCCGGTAGGACTCGCCTGACCGGCCCGTCTGAAACACAGCGGCCGGGGCGGCATCACCGCCCCGGCCATTGTGGTCCTCAGGAGCTGGCCATCCGGCCGAGTTAGCGCCGGTCGAAATGGTGGAAGTCGAACATGTCCATCATGTCGGTGATCGCCGCGCCGTTGATCGGCGCGTATGGGTTTTCACGAGTCGTGATCGGGGACGTCGCGATCGGCGACCCGGAGACGAATGCGCCCGCGGTCGTGACGCGCACTCGGTGGCTGTAAGCGGCCGAGTGCCCGCCCACCGTCTGAGTCTGCTCGCCCGGCCGCGGCTCTCCCCAGGTACGGCCTCGCCACGCAGAGGCCACGTCATCCACCGCTGACCTTTGGTTGCACGGCCTCATAGCGGCCTATCGATGTCATGATCTCCCGCATCGCCACTTCGCTCTTCTCCCAGCCGCCCATCTCGACGCGCTTTCCCTCCAGATCCTTGTAGACCTGGAAGAAGTGTTGGATCTCGCTCAACGTGTGCTGTGGGATGTCGGCAAGGTCGAAGTATTCATCCTGAAATGGATCGGACGCCGGGACCGCGAGGATCTTTGGATCGGGCTCGCCGCGATCGGTCATGCGAAGCATGCCGATCGGCCGGACGCTGATCTCGCACCCAGTGAATGTCGGTTCCGTCACGAGGACGAGGACGTCGCACGGATCCCCATCCTCCGCGAGTGTGCGGGGGATGAAGCCGTAGTCGCCCGGATAGTGAACGGCCGAGTACAGGACGCGGTCCAGGCGAAACATCCCCGAGACCTTGTCGAGCTCATACTTGTTCCGACTGCGGGTCGGGATCTCGATGATGGCGGTGACTTCGTCGGGCGGGTGTTTGCCCGGAGGCAAATCATGCCACGGATGCATCATGTCGCGGTGGGATTGATGCGCACCTACGGCGTCCCGTTCCCATGCACTTGCTGCTGGATTGCGGCGACCCTTTGCAGCCGAAGACGGTGAGTGCGATCAGAATGGTGGCCAGTGTTCCCTTGAAACGCATCATTGAAAACCCTCGTGCTCTGTAGCATGGTCGCAGACTGATTGTGACGAATCGTCGAGGCCCTTGACAGGCAACCTCAGGTTCGGCCGGCCGGGAAATGGATCACAAGGGGACGGGCCTGATCACGGTAATCTCGTCAATTGCACACGAATGGGTCGCGCCTCTGAGCCCCGGGGCGCGCGGCAGCCAGACGCTGGCTCCTAAGCTGCCGGCACGGGGGGGACGTAGCACGCCAACGCTCTCGTGCGCTCTCGTAGATCAGGCTGTTGTGGACGTCCGGATTCGCAGCGCTAGCCCGGGACGCGGGCGACGACGGGCTCGCTCGATCCGCACGGGCTCCGACAGATGCCACCGAGGTGAGCCGGCCGTTCCGCGTACGGCTCTTGCCATTGGTGGTCGGTGAGGACCCCAGCAATTGTCGAATCGCTACCGGAGCGGAGCCATGGAACTGAATACACTACGAGCGCTGTATATCGACGAGCTCAAGGATCTCTACAGCGCCGAACATCAGATCCTCAAAGCGTTGCCCAAGATGATTCGGGCGACCACGCATCGTGCACTCAAGGACGCGTTCACCGATCACCTCAAGCAGACGGAGAACCAGGTCAAGCGGCTCGACCGCATCTTCGCGACCCTCGATGCCAGCCCGAAGGGCAAGAAGTGCCACGGAATGGAAGGCGTGCTCGAGGAAGGCGCCGAGCTCATTCGCGGACGGCCCGAACCCCAAGTCCTCGACGCCGGCCTGATCTCGGCGGCACAACACGTCGAGCACTACGAAATGGCCGGCTACGGGACCGTACGGACGTGGGCCGCGAAGTTGGGCCGCGAGGACGATGCGCGGTTGCTGCAGGAGACGCTCGACGAGGAGCGCACTGCGGACGAACTGCTCACGAAGCTGGCGACTCAATCGATCAACATCGACGCGGACCGCGAGGTCGAGCTCTCGACGGGATCGGAGACCACCGACAAGCCGCGACCAAAGCCCAAATCGACGAAAGGGCCACAGCCAACAGCACACCGGTAGGGCTACGGATAGTCCAGACCCAGGCCGCCGTGACGGAAGCCGAGATGGCGAAACACGGCGCCCCTGGGACTGGAGATCGCGGGGACCCCGTCGATCGTTTCGAGCGTGCGGGCGCGACCACGCCGGTGCGCGGACTCTCCGCGTGACAGATAGTCGAGGAGTGCGCGGCCCGCGGACGTGAGCTCCGCATCCGACAAGCCCGGAGCCAGGGCCACGCGACGCCCGCGCCCCTCGGCGGCGAGCATCACGACGCCGCGGCGCGTCACGAGAACGGCCCCCGCTCCGCGCGGCCGCGCGAGCGGATCTCGCTCGGTTTTAGGCGCGAGCGGCGACCGGGGCAGTGAATACGGGTTCGCGGGATCACTCGCTGCAAATGCGATGACGGGCGCGTCGGCGTCCTCACGCACGGCACGCAGCTGCTCGACCGCGTCGGGCAACGCGAACTGCGCCCCGCCCAATCCGTCCACGAAATACCCGCGTCGCACCTCACCTCGGTATTCCATCCGCTTGAGCTCGCGGTAGATCGCGCGCCATCCGACCGGCGGCCGCTCACGCCGCCACCAGTCGCGCGCGACAATGCCGTATCGCACGAGCCATTGCTGTGCGATCGCGGCCGCGTGCTCGTCCTCCGGTACCGCCGGGCCGAGTGTGCCCGGGGTCGCGATCAACGACCATCGCCCGACCCACGCTGCTCCGCCCGCGGGCCCAGGCAGATCGGGCCGACGCCAGCGCGGGAGCCGTGTGACATTGACCCGCCGCTGGACGACGCGGCCGGTGCTCGGCGTGAAATCGGCGGGAAGCCATCGCGTGGGATCAGGTGCATCTCGCCGCGGCCGCAGCGGCAACGCGCGCGCACGGACGACTTCACGCAGCGCCTCCGCGGTGTCGTTCGTGACGAGACCGACCGCGACCAGCTCCCGCAGCGCATCACGCGTCGCAAAGAGACCCAACCCGGCAGCCACCTGCAGATCGGCCAGAAACGATGCGCCCTGCCGCGCGAGGACATCGCGCACCGCGGCCGCACCATCGCTGAGCGGCGGCAATGGCTGTCGATCGAGCCAGAGCGCACCGGTACCACGCTCGAAGAACCGCACGGTGACCAACGCGGGCGGAGCGGCCGCCGCCCCGGCCGGCCCGCGCGCGGCATCCTGGCGCTGGCCACCCGCCCAGACGATGCCGCCGCCCCCGGCAATCCGCGAGAGCCACGTGGCCTCATAGTGGTCCACGCGAGACGGCAGCACGTCTCGCTCCCATGCGGCAGCCGGCCGCGCGAGCCCAGCAAGCTGCTGCACCGCGGTCGCAACGCCAGTCTCGCCGTCGAGGTGATCGCGCGGATCCACGTGCTGCCACCGCTGCAGAAACGCCGCGAATATCGGCAGATCCGTCGGACTGATCTCCGCGCGCAACGCGGCGAGCGCCCGCCGTCGGGCGCGCTCCAACAACGACCGTGAGCACCACTCGGGTCCGTCCACGCCTTGGCGGAACGCGCCACGCACCAGCCGCCCCGCCCGCTGCCAATCGGTGAGCCGGGCCTCGATCCAGCGCGCAGGCCACGCGTACCGGGCCCGGACGTCGGCGACCGTGACTGGTCCGGCCAACGAGAGATATCGGGCCAGGATCTCGCGGCGCGCGCCGCGATCGCCGTCGAGCGCGGCCTGGTACCGCGCCTGCTCCTCGGCGGCGATGATCCGTGTGGGGACGTCCGGTCCGTTGACCGGGAACGCGACTGCCCGCCCGGCATCCATCAACACCGCGACGGGATCGTCCGCCGATCGTCGCGCGTCCTCCGGTGCCACACGCGCGCGAAGCTCATCGACCGTTAGGTCGCCCGCCCGATCGAGCAGATGCGCCAACGCATCCGCGTCCCGCGCCTGTCGGCGCGGCGCGGTCCCACGTCGCTCTGCTACCACCGCGGCGAGTGCGCGTTCTGTCGCGTCATCCACGCCGACGCCGTCGGCGCCCATCAGCTCGTCCAGCATCGACCGATCAACGGCCAGCCACGACGCCGCCCGCTCGGCACGTGGCGTGTCATCCACGTACAACCAGTCCATCACGAACGCGAACTGCAGCCCGGCGGCGAAGGGCGATGCCCGAGCGGTCTCCACGACCCGGACATCGACCCGGCGGTCGGCGATCGATTGCAGCACCTCGACCAACGCGCGCACATCGAAGGCGTCCTGCAACACCTCACGATACGTCTCCACGAGGATCGGAAACGTCGGGAACTGTCGAACAGTCTCGAGGAGGTCGAGCGCCTTGAGTCGTTGGAGCCAGAGCGGCATGCGGCGGCGCGGCGAGCCTCGCGGCAGGAGTAGCGCGCGGCCGGCATTCATCCGGAACCGGGCCCCGAACAGCGGCGAGCTGCCGACCTCGTCGATCACGCGCCGCTCGGCGTCGGCCGGCGCGAGGTCGAGCAGCACGTGGACCGGGGGCGCGTCGCCCAGGTCGGGCAAGCGCAGCATGATGCCATCATCGCTCGTCTGCACCTGCACATCGACGTGTTCGCCGAGCGCTTCGCGCATGCGTTGGGCGAGCGCCATCCCCCACGGCGCATTGACTCGGCCGCCGAAGATCGAATGGACCACGATCCGCACGGCGCCCATCTCATCGCGGAAATGCTCGACGACCAATGTCTGGTCGTCCGGGACTATACCCGTCGAGGCGCGCTGCTCGGCAATGTACGCCCGAAGGTTTCGCACGCTGGCTTCGTCGCAGTGATACGTGGCCGCGAGCGTGGTGTCGTCGAGATCGCCGGCCGCCAGCTCGCGGCGCAGCCGGCCGACCCGACGCGAGAGGTCCACGCTGCGCGTCGAGAATTCGCCGTGCCAGAAGGGCATGCGCGCCGGGGCGCCGGGCGCCGGCACCACCACCACTCGGTCGTGCTCGATGGTCGCGATCCGCCAGGTCGCCGATCCGAGCTGAAACACGTCACCGACTCGCGACTCGTGCACGAACTCCTCGTCCAACTCGCCGAGTCGCGTATGGTCCGGGAGATTCACCGAATACAAGCCGCGATCGGGGATCGTGCCGCCCGAGATGATGGCCGTCAACCGACTCCCCCGGGAGCCCGCGACCCGTCCGGTCGCGCGGTCCCAGGTGAGCCGGGGCTCCAGTTCGGCGGCCAGATCCGATGGATACTTGCCCGCCAGCATCGCCAGCGTCTCGTCGAACGCCGAGCGCGTGAGCCGATGATAGGGGTAGGCCCGTCGGACGAGCGCGAACATCGCGTCCGCGGTGGTCTCTTCAACGGACGCGATCGCGACCACGCTCTGGGCGAGCACATCGAGCGCGTTCTGTGGCACCCGGGTGGCTTCGACCTCTCCCGCGATCATCGCCGCGGCGAGAGCCGCGCACTCCGCCAGATCGTCGCGGTGCGTGGGGACGATGATTCCCTGACTGACATCGCCCAGTCGGTGGCCGGCGCGGCCGACCCGCTGGAGTCCCGCCGACACACGTTTCGGACTCTGGAGCTGCACGACGAGATCGACCGCGCCGATATCGATCCCGAGCTCGAGAGCACTGGTGGTGACGAGCGCGGGCAGCTCACCAGCTTTGAGCGCGCGCTCGAGCTCGAGCCGTCGCTCGCGCGACATCGATCCATGATATGGCCGCGCGAGGTCGGTGCCCGCGAGCTCGTTGAGACGCGCCGCGATGCGTTCGGCCTGCGCGCGGTTGTTGACGAACACCAGCGTGGACCGCCGGCCGCGAATCGCGTCGAGGGCAAGCGCCGTGACCGCCGGCCAAATCGTGGGCCCGACCTGGGTGAAATCCGCGACCGGCGCTCGGACCGTGAGCTCCATCGCTTTGACGAGACCGCAGTCGATCACCGTGACGGCACGAAACACCGGGGCGCTCGGGAGCGGGGGGTCGGTGGTCGAGAGCGACGGCGTGCCATCCCTCGCCACCGAGGCAGCGCCATCGCTCACGGGGGCTCGGGACTCGCACCCACCGAGGAAGCGGGCGATCTCGTCGAGCGGGCGCTGGGTGGCGGAGAGCCCGATGCGTTGCGGCGCATCGCGGCCATGGGCGAGACACAGCGCATCCAGTCGCTCGAGCGTCAGCGCGAGGTGGACGCCGCGTTTCGTTCCCGCGACGGCGTGGATCTCATCGACGATGACGGCTCGTACGCCGGGGAAGAGTGTGCGCCCGCGTTCCGTCGTGAGGAGGATGTTGAGCGATTCCGGGGTGGTGATCAGGATATGCGGCGTGACGCGCAGCATCCGGGCGCGCGCGGCGGCCTTGGTGTCGCCGCTCCGCACGGCGACGCGAATCTCGGGAAATGGTTCGCCCGCCTGGGCAAATCGGTGGGCAAGCGCAGCCAGCGGCTGTTCGAGGTTGCGATGGATGTCGTTGCCGAGCGCCTTGAGCGGCGACACGTAGAGGATCTGTACGGCGTTCGGCAGCGGAGCCCTTTGACCCTCCGTGATCAGCGCGTTGAGCTCCCACAGGAACGCGGCGAGTGTCTTGCCCGTGCCGGTCGGCGCGAGGATGAGCGTGTGCTCCCCGGCGGCGATGGCTGGCCACCCCCGCTGCTGCGGCGGACTGGGCGCGCCCAGGGTCTCAGTGAACCACCGTCGGACGATCGGGTGGAAGGTCTCCAGGGGGCTGGTCGCCATAGACCATCAAATGTACGGGTTGTCATACCCCCCAGGGGTATGCTATGTTACGGCATGGCTCCGACCAGTACTGCGGCACCCGGGACGTCCCGGACCGAGACGTTCTCGGTCAGCGGGATGCATTGCGCCGCGTGCCAGGCGCGGGTGCAGGGCGCGTTGCAGACGCTGCCCGGGATCACGGACGCGGCCGTCAACCTCATGACGCACACCGCGACCGTGACCTACGATCCCAGGCGGGTGACGCCCGACGCAGTCGTGGACCGGGTGCGCTCCACGGGATACGGCGCGGCCGCGCCGGTGGATGATGCATCGGCCATCGAGGAGGAGGAGGCGCTCGATCGAGAGCGGGCCACCGAGTTCCGCCAGTCGTCGTGGCAGGCCGCGATGGCGATCGCGGCCGGTGTCGTCGTGGCGGTCGTGCCGCTCCCGCGCATCGCGTTGCTCGGCGTCACGCTCGCGGTCATGGCGTGGCCGGGACGCCACTTCTATGTCCGGGCGTGGTCGGCGGCGCGACACGGCTCGGCGAACATGGACACGCTGATCGCGGTCGGGACCGGGGCGGCGTTTCTGTTCTCGGCCCTGGCCACGCTGGTGCCGAGCGTGTTCCTTCGCCGCGGTGTGCCGGCCGATGTCTACTTCGAAGCGGTGGTCTTCATCATCGGCCTCGTCCTCGTCGGCAACGCGCTCGAGGCCCGCGCGACGCGACGGACAGCGGCCGCGTTGCGCGCGCTCATCGCGCTGCGGCCGGCGCGGGCGCGGATCGCGCGCGATGGCGCGGAGTTGGAGGTCCCACTCGACGCAGTCCGAGTGGACGACACGGTCGTCGTGCGCCCTGGTGAGCGGATCCCGGTGGACGGCGTGATCGTGCGAGGGACGAGCGCGGTGGACGAGTCACTGGTGACCGGGGAGTCGCTCCCGATCGACAAGGGCCCAGGGGATCGCGTCATCGGCGGCGCGTTGAACAGCGCAGGTGCGTTTGCGTATCGCGTGACCGCCGTGGGACGCGAGACGACGCTCGCGCGCATCGTCGCGCTCATGCGGTCCGCGCAGGGTACCCGCGCGCCGATCCAGCGCATCGCAGACCAGGTAAGCGCGGTGTTCGTCCCCACCGTCATGGCGATCGCGGTGGTGACGTTCGTCGTGTGGCTGGTGGTGGCGCCTGGCGGACCGAGTACGGCCTGGGTGCGTGCGCTCGCTGCCGCCCTGTCGGTGCTCATCATCGCCTGCCCGTGCGCCATGGGACTCGCCGTGCCGACAGCCATCATGGTCGCCAGTGGCAAAGGCGCGCAGCTCGGGGTTCTGATCAAGGGAGGCGAGGCGCTCCAGCGCCTGCGCGCGGTGGACACGATCGTGCTCGACAAGACGGGAACGGTCACCGCCGGCCAGCCCGCCGTCACCGATGTCGTGGTCTGTGGGACGGCGTCGGATGCGTTGGTCCGCGACCTTCTGCGCGTCGCGGGCTCGCTCGAGCAATCGTCCGAACACCCGCTCGGGCGCGCCGTCGTGAGCCGCGCCGTCGCGGATGGGATCGCGCTCAGTCGGCCCGATGATTTCCGCGCGGTGGCGGGTCAGGGCGCGACGGGGGTCGTGGACGGCGTGAAGGTCGCGGTCGGCAACGCCAGCCTCATGGCGGATCTCGCGGTGGACATCGGGCCATTGGCGGCCGACGCCGACCGCGCGTGGACCGACGGCCAGACGGTCATGTACGTGTCAGCGGGCGGGCGACTCGCGGGATTGGTGGGGTTGGCCGACCCGATCCGCCCGACGTCGCGCGATGCCGTCGCGCGGCTCAAAGCATTGGGGCTCGACGTCGTCATGCTGACCGGCGATGCGCCGCGGGCAGCCGAGGCGATCGCGCGTCAGGCCGGCATCGCGCGAGTGATCGCGGGCGTGCTGCCGGCGGGCAAGGTGGCGGAGATCGAACGGCTCCAGCGCGCCGGACACGTGGTCGCGATGGTGGGAGACGGGATCAACGATGCGCCCGCGCTGTCGGCGGCCGATGTCGGCGTGGCGATCGGTACGGGCGCGGATGTCGCGATCGAGGCGGCGGACGTGACTCTATTGCGCGGCGACTTGCAGGGCGTGGCGCGCGCGGTGACGTTGGCGCGCCGCACGATGCGCATCATCAAGCAGAACCTGTTCTGGGCGTTCGCGTACAACGTGGTCGGCATCCCGATTGCGGCGGGTGTGTTGTACCCGCTGTGGGGCGTGATGCTGTCACCGATACTGGCCAGCGCGGCGATGGCGGTGAGCTCGGTGAGTGTCGTGAGCAACAGCTTGCGGCTCGGCCGCGCCCGCATCGTATGAGCGGGATTCGCAAGCGGTCCACCGCACGCGGGACGCGAGCAGTAGCCGGTCACCCGCCAGACGCGACCGCCGGAGAGGGACGCAAGTCCATCGCGGTGGACGAGGGCGCCCGGATGCGCAACCTCCTGCGACTCCGCCGCATCGAGGGCCAGGTCCGCGGTCTCCAACGCATGGTCGAAGCGGACCGCTATTGTGCCGATGTCCTCACGCAGATCGCCTCAGTGCACGAAGCGCTGCGCGCCGTGGGCCGCGAGCTCATGCGGCATCACCTCGAGCACTGCGCGACCGCCGCGATCCGCACCGGAGGCCGCGAGGGGGACGCGATGTACGATGAGCTGATGGAGCTCATGTATCGGCGCGTGCGCTAGCGGTTGGCGTTTGGCGGTTGGCGGCCGGTGCACCGCTGAATCGTGCGGTGATGGCGGCACCCACCGTCGCTGCGCTCCACGCAAGGACGGCTGGGAACAGCAAGGTGACGAGGATCAGGATTGGGCCTGGTGCGCGGGCGACCTGGGCCAATGTGGTAACGAGCGCTGCGAGCGGGCCACGCGCGGCGGTCCACAGGAGGATGCTACTCCACGCAAGGATGGCGGCGATCGTCGCGCTCCTGGCGGCGCCCCGCGCCACCTCGTCGCCGTCGGTGGGGCGATCCGTCCAGTTCCACGGCTCCCGCTCGCCGCGGGACGCGGGACGTCCGGCCCACATGCCCCACGCGAACGCCGCGATCGCGATTCCCCACCAGCCGATCGCGACGGTGGCGGCGATCAGTGCGAGTGTGAGCAACAGCAGCCTGACGAGTATCGCCGCGCGCATCATCGGTCGGGATCCAGCGTCAGCGTCGAAACCACATCGGACGGCGCGAGCTCGCTCGGTGTGTGGGGCATCCGGACGGAATCGAGCGTCCCGGCAAGCCACTGCGGCAAACGATCCGTGTATCGCGAGCTCACGGGATTGCCCGACTGGCCGCCCGGATACGTCGCCCAGCCGTGTGTCTCCGGTCCGAGCTGCACCACCATCCGCCAGCTCGGCCCCAGTGTCCCGGTACCGCTCGACGGGCTGAGCGTCTCCGTCCCGCCTCGCACGGACAATCCGAGTCGCGAGAACGCGGGGATGAAGAGGACATGGTTGAGATTCGCGTGACGAATGCGGCCCCACCGCCAGCGGCCGGCCATCGGCGGCCCATACCGCGCGGTCACCGTCTCGAGCGCGGCCGCCAAGCTGGCCGCGAGCGCGTCATCGCGTGTTTCGATGGCCGGCGTACGCGGATCATCCCACCATGGACTCGTTGGGTCGTGGAGCAGCTCGGCGAGCACGGCATCCGATGGCGTCACGAACGGCCCCGTACCACGGACGTTGGCCGGCTCGAGATGGGTCCACGCACGATGCGTGAGCTCGGTCATCGCAGTCTCGAACAGCACCGCCCGTTCGTTGTCGCGGGTGTAGCGTCGGTCCCATTCACTCAGCAATCGCGCCCCCGCACGTACGCCGGCCGGCGCCTGTCCCACGCTGTCGGCGCGCCGAGCCGCCTCGAGAAAGTACGGGACGAAGTAGTCGGCGCGTGCGCTCCCAGGATCGGTCTGCCAGCGCCGCATGTCGTCGGGTGTGACGAGCGAGTCCGCGCGGAGCAGCTGGTTGATGCGGGCAGCGCGCCACGGGGTCTCCCAATTGGCGCCCAGGTACACGCCGCGAGTCGGGCCCGGCACATCGGGATCGACAGGCTCCTGGTTGTCGGAGGCCAGGAACCCCTGCGCCGGGTCGATGGCCGTCGGGTAGCGATCGAGTGGCAGCATACCGGTCCAATCGCTTGCCGACGACGACCCATCGCGCACCACGTCGCCTCGTCCATCACCAGGGCGTAACGGGTATCGTCCCGTCGAGCGGATGGCGATGCTGCCCGTGCGGTCAGCCGCGAGCATGTTTTGCGCGGGCACATCGTAGCCCGCGGTCGCCCGTAGCCACTCGGCCGTCGAGTGCGCGTGCGGCCCGGCGCGGAGCGCGCTGAACGCCCCGCCGCCTTCCAGCGCCGTCCAGCGCATCGACATCCATCCTGATCCGAGGACTCGCATCGGCCCGCGATGCGTGTAGAGCAGCGTGTCCACGGCCAGGACCTCGCCGCGTGGTCCGCGGTACATTTCGACACGGAGCTCGAGTGGGTGCCATGCGCCGTCGAGCAGATAGTGGCGCGGACGTCTCCTGTCGTCCACGTGTTCGGTGTAATAGTCGATGACGTCGGAGCCCGTGTTGGTAAACGTCCACGCGACATCCCTGTTAAACCCGAGGATGACGCCGGGGCCGCCCGGGATGGTGACTCCCGCGACGTCGAGCTGACCTGGGACCACGAGGTGGACCTCGTACCAGAGCGACGGGAGTGTCATCTCGAGGTGGGGATCGCCCGCCAGCAGCGCGTACCCGGCTTTTGTCCGCCGCGGGGCTACTGCCCAGTTGTTGCTCCCGACCGTCACGTCGGCTTCGGCTCCCCGTTGCGGCGCACCGACCATCGCGCCGGCGATCGCATCCGGCTCGCCATCGATCGCGACGACCGTATCCACCGGAATGTCGATCTGCGGGGCGCCGGGGGGCGGCAGGCGGCCGGCGCGGAGACGGAGGCCGCCAAAGTTCGTGGGAACGATCGGCTGCTGCAGTGGCGCATGCACCGGTACCAGCGCGCGGGCGGCGGTATCGCCGACCATTTTGGCCGCGGACAGCCGCCTGCGCTCCACATCGTTGAACGAGAGCTGCAGCGACATCCGGTTGAGCAGGTGCAGCGCGTCGATCGGCGACCAGTGCTGCGGCCGCCGTCCGAGCAGGCGGTATTCGATCGGCAGATCGGCGGGCCCCATCTGGTCGATCCACGCATTGACGCCATCTGCGTAGGCGCGCATCGCGCGCCCGTCCCCGGACGCGGTGTCGATCGCCGCCATCTCGCGTTCCGCGGCCCGTGGCATCCCCAACGTGCGGGTGTCGCGATCGACGGGCAACGCACGCTCGCCGACCAATTCCGTTAAGGTCCCGGCGCCCGCGCGGACTTGGAGCTCGATCTGGAACAGGCGATCCCGCGCGACGACGTATCCCAACGCGCGATCGGCGTCGGTTTCCGACGCGGCGAAGATGTGCGGGACGTTGCGGCGGTCGTACCGAACGTCCACTCGCGAGCCGAGTCCCGGGATACGAGCGGCGGCGGTGGGGGGCAGCTCCGCGCTTCGCGCGACCGCCCAGATGCCGCTGACCGGATCGAGCGTGGGGCCGATCGGCGGCGCGGATCCGATCCGCATCGCTCCGATCGCGACAGCCGCCCCGAGTACAACGAGAGCGACCAGTGTGCGCACGGGGTACGAGCGGGTGGACACCGGCATCAATATGGGCCGGTGTCTGGTACTCGGTAACTACGGAGCCCCAGTGGCCCGAGAGTCTACGGCTGACAACGAACAGGGCCAGCTGCAGTGTGCTGCAGCCGGCCCTCTCACGCTAACCGCGAACCACGAACCGGCTAGGGACTCCCGGCCGAGTCTGCGACGTGTTTGAGCGAGTCGTCGCGGTGGCGGCGTGACGTCACCTCGCTCCGCACGGCCGCCATCTCGGCCGCCGCTTCGGGCGTGAGCGCGTTACTGAACGCGGCGCTGGCGCGGAGCTCGGCCTTGGTCTTGCGCGCTACCTTGGGCGTGGCGACTGACGGGTGCGAGGCTGCAATCGCCGCATCGCTGCGCGGGATTGGGGCGGCACCAGACGAATACACCGCGGCAGGATTGGCGGGGAACTGTGGACGACCGAGCGTCGTATCGCCCGCGCGGGCGGATCCCGACCGACTGTGTGCGTACGCGGCCGGGACCGTCGCGGGGCCGATCGGAAGTCGCTGCATGGGAGCCGCGCCAGGCAGTGCCACCGTGTCGGTGAACGATGTCGTGACGGGGTGCCCGGTCGCCAAGGTATCTGGCGTCGCCGCTGGCGAGCTGATCGCCGCAGGTGGCGCGACCAGGCTGGCGGCAGACGCCGAGGCATTCGTGCTCGACCCTGTGCGCGCACCACTGGTCGGCGTACCGACCCTCGGCACGACGCGGAACATCACGACGCTCACCGCCGCGGCGACGAAGATCGCGGCTGCGGCAACCATCGTGTACAACTGGGCGCGTTGGCGACGCGGACGACGCGGACGAGTCGGCCCCTCGAGCATCGCGCTGCTGTTGCGCGGCTCGATGTACAGCGTGCCGACCGCCGACGCGCTATCCGCACGCCCCACCGGCTCGCCGACGCCCGCTGGAGGCACGACGGAGCCCGACGCGGACGCCGCCGGTTGGGCCATGGCCTCCGATAGCGGCGCGGAAGCCGCGGCGGGCGTCGCGTCGGCCAGCAAATCCAGTTGTATCTCGACGGCTGGTGCCGGGCGGGGTGCCGGCACGGCGTCATCTCGCGTCGCAAGCGGTGGAGCGACCAGCGAACGGGTTGACTCCGGCACAGACGCGACGGGTGCTGCTGCCGCGGCTGACGCAGCCGATGTGGTCGGCGTCGCCGATGTGGTCGGCGTCGCCGTGGCAACGGGTGCCACCGGTGATTGCGAGGCACTCGGTGTCACCGGCTGGGCTGGCGCAGTCGATGCCGCCGGTGCGATTGGGACGGCCGAGGTGATCGGCGCGGCCGCTACGGCCGCGACACTCGGTGCAGGAAATGACGCTGCTGCCGGTGCTGTTGGCGGTGCTGTTGGCGGTGGCGGAGCGGATGCCTGCGCGGTCAAGTGCGTCGGCATGGGTGGTACAGGCGGCAGCGTCGAAACGGGCGGCGGGGTGACTGACCGCGAGCGGGGCGTGGTGCGGGACTCTCCACGCGGCGCGGTACGGGGCTCCGGCGGCCGGGGCCGATCAAACGGTGGACGGCGGGAGACGACGGGCGCGGCGGCCGGTGCCGCGCTGGCGGGCGCGAGGCTCGCGCCGCTCGACGGTTCGCCCGCGTGACGCACGGCCGGGCGGCTCGGGCGCGACACCGGAGGCGGGGGCGAGTGTCGTACGGCTGGGGCTTTGGCCTGGGGGTCGTGTAGTGCAGCGAGCTCGGACAGCGGGAGGGCGAATGTCGGCTGGCCCTCGGAGGCGGATCCGGACCACGGCTCGAGAGGGACTCCCAATTCGAGCGGGACGTCGTGGTCGAGGACTTCGTGGACCGCGCGCGGCGGTTCCATCGCGGCGACGGCGTCCCGAGCACCAGTCCACGGCTCGCCGACGACGGCCCCGCTGCAGGCACACCCGAGTCGAGGCGCCAAATCGATGACGCGCCGTTCCTTCTCCGAGATGCGGAACGCTACTTCGGCGAGGAAGTCACGTGCCGTAGGCTCGATTAGCGTGTACCCGCGCTTCTCGGCGTACAGCCAGTTGGGAGCGGGCGCTCCGCCGGGCAGTGAATAGAATCGGCGGGCGTCGCGGGTGAGCCGCTCATCGACATCAGATGGTTGGTCGCCTGGCACGATGCCACGCTTGGTGAGACTGCGCACCAGTGCCGCGGGTGTGGCATGGCGGTCGATCGCGGGGTCCGATGCGCCAGGACAATCGCCGACGTAGGTAATGTGGACGCCGGTCGCGCCCGCACGTGCGCGCAGGTAGCGCGCCGCCAGCACCGGTGGCGAGGCCATCGGGAGCAGGTGTGGCGCGAGATTGCCGACCCGTCGGACGCGCTCCGCCACGCGGGGGCAGGAGCACAGCACAACCGAATCCTGCCCGCGGGCGGCGATCTCGTTGAGGCAGCCTGCGGCGACCAGCTCGTCGCCCCAGCTGGAAGGGATCACCGCGCTGTAGCCCGCCGCGTAGCAGGCGTTCGTGAGCTGCCCCGGTGTCGCGGGCCGCACCGCCAGCAGCGCGTCGGCGCCGAGGATGATGATCGCGGGTGTTGCAGGCGCGGGACGCACGGTCGGCGCGGCCGCCGGAGCTGATGACATGACGCGGAGTTGAGTTTCGCGCTCGCCGACCCCCGATCCGACGGCCGAACCGGCCGTGGTGGTCGAAGATGAGCAGACGCTTAGCGAATCCTCACTACTCGACGAGTAGCGCGCGCCGCCGTTTCACGCCTCGGGCTGGCGCGGGGTGCCCGGGGCGCCGATCACGGGCCGCTGCAGGCTCCAGGGCACGTCCGTGGGGCCCCCCGACTCGGCCGCGGCCTCGGCGATGCGCGCGAGGATCTCATCGACCGTCGTCGCCCCGTGGTCGCGCGCGTACCACCGCCGCACTTCGCGGTAACGGTCCTCCTTGTTCAGTGTGCGCCCTTCGCTCATGACCCATGCCTGCAGGGTGGCCGGGCGCGGACCCCACCACCGGCGTTCGTGGTAGGTCGAATCGAGGATCATGACGACCGGGATCGACCGCGAACCGTTCGTCAGATGCGCATCCATGAGGTCGAGGTTGGCGTCCCGGCCCACCACGCGCAGCTCGATGTTGGAGGCATGTTCCGCCAGCCGACCGATCACGGGCAAGGTATTCACCGCGTCACCGCACCAGTCCTCCACCAGCACTAGGAGATGCCAGGGTCCGCCGAGCGCCGCGGCGCGCGCAAGGGCCGCGTCCTGTACGTGGGCACGGGCGTACACGGCGCGCCACAGATCCGCGTTGGCGACGGCCGCGGCGAGGAACTCGGGAAAGGTGAGTCCCGCAGTGAACCGTTCCTGGAGCGTGGCACCAGGGTCGCGGCTGACGATGGGCGGCGCCACGACAGATGGCGTCGTCATTGCGGGATTCCTCGAGTTGGGTGGGGACCGGTGCTACTTACCAGGACGATTGGCCGTGGCGGAGATGACGAGGGCGCCAGTCGGTTGCGGCACGCCGCCGGCTGGTTCGTCGGTCACGGCGATCGCGCTGAGCGAATCGGGGGCGAGCGCGTAGGTGGCCTGGACCTCCGCCGCACCGTCGGGTCGCGGGCTGAAGGTCCCGGCGCTGATCTTGGCACGCGGGGTGACGAGCCAGAGTTGATAGGTCCGACCGGCCGCCGGTGCCGGCAGGTCGCGCGCGACGAGCGTCCATCGGTTGGTCGCGTGGTCCCAGAACATCCATGCCCACGGCGCGCGGACGGTGCCCGACGTGAGCTGCATCGAGGAGACTTGCTTCCCGGTGACGGCACGCACGAACGCCTCGCGCGAATCCACCGAGTCTCGGAGCGCCTGCACCCGCGCGAGCAACGCGGTGCGCTCGGCGGTGAACTGTTCGCCATCGACCGCCGCGCGATGCTGCACGGCGAATACACCGATGATTCCTGCGGCGATCGCGAGGCCCCAGCCGAGCACCGGCGAGGCCGCCCATGAGCGACGGGTCGGTCCCGGGCCACCGCTGATCGGGGAGTATCCGCCCGCGCCGTCCGTGCGAGATGGCGGCAATGGGCTACCCGCGGCGGACTTGCCCGCCGGCTCGCCGGCCTGGCGGGGGGTGTCGGCGACCGACAGATCCGCGCGGGCCCGCGCCATCAGCCGCGTCCGCACGCGGGCACTCCGCACCGCGTCCACCGTGACTGGGGGAGCAGCGAACGCCAGTTGGGCGACGGCATCGCGGAGCGCGGTGAGCGCGGGGCCGCATTCCGGGCATCCGGTGGCGTGGGCGACGACCCCGGCCTGGTCATCGGGCGACAGCGCGTCGAGCGCCGCCTCAGGCAGTAGCTCCATCGCCTCGGTGTGGCTCACGTCCCGGCTCACAGGCTTCCCTCCTCGTCATGTCGATACGCAGCGAGGCAGTCGCGTAATTTTTGGGCCGCGAGCCGCGTCCGGGTCTTCACCGTCCCCAGCGGTTGGCCGGTCCGGTCGGCGATTTCGGTCTGGCTCAAGCCCGCGAAGTACGCGAGCTCGAGGACTTCTCGCTGCTCTCGCGGTAGCGTCTGCAGCGCCTTCGCGACGATCGTGCGGCGTTCCGAGGCTTCGGCACGATTGGACGGGTCGTCCGCAGCGCCGGTCGCGCCGCCCGCGTCCGAGTCGCCGAGTGACACGGGCGTGAGTGGCTCTTCGCGCAGTCGCCGCCGAGACCGCAACCGGTCGAGTGCTCGAGTGCGCGCGATCGTGAGCAGCCACGTGCCCACCTCGCCGCGCGAGGCGTCGTACCGAGACGCCTGGCGCCATGCCTGCCAGAACGCCTCCTCCACGACATCTTCGGCGTCGTCCGCATCGCGGAGCAGATGCAGCACGAGCGCAAACACCGGTCGCGACCAGCGGTCGTAGAGTTGTGCCAGCGCTGCGTCGTCACCAGCACTCATCCGCGCCACCAGTTCACGGTCCTCGCTCCCGGACGACGAAGCGGCCGCCCTGGGGGAGTACGAATGAGTGGGTGTTGGCGGATTCATTCTGAGCGAATGTATGCAGTGAGGGGAAGCGCTTGCAAATAGCGATTGGCGATCAGCAGGCATGGGGCCCAGGGACTTCGCAGACGGGGACCGCTCGAGCACAGGCCGGACCATCCGATGCGACCTGCCGCCTCCGGCGACGAATCGCGGTCCGGTTGTCCGGTGGTTGCTTCAGTCCCTAGCTTACCGGCATGACCGCGCCTTCATCCGATCGCCCGTCGGCATCCGCATCGATCGACGCACCAGCCGCCGCGGGACGTCGGTGCGGGAGCTGCGGTGCCACATCGACCGGCGGACGGTTTTGCGCGGAATGTGGCGCGCCGTTCGAGGGAGCGCTGTGCGCCGCGTGCCGGTCGTCGCTCACAGCGGGCGCCAAGTTCTGCCACCGATGCGGCGCGGCCGTGGGTGCCGCGCCGCCAGTAGATGGACGGGGATCGAGCGTGCTGCCGTGGGCCGTGACGGCGATCGCGCTCATTGCGCTGATCGCGCTCGTCGCGGGTCGGAACTTTGGTCTTGGACTGGGACGCTCTGGCTCCGCGCCACAGCCGGAAGCGGCCACAACCGACCAACCCATGCCGGGCGATGCGCCCCTCGCGGGTGGCGACGCGTCGGGCGCTGCGGTGGTTCGCGCGCCGGACATCTCGGCGCTGTCTCCGGGTGAGCGAGCCGATCGGCTGTTCGATCGGGTGATGCGCCTCAAAGAAGAGGGTAAGCAGGACAGCGTCGAGTTCTTCGCGCCGATGGTCATGTCCGCCTATCAGATGATTGGGCCGCTGAACGCGGACCAACATTACGATCTGGGGCGTATCGGCGAGGTCACCGGGGTCACGGACCTGGCACGCGCGGAAGCGGACACGATCTTGCGCACCAATCCGACACATCTGCTCGGGCTCATCCTGGCCGCACACGCGGCGACCGCGGCCAATCAGGCGTCCGCGGCACGCGGCTATTACCGCCGGCTCGTCGCCGCTGCGCCGGCGGAGACCACGAAGGCGCTCCCCGAGTACACTCGGCATCGCACCGACATCGATGCCGGGCTCGCGGAAGCGAAGCGGGTGAAAACGAGCGGGTAGCGATTGGCGATTGGCAACAGACAAACGGGGATGCGCGGGTGCGCAGTACTCACACGAGATGCAGAGACCACATACAATGATCGGGACCGCTACACCTGGGGCAGATACGCGGACGGCGGCTGGCCGAGTCATCCATCTGGCTCACAGCCCGGATTCGGACGATGCGTTCATGTTCTACGGCTTGGCGCAGGGCAAAGTGGACACGGAAGGATTGCAGTACGTACACGAGCTGCAGGACATCGAAACCTTGAATCAGCGGGCGCGGCGCGCCGAGCTCGAAGTCACCGCCGTCTCGATCCACGCCTACGCGTATCTGACGGATCGCTACGCATTGCTTCCCCATGGGGCATCGATCGGCGATCGATATGGGCCGCGACTGGTGGCGCGACAGCCGTGGTCGCGCCGAGACGTGCGGGGCCGTCGCGTCGCCATTCCGGGACCGCTCACTACGGCCTATCTCGCGTTGCGCCTCTACGAGCCCGATTTCATCGCCGTGCCGACGCCCTTCGATCAGATCGAGGCTGCAGTGCTGGCGGGCGACGCGGAGCTCGGGCTCTTGATCCACGAGGGGCAACTCACCTACGCCGACCAGGGCCTGCATCTGGTGGCCGACATGGGTGCGTGGTGGTACGAGGAGACCGGGTTGCCGCTACCATTGGGTGGCAACGTGATCCGCAAGGATTTGGGACCCGAGCTGATTGCGACGATCTCGCGGCAGTTGAAGGAGAGCATCGCGTACGGATTGGCGCATCGCGACGCTGCGCTGGACCACGCGATGCAATACGCGCGCGGACTCGCACGGCCGAAGGCGGACACCTTCGTCGGGATGTACGTGAACGCATCGACGCTCGACTACGGCGAGCGGGGCCGCACGGCAGTTCGCGAGTTGATTGGCCGCGGCGTGTCGAGCGGGCTGATCCCGGGCCCGGTTGAGGTCGAGTTCGTGGGCTGAGGACGGGGTTCCTGGGCAGCGGTGAGTGGTTGGCGATCGGCGATTGGCGAACATGAGCGATCGTTAATCGGCAGACGCGAGTCGCGAATTGGGCGAGACCGAGCGGTGGGAACGAGGCAGTCCAACAACGGAGCGCGAGTGTCGCTCAGCGTGCGTTACAGGCATTTCCGCCGGGGCGTCATGGTGTTGTGAGCCGCTCCATCCCTCAGTCTCGTCCCATCGTCCGCCCTGACGGGCCATCCACCACGGATTCCGCGATGGCGGCCCTGGTCGCGGACCCGGTCGGGGAGAGCGAGGCGCTCGCGCACATCGCGCAGGGACTCGCGGGTGCGGCGAGCGACCTGGACGCATCGTTCGATGTGCTCGCGACTGGCGCGGTGACGTTGCTGGCGGCGGCCGGGGCGCTCGTCGCACGGATCGAGGGTGACGTCTTCCACGTCGATGCGGCGGCCGGGTCGCTTGTCCCGATGATCGGATTTCGGGCGCCGTTGGCCGGCTCGTTTGCGGCCACCGCGTTGAGCCACGGGCACGCGGTGACGCTCAACGATGCGGCCAATGATCCCCGTGTCGAGCGGCATTTCCTCGCAGCGTTTGAACCCCGACAGCTCGTCGTCGCGCCACTGATGGTCGAATACGAGGGGCGCGGATTCATCCTCGCGTTGAACAGTGCGCGCGACGCGTTCACGGTCGGCGATGGGCGGACGCTGCAGCGCATCGCGGATTACGGCGCGATCGCTTTGCGCCACGCCGAGCTGATCCTGCAGGTGCGAGTGGGGGCGCAGCAGGCGCGGGCGCTCGCCGACACGGTGCGGCAGATCAATCAATCGCTGGAGGTCGAGCAGGTCGTCGCCCGGCTCGCGCGCTACGCCGCGGAGCTACTCAACGCGCACAGCGCGCGCGTGGACATCATCGAGGACGGACGACTTGTGACGGCCGCGACCTTCGGACGCGCGCCCACCGAGGGCTTGGCGGGGCGCGACGTCGCGTCGTTGTCCGAGGGCGCGGCCATCCGGCACCGACGCAGTCCGTCGCATCCGGTGTCGCACCCCTCGGCCGACGGTCCGACGTCGCCGGCGTCCGCGGACGGCGGGAGCGACGGGCCGACGAATGCCGTCGCGGCTCCGTTGGCCTTGAGTGGGCGGGCGATCGGCGAGCTGACGGTCTTCGGTGACACGCGTCGTGAGTTCACGGACGACGATGCGGCGCTGTTGATCAGCCTCGCGAACCACGCCGCGGTCGCCATCGAGAACTCGCGACTCTTTCGGGAGGCGTCGAACACCGCTCGGCATGCGCACGCGCTGGCGACGGCCGCGCGTGCACTGGCGTTCTGCGCGACGCCGGACGCGGTCTACGCCGGCATCTCCCAGATCGCGCGCGCGGCGCTGGGTGCCGACGGCTTCAGCATCGTGCTGGCCGACGCCGCGGCCCGCCATTTGGAGATGGTGCACTCCGAGGGGGCCGGGGGCGACGTGCGGTGGACCCCCGACGAGTGTTGGACGCCGGTCTCGGCGCGGGTCGCGACGACCGGGCTCCCCTGCTACGCGTCGTCGATCGACGCCATCCTGGCCGACCTTCCCCCGATCGAGGTCGAGGCAATCCGCGTCGGGGTGGTGCGGTCGATGGCGATGCTGCCGCTTCCGGGTGACGGGACGCTGCAGGGGGTGTTCGTGTTGCGGTTCCTGTCGCCCCGTCGGTTCGACGAGCGGGAACGGCGCTTGTTCGAGGATCTCGCGACCCAGATCTCGGCGGCCATCCGCAACGCCCAGCTCGCGGCCGCGGAGCGCAGCGGCCGCGAACGCGAGCGTGCGCTCGCGGACACCATACATCAGACCGAAAAGCTGGCGGCGTTGGGCGAGCTCGTCGCGGGGGTTGCGCACGAGCTGAACAATCCGTTGACCGGCATCTCGATGTTTGCCCAGCTGCTGCTCGACGAGTCGCTCGATGAGGACCAGCGCGAGTCGGTGCGCACGATCAAGCGCGAGGCCGACCGCGCTGTCGGCGTGATTCGCGACCTGCTCGCGTTCTCCCGGAAGAGCGGTCCACGGATGGTGGCGGTCGATCTCAACGCGTTGATCACTCAGACGCTCCGGCTGCGGGCGTACTCGTTGCAGACGGCCGGCGTGCAGGTGCAGGCCACCCTCGACCCGTCACTCCCGGCGATCGCGGGTGATGATCGCAAGTTGCAGCAGGTGTTGCTCAATCTGATCGTGAACGCCGAGTACGCGATGCATCGGCAGGGGACGCGTGAGCTCACAGTGCGCACGACGTGGGACGGCACGGTGGATGATGGACGCGTGGTCATCGACATCAGGGATACCGGGACCGGGATGCCACCGGAACTCGTGAAGCACATCTTCGAGCCCTTCTTCACCACCAAGCCCGCAGGCGTTGGCACGGGACTCGGGCTGAGCGTGAGCTACGGCATCATCCAGGCGCACGGTGGAACGATCACCGTTCGCAGCACGCCGGGCACCGGCTCCACGTTCGTCATCTCGCTTCCCCTGCGAGCGCAATATCTCCCGGCTCCCGCCACGACGACCGGTCGGTCGAGACCAGACACGCCAGCCGCTGCGGACGCGCCGCCGGAGACCGAGTTGGTCACGGCCCCATCACCGTCGCCTTTCGTGCCCGATGCCGACTGACCTGCACTCCGACCGCGTGACCGAACCCGACGCGCGCCACCCGCTCGGCACGCGCTCGTTTCAGGCCACGGCGGAGAGCGCATCGAAGCGGGTGCTCGTCGTGGACGATGAGCACGCGGTCACGGACGCCCTTGCCCGGTTCCTGCGGTCGCGGGGGTACGACGTCGAGACGGCAACCTCGGGAGAGGATGCACTCACCGCGCTCGATGGCGGCCAGTTCGTGGCGATGCTGTGCGACGTACGGATGCCCGGGCTCTCCGGGGTCGAGACGGTCCCCCGAGCCCTGCGGATCGACCCGGATTTGGCGATTCTGATGCTGACCGGTGTCAACGACGCCCCGACGGCCACCAGCACGCTGTCCACGGGCGCGTTGGACTACCTGCTCAAGCCGGTCGAGCTCGCCGATCTGCATCAAGCGATCGAGCGCGCGTTGCACCGGCGCGGACTCGAGATCGACCGCCGGGCGATCGAGCGCGTGATTCGAGAGGAAGTCGCCTCCAGGACGGAGGAGCTCGAGTTGGAGAAGCAGGCGCTCCGCACCGTCGCGATCAGCACCGTCGAGGCGTTGATCAACGCGATGGAGGCCAAGGATGTCTATCTCCGCGGCCATTCGCAGCGCGTGGCCGAGCTCGCGGCGTCGATCGCGGCTGAGCTCGGGTTGGACGAAGACACGATCGAGCACGTGCGCATGGCGGCACGCGTCCACGATGTCGGGAAGATCGGGATCCGTGAGGAGGTCCTCAACAAGCCGGGGCCACTCACGCCGGAGGAGTACGACCACGTCAAGCAGCACGTTCGGATCGGGATGGCGATCCTGGAGCCGCTCAAGCACCTGGGCCCTGCCCTCCCCTTCGTGTTGGACCATCACGAGCACTGGGATGGGCGCGGCTACCCCAACGGCAAAGCGTCGAGCGGTATCTCGATCGGGGGCCGGATCCTCGCGGCAGCAGACGCGTTTGACGCCCTCACGTCCAAACGGGCGTACCGCGAGCCAATTGGTCCGAAGCAGACTGTGGAGTACCTCGCCATCCACGCGGCTGGGTTGCTCGATCCCGACGTCTACCAGGCGTTGGCGACTGTCATCCTGCGCCAGAAGTCGCTGGTGTTCTCGTCGCTAGAGGACTAACGATCGGCGATTGGGGATCGGCGATCGGTGGTCAGTGGTTGGTTCGCGGTGAGCGGACAGTGTACTAGCGACTGACCACAGCACCAAGCGGGCGACGCCGTTGCGTGGCCGCGGATCGACCGCCCTGTCCCCAGGGGTGGCCCATCGGCTGATGCGTTTTGCCAATCGCCAATCGCTATCCCCCACCCGCTACCCATTCGCGGATCACCATCCACTATCTTCTTTGCGCTTGACTCGACGCGTCGATCAGTGTATTCGGTGTTTCGACAAGCGGGGCACGTGCGCTTGACATGCGTAGGACTGGGGCGTCCTGGGGCACGAGGCGTGCAGCGCGCGCACCACGGATTCGGGCGACACAAACTTTAATGGGAGGCGGTCATGCCGCGCGGTGATGAGCTGCGGGAGGGGCTGCAGGAAGAGCTCAAGTTCTCCGAACGCGACGACGACAGTGAAGACCTCGGCTACGGCAGCGGGGTCGGCGGCGGTGGCGCGTCCTACGACGACGACGACGAAGAAGACGGCGGGTGGGCAATCACCAAGGACGACAGCGAAGATCTGTGGGACAGCGCTGAGGAGGGCGACGACGACGAGGAGGAGGAAGGGGTGATCGTCGCGGAAGTCGTCGAGGAGGAGGACGAGGACGAGAGCGATCTTTTCGGCGGCGCACCACGCGGCCGGCGCGGCCGGCCGGCCGGGTCCAAGTCGGCGGGAAGCGCGGCTCGGCCGCCAGTCCCCGCCAAACCGGTCGCCAAAGAAACCGGACACGAGCCGGCACCCAAGGCGCCCGCTAAGCCGGCGCCCGCTAAGCCGGCGCCCGTCAAGGCCGTCGCCAAGTCAGCGCCCGCGAAGGGAATCGGGCACGGAGCCAAACCCGTCGCGGTCAAGCACAGCACCCGCAAGCACGGCGCCGCGAAACAGGGAGCTCACGGGTCCGCGAAAAAATCGAGCGCCAAGAAGTCGCCCGCCAAGAAACCAGCAGCAAAGAAGCCGGCTCCCAAGGCCGCCGCACGAGGCAAGACCAAGAGCGCCAGCAGCAAGGCGGGCGGCTCAAAGAAGGGACGGCGCTAACCGAGATCGTATCGGCCCATCGGGTGAAAACCACCGCACCAGCCGTCGTTCGACGCCGCCTCCCACTCGTCAACGTACGGTAGCCCCTGGTGCGGGACCGGGATTGGGCTATCCGGCCGATCCCATTCGAGACGGCGCCCCAATGTGATCGGCGCCCTGCTCCACTCGGCGACAGTTCATCCACCCAATCGCCGGCCTGCAATCCGCCACTATCGCGACGGCAAGCGCACACTGTTATAGTGGAGCCATGACCGAGTCGCCGGTTGCCCTGCTCCGCGTGCACGCCAACAACGCTCCGTGGAACGCGCGGGGGTTGGCATCGCACGCAACGGCGCTGGTGGATGCGGCGGGGATGCGCCCGACCAACGCCTCGGCACGGGCCGCGCCCAGTGCTCGGGCGGTCCGCTTCTATGTCGCGAGCGGGTTGCTCGACCGGCCCGAGGGTACCGGCACTGCCGCGACCTACCACTACCGGCATCTGCTGCAACTCTTGGAGATCAAGATCCGCCAGCGTGAGGGACAGACCCTCGACGTGATCAAGCGGGAGATGTCCGCCGTAACTGGTGACGCGCTCGAGCGGCGGATCGCGCAGGCTTTGGCCCCGGCACTTGGTGCCGGCACGCTCGCCGCCGTCTCGCACGACAACGACAGCCCGGTTCGGTGGCGGCGCGTACCGGTGACCGAGGGGATCGAGCTGCACGTGCGCGACGACTCGCCAGCCGCGCGCGACGAAGCGCTCACGGCCATGCGCGAGGCGGTGCGTGCCGCACTCGCGCGCGGCAGGCAGTAGGGAGTCGGCAGCCGGCTGATCGGGCACGGGCGGCGGGCGAACAGCGGACGGTCGCCAAGAGTTGGTGACAGGGGGATGTGTGAGCGCGACAGATCGGCATGCGGGCGGTGTTGGACTCTTCGATGGCGCAACGGTCGTGCTCACCGGCGTCGGGCGCGAGGGCCAGGTCGGTGAGGCGATCGCCCGAGCGTTCGCGGCAGAGGGCGCGGCGTTGGCCCTGTTGGATCGCGACGAGACCGCGGTCCGCGCCCGAGCGACGGCGCTCGTCGCGCTTGGCGCCAAGGTCACGGGCATTCCGTGTGATCTGACGGACGCGGTCCAAGTGGCCCAGGCTGCCGCGCAGGTCGCGGCGACGTCACCGGCGTCTCCCCACCGCCCGGCTGGCCAAGTCGATGCGCTGGTACACATCGCGGGTGGCTTCGCGATGAGCGACCCGATCGGAGAGAGCGACCCACAGACGCTGGCCCGTATGCTCGAATTGAATCTCACGACCGCGTATCTCGCGTCGCGCGCCTTCGTGCCGCTGGTGCGTGACGGGGGGAGCGTCGTGTATTTCGCGTCGGCCAACGTCCTCCCTGGTGCGTCGAGCGCCCGCATGAGCGGCTATATCGCGGCGAAGTCCGCGGTGGTGGGTCTCATGCGATCGGTCGCCGACGAGGGGCGGTCGCGCGGACTGCGGGCCAATGCGGTCGCGCCGATCTCGATCCGGACCGGCGACAACCTCCGGCAGATGGGGTCGGCCACCCGGTACGTCGAGCGGGAAGCCGTGGCCGACGCGGTCGTCTACCTCTGTTCACGCGCCGCGCGATCCATTACCGGCCAAGTCCTTCGGCTCACCGACTGATCGACATCCCCCCGCCGCGCCGCGATCCCCGGTCCCCGCGGTTCGTCCAACTCGACCGATCGCTCGAGTTGCTCCCGATCTTCCGGCTGAGCGATTCATCGGAAGACGGGGCGGTCTCGTTTACGCCGGGCCCGCCGCACCCGCCAGGGACCCGGTGGCGGGTATTGCCCGCTCCAGCGGATCGGTTGCCGGGCACGTTCGATCAGGACGTGTACGTGGAACTCTTCCGCCGATATCACGACGCAGGAGCACCACCCGACGGGACGATCGCCTTCACGTTGCACGCATTCCTCCGCGCCATGGGGCGTCGGGTCGATGGCCGGACGTACGAGCAGCTTCGGGGCGCGCTCACGCGGCTGGAGCGCACGGTGCTCGAGTCCACCGGTTCGTATTTCGTCGCCGAGCGCGGCGCGCCCGGGCGTTACGTGGACGAGCGATTGACGCTGCTCACCGCGGTGTCGATCGACCGGCGGCGTTCGACGGAACGCGACCAACTGGCGCTGTTCCCGGTACTGGCGTCCGGGGAGCCGGGCGAGGCGCGAGTGACGCTCGCACCCTTGCCGAGGGCGAATTTGGCGGCGGGCCATGCGGTCGTTCTGTCCGCGGCCCGGTACCTCGCACTCCCCTCGCCTACGGCGCGCCGCCTCTATCGTTTATTGACCGCAATCCACTCGGCATCGTCGGGCGACTCAAGCGGCCCCAGCGAGTGGGACGTTGCGCTGGAGGCGTTGGCGGAACAGCTTCCCCTGTCGCAGCGCTATCCCTCACACCTCCAGCGCGTATTGGAGCCGGCCCACACATTGCTCAAAGCGGCCGGTGTCCTCCGGACCGCGACGGTACGGCAACAAAGGCGGGAGTGGGTCGTCCACTATGGACTGGCGTAGGCGCGTCACACCGCTCACCGATAACCGGCTATCAGGTCATGGCAACCAAACTCGACAAGACGATCAAGCGTGAATTGGACATGGACGGTCAGGCGTATACCGTCGCGATCTCGCCCGCCGGGATCAAAATCACCCAGAAGGGCTACCGTAAGGGTCGGGAGATGACCTGGCGGGGGCTCTGGGCTGGCGGGCAAGAGGAAGGCGCGGCAGCCGGCGGGGGAACACCCCCATCGGCGCCGAGTATGTAGCTAGTCGCTCCGAGTCGGTCCATCCGGCGCGGGCGCGACGCGAGTCGCGGCGCCGGGCGAGCCCTCGTGGCTTGGCCCGGGCCGTTTCTGGCCCGTCGGCGGTTGTGTACCCTACCCCGGCGATGCCTTTTCCACTCTGATCAGCCGCCGAATGACACGATTTCGTAGTCCTCGCCCCCGTACCATCGCGTTGGCATCGCTCGTATTCGTCCCACTCCTCGCGGGCGGATTCGCGATGCAGTCCCGGGTCGGTACCGACGGTGCCCACGTCTTCGACCAAGTGCTGACGCTGGTGTCCGACCGGTTCGTCGATACCCTCGACGCCGCGGCGCTGTACGAAAAAGCCGCGCAAGGGTTGGTCACGGAGCTCAAAGACCCCTACACCGAGCTGCTTCCCCCGAAGCGTCTCGGCGAGTTCTCGCGGAAGACCGGCGGCCGGTACGGCGGGGTCGGCATGGCCATCGAGGACGTCCGCGGCAGCATCATCGTGAGCAAGGTCTTCCCCCATACCCCGGCGGAAGAAGCCGGAGTGGCCGCAGGCGACCGGATCGTTCAGGTCGAAACGGCGCCCACGGTGGGCTGGACGCTGGCGCAGGTGTCCGATTCACTGATCGGGACACCGGGGACGAAGGTGTCCGTGCACTTCTCGCGCGCCGGGGTGGCGGAGCCCATCGTGCTGCGCTTCACGCGGGCGGTCATCCACATACCCGCGGTACCCTACGCGATCATGCTCGCTGGGAAGATCGCCTACGTCCCACTCCAGCAATTCAACGAAGACGCATCGGACGACGTCGATGCGTCGCTTCAGCGGCTGGTGACGACCGAAGGCGCCAAGGGTGTCGTGCTCGACCTGCGCGATGATCCGGGCGGCATTCTCGATCAGGCGCTGAGCGTGAGCAACACGTTTCTGCGTCAGGGGCAGGAGTTGGTGAGCGTGCGCGGCCGCAATGCCCCGCCGCAGGTGTACACGGCCAAAGACAAGCCGCTCTTCCCCGACGTGCCGCTGGTCGTCCTCGTGAACGGCGGAAGCGCCAGCGCGTCGGAGATCGTCGCCGGTGCGCTGCAGGACCACGACCGCGGGCTGATCGTTGGCACGACGTCGTTCGGCAAGGGTCTGGTGCAGACGCTGTTCCCCCTGGACGGCGGCTACGCGCTCAAGATGACGACGGCGAAATGGTATACGCCGAACGGCCGGTCGATCCAGAAAGAGCGCAAGCTGATGCCGGATGGCGAATTCGTGGAGGTGCATCCGGACTCGCTGGAAACCGATTCCTCGCGCAAGGCGCGTCCCGCGTTCAAGTCGGACGCCGGCCGCACCGTGTATGGTGGCGGCGCGATCACGCCGGACGTCGTCGTCAAGCTCGACACGTTGACCACGCAGCAGCAAGCGTTCAACAAGCTGATCGCCCCGAAGCTGCAGCCGGTCTTGCAGGAGCTCGCGAAACTCGCGCTCGACGTCAGGCCGACCGTGAAGTCGCCCACGTTCTCGGTGCAACCGGCGTGGCGGGACACGTTTTTCGCCAGCCTGCAGACGAGCGGCGTGGTCATCAACCGTGCACAATACGATTCCGTCTCGAGCTACATCGATCGCGTGATCGGGGCGCGCGTGGAGGAGGTAGCGTTCGGCGATTCCGCGCAGAAGCGGCGAGACCTGGATGTCGATGTGCAGCTCAAGAAGGCGGTCGATCTGCTCCAACACAGCCAGACCCAGAAGGATCTGTTCACCGAGGCGCAGCAGATGGCCGCGGCGACGCTGCAGCGGTAGCACGCCGAAAGGCGAGGGGAAGGGGGCCAGTCCGGGACGCACCGGGCTGGCCCTATTTCGTTACAGACGCTGAGGTTGTGGCCGCTAGTCGCCGCTCTCCTGCGGAGGGTGGGCCGATCATCTAGCTTTCGGAGACCGCCGATTCGACGCTGGCGTCGGGCGGGTCGCGGTGGGAAGGTCGATCGGGGCCTCTGACTCCCAACCTCTAGTCCCTGCCCTCATGAGTGGCATCGTCGCTCTCCTCGTCCTGCTTGGGATCGTAGTAGCCGTCGGCAGGAGCTCGTTCCGCATCGTGGGTCAAGCAGAAGTGATGGTGATCGAGCGTCTCGGGCGATTCAATCGCGTCGCGCGCTCCGGATTCAATTTCCTGACGCCGTTCATCGACCGGCCACGGACGATTGACGTGCGGGTCTTCGACACGGACGTGAACGGTGTGAAGCGCGTACGGGCCGGCTCGACGTCACGCATCGACTTGCGCGAGCAGGTGCTGAACTTTCCGAGCCAGCCGGTGATCACGAAGGACAACGTGACCATCGACATCGACGCCGTCATCTACTACCGCGTGGCGGATCCGCAGAAGGCGACGTACGCCGTGCAGAACCTGCCCTTCGCGCTGGAGACGCTGACCCGGACTACGCTCCGAAACATCGTCGGCGAGATGGAGCTCGATCAGACGCTCGGCTCGCGCGACACGATCAACAAGCGGATGCGCGACGTGATCGAGGAGGCGTCGATCGGGTGGGGTGTGGACGTCACGCGGGTGGAGCTGCAAGCGATCGAGCCGCCGCGCGACATCCAGCAGTCGATGGAACTGCAGATGCGGGCGGAGCGCGAGCGACGCGCGGCCGTCACGAACGCCGAGGCCGGGAAGCGCGCCGCGATCCTCGAGGCTGAGGGCGTGCGCGAATCCGCGGTGCTTCGAGCGCAGGGTATGGCCGAGGCGAGACTCACGATGGCGCAAGCGGAGGCCGAGACGATCACCAAGATCGCGGCCGCGATGCCGGGGACCGAGACGTTGCAGGCCGCGACGTATTTGTTGGCGCTTCGGTATTTCGAGGCGTTGCCGGCGGTCGCGCAGGGACCAGCCACCACGATGTTCCTGCCCGCGGAAGCGACGGGAGTTCTCGCCGCGTTGGGAAGCCTCCGCACACTGCTGACGACCCCTCCCGGCGGCGCCCGTGGGGGCGCCCTGGGCGCCCCCGGTGGGCCGCGACCGAACCCGGGTGGCGCTCCTCCAGGCGCGGGCGGGATACCGGCTCCTGGCTCCCCCTGGCCAGCGATCCCCGGGTTGTTGGGACCGGGGCTCGGCTCGGGCACGGCAGACGGGTCCGGCACGGCAGCCGGCAAGTCGCCGCCGGGAAAGAAGTAGCGCGGGCCAGCGCAGTATCGTGCGACCGCCGGCGGCAACGTTCGGCAACGTGCGATAACATGCCGCAACGTGCTGAATCACGCAGCATCTAGTCTGTAGAGACGAGGAGGCGCTGGCATTGCGATCACCGTCTGGTCCGATCACCCTGGAGCGCGCGGAGCGCATCGCCAGAGCGCACGCGTGCGAGAACTGCGGGGAGTACAGTTACAAGCGCCTGGTCGTTGAGCGGGCCACCCCGAGTTCGCGGACGGAGCTCGGGGAGGTCTGGCATGTCAGTAAGACCTGCGGCGTCTGCGGACAGGAGCACGAGATGGGGATCTCGTCCCAGGGTGACGTGGTCTACGTGTCGTAGAGGGCGTCGAGCGAGGACGAGAGAGGGGACCGGCGAGAGGTGAGAGGGACCAGCGAAAGGGGTCGCGAGGAGCGGTGGAGGACGCGCGGAACGTTTTCCACAAGCCGCGGTATAGAGGAGCGCGAGCCGTGCTTGCCCGTGCGAGGGGCGGGCGCGGCCGTTCGCTCGGGGGTCCGGTCTGACCGGTTAGCGGCTTGGACCCGTTAGATTCAGGCTGAGCCGGTGCGCGGCACGATCTGGGGCGCCCGGACTGATTCTTTGGAGGCATTTCATGCGCAAGCCACGTCCGAACACCTACAACCCTGCGCAAGCATTGCACCTGATCGCCAGTGATCGGAGCGGCTCGCCTCTCAGTTGTCCGTCATGTTCCGGCCCGATCGAGCGGGATCCCACGCGGATGCCGCCGCCCCCGAAGTCTCACGTGACGCTGCGGTGTACCCGCTGTGGGCGATTTGCTCGGTACATCGCCGGGGCCGCGTAGCCGGACGGCGCTCGTCGGACGTCACGATCCAGATGGATGCGGCCCGAGACTGGGGCCGGAAATGGGTGAACGGGCCGGGCGCAGCGTGCTGCACCCGGCCGTCATGTTTCAGGAAGCAATACCGCGAAACGCGTACGTCGGTGGCGTCCCCAACCGTATGGATCACGGAAGTTTGGAGAGCCTGTCGCGCACAATATTTGCTCTCTTATTCGTCGGACACAACGCACATCCGTTTACATATATCGCGCGATCTGTTTACGATTGCGTGGGGTCACAGTTCGCCCCGACCGGGGAGAGGGGGTCGGCAATGGAACGGCTTCAAGGCACGGTGAAGTGGTTCAATGACGCGAAGGGCTATGGATTTATTTCGCGCGAGGGCGGCCCGGACGTGTTCGTGCATTTCAGCTCGATTCAGGGAACGGGATTCAAGTCCCTCGCCGAAGGCGATCGCGTCGAGTTCGAAATCGTGCAAGGTCAAAAGGGACCACAGGCGGCGGAAGTGATGAAGAGCAGTGCGTAGTCGCTCGCGCGTAACGGCAAGCCGGTAGAAATGAAGAACACCAGGAAGCGGATGGCGTATCGCCTCGCTGCCGGGTGTTTTTGCTGATCGCTGTCCGCTAATCGCTATCCGCTTCTCCTACGCCGCTTGAGCCTTTCTTGGCGGCTCGAAGGGGAGTTCGATTTGATCGCGCAGGGTCGCAGCGTACCGATGCGGCTCGCGAGCCGGGGGCTCGACGGGAATCGCCGGGGGACTCGGCGGCTCATCGCGGGCCGCGTCGCTGGGATCGTCCGCCCCTGGCTCGTCGGGCTGCGCGTGCTGGTTGGGGGCACCCAGTTGCAACGTCTGGTGATAGAAGCGGAGCGCCTGGATCGGAGCCCGGAGGCTCGCGGAGTTCGCGCGGCTGATCGCGATGGCCTCTTCACGCACGGCCCGCGGAAGCGCGCGCGCGAGCGGATGCGCCAGCAATCGCTGAATCGCGTCCGCATCGTGGGCGATCAACGCCCCGCACAGGTCCTCGAGGTACGCCAACATACCACCTCTCCACCGTGGGCTTAGATACACCTTGCAACTATTGGGCGAGGACATGCAAGTGCGAGGGCCAGGCGAGACAGTGACGTTACAACGACTCGGCGAGTAACGGGGTCGCACGTGGCGATTGGCCATCCGCGATTGGCGAGCGACGATTGCGGATCGCGCCGCGCAAGAGCCGTCAGCGAACAGCCCCGTTCCATCCCTGCATCACCCGCCGGCCAAGACCGCGCCATACGGGCTGTTGCTGCGGCTGCCAATCGCCATCCGCTGACCGCTGTCCCTACGGCAGCAGATCGAATCGGACGGCGCGCCGGCGGGGGCGACGGCGCTTGGGGGCGTGGCGGAAGAGTTGGGCGGGACGGCCGCGACCTTCGCTCCGCCATTCGTCGGTCGGCTCGACGAGTGATGCACCGTGGAGCGCGCGACGGAAGCTTGCCTTGTGCAGCCCGTGTCCGAGCAGGATCTCGTAGACGCGCTGCAGATCGCTCAACGTAAACGTCGGCGGCAGCAACCGAAACGCCACCGGCGCGTAGTCGAGCCGAACACGCACACTGTCCACGGCCGCATTCACGATCGCGCGGTGGCGCGGCGCCAGTGGTTGGAGCTCGGACACCGGAAACCACGCCGCGTCTTCACCCGGCGCGGAGAGCGTCCCGACCGGCACCGCGCCCACGAACGCCACCGAGAGGTCCACGTCGCCCGGATGCCGCCGGCCGTCGGCGAACGCGCCCGTCTGCTCGAGCCACGCAGGGGACGAAGGCACCGCACTCCGCGCCACCCGTGCCGCCGTCGCCTCCAACGTCGAATCCGACGGCTGCGGCAGCCCCCACGGTAGCGTCCACCGCTCCAGCGCTCCCTCCGGCGCCCGGACGAGCAACACCGCGAGGTGCCGGTCGAGTGGAGTCACGAGCACGACGTCTACGGAATACGCCGCGCGCCGGGAAGCGGAGGAAGACCGATCGCGCACTCCGCGATTTAGTACCCTGCAGATACTAAAGTCAAGGGTGGCGAGTGGCGACGGGCGACTCACGATTGCGGATCGCACCGCTATCGGCCGATCGCGAACGGCCGCGATCCATCCCCTGCACGACCGCTGCACGAGAACGCACCGTACCCGGTGTCGCCGTCGCTGCCAATCCCCGATCGCTTACTTCCCCTCTGCGATCTTGGGAGGCGTCTTCGCGGCACCTGCGTCCGGCGCGCTCTCCACCTCGTCGGCCCCCTGACGGGCCTGCCACCGTTGGAGGGCGCGGGCGACTTCCACGTTGTTGGCCGCGATCTCCGTGAGCGCATCGACCGCGTGCTGGACGTCGGGCGCAACGGTCTCGGCGACGACCGGCGGGACATGGCCGACCCGCCGACCTGGGTCCGAGCGTCGCTCGACCAGAACGTGCGCGCGCACGGTGGCATCGCCAGTTGCATCCGGCACGGAGTCGATCGCGACGTAGCCGCCGCCAGGCAATGGGCGCCGATATACCCGATCGTCGTCGATCACGCCGCTCCTCCCATGGCCGCTTCGTGCCGCGCCATCGTCACCATCCGGGGTGCACCCGCGTGATAAACGAGAACTCGGGGGACTCAGCCGGCACGTACCACACTCCCTCTTGGGGAAGCACTCGACGCACCGCGATCAACCGCTCGTTGAACCAGGTCCGCCGCCTTCGAGCACCAGTCAGTTGGTCGAGACGCACGACGTGGGCCGAGCTGGAGGCGTGGATGATCGAATCGCCCCCAATGTAGATGGCAATGTGCTGGACGCCATGGCCACCCCAGAAGAAGAGCAGGTCCCCCGGCTCGAGCGCGTCGCCGGGCACGGGCGCTTCGCCGAGCCCGGCCTGCTCGTGCGCGGTCCGCGGCATGCTAATCCCATGCAAGGCAAAGACATAGCGGACGAAGCCCGAGCAGTCGAACGCCCGGGGCGTCGTCCCACCGAGCCGATAGGGCACCCCGATGAACCGGCGCGCAGTCCGGACGACCTCATCGCCGCCCACCGTGGCCCGAACGGCCACCAAGGAACGCGTCGCAGGCGGCGCAGCCGGTCCATCGCCCTGGGCGGTCCGGACTTGGGCCCGCGCCGGCGTCGCTCCCGCCGCGAGACACCCGGCGAGAGAACCGGCGAACGCGACGATCAACCCGGTGCGGTGCGCGATGGTCTGCATCGGGAGATGGACGACCGCGTGCGCGGGTCGTAACCCCGGGAACGGACGTACGAGTGAGGCTCGACTGGACGAGTCGGGCACGACGAACGGCCGCGATGGCGCCGACGGGGGCGCACCGGCGGCCGGAAGTTGGCTCCTACGGTATCGCCGGGATCGCGATCCCCGCGCCGATCGGTGCGTAGGGCGGGATGGAGATGGGCAGCAGACCGGTGATCGGGACGACGCCGACGAGGGCGCGGGCCGCGGCTTGCTGTGAGACTGGAAACCCACCCCACGCGACGACGTATGCCGACACCGAAGGCACTTGCTGTAGGAAGTACGGGTTCCCGAATGCGACGACGATCGGGCGGGTGCCGCGCTGCGCGAGCTGCTGGACGAACGAGACGACGGGGGCAGACGCACTGACGGTCGTGACGTCCCAGAACTGGCCAACGTAGGAGCTGACGATCGTCACGTCGGCCGAATCGGCCTCACGCAGCAGGCGCCACGGATCGTCGCGCGTGTCGTCGGCATCCACGAACTCCGTGCGTGTATTGGGAAATGTCTGACGCAGTGTCGCGGCGAACGCGAGACCCGCGCCGAGGTCGGCGCGATGGGCGATCGTCACCGACAGCACACGGGCGGCGTGCGTGAGGCGTCCGAGCGGGAGGGCGCGGAGCGAGTCCTTCACCACGGTGATGGACCGTTCCGCGATGTGGCGCGCGATGGCCAGATGGCTCGAGTCGCCAACGACTGTCCGCAGCGAGTCGAGATCGACCAGCCGATGCGTGTCGAGCCCCTCTTCGTGCTTGAGGGTGAGGAGCCGTCGCACCGAGGAATCGAGTCGATTCTCGGTGTAGCGACCCTCGTGCACCCCGGCCACGAGGGCGTCGATGGCCTGAGCGACATCCGTCGGCTCGATCAGGACATCCGCGCCGGCGGCGACCGCGCGTTTGATGGCCTCGGTCGAGCCGTACCGATCGAGGACGCCACGCATGTCCATGGCATCCGAGACGATGACGCCGTGGAATCCCAGCTCGCCGCGCAGAAGCCCCGTCAGCATGGCAGGGGAGAGCGTGGCCGGCGCGCCCGAGGAGTCGAGCGCAGGCATCGAGCCGTGGAATGTCATGATGGCGTCTACGCCGGCACCGATCGCAGCACGAAAGGGCACGAGCTCCACCGTGTCGAGCCGGGCTCGGGATGCCTGGACGATGGGGAGCGCGAGGTGTGAATTAGTCTCGGTGTCGCCGTGTCCCGGGAAATGTTTCCCCGTAGCGATCATCCCGTGCTCTTGCACGCCGCGGATGAACGCGCGACCCAGCTCGGCCACCAATCGCGGGTCTTCGCCGTAGGACCGGGTATTGATGACTGGATTGGCCGCGTTGTTGTTGACGTCGAGGACGGGGGCGAAATCCACATGCACGCCGAGTGCGCGTCCCTCGATGGCGGTGACGCGCCCTTCTTCGTACGCGAAGGTCGTGTCGCGGGCCGCGCCGAATGCCATCTGCGGCGGGAAGATGGTCGCGCCCCCCAGATCGATCGCGTTGGGTAGGAAATAGCCGCCGCGGGCGCGCTGGCCGGCCCCGTATTCGAGGTCACTGCCGACGAGCAGGGGGAGCGCCGCGGCGCGCTGGAGGGCGTTCAGTTTGACGGCGATCTCCTCCGGTGATCCGATGGAGATGAGCAACCCACCGACTCCCTCATCCGCGACGGCGTGGACCAGCTTCCGCCACGCAGGGGTGTCGGTCGGCACGTAGTCGCCGAGGAGATTCGGCCAGACCATCTGCGCAGCCTTCTGGCGGAGCGTGAGGGTCGCGAGCACGGAGTCGGCCCATCGATCGGTCGCCGGCGGTTGGTGACCTGCGGGCGGCGGCAACGGAGCGGCGGCGGTCTGTGGAGCGGGGTGGTGTCCGCAGGCGGGTGCGATCAAGGCCGCAGCGATCAGCGCGGAGAGCTGCCGGACGAGGCGCGGGAGACGCGCGGGGATGAGCGGCGGATGGGTAGTCACCGACTACCGACTGCTAACGGCGGGGTGCCGTTTCCACGAGCGGCTACCGGGTCACCAGTTGATCGTACCCTGCTTGGTGGTATCCACGTCTTCGCCCTGGCCGGCTTTGAAGAGAAACGCCTCGAGGTTCTTGGTGAGGAAGCTCCGCGCCTGCGGGTCCATCACGTTGAGGCCATAGTGGTTGATCAGCATGGTTTGCTGCTTGAGCCATTGCCCCCAGCAGTCCTGGCAGATCTCGCGGGTGGCGCGGGCGCCCAGCGCACCGGGGAAGGGCGGCCGCGCGAATCCGGCCCGGGTCTGGCCGCAGCGGGTGCAGGCGATGTCCATGAGGGAAAGATAGCAACGCGTCAGAGGCCTGAGAAAAACAAAGCCGGCCCTTGGTGAGGGGCCGGCTGAGGGGCGGGACTGGTCGGGCCGGAGCGTTGCGGTCAGGCCCTCGCGTACTTCACGGTCGCAAGTTTGACCCATGACAGCATCTTGATGTAGACCCAGCCGATGTCGAACTCGTACCACTTGGCCTTGAACTTCGCCGAGTGCGGGTCGTGGTGGTGGTTGTTGTGGAGCTCTTCGCCACCGAGCCAGATCGCGATCGGCGAGATGTTCCGGCTCTCGTCCTTGACCTCGAAGTTGCGGTAGCCCAGGGCGTGACCGACGCCGTTGAGGATACCCGCGGCCCAGAACGGGATCCAGATCATCTGCGCGCCCCATACCATGGCGCCCACGAAGAAGCCAAACAGATAGAGGTCGATGCCGAGCATCAGCATGATCCCCAAGACGTTACGGCGGTCCAGGATGTGGCGCTCGAGCCAGTCGTTGGGGGTGCCTTTGCCATACTTCTCGAGCACGCCTGGCTGACGAATCGCGTTCCGGTAGTAGAACGCCCCCTTGACGATGATGTTGCGCAACCCTTCGAGCAGCGGGCTATGCGGGTCACCCTCGCGGTCCGCAAAGGCGTGGTGCTTCCGGTGACAGGCGACCCACTCCTTGGTCACGATCGACGTCGAAAGCCAAAGCCAGATGCGCATGGGCACGGCGGCGATCGAGTGAAACGTCACGCTCCGGTGCGTCTGTGCCCGATGGAGAAACAGGGTGACACAGACGTTGGTGAGATGGCCCGCGACGATGACGAACACCACGGGGATCCACCAATGGGAAGCCAAAATCTTAAATCCTGGTAACGCATGCATTGCGTGCACTCCCGACTGAGGCGCAAACCCTGCCCCGCGTAGCGGCCCGAAACGGGGGCCCCATCGCAACTATCTCTTGGGCCGGACATCAATTAGACCCCGCCAACGGGCCATTGGAAACAGCTTTTTAACTTATATCCCGCGAGTCCGTTGTGCAGGCCCTCCGGGGCGGAACGCCCTATTGGGCCACTGGTTTGGCGGGCAAGCCGCTGAGCCCGCCGGTCGTCGCGGGACCGGCCGGGTCGCCGCCCGGGGGTGGGGTGCCCCAGGTATCGTTGGTCGGGTCCCAATCCGGAACGAAGGGATCCGTCCACAGCCGGGCACCGGTCACGGGCCCTTTGACCTGCACGGTCGCGGCGAACTGGCTGCCAAGCCCCCAGATGTCCACAGGCAGCGACACGTCCTGCGTGGATCCGTCGCCGAACCTGAGGCGGAGCGTCACCGGAAAAACGATCGAGGTATGCCGGCGCAGGTAGATCACCACGGTGCGCTGTGCCGGGTCGGCCGGCGCGCCCCCCGCTCCGCCGGAGGCGGCCGGCGCAACCGCGCTGTCCACGGTCCGAGTGGCGCTCGACATCGAGCTGCCCATATGGTTCGTGGCCGGATCACTTCCCGCGTGGTTGGTCACGCTGTCGATGCCGATATCGAGGACGTCCGCGGAGTAGAAGAACCCGCGCCAGAACCACGACAGATCCTGCCCTGACACGTTCTCCACGGTGCGGAAAAAGTCGCCCGGCGTCGGGTGCTTGAACGCCCACCGTCGGACGTACTCGTGGAGCGCCTGATCCATGGTCTCTCGCCCGACGACGTTGTCGCGCAGCGTGAGCAGCACCGCGCCCGGCTTGCGATACCCGATCGCCCCCAACGCCGCGCCGTCGATGTGGTCGGGCGCAGCCATGATCGGAGCCTGGATGCCGCGCTCCACCACCGACTTCCAGGCGTCCATGTACGCGCCCCACGCGCTCGTCCCGGACACCCGCAGCTCGTTGGCGAACGCGTTGATATAGGTATTGACCCCCTCATCCATCCACGCGTAGCGCCGTTCATTCGACCCCACGACCATCGGGAACCACTCGTGCCCGTGCTCGTGGTTGACGGTCCCGAAGATCGACTTGGGATCGTCGTTGCCGTAGTGCACCATGACGAACATCGGGTACTCCATCCCACCCACCGGGCCGGCCACCGACGTCGCCTGAGGGTACGGGAAGGGCCACACGAGCCGGGAGTAGTGCCGAATGGTCCATTGGGTCTGCTCCGCGCCCTGCTCCCACGCTCTGCCGGCCCGCGGTTCCTGGTAGTACGCCTGACAGAGCACGCCACCCGGATTACCGGCGATCCCGCCGGTCGAGGTGGCGTCCCACCGAAAGTCGGGCGCCGCGCCCCACGCCACGTCGCGAACATTGACGGCCCGGAAGCGCCACGTCCGCATCCCAGGCCTCGCGGTGGTCCGGGCGGCTGCGGCTTCGTCGGCGGTAATGATCGCCACGACCGCCGTGTCGTGCGCCGCGGTGGCGAGCCGCTGGCGTTCCGCAGCGGTCAGCACTTCGGCGGGGTTCTGCAGTACACCGCTGCCGGCGACGGTGTACCCGGTCGGGACGGTCACCGCGTAGTCGATGTCGCCGTACTCCAGATAGAACTCCCCCTGCCCGATGTAGGGATCCGCATTCCAGCCCCGGACATCGTCGTACACGGCCATGCGGGGATACCATTGCGCGATCTCGTACAACGCGCTGTCTCGGCCCATCCGGTCCGCCCCACGGTCCGGCACCTGGAAGGCGTAGTGCACCACGACGGTCAGTTTCCCGCCGTGCGCGGCGAGTGGCTGCGCCAGGTCGAGCCGCATCATCGTGTCGTCTACCTTGGGCGTCACCGCGGCCCCATCGGCCGTCACCTCGCCCAGTCGGTAGCCCCCCACGAAGCTGCGCGCGCCCCATCGCGAATCCGCCGCGAACACCGCCGAGCCTTTGCTGCCTGGGCGGAAGAGGTTCTGGTCGAGCTGCATCCAGATATACCGCAGCGTGTCGGGCGAGTTGTTCGTGTAGCGCACGGTGACCGTGCCGGTGATCGCGCGAGCCGTGGTGTCGAGCGTCGCGGCGATCGTGTAGTCAGCCCGCTGCTGCCAGTAGGCAGGACCCGGTGCGCCGGAGGCGTCGCGATACTGGTTCGGGCCCGGCCAATCCATCCGGTCTGTCGTGTAGAACGGATCGTTCCGCTCCTCCCGATACACGGGGGCCCGCTCGGTCGGTGGCGTGCCGGCCGATTGCGCGGCCGCCGTCGCCCCGACGGCGGTAGTCAACGCGCTGAGCACGGCGAGCACTTGGCACGAGCGGGCACGTGTGGGCATCACGAAGGCCACGGTCAAGGGTGGGCGGACGCGGGTCACGTCGGCGGCGCGCCGGCGATGTCGAGGGCGGACACGGCACCGGTCCGTTCGTCTACGACCGCGATGCGGTGGGCGTTGGTGTCGGCCACGTACAGGAGCTCACGCGCCGGGTGGTAGGCCAGGCCGCCCGGCTCATGGAATCCGCGCGCGAATGTCTCGACCGTGCGGGCGATGGGATCGACCCACTTCACGGCGTCGTTGTACGAGTCGGCCACCAGCAGCCGGCCGCTCGGATGGATCGCGATCCCCTGAGGATGCTGGAGCCGCACGGCCTCACCGACTCCGTCGCGATCGCCGAAGTCGAAGAGCCCGGTGCCGACAATCGTGCGCACCTCCCCGACTGGCCGGGCCGCCGGTCGGTCATCCACGGCGAGCGACCGCACGGCACTCGATTCCGCGTCCACGAAATACAGACGGCGGCCGTCGGCCGATGGCGCGAGACCCATGGGCTGCGCGAGCAGGGCATCGCCGGCCGCCCCATCGGTGATGTCTTCCCCACCACTCCCCGCAGCCACATCCGCGCCGGCGTGCGCGCCGCTCCCACGCAGCGACCAGATCTGGTGCGTGCCGGCCATGGCGACGTAGATGGTCTCGCCCAGCACCGATACGTCCCACGGCGACGACAGCGCGCCCGCCATCCGCTCGCGGCGCGTCCGCAGCTGACGGCCCGTACCCGCGATCGTCCGCACGGCGCCGCTCGTGAGGTTGAGGGCGCGCACGGCATGGTTCTCGGTGTCGGCGATGTACAGTGTCTCGCCCTGGAACGCGACGCCGGTGGGGGCATTGAACCGGGGCTCCAATCCGTCAACGAATCCCGGGACGCCGTCGCCGACGGCATGCGTGACGACCATGCGCCGGCCGCCGCCCTGGCGCCCTTCGCCATAGACGCCGGCGAGCGCGCCCACGAGCAGGCGATGGTGACCGGTATCGGCGACCGCGATCAGATCGCCGTGCACGGCGACTTTACCCGGATACCGCAGGGTGCCGGACGCGATGGGGTCGGGGTCGAGGGGCGGCTCGAAGGGCGTCCGATCGATCTCGCCGACCGGGTCGTGGGTTGCGATCAGTCGCTCGATCAACGGGGCCAACATCTCGGCCGTAAACTCACCGGCATGGGCGCCGAGCACGGCGCCCGTGGGATCGACGAAGACGAGCGTCGGCCACGCCCGGACGGCGAAGCTGCGCCAGATCCGGTATTGGCGGTCGTTGACTATCGGATGCGCGACGCCCAACCGGCGCGCGGCGGCGCGGATGCGATCGGTCTCGCGTTCGGCCGCGTACTTCCCGCTGTGGACGCCGATGACGGTCACTTCGTTCGCGAAGCGCCGTTCCAGCTCGCGCAACTGCGGCAGCACATGCTGGCAGTTGATGCAGCCATAGGACCAAAAATCGAGGAGGACGATCCGCCCGCGCAGGGCATCGCGCGCGAGACTCTCTCCGCCAGTATTGATCCAGTCCAGGTTCGTGGGAAACGCGGGCGCCCGGACGGGCGGCGTAGCAAGGACGTCGTGTACGGCCATTGGGTGAGAATATAGATAGTGCCGAGCGGCATTAGGTTGTCGGCCATGTCACCGGCCATGCCACCCGCCCACACCCATCGCCCAGGCGGCGGGTTTCAGAACCCGTGGGGACCGTCGAGTCAGGAAGCGGGCTTCGGCGCGTTCCTCAAATGGGTCCTGCTCGAGCGGCCTCGATCGCGGCGGAGTCCGTCGGTGAGTCGTCGCGCGTTCGGGGAACGGTTCCCGCGGATCGCGCCCGGGTATCCCACACCGCGAGCGGCGGCGGCGGACTTGGTGATCACGTGGGTCGGACATTCGAGCTTCCTGATCCAGATCGGCGCCCGCAACTTGCTCGTCGATCCGGTGTGGAGCGATCGCGCCTCGCCGTTCCAGTGGCTGGGCCCGCGACGCTGGGTGGCGCCGGGGATCCCGTTCGACGCGTTGCCGCCGATCGACGCCGTCGTGATCTCGCACGACCACTACGACCATCTCGATGAGGCGACCGTCCGCCGCCTCTCGGGGTTGACGCCCGCACCTCGCTGGTACGCCCCACTCGGCGTCGCCGCGTGGCTCGAACGTCGCGGCGCGCACGGCGTGACGGAACTCGACTGGTGGGGCGAGGCGGAGTGGACTGATCCACGGTTCGCGTGCCCGCTGACCCTCACCGCGACTCCCGCCCAGCACTTCTCTGGACGGGGGGCGACGAACCGCAATCAGACGCTCTGGTGCGGCTGGGGAATCCGCGCCGGCAATCGAGCCGTGTGGTTCGTCGGCGACACGGGCCGGCACCCGGTGTTCGCGGAGATCGGCGAGCGACTGGGCCCGCTCGATGTCGTCTTGATGCCGATCGGGGCGTACGATCCGCAATGGTTCATGGCGCCCGTACACGTCGCGCCCGAGGACGCCGTGGCCGGCTACTCTGAAGCGATCGCGGCCGCGGCCCGACCCGATCGGCTCGCGCCGGTGATGGTCGGGATGCACTGGGGCACGTTCAAGTTGACGGACGAACCGATGGACGAGCCGCCGACTCGAGCCCGACAAGCGTGGACCGCATTGGGAATGCCCGCCGACCGACTCTGGATCCCCGCGCACGGCGAGACTCGCGTTTTCTGAACCATATCGGTCGTCGTGGTATATTGGCGGGCGTGAGCGTTCCCGTGATGCCCTGGGCCGCCGCAGTCGTGGCCATCGCAGCGGGACTGCTCCTCCGCGCGGTCATCTCGCGTCGGTATGCACGCGGACGATCGGCGAGGCTCGCGCTCGGCGCGGACGGCATCATCGTCGGTGCGGGATCGATCGACCTGCCCGGTGCGCCCGGCATGCATCAACCCGCCGCGCTCCTGCTTCATGGATTTGGCGATACGCCGCAGACGCTCGCGCACCTCGCCGCGCACCTCCACGACCGCGGGTGGACCGTGCGGGTGCCGCTCCTCCCGGGGCATGGCCGCACGCTGCGGGAGTGGGCGAGGACGCGGGCCGCCGATTGGCTGGACGCGGCGCGGGATGAATTGGCGACGCTCCGGCGTCAGCACGACGCCGTCGCGCTGGTGGGACTGTCGATGGGGGGCGCGTTGGCGTCGGTACTGGCGGCGCACGAGTCGCCCCGGAAGTCGGCCGGCCCGGATCGGGACGGACACGCCGCGCGAATCGTCGCGCTCGCGCTCGTGGCGCCGTATCTCGCGATGGCGTGGTGGATCCGCGCGCTGGCCAGGATGCATCGCGTGATCGCGCCGATCGTGCCCTACGCGAACGCCGGAGGCGGTCCGTCGATTCTCGACCCCGACGAGCGGGAGCGCAGCCTGGCATTCGGAGCCACGACCCCGCGGCTCGTCAACGAGCTCGCGCACATCGTGCGCGCGGGTCGGGCCGCCCTTCCGGTCGTGGACGTCCCGACGCTGCTCGTCCAGTCACGCCACGACAACCGGATATCGCCCGCCACCGCGGAGTGGGCGTTCCGGGCGCTGGGCTCGGCCGACAAGCGTCTAGTATGGATCGATCAGGGCGCCCACGTGATCACGGTGGACCGCGGCCGCGAGGACGTCGCGACGTGCGTAGGCGATTGGCTCGACGAACATTTAGCGGATAGCGGATAGCGATTGGCGTGGGCCAACCGCGAATTGCTCGCAACACGAAACATGCCCGGAGGGGACGGTTCACGGACCGCCCCGGGTGCATCGGTCGCTACCACAGCGCGGACGGGCGAGTCGGCGTAACTGGGTTCGGGAGGAGATGAGGTGGCGGTACGGATTGGGGTGCCAAAAGAGACGGACGTGCACGAGCAGCGGGTCGCGGTCGTGCCCGATGGCGTGCGGGTGTTGGTGCGCGCGGGCGCGACGGTCACCGTCGAGCGCGGCGCGGGCGCGCGCGCGTTCTATGCGGACCCGCTGTACGAGGCAGTGGGCGCCACGTTGGTGGATGACGTGACCGCGGTCTACGGGGGCAGCGACGTCGTGGTCAAGGTGCAGCGGCCCGCGGCGGCCGAGATCGCGGGGCTCCGACGCGGGACGGTGCTCATCTCGTTGTTGGCCCCGGCGACGAACGTGGAATCGGTCCGCGCCCTCGAGGCTGCCGGTGTGACCGCGCTGGCGCTCGAGCTCGTGCCCCGCATCTCGCGCGCGCAATCCATGGACGTGCTGTCGTCGCAGAGCACGGTGGCCGGATACAAAGCGGTGCTGATCGCGGCCGACACGCTGCCGCGACTGCTGCCGATGATGACGACCGCGGCAGGCTCGTTGGCGCCCGCCAAGGCGTTCGTGCTGGGGGCCGGCGTGGCAGGTCTGCAAGCGATCGCCACGGCACGGCGGTTAGGCGCGGTGGTCAGCGCGTTCGACGTCCGGGCGGCGGCTCGTGAGCAAGTGTTGAGTTTGGGCGCGACATTCGTGGCCGCGGAATCGGTCACCGCGGACGCGGAGACAGCGGGCGGCTACGCGCGCGAGCAGTCGGACGAGCAGCAGCGGCGCATCGCGGCCGCGATCGGCGGTCATATCGCGGACATGGACCTCGTGATCTCGACGGCGCAGATCCCGGGCCGGCCGGCGCCCCGCCTGATCACGGCGGAGATGGTCCATCGCATGCGCCCAGGCTCGGTCATCGTGGATCTCGCGGCGGAGGCCGGGGGAAACTGCGAGTTGACACGACCAGGCGAGACGGTGGACGTCGCAGGCGTGCGGGTGCTCGGCCCACTCAATGTGCCGAGCATGCTGCCGTTTCACGCGAGTCAGATGTTCAGCAAGAACGTGGTGACGCTGCTCCAACATCTGATCAAAGACGGTGCGCTGGCGCTGGACCTGACGGATGAGATCACGAAGGCGATGGCGGTGTCGGGGAAGAGCAGCGGTTAGCGGTTAGCGGTTGGCGATTGGCGAATGGCGGGGCGCACGTGCGATCACGCAATGTGAAGAGGGAATCCGAATGGAAATGACGACCATTACCGAGCTCTATGTCTTTGTGCTCGCGGGGTTCGTGGGGTACCAGGTCATCACGCGAGTGCCGCCGCTCCTGCATACGCCGCTCATGTCGGCGACGAACGCGATCTCGGCCATCTCGGTCGTGGGCGCGATGGTGATCGCCGGTGCACACTACAACCGGGTGAGCACGGTCCTCGGGTTCATTGCGGTGGCGTCGGCGACGGTCAACGTCGTCGGCGGGTTTCTGATCACCGACCGGATGCTCCGGATGTTCCGGCCCGCGCGCAGCGAGACGCCGGCCGCGCCGGTGTCCACGTCACCGGCCGGTGCGGCCGCGGACGCGGGAGCATCGCCGACGAGCGCCGCACCCGCGACCGCTGCACCTGCGAGCGCTGCACCTGCGAGCGCTGCACCTGCGAGCGCTGCACCCGCGGGGACCGGGCCGTCGTCCGTGGCGCGGTAGCCGATGGCGCGCACGCTCTTCATCGAGACCACGTACCTCGTCGCATCGGTCCTGTTCATCCTCGGGCTCCGCAGCCTGACACGGCCCGAGCGCGCGCGGCGTGGGATGCAGCAGGCGGCGATGGGAATGGTGTTCGCCATCGTCGGCACGCTGGTCAACCACGAGATCGTGGACTACCGGTGGATCGCGGTCGGACTCGGCGTCGGCGCCGTGATCGGATACCCACTCGGCATGTGGGTGCCGATGACGGCGATGCCACAGCAGGTCGCGATCTCGCACATGTTCGGCGCGTTGGCGGCGACGCTCGTCGGGGTGGCCGAGTACTACACGGCGTCGAGCTCGGTGGGCGCCGGTCGGATGACGGCGTTGGGATTCGAGACGATGTTCGGGTCGCTGACGATCACGGGCAGCCTCATGGCGGCCGGCAAGCTGCAGGAGATTCTGCCCGGGCGACCGATCACGTTTCGTGGTCAGAACGTCGTCAACATCACGTTGTTCGCGCTCACGGTCGGCATCTTCCTCTACCTGATCGGTCATCCGGAGAACACCGCGCTGTTCTACGTGATGCTCGCGCTCGGGCTCGCGATCGGGGTGTCGATGGTACTCCCGATCGGAGCGGCGGACATGCCGGTGGTCGTGTCGCTGCTCAACTCGTACGCGGGGCTCGCATCGGTCGCGACCGGGTTCGCGATCGGGAACAACGTCCTGATCATCGCGGGCGCGCTCGACGGCGGGTCGGGGTTTCTCCTGTCCGTGCTGATGAGCAAGGCGATGAACCGCTCCTTTGCCAACGTGCTCTTCGGTGCGTTCGGTACGCCGACCGTAGCAGCCGGCAAAGCGGCCACGGGGTTGACCGCGCGGTCGATCTCGGCGGAGGACGCGGCGATGCAGCTCGCGTACGCGAGCCTCGTGATCATCGTGCCGGGGTACGGGATGGCGGTGGCGCAATCCCAACATCAGGTGCGCGAGCTGGCGGAGCAGATCGAGTCGCGCGGCGGGACCGTGAAGTACGCGATCCACCCGGTGGCGGGGCGGATGCCCGGGCACATGAATGTCTTGCTGGCCGAGGCGAACGTGCCATATGACCGGCTCTACGACATGGATCAGATCAATCCCGAATTCGAACGCGCGGATGTCGCGCTCGTGATCGGCGCCAACGACGTCGTCAATCCCGCGGCCCGCTCGGATCCAGCGAGCCCGATCTACGGAATGCCAATCCTCAACGCGGACCGGGCGCGGTCGGTGATCGTCCTCAAACGCAGCATGAACCCCGGCTTCGCAGGAATCGAGAACGAGCTGTTTTACGGCAAGGACACGAGCATGCTCTTCGGCGACGCGAAGGCGTCGCTCACGAAGCTGATAGGAGAAGTGAAGGCGGTGTGATGGAGCTGTGTTCGTGAATAGTGGTTGGTGGTTGGCGATGGGTAATTGCTGATTCGCGAAAACGATCGAGGGCCGGCTGCGGAGACCTGCAGCCGGCCCTCGGTCGCTCACCGCTAACCACTAATTCCCCCCTGACCCCGATGACCCCGGGCCAAACACTGGACGCGGTGGGACTGCCGGCGTCGGGGTCGGGGTCGGGTGCGTCACACGCTCGACGAGGCCCGTCGCCATTTCTCCGAGCTTCGATACGCCCTCCCGTGCTTCTTGCACGACGCTCGTGGCCACGCGCGCGACGCTCGCGCTCGCAGACTGCGCAGCATGGGTCACCGCTTTCTGGACCGCCGCTTTCTGCTTCGGCGCTCTGTTCTCGATTTTGCGCACGGCTTTGGTGATGGCTTTGCGCACCGCTTTGCGCGCGGACTTCGCGCGGGACGGCTTGGCGCTCACGCGCTTCACGGCACGCTTGACCGCGCGTTTGACCGTACGCTTGGCGGGGCGCTTCCCAGCGCGCTTCGCTGCTGGACGCTTGCGCGTTCCCTTTTTGGCCGGCTTCCGGCGCGCCTTGGACCGCTTCGCGGCCGAACGGGACGATTTGCGCTTCGATGCCATGGGTGCAGCTCCCGGGAGGTGGGGTAATTGCGAAGTCGTCAAAAAAGATCCGCGCCGGAGGGCGATTGAGCAAGGCGCGTTCTTGGTCGCACGCCCGTGACCGGCCCCGGGAGCGCGGCCGGCGGCGGTCGGCTCCGGGTCTATTGGCATGCGATATATTCGAACGTCCGGACGGGCTGGCCGGGCGGCGGCCGACAATCCGTCACCCGGTCCAGTCGCACCACCCGGACCACACCGGCCCCTCTACTGACCACGCCAGTCCCAATTCCCGTACTGCGGTCTCAACCCCGGTTCGCCTCGGGCGTGGGCCCGGGTACACGACCGACCGACCACCGCAATCCCCGAGCTCGGACCATGCGCCTCCATCATGCGCTCATCAGCGTGCCGTTTGCCGCCGCCGCGCTCGCTTGCAGCGGCACCCCGGCTGCGCACCCGTCGAACACCGGCGACAGCGCGGCGGCCCCCCCAACGACCGCGGCCGGCACACTCACGGCGGCCACGGCCGACTCGGATCGATCGGCGGGCGGCAACGGCGTCCCGGCCGGCTTCGTCGGTCGGACCGACGAGTCGGGATCGTCGATCAACGACGCGAAGTACACGGCGGCAGCCAACGGGACGTGGGACGTCCGGACCGGCCCGGCGCACATCCTGTATCAGCCCGCCGTGACGGGTCACGGGAACTACACGGTGCAGGCGGAAATCGACCAGGTCGAAGCGCTGCGCCACCCGGAGGCCTACGGGGTGTTCATCGGCGGTCAGTCGCTCGACGGGGCCGGCCAGAAGTACGCGTATTTCCTGGTCCGTGGCGACGGCATGTACGCGATCAAGGTCCGCGACGGCGCGGACGCCCGCACGGTCGCCCTTCACGGCCAGCCCGGGCGTGCCCAAAGCCAACGCGTCGGGCAAAGCGTCGTACGCGCTGCGGGTCCACGTCACGGGCGACCGGGTGCGGTTCTTCGTGAACGACCAGCCGGTAGCGACGGTACCGACGGCCAACGTGCCGACGGTCGGCATCGCGGGTCTGCGGATCAACCACAACCTCCATGTGGTGGTGACGCCAGTGGTCGTGAAGTAGCTCGTGGCGCGCCGCTGGCAACTCATCGGTCGTGGCCCCCGTGTACAGCTACCTGCAGTTCGCGCTGATCACCTTCACGTCGATCCTCTTCATCGTGGATCCGATCGCGGTCATTCCGACCTATCTGGTGATCACGCGCGGGGAGACGGCGGAGCAGCGGGCGCGGACGGCACGACGGGCGTGCATCGCAGCGGCGGTGCTGCTCGGGGCCTTCGGATTCGCCGGTCGCGAGATCTTCGAGTTGGTCGGCATCACGCTCGCTGCCTTCCGCATCGCCGGCGGTGGCATCTTGTGGCTGATCGCGATGGACATGCTGCGGTCGCAGCGGACGACCCAGGAAACGCCGGCGGAGATCGTGGAAGGGCAGGAGAAGGAAGACGTCGCGATCACGCCGCTCGCCGTTCCCATGCTGGCGGGCCCGGGGGCGATCACGACGGTTATGGTGCTGGCGGGGCAAGCGCGCACGCCCGCGCGGGCGGCCGCGGTCTACGGCGCGATCGCGCTCGCCGCGTTCGTCTGCTGGGTCGTGCTTCGGGTGAGCGATCGACTCATCGTCCGGCTCGGGCGCACGGGGATTCAAATCATGACGCGCATGATGGGGCTGTTACTGGCCGCGTTGGCCGTCCAATTCGTCATCACGGGAGTACGGGATGCGATGGGGAAGTGAGTGCGCGGCGCCGAGTCGCGAAGGGACGGTCGCCGGCGGGCGTCATCTGATGGGCGAGCCCGGCAAGACTCGCATCGTCGCGGTACTGGCGGTGTTCGGCGCAGCGGTGTGGGGGACGCCACTGGCGGCGCAGACGGCGCCGGCGACGCCACAGGGTCCGGCTGCGGCGATGGGCCAACCAGCCCCGCCCCAACCGATGGTCGGCTATACGGCGGCTGAGGCGGCGACGGAGGGTGCGCTCGAGACACGGGTGATCGCACGGCCGGATCCGGCGGCGGCGGACACGATGTCGCGCGCGCTGTCACGCGAGCCGCACATGGCGGGAACCCCCGCACAGGCCCGGACACGCGACTACGTGCTGGGGTTGATGCGACAGTGGGGGTTGACGACCGAGGTTCGGTCGTACGACGTCTTCATGCCCCAGCCAACGTCGATACGGGTGTGGCGGCTGGGGGCGACGGCGGCGGCCGACTCGGAGGAGCTGGCGCTGGTCGAGGGGCCGGTCGCGGGTGACACGACGTCGTCGGCCTTTCCCCAGGTGCCCACGTTCAATGCGTACAGCGGAACGGGTAACCAGGCGGGGGATGTCGTCTACGTCAACTACGGTTTGATCCAGGACTACGCGCACCTGGACTCGGTCGGCGTCTCGGTCGTCGGCAAGGTCGCGATCGCGCGCTACGGCAAGTCGTTCCGCGGGATCAAGGCGCGCGAGGCCGAGCGACATGGCGCGGTCGCGCTGCTCATCTACAGCGACCCAGCCGACGACGGCTACACGCGCGGCGATGTCTACCCCGAAGGGCCCATGCGTCCCGAGCAGGGCGTCCAGCGGGGCAGCATCATGAACACGAACGGGGATCCGAGCACTCCGGGATACCCCAGCACGGCCGGCGCGCGGCGCGTCGCACCGAGCGAGATGACGGTCCCCCACATCCCGGTGGTGCCGATCTCCTATGGGAACGCCACCCGCCTCTTGCGTGACTTGCGCGGCACCGGTCACGCGGACGCCGGGAGCGCCGGCAGTCTGGCCCGGAGCGGGGCGCGCCTGCCGCAACCGTGGCAGGGCGGACTGCCGTTCCGCTACCACATCGGGCCCGGTCCGATGCGGGCCCGGGTGTCGTTCGCGGCCGACACGGGCCAGGCCGCGTATCACACGATCTGGGACACCTTCGGCATCATCCGCGGCACGGAGTTCCCGGACGAGATGGTCATCGTGGGCGGTCATCGCGATGCATGGGGACCGGGGGCCGCGGACAACGTCAGCGGTGTGGTGAGCGTGCTCGAGATGGCGCGCGCACTGGCGGCGGAGGTTCGCACCGGCCACCGGCCGAAACGGACGATCGTGCTCGCCACGTGGGACGCCGAGGAGTGGGGATTGATCGGATCGACGGAATACGTCGAGGACGATTCGCTCCGCTTGCTGCGGGGCGCGGTCGCGTATTTCAATCAGGATGTGTCGGCCGACGGTCCGGTCTTCGGCGCGACGGGCTCGCCATCGCTGCGGGCCCTGGCCCGCGATGTCACACGGATGGTGCCCGATCCCGACGCGGGCGCGGGTCAAAGCATCTACGACGCGTGGCGGGGATCCGCGCCGGTCGCGGCACCACGGGCCGACACGACGGGTCCGGAGTTCGGTGACCCGGGTGGCGGGTCGGATTTCGCGGGGTTCGCAAACCATCTCGGCGTGCCGATCCTCGCCTGGGGATTCGGCGGACCCGGCGGCGTCTACCACTCGGCGTACGACGACTACGACTGGGAATCCAAGTTCGGGGATCCTGGATACCGCCGGCACGCCGCGTCGGCGCGGGTGGGCGCGGCGCTCGTGCTCCGCCTCGCGAACGCCGACGTGCTGCCGTACGACTACGTCGAATACGCGCGGACGATGCGCCGGTACCTCCCCGCGATCGATCAGGCGATCGCAACCCGCGGATGGACGGTATCGACCGTGGCGCTGGCTGCGGCGATCGACGCCATGGAGGGCGCGGCGGTCGGCTGGAGCGCGGCGCGCGACTCGGTGCTGGGGGGGACGGCGGGTTCGACGGCGGGAGAATCGGGGCGGCATCCGGTGGGCGCCGGGAGCGCGGGCCCATCGGCAAGGGCCACCGCGGCAAAGCCCACCGCGGCAAAGCCGAGCGCGGCGACACTTCGCAGGGCGAACGCGGCGCTTCTCCGTGTGGAGCGTGCGCTCACACGGCCCGAGGGGCTACGGACGCGCCCGTGGTATCGGAGCCTGATCTACGCGTCCGACGAGGACAACGGGTACTCGGACGTGGCGTTCCCGTCGGTGACGGAGGCTGTGCGGTCCGGCGACGCGACCGTGACGGCGCGCGAGATCGCGGATCTCGCGGCCCGCTTCGGTGCGGCGTCAGCCGCGCTGCACGACGCCAGTGTCGCGGTGCGGCCATCCGACCGCCGCGAGTGAGGCCGGCGGCGGGTCGCGGGGCGCGGGCGGCGTGTGAGTCGGCCGCGCGCCAGCGCGGGGCGGTGTCCGGTCGGCGATGAGTACGCCCAGCGAGTCATCGGCGGCGGGGTCGAGATCGACATCGACGCTGACGCCCGATTCGACCACCGGCGTGGGCGAGCGCGGCGGCTCGAGCGCGATCACTGCGGTCCGCGCCTGGGCGACCGCGACGCCGCCGACCGCGCCGCTGCACGCACAGCCGAGCCGGGGACCGAGATCCAGCAGGACGGGCGCGGCCGTGATGAGGTACTGCGCGAGCTCGGCGGCGTACTCGACCTCGCGGACTTCGACCACCGACCGGGGCACGATCGGAAGCGACGTATCGGGGTCGGGGTCGGTGGTCGCGGCGGAGTCGGTCGTGTCTGGTCCTTGCAGCAGTCGGTCGATCGGGAGTCCGCCGGGGAGTGAGTGGCAGCGTCTGCGATCGGGCGCGAAGAACGAGTTGAACACCAGCGGTTCCTGCGCCGCCACGATGCCGCGACTGACCAGCGACGCATAAAACTCTTCCGGTCGGACCTGTCGGTCGATCGAGGGCTCGCCGCCCGCGGACGGGCACGCGCCGACGTACGTGATGTCGATCGGGGTGTCGCCGTAGAGTTGGCGCAGGTAGCGCGCGGTCGCGACCGGCGGCGCCACGAACGAGACGAGGAAGGGGAGCAGGTCCGGTCCCGGTCCGAGCAACCGATCCCGCACCCGTCGGCACGAGCAGAAGATGGCGCTGGGAAGTGTGCGCGTAGCGAGTCGTCGCGCGCAGGCATCGGCGATCAGTTCATCGCCCCAGGTCGCGGGAATGGCCGCGGCGTAGCCCGCCGACCGACAGGCATGGGCCACCTGCACCGGAGTGGCCGGTCGAGCCGCCAGGTATCCATCTGCGCCGATGATGACGAAGGGAGTCAGCCCGGCAGATGACGATGGCGCACTCTCGGCGCGCGATGCAGGAGCGATGGAACCCCCAATGCGACTCAGCTCATGTCCCCAATCGGCGCGAGCTCCGCGCCTCACGCACCGACGCACGACTCGCCAATGCGTTGGGGATGTGCGTTGACTCTCCAGTCAAAACAAGCCGGCTCAACGGACGATGTCCAGCCGGTATCGAGATCACGCAATCGTCGCGCTCGCGGTCGGACGCAATGACGAGTCAGGTTGACGATGCACCGGTCAAGTTGGGATAGATCGTCGCCGAATCAGGCGTCGTATTCCTCGAGGGCCCGCGCGAGGAGCGGGCGGAGGGCGGCCTCCGGGTCCTCGCCGGCGGGAACGGCACGGGCGAGCCGCGAGAAGTGTCGGGCCATCTCGTCAGCGACAAAGGTGTCCGTGGGACTGTGCACGCCGTACGCAGAGAGCGCGACCACCGCGAGTCGCCGCAGCAACCCGACCGTCTCGGCGTCGAGGCCGCGCAACGCGTCCGGATCGCAGGGCGGGTCCGGCGCCGCGCGAATCCCTCGCCGCGGCGCATTGACGAGGGCTTGCAGCGATGCGAGGCGCACGACGAAGGCCCCCGGGTTGTGCTCCTGCACGGCGGCGATCACCCCCGCGCGCCGAAGCGATGGGAAGAGTCGCACCACCGCTGCACGTACCACGGGAATACCATCGGGACTGCCGTGTCCCTGCCCGGTGATGATCAACACGTCGCCGGCGTCGGCCGCTTGCCGCTCGCGGAGCCACGACTCCGCCCGGTACGCGGCGTCCGCAGCCGTGGGGAGCGACGCGCGCAGGTTGAGGATGCGGTCCGGAGTGAATCGCACCGCATCGAAGGCCGATGCCAGGCCCCGCGACGTGGAAGGCGTCGGGTGGCGGCGACGAGGCGAGTCAGACATAGGGCCGGTGGAATCTACCCCCTGATTCGGTGGGCGCGTCTTCTGTAGCTTCTGGGATGCCTTCGAAACGCGATCGCCAGGCCGTCATCCTGGAGTTGATCGAATCCCGGCCCGTGGCCAGCCAAGAGGATCTCCGCCGCCTGTTGCGGCAACGTGGATGGGATGTCACCCAGTCCACGCTCTCGCGCGATGTCCACGAGCTCCGACTCGCCCGTGTCCCCACCGGCGACGGCGTGCAATACGCCCGGGCCGATAGCCCCGCCTCGGGCGAGGAGGGGCGCCCCAGCCTGGAAAGCCTGCTCCCTCAACTCGTGACATCGGTGGACGGCGTGTCCGAGCTCCTCGTGGTGCGCACCTCGCCAGGCAGCGCGCAAACGGTGGCCAAAGCGCTGGACACGTCGCGTCTCGCGGACGTGATCGGCACGATCGCCGGCGACGACACGATTCTCATCGTGTGCCGCTCGGTGGCCGCACGCGAGCGGCTCGAGCGTCGGCTCGGCCGAGCCCGAGGGTCGGCGTGACGATCGCCTGATAGAGCCCCACTCGGGACGGTAGCCCCGTTCCGGACGGCCGCCGGTTGGGACCGGTCCCGATCGTACGAACCGCTCGCCGCCGCCCGGATGCGGACCCCATCTCGGACCGTTGACGGGCCGTGGGCCGAGTGTTTATTTATGCATAGTTAACGCATAATTACACATCCCGGAGCTGCTATGCCCCCTACCCGTGCGGGCCGTCCGGTCTCGACGATCGTGCTCGCCTATTCCGGCGGGCTGGACACGTCGGTGATCGTGCCCTGGCTGAAGGAGCACTACCCTGGCGCGCGCGTAGTGTGCGTCGCGGCCGATATCGGCCAGGGCGACGAGCTCCTCGGCGTGCGCGCGAAGGCGCTCGCGTCGGGCGCGGACGACTGCATGGTCGAGGACCTCAAGCGCGAGTTCGTCGAGGAGTTCATCTGGCCGACGGTGCAGTCCGGCGCGGTCTATGGCCGAAAGTATTTGTTGGGGACCGCCATGGCGCGGCCGCTCATCGCGCGCCGCCAGGTGGAGGTGGCGCGCCGGCTGGGCGCCGATGCGCTGGCCCATGGGTGCACGGGCAAAGGGAACGATCAGGTGCGGTTCGAGCTCACGTACGCGGCGTTCGCGCCCGATCTCACGGTCATAGCGCCGTGGCGTGAGTGGGACATCCGCAGCCGAGAAGACGCGTTGGCGTACGCCGCAGCCCGGCGGATCCCGGTCGCTGCAACCACCGAGAAGATCTACTCGCGGGACCGAAATCTCTGGCATGTGTCGCACGAAGGCGGTGCGTTGGAAGACCCGAACACGCCCCCCCCAGCTGATGTCTTCCAGCTCACTGTGGCGCCCGCGCTCGCACCGGACCAACCGGAGTCGGTGACCATCGCGTTCGAGCAAGGGTTGCCGGTGGCCGTGAACGGCGTGCCGCTCGACGCGGTCACGCTGGTGCGCACGCTCAATACGATCGGCGCGCGACATGGCGTCGGACGGGTCGATCTCGTTGAGGACCGCCTGGTCGGCATGAAATCGCGAGGCGTCTACGAGACGCCCGGAGGCACGCTGCTGTACGCGGCGCACAGTGAGCTGGAGCAGTTGACGTTGGACCGGCGCACGCTGGCGACGAAGGATCTCATCGCCCATCGCTACGCGGAGCTGGTGTACGAGGGTCGGTGGTGGACCACCGAGCGCGCCGCTTACGATGCGCTGGTCGCCGTGACGCAGCAGCAGGTGACCGGCAGCGTGACGCTGAGCCTCTACAAGGGCAACGTCACGATCGCGGGACGGACGAGCCCATTCGCGCTGTACGACGAGCGGTTCGTCACGTTTGGCGCGGACGACGTCTACCAGCAAGCCGACGCGGCCGGCTTCATTCGGCTCTTCGCATTGCCCCAGCGGGTGGCCGCGTTGCAGGAGCGTGAGCGCGCCGCGGCCACGCTGACCAACACCGCGGCGCATGCGGCGGCGCATGCGGCGGCGCACACGGCCCCGGAGTTCGACGCGGGCGATGAGGGCCAGGACGTGGACGACGGCATTGCGTCTGGCGCCGCGGTGGCGACCGTATGACGCCGCCGCCGATCGGACCACCCGACGTGGAGCCGGGTGTGGACGTGAGCGACCTCCGTCCGTCGCCGGCTCGCGTACGCGCGCACAGGTTGTGGGGCGGGCGGTTCGCGGCCGAGAGCGCGCCCGCTCTCGATGCGCTCAACCGATCGGTCGGCACGGATTTCCGGCTCTGGCCGTTCGACGTGCGGTCCTCGATGGCGTGGGCCGTGGCGCTCTGGGACGCTGGCGTGTTGACTCTGGAAGAAAGTCAGCGCCTCGAAATGGGCCTCGCGTCGGTGCACCGACAGCTCGCCGAGGGTGCAGTGCCCGAAGCGAGCGACGAGGATGTGCACACGATGATCGACCGGATGTTGCAGGCCGAGGTCGGGGACCTCTCCGGGCGACTCCATACGGGTCGGAGCCGAAACGATCAGGTGGCGACGGCGGCGCGGCTCTGGTGCGCGGACGCGGTGGTCGCGCTGGACGCCGCCGTGCGCGCGCTCCAGGAGACCGTGCTCGATCAGGCGACGGCGTTGGGCGATGCGTTGATGCCGGCATACACCCATCTGCAACGCGCACAGCCCGTGGCGGCCGCGCATTGGCTGCTCGGACATTTCTGGCCGCTGGAGCGAGACCGGGCACGGCTGGCCGCGGCGGGACGGTCGGCGCTGGCGATGTTGCCGCTCGGATCGGGCGCGATCGCCGGGTCCGCATACCCAATCTCGCGTGTGCTGCTCAAGGAGAGCCTGGGTTTTGCCGCGGTCTCGCCGAACAGCGTGGACGCGGTGGGCGACCGCGATTTCGTCGCGGAGGTGCTGTTCTCGACGGCGCTGCTGGCCACGCACCTCTCGCGGCTCGCGGAAGACCTGATCGTGTTTGGGTCGAGTGAGTTCGGCTTCGTGCAGTTCGGGGAGTCGTATACGACCGGATCGAGCATGATGCCGCAAAAGCGCAATCCCGACGCGCTCGAGTTGGTGCGGGCATCCGGCGGCCGAGCGCTCGGCGACTTGGTCGCGTTGCTCGTCACGTTGAAAGGCCTCCCGAGCGGGTACAGCAAGGACCTGCAGGAGGACAAGCGCGCGCTGTTCGACGCGGTGGATACGTTGATGCTGGTACTGCCGGCCGCGGCGGGTGCGCTGGGCGAGTTGACGTTCCGCCAGGATCGGATGCGGGCGGCGGTCGGCGGCGGGATGATGGCGACCGACGTGGCCGACTATCTGGTGGCCCGAGGCGTGGCGTTCCGGGATGCCCACCGCGCGGTCGGCACGCTCATTCGGGTCGCGGACGCGCAGGGGCTGGAGCTGCACGAGCTCCCGTTCGCGGAGTACGCCGCGGCACACCCCGATTTCGCGATCGACGTGTTCGAGTCGTTGTCGCCACGCCGTTCGGTGGAACGTCGCAACCTCGAGGGCGGCACGGGTCCGGGCGCGCTCCGGGCGCAACTCGATGCGGCCCGGGCGGCCATGGCGCCGCCGCGTGAGACGCCGCGCGGGAACGGCGTCGTGATGGGGGTGCGGTAGAAGGTCAGTGGTGCGTGGTTGGTGGTGAGTGATGGTGGGTAGTGGGTAGTTGAAGAGCCCGGAGGCCGACGGTGATTGACAGCCGCCGGTCTCCGTCCGTTCTTGACCACTAACCGCGAACCACGAACCACTATCCTTTTAGGCGTGTTCGGCGCGTTTGTCTTTCTCGTCGGGACCACATTCCGGAACCGCCTCTTCCAGCGGATCCGGCGGTTGCGGCACCCACGGTACCTGATCGGGCTCGCGTTCGGCGTCTTCTACATCTGGACGTTTTTTCTGCGCCCGTATTCCGTCGGCGTGCCCGCCCGGGTCCGAGGGACGGGACTCGGGCTGGGCGATCTGCCGATTCGCCTCGCGTCGCTCGCCCTCGTCGTATTCGTCGCGAGGTGGTGGCTGTTCGAATCAGGGACGCCGGTACTCGCGTTTGCGCCTGCCGAGGTACAGTTCCTCTTCCCTGCCCCGTTGCGCCGCCGTGACCTGTTGACGTTCAAGCTGATCACCGCGCAGCTCCAACTGCTCATCAGTGCGGCGGTGATCAGCATCTTTGCCTCCCGGTGGGACCCGAGCATGGCCGCGCCGCTGCGCCTATTCGGCGCGTGGGTGCTGTTGGTGACGCTCTACCTGCATCACCTCGGTGCGTCGTTGGTCCGGGTGGGCGTCATGCATACCCGGCCGGGCACGAAGCGGCCATTCCTGGCGGTGGCCATCGCGTTCGGTGTGGCGACGATCATACTGGTCGGTCTCGCTCGCGCGTGGGCGCCTGTCGTGGGCCCCCCCGGCGTGCGGGGTTTGCTGGATGCGGCAGGTGTTGCGCTCCGGAGCCCACTGCTCGCCGCGGTGTTGTGGCCCTTTCGGGCTGCACTGGCGCCACTGTTCGCCTCGTCGCGCGCCGAGTGGGCACGCGGGCTCGCGGTGGCCCTGCCGCTCCTCGCGGCGCACTACGTCTGGGTCCTCCGGATCGACGTGCCGTTCGAGGAGGCGGCGGCGGACGCGTCGGCGGCGCTGGCGGAACGCATCCGGGCGATGCGGCAGCGCATGCTGGGCGGGGCGCCCATCGACGCGACGAGTGGACAATCGAGCCGCCGCCGACGCGCATGGTTCGCGCTGCGGAGCGGCGGTCAGCCATGGGTCGCGATCGTCTGGAAGAACATGATCGCGCTCCAGCGCGGCGGATGGCGCAGCGTATGGACGACCGCCGCATTCGTCATCGCGATCGCGGCCATCGTCATGAGTGGCCAAGGACCCTTGGGTGGGTCCGCGTCGTTGGCGTTCGCGGGCGGCGCTGCCGGACTGGCGTGGACGCTGGCAGTGGTCGGTCCGGTCGCATTTCAGAACGACCTGCGCCGGGACGTGGCCTACCTCGCCGTCTTGCGCACCTATCCGCTGTCGGGGGTCCGCATCGTGTTTGCTTCGGTCGCCTCGTCGGTGCTCCCGTTGCTGATCGCGCAACTCCTGCTGATCGCGCTGGCGTGCGTGATATGCCCCGCCGGCGTCGGCGAGCAGCCGATCGGGATCGGCCTGCGCGTCGCACTGCTCGGGGTGTCCGCCGTCGTTCTCCCGCCGCTCGATGCGACGTCAGCCACGATCGGCAACGCGATGGCGCTGCTCTTTCCGACCGCGCGCGCGCTCGGCGCCGCGGTCGGCGGCGCCGGCGCTGAGGGCATCGGCCAAGTCATCGTGTCGCGGATCGCGTCCATTCTGGGTGCGGTCCTGGCATTCGTGCTGCCGGCAGCCGCGGCCATGCTCGTGTACTGGGTCGCGAAACTGGTCGCCGCGCCATCGACCGCGACGCTACTGGCCCTCCCGACGTTCGTCGCCGCGTACAGCAGCCAACTCTACGCAATGATCCGCTGGGTCGGCCGTGTTTTTGACCGGACGGACGCGGTGGCGGTGAGCGCGGTGGATTGAGAGGGCAACGGATAGCGGATAGCGGATGGCGACTGGCGACTGGCGACTGGCGAACCGTACGAACACGCGAGGGCCGGCTGCGACATGCGGCAGCTGGCCCTCGGTGCGAACCGCTATCCGCTGTCCGCTAATCGCTGACCGCTATCCCCTCTTCCGCCCGGCGGGCCACGAGCCTCGCGATGGCGCGGGCGGCGTCCTCGATCGAGACGCGGCCCGTGTTGAACTGCATGTCGTACAGCAGTGGGTCGCGCCAATCGGTCTGGTAGTGGCGACGGACATAGGCGGCTCGTGCGTGGTCCATGCGCTTGGTCTCGGCGACGGCGCGCGCGGAATTGCAGGGCATGCGCACGCAGACGCGCTGCAGCCGAATGTCGAGCGGGGCCACGAGTCGGATGTGCAGCGTCGCGGGGCGGTCGCGAAAGAGGCACTGCGTGGCGTGGCCGACGACGATCAGCGGTGGCGAGTGCGCGGCGGCCTGAATCGCGGCGCGCGCGGCCGCGGCCACGGCGTCGGGATGCAGTCGATCCGTCTGCATCTCGGTCGGGAGCTCCGGCGGTGTCATGAGCAGCGCCGACGCGATGAGGCGGGTCAGCAGCCCGGGTGGTTGTTCATCCACGGCCTCGACGTGATGTGGCTCGAGGCGAAGGCGCTCCGCCACTCGGTGCACGAGGTCGCGGTCGAGGACTGGCCATTGTAAATGCGCACCCAGGGCGCGCGCCAAATCGCTGCCGCCCGCGCCGTATTCGCGCGAGACTGTGATCAGATCGATTGGGTCGGTCTGTTCAGCGTCGGAGCCGTCGTCACCTCGGAGGCGATCGATCATGGGCGGTCTCGTTCGTGAAGGTCGGGGTCTCGAATGGCCGCATTGGAGTCCCCAGTCTGGAAACGCCGAGCGACATCCTCGAGATAGGCCTCAGCTACGTGATCGGACGGGGATGGTGTATCGAACGGGCGAAATACCGACCCGCCGCACCGAGGGCACGCCAGGCGCCCGGCCGCAGGTCCACGGGAGTAGATCTCGCTGCCGCACGTGATACACACCCACGTGGTCAACTGCCCTTCATGTTCTCTGCGATGCGCCATACCTGCTCCGCGAACGAGACAAGCGTGATCGCAGCAAGAGCCGTGCGGGAATTAATACGGTCGGACACGCGACCGCGTTAGAGCACGCGTCGAGGGGTCGAGCGACGGAGCGACGAGTCCGGCAGTCGGCTGCCGTCGGCCCAGGTCAGCCACCCGTCCGCAGACCCGGGATCGGTATCTCGAAGCAGGGTCGCGCGATGGACGGCTGAGATCGGTTGAGGATCTTGGCAGTTCGGCCCGCCACGCGCGCTGACTGCAGTCGGTGATGGTGAGTCGTCGGTCTCGGTGATATCCTCACGGGATGCCGCGACTCGCGTGGGCCACGGACATCCACTTCGAGTTCGCATCGGTGGACGAGATCGTCGCGTTCTGCCAGGGCGTCATCGACGCGGCGCCGGACGGGCTGCTCATCACGGGCGACATCGGGCAGGCGCAGAGCGTGGAACGGTATCTGCGCGCGCTCGACAAGGCGCTCCCCATGCCGGTCTATTTCGTCCTCGGCAACCACGACTTCTATCATGGCAGCATCCCCGACGTGCGGGCTGCGATCTCGGCGCTCGTCGCGGAATCGACGCATCTGCGATGGATGTCAGAGGCGGGGGTGATGCCGGTGAGCGCGCACACGGGGCTGGTCGGCCATGACGGCTGGGCGGACGGGCGATGCGGCGACTACGCATCGTCGCGAGTGCTGCTGAATGACTACCGGCTGATCCGTGAGCTCTCGGATCAGACGCCACGGGGCCGCTTGGCGGTGCTCAACGCGCTCGGCGACGAGGCCGCCGCGCATTTCCGCCGCGTGCTACCGGAGGCGCTCTCGCGGTATCGCCGGGTGATCGCGATCACCCACGTGCCCCCATTCGCGGAGGCGACATGGTATCAAGGCCGCATCTCGGACCCCGACTGGCTGCCGCACTTCTGCTCGCAGGCTGTGGGCACCGTGTTCACCGACGTGATGGACGCGCACCCGGATCGCGAGTTGTTGGTCCTCTGCGGTCACACCCACGGCGGCGGTGCCGTGCAGGTTCGCCCGAATCTCCGCGTAGTAGTGGGCACCGCGGAATACGGGCGACCGGTGGTGCAGGAGGTGGTGGAGGTGACGTGATTGGTGGCTAGTGGTTGGTGGTTGGTGGTGGGTGGTGGGTGGTTGGCAACGACCACGCGATCGCGAGGGCCGGCTGCGGTGTTCTGCAGCCGGCCCTCGCCCGCTGTTGCCGTTCGCTACCCACGAACCACTAACGACTGCCCCTACGCATACTGCTCATGCCGGTGCCCCTGCGCCGTGCGGACGAGCCAGCTGATGCCGAGGGCGACCAGGAGGATCGGAAGGACGACGAAGAACGCGAGCTTGAGGGCGACCACGACCGCGATGACGAAGAGGCCGACGGTGATCGCGACGACGAGGAGCAGCGGTAGGGCGAGTGCAGCGAGCACCAGGAAGGGGACGGCCACGAACACGCCCGTCAGGACGGCGCCAATGATGAGGATGGGGAGGCCGAAGACCGCCAGGATAATGAGGACGGGAATGGCCAGGACGGCGCCGATCGTGCCGAGTATGATGCCTTTGATGAGCGGGCCCATCTGTTCTCCTTGTCGCGTCGAAACGAGTGACGTCTCCGTCGTGCAATCACTACGCGACGGGTGCGCGCCCTGTTTCAGCAAAGAGCCACGCGGGATTCGGTCGCGACGGGGCGATTCTCGTGCCGCAGACGAGTCGCGTGATCCGGAGCGCCGCGACTGACGCGATCGGTACTCCACGTCACCGGGAAGCGTCCCCGGACGCCCGGGCCGGCGGTGCCCGTCTCCTGTGTCCTGAGGACGTGGCAGTCGTCTCAAAGGTGGAGACAACCGAGCGGGAGCGTGGGTGATGCGCGAGTCAAATAAGCAGGGGTGGGAGCCTCAGGATTCGGGGTCCGGTGACGCGTGGCGCGGCGCCGAGCACGTCGGGGGGTGGCCAGAGGAAATGGCCGGTCCGGAGTATTGGGCGTATCGGATCCGCGCGGAGATGGAGCGCGCGGTGATCGAGCTGGTAGGGGAGCGGACGGCGCCCGACTGCAACTAGCACACTCAGCAGTAACACCGATCGAGCCGGGGGCGGGAAGAGGTCCCCTGCCCTTCCGGAAACGTCGATTTCAGCAGGGGCAGGGGAGCACACTGACTTCCCTGCTTCGCTGTATCTCAACTACAGAAACTCAGTAACTCCCTAACAGATAATCTGTTACACAATCCATTATTGACGTGGATATATAATTATTAGTATGTTGCGAACGGGATTCCCCTCCCCTCCCCTACCCTCCCGCGCCACTGCCGAGCGGCTCGGGACGCGGTGCGATCGCCGAACGGCCGCCACGCGGGACATGGGGGTGCGTAGACAACTGGAACGCTGGAGGGCGGTATGCCAGAGGAAGCGCTGCCGGCAACAGGTCGACGGAGACGCGTGGGGATTGTGTACCTCCTGCATTTCAGTCGGCCGTACTATCACGCGCGCCACTACATGGGGTTCACCCTCAACCTGCACCGCCGATTGGTAACGCACCGGCGCGGCGCGGGGTCGCCGCTGGTGGCGGCGGTGATCGACGTCGGGATCGAACTATTCCTCGCCCGCACCTGGAGCCACGCGACCCGGGCGCTCGAGAAGCGGGGCAAGCGGTACGGCGCTACGGCACGCTTCTGTCCGATCTGCCGAGGTCCACGGGCGTACGACGCGCTGAAGCCACATCGCGACCCGGTGACCGGTGTCGGATCATGACCACGCGCCTGCTCATCGTCGTCGCGCGTCTCGTCGCACGCCCACTCACACTCCTCGGTGTGCTGACGGCCGCGGTGATCATCATCGCGCGCGCGTATGCCCGGCACCTCGGCCCCCACCCCACCCGCGCCGACGCGCTGCGTTTCAACCTGCTGGTCGTCGGGGTGCTCGGAATGGCGACGCTGGTCTGGGCGGCGCGCGCCGTCGCGCGACGCACAACTCACAGTCGCCTCTTCGGCCGACCGCGCGCGACGTCGCAAGGCAGCGCGCAGTGGGGGTCGGCCCGCGCGCTCGAGTCGCCGAGCGGTTTCATCCTCGGCCGCGGCATCAGCCGACGGCATCCCATGGCGCGGTACACCGGAGACGCACACATCCTGACGCTGGCGCCGACCGGCGCGGGCAAGGGTGTGAGCTGCGTGATCCCGAACTTGCTCGACTACCCGGGCTCGGCGCTCGTCATCGACCCCAAGGGAGAGAACTACGCCGTGACCGCCGAGTACCGGCGGTCGATCGGGCAGCGCATCGCGGCCCTCGATCCGTTCGACCTCGTCGGCGGTGACGCGGCGTTCAATCCCATCGAGGCACTCGATCCCGACGCGCCAACCGCGATCGAGGACGCGGCCGCACTCGCGGAGATGCTGGTCATGCGGGATCCGCGCGCATCGGCCGACACGGTGTTCTGGTCGGAAGAAGCGAAAGCGCTCGTCGCCGGCCTCATCCTCCACGTGGCCGCATCCGAAACCCACGACCGACGAACTCTGGCCACCGTGTGGGAGCACCTATCGCTGCCGCCGCGCGGCTTGACCCAGCTCTGGAACGCCATGGGTCACAGCTCCGCAGCCGCCGGAGCGGTGGCGCGGACCGCGGCCCGCGTGCGCCAGAAGGGTGAACGCGTGCGATCCGGCATCCTGGCCGAAGCGCAAAGCCATATCCATTTCCTGGAGGGCCCACGACTCGCGCACGTCATGCGCCACTCGTCGTTCGACTTCGCCGATCTCAAGCGAGACCACATGACGCTCTATGTCGTCGTGCCGCCAGATCGCATGGACAGCTGTCGCCGCTGGCTCCGTCTCATGGTCGCGGCCGCGCTCACTGCGTTGATGCGGACGCCCGGCACGGCGCCGCATCGCGTGTTGTTCCTGCTGGATGAGTTCCCGGCCCTCGGGCCGATGCCGCCGCTCGAACGCGCGGTCTCACTCGCGCGAGGCTACGGCGCGACGTGCTGGATGCTCGCACAGGACCTCGCGCAGCTACAGGCGCTCTATCCCACGGCTTGGTCCACCTTCGTCGCGAATGCGGGCGTCGTCCAAGCGTTCGGCACCAACGATGTCGAAACGGCGACGTACCTGTCCGCGATGCTCGGCGCATCCACGGTCCCAGTCGCCACCACAAGCCGCTCGCGACGCGGCGGCATGAGTGCAGTGCTCCACGGACGTGATACGCGCGACGCGTGGTCCACTGCAGAACGCGGCCGACCACTCCTCGCCCCGGACGAGATCCGCCGCCAAGATCCACACACCACACTGCTGCTCATGCCGGGCGCCAACCCGATGCGCGTGACGCGTGCGGACTATCGGTACGACCGGGAATTCCGCGGGCGCTTCGCCGGGAATCCCATGCATGGGGAAGGGCAGTCGTTCGGGGTTAGGAACTAGTGATGCGCAACGTGAGGCCGCACGCACCGATCGGCCCTTACCAGGAACGAAGTCGGGTTGTCGTTGGCGGGACTGCGTTGCTGTCTTATGACTCCCGCAGGGCCAGGACCGGATCGAGGCTGGTGGCTCGCCGGGCCGGGAGGTAGCACGCGGCGACGGCGATTGCGGCGATCGCTAGCGGTACCCCGGCCAGTATGAGCGGATCGTTCGCCTCGACCGCAAACAGGAAGCGTGACATCAAGCGCCCGGTCGCAAAGGCGCCCGCGAGGCCAAGGGCGATTCCAGCGGCGGCCAGGCGCCATCGCCCTCAACCTTGAGCGGCGGGTATCGAATCGGCGGTGAGGTGCATGTGTCGCGGTGGACTACTTGCTGATGTGCCTTGGGAAATCGGTGTGGCGCTTTTCCTCAAGCGGATGTCGGCATCCCGGTGGATGGCGCGACGCGGCGTTGATGTATGGGTCGGGACGGATGGCCGCAAATGTCGGGGTGTTAGACACCGCACGGGGCTGCTGGGTGCACCTGTAGTGACGTGCGCGTGAGACGAGCCGGCGGCTAATGCTGTGCATCCGGAAGGGCCGGTCGTGACCGGCCCCTACCAGGGACGATGCGGGTCGACGTCGCGGGCTTCCCAAGCCAATCGCCCCTGCCAGAGAGATCGAGATCTCCGGCCTCGCCGAGCCAAGCGCAGTCCATACCAGGGACGTTTGTAGGTCGAAGTCACCGGCCTTCAGGAAACCAGCCGGAGCCCCTGCCAGGGACTTATCGTGCCGCGGCAATAGGTCTGGTCATCGCCGATTGGCCTCTCGTACACCTCGCTACGGCAGCCAGCCCATCGTGCCTTGTCGGACAGCTCGGGCATTCCTACCTTGGCGGATCGATGCTGCACATCTATCTGCTTGGCCGACTGGAACTTGGACCCGCCGCGGACGCTGGCCAGCAGTCCGTCCTCTCCCAACCCAAGCGCCTCGCGTTCCTCGCGTTTCTGGCAGTCGGCGCGGGCAAGTACCACCGCCGGGACACGCTGCTCGCTCTCTTCTGGCCCGAGCTCGACGAATTCGCCGCGCGGCGCGCGCTCCGCAATACGCTCTACCAGCTCCGCCTCACACTCGGCGACGATGTGTTCCTCGTTCGCGGTGACGATGATGTCATGGCCAATCCTGCCGTCCTCTGGTGCGACGCCGCGGCTCTTCGCGAGGCGGTCGCAGCGGAGCGATACGAAGAGGCGGCCGGTCTCTATCGCGGCGAGTTGCTCGAAGGGTTCCACGTCACCAACGTCGGCGAAGGGTTCGAGAGCTGGCTGGCACGCGAGCGGATAGAGGCGCTCTCGCTGGCGTTGCGCGCGCTCGACGCGCGAGTCGCGCAGTATCAGCTTGCTGGCGACGACGCGGCCGCGGCGCAGTGCGCGGTACGCGCGACGTCGTTAGCACCGTTCGACGAGGTGTGGCTGCGACGCGCGGCGACCGCCCTCGACGCGGTCGGCGACCGAAGCGGAGCGGTGCGCCTGGCCGATGCGTTCGTGCAGCGGATGGCGACGGAGCTCGAGGCGCGGCCGAGCGCCGAGACGATGGAGTTGATCGAACGACTTCGCTCCGGAGCGGGCAACCGGGTCCCGCGGCGCACCACGCCGATCGAGCAGCCCGACGGTGATACCGGATCCCCTGCCGCCAGCGTACCTGCAGATCCTGATCCTCCAGCGGCGCCGCGACGACAGGCCACATTATGGCGGCGGTGGCCAGTGGCATTGCTCGCAGTCGCTGGGCTCATCGCCGTGGGTGGGGTGGCAATATCCAAGTATCAGCACGGTGCGCCGCGAAGCCGCGAGCGCGTGCTCGTCACGCTGTTCGATAACCGGACCGGCGACGCCACGCTGGACCCGGTTGGCGACATGGTAGTCGATTGGCTGGCACGAGGGCTCGTCAGCTCACAACTCGTCGACGTGGTCGACCCGCGGGCATTGCTCGCGCGCGGCCGGACACGCGGCGGACAGCCCGAGGATCCCGGGCAACTCGCGCATCGCATCGGTGCGGCGCTGGTGATCACCGGCAGCTACTATCGGTCGGGGGACAGTCTGCTGTTTGTTGCGGGGATCGTTGACGGAGAGGGACGTGTCCTCCGCACCGTGGGCCCGCTCGCCGCGAATGTCGCGCGCCCGGTCGATGGCGTGGAAGCGACACGCGCCCGCGTCATGAGTGCGTTGGCGTCGATCGTCGATGTCCGCTCACGAGCCGACTGGAACATCCACGCGGCGCCGCCGACATTCGAAGCGTACGAGCCCTATGTCGCTGGATGGGATTTCTTCTGGCTCGGCCAGTTCGCGAAGGCCGAATCGCTGTTCGCGCTGGCCGCGACGCGCGACACTGCGTTCGACGCCGCCAACGCCGCCGTCGCGACCGCCTCGGCCAATCTGCTGCGCTGCGGCGTGGTGGACTCGGTCGTTCGGTCGCTGGCCCGGCGCGGCCGGTCGCTGAATGAGCTCGACGGGCTGACTATCCGGATCGCCGTAGCGCGCTGTCACGGCCATAACGACGAGATGATGCAGTTAGCGATGCAGCGGACGCGGGTGCTGTCGACGACGTCCCCATCGCAAATGTCGACAGCCAACGCGGCACTGTGGGCCGACCATCCGGCCGATGCCGTGGCGATTCTCGAACGGCTGAATCCCTCGGTCGATCTCGACTGGATGCCGACGCCCGACCATCTCGACTATTGGGCGAGCCTGACGGAAGGGTATCACATGCTGGGCCGGCACGACGGGGAACTGGCGGCGGTCGAGCGAAGCCACATGGTGGGACTGGGCAGATTTCTCTACCGGGGCCGGGCGCTCGCTGGCCTGGGCCGATCGGCCGATGCACTCGGGGGGCTCGACTCGGCGTTGTTGCTGCCCAGCGAACCGGGGCTCTCTAATGGTATGGCGCCGAATACCGATGGGCGTGCCGAGTACACGGGGTCGGCCGCGTGGGTCGGGTTGTGGGTG
>Ga0182024_10000932_pt1 | contig 75663 bp, 80 predicted proteins | sample P32metaG_FD_120480 | JGI IMG/M metagenome (GOLD analysis project Ga0182024, IMG submission 120480) | Permafrost microbial communities from Stordalen Mire, Sweden - P3-2 metaG (Illumina Assembly) | ecosystem: Environmental > Terrestrial > Soil > Wetlands > Permafrost | place: Sweden: Stordalen...
CAGACGCATCAAAATCCGTTCGAAGCGGAATGGGCATGGCGAATCTCCTTCGTTCGCCATGTGAATCAGAGCAAAACTGATTTGGAAAGACCCCCGAGTCACGCTTTCTGAGCTTTGGTATTATCTATCAATGGGTTAGAGATTGCGAGAATTTCAATTCCAAATTTTTGCCAAACTTTTTCCAAACTTTTGCTTGGGCGGGCCTATGGAATATCAAGGCTTTGTGCGCGAAACATTTGGAAATGCGGTTTTTCCGGAATTTCCACTCAACCCGACGCCTAATATCCCCTCTCCGCCATCGTTATGTCCTTCCCTCAGTGCGGCGGAAAAGCTGCAATGTCCAGAAATTGTTTCTCTAAATCAGAAACGATCTGGTGGATTTTTCCGTTTCGAGGGGTCGCGCAACCGATCGAAGCGATCTGTTGTGGTGGCGAGCAGCCCAACGGGTGCGAAAACGGCGTGAAAAGCGAGTCGTTCGGCACGGCTCCGACGCACAAATGGGCCTTAGCGCCCGAAACAGAGCCAGATTCTCGCAAAAGTCATGGGTGAATCGCGGCCCCACAAAGGCCTCGAAGGAATCATCATATGCAGATATGTGCATATCTTTATATGGATTCTGATTTTCGCGTCGGCGAGGATCAGGCGGCAGCGCCCGTCCGGTCAGTCGTCAGCGCGCCGCCGAAACGCGTCGGCGTTGCGCTGGCACCAATGCGCGAAACTGCGCGGCCAGCGTCCGAGCAGCCGCTCCACAGTGTCGGTGCGGAAACCGACGATGTCGGCGCGCATGAGAGCGAACCCCTCCGTGATGGCGTCCGCGAGCGCGTGGGGCGCCCCGGCGGGGAAGCGGGAGCGGACGGCCTCGGCCGGCGTGGCCGTTTGGCGAACCTCGATGTCGCGGCCGATCGCCTCGGCGAGGATGCGGACCTGCTCCGCGACGGTGAACGCCTCGTCGCCGGTGAGGACGTATTCCTTGCCCTGATGGCCGTCCTCGGTCAAAGCGAGGGCGGCGACCGCGGCGATGTCCGCGGGGTCGATCGGCGCGTAGCGGCCGGAGCCGATGGGATCGAGCACGTAACCTGCCTCGCGGATGGTGGGCGCCCAATCGAGGGCGTTGGTCATGAAGCCGCCGGGCCGCAGGAACGTGACCGATATGCCGGAGGCGCGGATGATTGCCTCGCGCTCGTGGTGCCAGCGGCCCATGGCCGGCATCGGGTCGCCAAGCACGTTGAAAGAGGAGAGGTGCGCGATGTGGTTCACCCCCGCGGCCTTGGCGGCGGCGACCGCGAAGCGGGTATGCTCGACGCCGATGCCTGGCGTGAGCAGGAACAGCTTGTCGACGCCCTCGAAGGCGGGCCTCAGCGTCGCGGGCTTGCCGAAGTCGCCGACGACGCGCGCGGCGCGAGCGGGATCGCGCACGAGGACGCGAAATTCTGCGCCCATCTTGTCCAGCTCGCGGGCGAGTTCGCGGCCAATGTTTCCGGTGGCGCCGGTAACCAATATCATAGAGGCTCTCTCCGAGTCGTTTGCCAACTAACGATTGCCGAGAATAATTAGCCGGCGAATCATTAGCCGTCAATCGATCTGGCGCCGGCCCTATCGGCCGGCTCCGCGCAACAGGTGAGGCGGCGATGCCCGAGTTCCTGGACCTGCACAGCAAGACCACCAAGGCGCTTCGGGCCCTGGCCGAGGCCGCCATGCAGCGTCACGGGTTGCATCTGGGGCAGAATCTCCTGCTCGCGGCGCTGTGGGAGCGGGACGGCCGCGCGCCCGGCGAGATCGCCGCCGCGCTGCGCGTCACGCCGCCGACCGTCGTCAAGATGGCCACCCGCATGACAAAAGCTGGGCTGCTCACCCGGCGCCGCGACGATCGCGACAACCGCCTCGTCCGGCTCTGGCTCACCGATGCGGGTCGCGCGCTGCAAGAACCGATCGAGGGGGAACGGCGGTTGATGGAGGAAAAGGTGACCGCGGAGCTGACAAGGACCGAACGCGATGGCCTGTTGAGCGCGCTGGCGAAGATCCACCGTTCGGCGAGCGAGTTGCTGGGCCAATCGATCGGCGACGCGAGTGCGGCCGCGCCCTGACGTTTGCGGTTCCTGCTGCTAAGGGAGGAGCCGCAAAGGCGGCGTGCCCGCCCCTCCCCACTGGCCTCCCGCCCGCGCTTTAGCGTAGAGATCATTTCATGAACGCGCGGGCGATTCGCATCATCGGCATTGATCCTGGGCTGCGCCATGTCGGCTGGGGGCTCATCGAGGTCGAGGGGTCGCGGCTGGCCTATGTCGCCTGCGGGTCGATCCAGACCAACGCTGGCCTTTCGCTGGCCGAAAGGCTCGCGCAAATCCATCGCGCCCTCACCGCCCTTATCGAGGAAAGGCGGCCCGACGAGGCGGCGGTCGAGGAGACTTTCGTCAATCGCGATCCGCAATCGGCGCTGAAACTCGGCCAGGCGCGCGGAATCGCGCTCGCCTGCCCCGCACTGCTCGGCCTGCCGGTCGCAGAATATGCCGCCAATGTCGTCAAGAAAACCATCGTCGGCGCCGGCCACGCCGAAAAGGTGCAGATCGCGATGATGGTGAAAATCCTGCTGCCGCTGTGCGAGATCGGCTCGCCCGACGCCGCCGACGCGCTGGCGGTGGCGATCACCCATGCGCAGCACCGTCTGGCAAGAGCCCGGGGCGCGGCATGATCGGCAAGCTTAGGGGCATCGTCGATTCGGTCAGCGAGGATGGCCTCATCCTCGACGTCAATGGCGTCGGCTATCTCGTGGCCGCCTCGGCGCGCACCTTGCGCAACCTGCCGGCAATTGGCGAGGCCGCGACCCTGCATATCGAGACGCAGGTGCGCGAGGACGCGATCCGGCTGTTCGGCTTTCTCGCCGAGATCGAACGCGACTGGTTCCGCCTGTTGCTGAACGTGCAAGGGGTGGGCGCCAAAGTCGCGCTGGCGATCCTCGGCATTCTCTCGCCTGATGAACTCGGGCAGGCGATCGCGCTGCAGGACAAGGCGATGGTGGCGCGCGCGCAAGGCGTCGGACCCAAGCTCGCCGCGCGCATCGTTCTCGAGCTCAAAGACAAGGGGCCGACCCCTGGCCTTGCCGATCTTGGCGGCGATATCGCCGGCGCCCCAGCGGTCGGCGCGCTCGGTCGCAGCGCGCAGGACGCGGTTCTGGCGCTCGTCACGCTCGGTTACGCCCGCCCGCAGGCGGCGCTCGCCGTGGCCAGGGGAATCGCCACGCTCGGCGCGGAGGCGGAGACGGCGGCCCTCATCCGGCTCGGATTGAAGGAGCTGGCCCAATGAGCGCCCCTCCCCGCCGCCTCGTCTCGGCTGAGAAGCGCCTGGAGGACGACGCTTCGTTGCGCCCGCAGGTGTTGGCCGATTTCACCGGCCAGGAGGCGGTGCGCAAGAATCTCAAGATTTTCATCGAATCGGCCAAGGCGCGCGGCGAGGCGCTCGACCACGTGCTGTTCGTCGGCCCGCCCGGCCTTGGCAAGACGACGCTCGCGCAAATCGTCGCGCGCGAGCTTGGCGTCAATTTCCGCGCGACCTCCGGGCCGGTGATCGCCAAGGCGGGCGATCTTGCCGCCCAGCTCACCAATCTGGAGGCGCGCGACGTGTTGTTCATCGACGAAATCCATCGCCTCAATCCGGCGATCGAGGAAATCCTCTATCCCGCAATGGAGGATTTCCAGCTCGATCTCATCATCGGCGCGGGGCCGGCGGCGCGCTCGGTCAAGATCGATCTCGCGCAATTCACGCTGATCGGCGCGACGACCCGGGCGGGTCTGCTCACCACGCCTTTGCGCGATCGTTTCGGCATTCCGATCCGGCTGAATTTCTACACCGTGCCGGAGCTGGAGAGCATCGTGCGGCGCGGCGCCCGGGTGATCGGGCTGGAGCTCGCCGAAGACGGCGCCAATGAGATCGCGCGGCGCGCGCGCGGCACGCCGCGCATCGCCGGGCGCCTGCTGCGCAGGGTGCGCGATTTCGCGGTCGTCGAAGGCGCCGTAAGCGTCACGCGCGCGATCGCCGACGGCGCTTTGCGCCTTCTCGACGTCGATCCGATCGGCCTCGACCAGATGGACCGGCGCTATCTCGAGGCGATTGCGGTGAGTTTTGGCGGCGGACCGGTCGGCGTCGAGACGATCGCCGCCGCGCTTTCTGAGCCGCGCGACGCGATCGAGGAAATCATCGAGCCCTATCTGATCCAGCAGGGCTTCCTGCAGCGCACCTCGCGCGGGCGCGTGCTGACGACGCATGCCTTTCGCCATCTCGGGTTGAAAGAACCGGCGCGCGAGGCGATGCAGGCGGGCTTGTTCGAGGATGAAGAATGAGGGCGCGGCGCCAGCCCCTTCTCCCGAGAATCGGGAGAAGGTGGCCTCGCGTTAGCGAGGTCGGATGAGGGCGGTTCGACTGGGTGAGCCCTTTTGGCGCGGCGCCCAACTTCGAGACCCTCATCCGACCGGCTTCGCCGGCCACCTTCTCCCGCTTTGCGGGAGAAGGGATTTGACTTATCGGGGGACTTTGTTTGCCAAGCCTGTTCCGCTTCCTCTTCGCGCTCGGCGTGATCGCCGCGCTGATCTATGGCGGGATGATCGCGCTGGTCGCCTATGTGCAGGTGCAGCCGCGCGAAATGACGCAGACGGTTCCGATTCCCAAGCCGCCGAAGTGAACGCATGACCGCGCGCGACCCCAGCCATCGCCTGATCCAGACCTTCCTCGAGGCGATCGCCGCAGAACGCGCGGCAAGCCGCAATACGATCGAGGCCTATCGGCGCGACCTTGAGGATTATTGCGCCTTTCTGGCCAAGCGGAGCCTCGATGCGCTGACGGCCTTGAGCGAGGATGTGCGCGCCTTCCTCGCCCATCGCAGCGCGGCGGGGCTGATGGCTTCGTCCCTGGCGCGCCAGCTCTCGTCCGTGCGCCAGTTCCACAAGCACCTTTATCTCGAAGGACGCCGCAGCGACGACCCGACGATGGCGATCGAGGGGCCGCGCCGCAGCCGGCCGCTGCCCAAAGTGCTCGACATGGCGGAGGTCGATAAACTGCTTGGCGTGGCGCGCGAGGGCATCGAGATTGAGGGACGCCCGCCGGGCGAGCGCCTGCGGGCGGCGCGGCTGTCCTGCCTGATCGAGCTCCTCTACGCCTCGGGCCTGCGCGTCTCCGAACTGCTCGGCCTGCCGAAATCGGCGGCGCGGGCGCGCGAACCGCTGATCGGCGTGCGCGGCAAGGGCGGCAAGGAACGGCTGGTCCCCATTTCCGAGCCGGCGCGCGCGGCGATCAACCTCTATCGCGCGATGCTAGAGGAACGCGCGCCCGGCGCCGCCAAAAGCCCCTGGCTGTTCCCGGCCGACAGCGAGAGCGGCCATCTGACGCGGCAGGCCTTCGCGCGCGAACTGAAGGTCGCCGCCGCCGCCGCCGGAATTTCCGCCGCGCGCATCAGCCCGCACGTGCTGCGCCACGCCTTCGCCAGCCACCTGCTGCAAAACGGCGCCGACCTGCGCGTGGTGCAGGATCTGCTCGGCCACGCCGATATTTCGACGACGCAGATCTATACGCATGTGCTCGACGAGCGGGCCAAGGCGATGGTGAGGGACCTGCATCCGCTGGGGGATGAGTAGGGGGAGCCAGACGTATAGCAGCGCTTGCGTCGGCGCCAGGGCCACGCCGCCGAGACGCCGTCAAGTCAGGCGAATGCAAGAGCATTCGCCGACTACGCGACTCCACTTCGTTCCGGCGCCTTCGGCGTGACCGCGTCTCGTCGGCGCGGCAAATTGCCTGCATGTCATTTTGGTGAGCCGAGCGGCCCTTGGCCGCTTCGGTCACCAAAGTGACATGGCAGCGCCCACCCTCGCGTCACCCTCCTCGCCGCCTTGACTTCGCCGCACCTTGCCGCCACTTAGGCGCGCCCGCAAAGGGTCGGTTTTCGTTAAGGGCCAATGCGCAGCTATCTCGATTTTGAAACGCCGATCGCCGAAATTGACGCGAGGATCGACGAATTGCGCGCCCTGGCGGCAAAAGGCGATTCCCCGGCCCTGGTCGAGGAAATCGGCAAGCTGGAAGCCCGATCCGCCAAGGCCTTGACCGATATTTATGCGGTCCTCACCCCCTGGCAGAAGACGCAGGTCGCCAGAGTGCAGGGGCGCCCGCACTTCCACGATTACATCAAGGCGCTCGTCGAGGATTTCACGCCGCTGGCCGGGGACCGCAAATTTGCCGAAGACGAGGCGATCGTCGGCGGCCTCGGGCGGTTTCGCGGACGCTCGGTCTGCGTGATCGGCCAGGAAAAGGGCGAAGACACCGCGAGCCGCTTGCGCCATAATTTCGGCATGGCGCGCCCGGAGGGCTATCGCAAGGCGGCGCGGTTGATGGAGCTTGCCGACCGTTTCGATCTGCCGGTCATCTCGCTCGTCGACACCGCCGGCGCCTTTCCCGGCATCGACGCGGAAGAGCGCGGCCAGGCCGAGGCGATCGCGCGCTCGACCGATATGTGCCTGTCGCTCGGCGTGCCCAATGTCGCCGTCATCGTCGGCGAAGGCGGCTCGGGCGGCGCGGTGGCGATCGCCACGGCCAATAAAGTGCTGATGTTGGAGCATTCTATCTATACCGTCGCCTCGCCGGAGGCTTCGGCTTCCATCCTGTGGCGCGATTCCTCGCGCGCCCAGGACGCGGCGACCAATATGAAGATCACCGCCCAGGATTTGCTGAAATTCGGCATTATCGACGCCATCATCCAGGAACCCTTAGGCGGCGCCCATCGCGATCCCGACGCGGCGATCGCCGCCACGGGGCGCGCCATCGCCGGCGCGCTCGACCAGATGGGCAATATGTCGCGCGATCAGGTGCGCGAGGCGCGCGCCGCCAAATTCCTCGCCATCGGCCGCAAGGTTCCGGGACAAGTGTCTTAACGAGGTCTTCACCACGTTGGCAGGAGCCGGGGGTTTGCAGTAAGCTCCCGGAAAGGATAAGAGTTCAAAATTCGGCAAGGTGAACATTTCGTATGAATGGCCCGCTCAAGCGGGCGCCGAGAGTGGCGGGCAATGACGAAAAGCAATTTTGTATCCAGGTTAGCCGCGCTCGGTTTGGCCGCCTCGCTCGCCGCGATGCTGGCCGGTTGCGAAGATGACCAGCTTGCGAGCGGGTCCGGCCGGTCCCTGCGGCCGATTTCGACCGAAACCATCGCAATGATGAGCCAGAACGACACCTCGCCCTCGCAGCCCGTCCTCATCCGCACCTTCAAGAAGGAAGCGGAATTCGAAGTCTGGAAGATGAAGTCCGACGGGCGCTATGCGCTGTTGAAGACCTATCCGATGTGCCGCTGGTCGGGCCAGCTCGGCCCCAAGACCCGCGAGGGCGACCGCCAGGTGCCGGAGGGCTTCTATCCCATCACGCCGGGGCAGATGAACCCCAATTCCAATTATTACCTGTCGTTCAACGTCGGCTATCCCAACGCCTATGATCGCGCGTTCGGGCGCACCGGAGGCACGATCATGGTGCATGGCGCCTGTTCGTCGGCCGGCTGTTTCTCGATGACCGATGCGCAGATCGCCGAGATCTACGCGATCGCCCGCGAGGCCTTCAACGGCGGCCAGCGCGAAATCCAGATGCAATCCTATCCCTTCCATATGACGGCCGAGAATCTGGCCAAGCACCGGCTCGACCCGAATATCGAGTTCTGGAAGCAACTGAAGAACGGCTCCGATCATTTCGAAGTGACGAGGAGCGAGCCGGAGGTTGGCGTCTGCGCCAAGCATTACGTGTTCGGCGCGCATGGAATCGGCGATTCCAACGCGTCGGGCGCCTGCCCGGCCCTGCAGCGCGACGCCGAAGTGGAATCGGCGGTCGCCGCCAAACAGGCTCACGACGACGAGGCCGTCGCCCAACTGGTGGCCCAAGGCGTCAAGCCGATCGAACTGGTCTATGACGACGGCGGCCAGAACCCCTCGTTCGTCGGCCAAAAAGGCGACGTCAGCCGTCCCGACGCCATTACCGCCGGCCCGACCGAAATCGTGCTCGACGACAAGACCGGCCAGCCGATTCCGGCGGTCGTCCAGGTCACCGCCGCAAGCGCCGCCCAGCGCGTCGTCGCCACGCCCGCCAGCGCGAGCGCGCCATCCCAGACCCTGGTCGCGCAGGCGCCTTCCTCGTCGCAACTGGCGTCCGGCAATCCGCTGCTGGCGCCGCTCGCCATCGTTGGCGGCGCGACCGACACCAGCACTTCTTTCGTCAAGAAATGGCTGAATTTCGGCGCCGCGGACGACAGTTCCGTAAAGGTCTACGAACCGGCCCAGCCCGTCCCGTCCGACGTGCCGCTGCCGCCGCGCCGCGACGCGGCGGGCGATTCGCCGGTCAAACCCCAGGCGTCGTTGAAGACGCCAAGTTTTGCGGCGCTGCGCACCGCAATTCCGGCCCAGCCAAAGCCGATCCCCGGCACATTGGCGCTGGCCGGGGCGCCGTTGCAGCAATAGCAAGGCTCACTTTCAGGCTTGGCGTCTTACCTCGCCGCGAAGTCGCGCGATAAATTCCTGCGCGGCCTGTTGGCTGGCAAAGGCGCGCGCCGGAATGAAGACCGGCTCGCCCTCGCGCGGCCAGAGATAGAGGATACCGCCGGCCTCTTCGGCCGCCTCGCATTCGGCAAAGCGAAGAAAGCGCGAGCCCGACGCGGTTTCGACATGCAGGCCGGAAGGGTCGAGCCGGAGGGCGATTGGACCGGCCTTTTGCAGTGAGATCGCGGCGGCAGGGCTGTTCTTTTGCGCGCCGCGCAAACGCCAATGGGCGGCCATGCGGCTCATCATGAAAGCGATTGCGCCAAGCAGCAACGCCGCTTCGCCGAGGCGCCGGCCGATGAGGCCGGTAAAGGTCAATATGGCGGCGAAAGCGAGGAACAGCGAGAAGGCGACGAGCGGCGCGACATGGTTGCGCGAGAGGCGCCCCGACAGGCTCGCGCGCCAGGCGGCGTGCGAGGCGGCAATGCGCGCCTCCTCCTCGCTCAATTCAAACGAAACCGGCCCCCAACGCGTCGGCGCCGTTTCGTTCACGTCTCGCCCGGCGCTTTTGTCTGCAGCGCCAAAGCATGGACGCCGGCGGCGATTTCTTCCGCAAGCAGGGCGTAAACCAGACGATGTCGCTCGACGCGCCCCTTGCCGGCAAAGCGCGTCGACGCCACATCAATGCGAAAGTGCGTCTCGCCGCCCTCGCGCCAGCCACTATGGCCGGCATGGCGGTGGGATTCATCCTCGATCTCCAGACGGGTCGGCTGCAAGCCCGCCTCCAGTTTGGCCTTGATTCGCTCTTTGATGGTCATTTTCTTTCGTCATCTTGCGATTTGGGGAAGGAGCGTTGCGTTGATCGAACCTCTGCGCAGCGCTTTTTAACATTCAATCCACTGCACGATTCTTGTCGTGTCGCACTTTCTTCACGCGAATTTTATCTGCTTGGCTGCACATGAACTGGGCTTGCCGGTCGGTCGGCGGGCTCCTAAGGTCTAAACGATGAATCTCAATTCGCGCCTATTCGATCGAATCCGTGTGAAGTCGGCGCCGCAGGCCGCCGGCCCCGCCGTCGTGCCCTGCAATCATCCGGGATGCAAGGCCGAGGGCGTTTTTCGCGCGCCGATGGGGCGTGATCGCGAAGGGCAGTATTTCTGCTTCTGCATGGATCATGTGCGCGAATATAACGCGACCTATGATTATTTCAGAGGCATGAACGACGAGGCCCTCGCCAAATTCCAGAAAGACGACATTGTCGGCCACCGGCCGACCTGGCCGCTTGGCGCAAAAAGGGGCGCCCGGACCGGCCCCGAACATAGCGACGAGACGATCTTTGGCGAGGCGCGCGTCTATCGCCGGCGCGGCGCGGGCCGCAGCGGCAAATACAAGCACGAGCCGCGCTACAACAATCTGGCGCTCAAAGCCCTTGTCGTGCTCGAACTCGACGCGCGCGCCGACGAGGCGGCCATCAAAACCCGCTACAAGGAACTGGTGAAACGCCACCATCCGGACGCCAATGGCGGAGACCGCTCGTCCGAAGAAAAATTGCGCGAAATCATTCAGGCCTATAATTACCTGCGATCGAACAAGCTGGTCTGAAGGCGAGCGCCGGTTTGTTCTGGCGCCGGACCGGGCTTCGTCGATGGCGCCCGGCCTTTCGCCGCAAGGCTTTATGTCCCTATAATGCTTTAGGCCCCGCCCGCCTCACCGGGCGGGCACGGAGGATTGATGAAAGTCGCTATGCCGCAATCGCAACTCGAGACCGCCGATCCTGTCCCGGGCCGGCCCGACACGCGCGTATCGGTGCGTAAAGTTTTCGGCATCGACTCCGACATGGAGGCGCCCGCCTATTCCATGCCCGACGAGCATGTGCCCGATTTCGATACCGATTATCTGTTCGATCGCGATACCACGCTCGCCATCCTGGCGGGCTTTGCCTTCAACCGACGCGTGATGATCACCGGCTATCACGGCACCGGCAAATCGACGCATATCGAGCAGGTCGCCGCGCGCCTCAACTGGCCGCTGGTGCGCATCAATCTCGACAGCCATGTCTCGCGCATCGACCTCGTCGGCAAGGACGCGATCGTGCTGAAGGACGGCAAGCAGATCACCGAATTTCGCGACGGCATCTTGCCGTGGGCGATCCAGAACAATATCGCTTTGTGCTTTGACGAATATGACGCGGGACGCCCCGACGTGATGTTCGTCATCCAGCGCGTGCTGGAAGTGTCGGGCCGCCTGACCCTGCTCGACCAGCGCCGCGTCATCCGCCCGCATCCGGCGTTCCGCCTGTTCGCCACTGCCAATACGGTCGGCCTTGGCGACACGTCCGGCCTTTATCACGGCACGCAGCAGATCAACCAGGGCCAGATGGACCGTTGGTCGATCGTCGCCACGCTGAACTATCTGCCGCATGACAAGGAAGTCGATATCGTGCTCGCCAAATCGCCGCACCACCGCGCGCGCAAGGAAGGGCGCGACATCATCAATAAAATGGTGCGCGTCGCCGATCTTACCCGCAACGCCTTCGTCAACGGCGACCTGTCGACCGTCATGTCGCCGCGAACCGTCATCACCTGGGCGGAGAACGCCGATATCTTCAAGGACGTCGGCTTCGCCTTCCGCCTCACCTTCCTTAACAAATGCGACGAACTCGAGCGCACGCTGGTCGCCGAATTCTATCAGCGCTGCTTCGGGCAGGAACTGCCGGAGAGCGCGCTGAACGCCGCGCTGAGCTGAGAAAGAAAACTATGGCGGGAGCCGGCAAGATAAGTTCCCAACCCATCAAGAAAACGGCTGGGCCCGCCGCGGCGAAGGAGCGCGACCTCTATTCCTGGGCCGCGCGCCAGGCGGCTCTGCTTCGCGAGGGTCGCGTCGCCGAAATCGACGCCGCCGAAATCGCCGAGGAGATCGACGACGTGGGCGAGGAGCAATATCATCGTCTCGAAAGCGCGCTGCGCGTGCTGCTGCATCATCTCCTGAAATGGGATTATCAGCCCGCCGAGCGGAGCCGTTCCTGGTCGATCACGGTCCGTGAGCAGCGACGGCGCGCCGAGCGTCAGTTGCGCAAGAATCCCGGCCTGAAAAGCCGCTTGGACGAGGCTCTTGCCGACGCCTACGAGGACGCCCGCGACGAGGCGGCAAGGGAGACCGGCCTGCCGACCCGGACCTTTCCGGCCACTCTCCCCTTCGCTTTCGCCGATCTCATGGAGAGGCCGATCCTGTGGCCGGGCGATGAGGCGTGAGGTGGGACGATATCCAGCCTTAGGCGGGATGCCTTATGGCGGAATCGGCCGACCGTCATTGCGAGCGGAGCGAAGCGATCCAGGCGTCGCGTCCCATCAAGAAATGTCACGGCGCCTGAGTTGCTTCGCTCCGCTCGCAATGGCGGCTGACTGATGCTCGTTCTCGCTCTTTCCGGCAGCCTGCGAGCCGCCTCGACCAATACGGCGGCGCTCGAGGCGTTGCGGCTTCTGGCGCCCGCCGGCGTCGAAATTGCCCTTTATCGCGACCTGGCCGCGCTGCCCCATTTCAACCCGGACGACGATCACGACGCGCCGCCGCCGCCAGTCGTCGCCTTGCGGGCGCTGGTGCGCTCCAGCGACGGCCTCCTAATCGCCGCGCCCGAATATGCCCATGGCGTGGCCGGCGCGTTCAAGAATGCGCTCGACTGGCTGGTGGCGAGCGACGCGTTCCCCGGCAAGCCGGTCGCGCTGGTCATTACGGCGCCGCGCGCCTTTCATGCGCAATCGGCTTTGCGCGAGACGCTGGCGACGATGTCGGCCCGGTTGATCGCCGACGCTTTTGTCGCCTTGCCGCTGACTGGGCAGGCCATCGACGCCGAAGGGATTGTCGCCAATCCGCGCTTTGCGGCAATGCTGCGCGAGGCTCTCGACCGCTTCATCCAGGCGATCCGGGGTGACGAAGGCTGATCGGGCGGCTATATCTGGGGGAGATAGGCCCCGGGAGCTAGGCCGTAATTGCGAGCGGAGCGAAGCAATCCAGAGGCCGTGTCCCATCAAGAGAGGTCACGGCCTCTGGATTGCTTCGCTCCGCTCGCAATGACGCTGGATCGCTCCAAGCGCCGCCCCTGACACCAACAGAAACCCCACCATGCCGCCCCTCGACGTCAAATTGTCCAGCAACCGCAAGCCCGCCGGCAAGGCCGACGCGCCGAACGAGCCGTTCAAGCGCGCGGTCGCTTCCTGCGCCAGGGCGATGTCGAGGCATCCCGAACTCGAGATTTCCTTCGCCGCCGACAAGCCTTCGCTGACCAGCGGCGCCGAGGGCGCGAAGGCGCGCCTGCCCGAGCCGCCGCGCAAACCCAATCCGCGCGAGGCGGCGATCCTGCGGGGCCTGGCCGATTCCATGGCGCTGCGGCTCGCCTGTCACGACGAGGCCGTTCATCGCCGCTTCGCGCCGCAAAACCAGGCGGCGCGCTCGCTGTTCGACGCGGTCGAGCAAGCGCGCGTCGAAGCGATCGGATCGCGCCGCATGGAGGGCGTCGCCTCGAACCTGACCGCCATGCTCGACGACCGCTATCATCGCGGGCCTTATGCCGAAGTCACCGACCGCGCCGATGCGCCGCTCGACGATGCGGTGTCGATGATGGTGCGCGAGCGCCTGACCGGTCTGCTGCCGCCGGCCGCCGCCCAGCCGATCGTCGATCTCTGGCGCTCCTTTATCGAGGAAAAGGCCGGCCGCGAGCTCAACCGGCTCGACGCGACGATCCTCGATCAGCGCGCCTTCGCCAAGTCGATCCATAAACTGCTCGCCTCGCTCGATATGGCGAGCGATTCGGCCGCCGATTCGGAAGACGAGGAAGGCGAATCGGGCGAGGACGCGCCGCCCGACGATGCCGACGGCGCCGATGGCGAGGCCCAGGAGGAACAATCGCGCGACAAGATGGAAATGGAATCTTCCGACGATTCCTCCGACGAAATCGAGGAAGGCTCGATGGAGGCGGCCGACGCGCCGTCGGGCGAATTTCCCGACGAGGCGGAGGCAGGCGAGGCCGATGAGGCGGCCGAGAGCAAGCCCTCGCCCTCCCAAGGCAACGAGCGCCGCGGCCCCGATTACAAGGCTTTCACCACCAGGTTCGACGAGATCGTCAATGCCGAGGATCTCTGCGAGCCCGAGGAATTGCAGCGCTTGCGCGACTATCTCGACAAGCAGTTGCAAAATCTGTCCAGCGTCGTCTCGCGCCTTGCCAATCGCCTGCAGCGCCGGCTGATGGCGCAGCAGAACCGCTCGTGGGAATTCGATCTCGAAGAAGGCATGCTCGACCCGGCGCGGCTGTCGCGCGTCATCATCGATTCGCAGCAGCCTCTGTCCTTCAAACGCGAGAAGGACATGGATTTTCGCGATACGGTGGTGACGCTGCTGATCGACAATTCCGGCTCGATGCGCGGGCGCCCGATCACGGTGGCGGCCACTTGCGCCGACATATTGGCCCGCACTCTGGAGCGCTGCGGCGTCAATGTCGAAATTCTCGGCTTCACGACGCGCGCCTGGAAGGGCGGGCAGTCGCGCGAGGCCTGGCTGCAGGCCGGCAAGCCGCCGGCGCCCGGCCGCCTCAACGATCTGCGCCACCTCATCTACAAGAGCGCCGACGCGCCCTGGCGGCGCGCGCGCAAGAACCTCGGGCTGATGATGCGCGAGGGGCTGCTGAAGGAGAATATCGACGGCGAGGCTTTGGACTGGGCGCATCAGCGCCTGCTGGGGCGCTCCGAGCAGCGGCGCATTCTGATGATGATTTCGGACGGCGCGCCGGTCGACGATTCCACGCTTTCGGTCAATTCCGGCAATTATCTCGAGCGCCATCTGCGCTATGTGATCGAGGAAATCGAAACGCGCTCGCCAATCGAACTGATCGCCATCGGCATCGGCCATGACGTGACGCGCTATTACCGCCGCGCGGTGACGATCGTCGACGCCGAGGAACTCGGCGGCGCGATGACGGAAAAGCTCGCCGAATTATTCGACGAATCGGCGGCGCAGACCGCGGCGCGGGTGAAGCCGGGGCGGCCGATGCGGCCGAGGAAGGCGGCGGCGTAGTTTGGGCGCCGCTTGGGACCGCGACCGTCCCGGTCGCTTTTTCGGCGTTGGCGCATAGACTCAACGTCGTAAGAGCGGGCGGGACGCCCGCGCTCCCAAAGAAAAGCCCTCAGGCCGCCGCGGCGGCCGCTTCCGCCATCTTCTTCTTGATTTCGCGCTTGAGGATGATCGCGCCCTGCGACAGGTCGCCGTCGTCCGCCTTGATGAGGAAGGCGTCGAGGCCGCCGCGGTGCTCGACCGAGCGCAAGGCGGCCGCTGCGACGCGCAGGCGCACGGAGCGGGCGAGCGAATCGGAAATCAGCGTCACATTGCACAGATTCGGCAAGAAGCGCGTGCGCGTCTTATGATTGGAATGGCTGACCTTATTGCCGGTCTGAACGGCCTTGCCGGTCAATTCGCAACGGCGTGACATCTCGCGACTTCCCCTGAAATGAATGGGATTTGAAAGGCCGCACCGATCAACGCCATAAAGGGCCGCTTGATAAAAGCGTCCCGGCGCCAATCCGATATGGCTTCTTGGGTCGGCGGTCTATAGGGGAAGGGGCTTGGGGCGTCAAGCGCGCCGGCAGGCGCGGCGGGAGCAATATTTGGCCGGTCAGAGCTCAAACCTAGCGTCAACCAAGGACGGCGACGCCCTGTCGCGCCTGCTTGAGCTTCGCCGCGCCATCGCCCGCCGGGCGGCCGATTGCGGGCGCGATCCGGCCTCCTTGCGCCTGATCGCAGTATCGAAGACCTTTTCGGCCAACGAAATCTGGCCGACGATCGCCCTGGGCGACCAGCTTCTGTTTGGCGAGAACCGCGTGCAGGAGGCCGAGCCGAAATGGCTCGATCTGCGCGCCCGCGCCGCCGGGCTTGGCAAAACGATCGAACTGCATCTGATCGGCCCTCTGCAAAGCAACAAGGCGCGCGAGGCCGTCGAGACGGTCGACGTCATCGAGACGGTGGACCGCGAAAAAATTGCCGCCGCGCTCGCCGAGGCCATGGCCAAAGCCGGCAAGCGGCCGCGCCTGTTCGCGCAGGTCAATACCGGGTCGGAGCCGCAGAAGGCGGGCGTCGCCCCACGCGAGGCGGATGCGTTCATCGCTCTGTGCCGCGATAAATACGGGCTGGAGATCGCCGGCCTCATGTGCATCCCGCCGCTCGACGAACAGGCCTCGCCACATTTCGCGCTGCTCGGCCAGATCGCCAAGTGCAACGGCATCGCCGAATTGTCGATGGGCATGAGCGCCGATTGGGAATTGGCGGTGCAGCTCGGCGCGACCTATCTGCGGATCGGCAGCGCGATTTTCGGGGCGCGAGGGTAGCCTGGGAGCGCGGGCGTCTCGCCCGCTCTTGCGGCCTCGAGCGCGCGTCAATGCCGAAGGGCGACCGGGACGGTCGCGATCCCAGGCGCCTCTCAGCCGATCCACATCGTCGCCCTCGCCGCGAGCCGTGGGGCTAGCCGGCGCATGTCGGCGGCGCGGAGCGCCACGCAGCCGGCGGTTGGAGTCAGGCCCGGCCGCGCGAGATGGAAAAAGATCGCGCTACCCGCGCCCTTCTTGCGCCGCGTGAAATTATGGTCGAGCACGAAGGTGAGATCATAGAGGTCGTCGGCCCGCCACATCGAATCGCAGGCGAGCGCGAAGGGCAGTCGCACCGGCCGGTTGTAGCAGGGGCTGCGCGGATCCTCGCACCAGCCGGCCTCGCGCCGCAAAACGCGCATTGGGACGCCGCCGGAAGCGGCCCGCTTGCGGTCCGGGCGATAGAACGCCCAAAGCAGCTTGAACCGCCCCGCCGGCGTTGCGCCATCCCCTTCGCGCTTGCGCCGAGCGATGCCGGCGGGACCAAGCGCGCAGGGGATGCGAAGATCGCCGGCGGTGAGCCAGCCGCGTGCGCGGGCGCCGGGGAGGGAGCGGACGCGCAGGGTGCGGAGGAGGCGGGAGGTCAAAGGCGGGCCTCAAAATAGCGAGGAAGCGGCTGGACATTCGCGCGAAAGACCGCCTTGCCGCAAGACACCGGCGCGCCCGGCGATGGCGTGCGCGTCCCGCGCTCGCGATCGAAGAGCGCTCCCCGCCCTTCCCTCCCCGCCGTTTCGCCCCCATATTGCGCCTATGCCTAAGTTGCCAAAATCCGTGTCGCGATCGACCCGCGCCAAAGCGTCCAAGCCGGAGGTTCATCCGCTCGGCGAACATCTGGCGGCGCTGCTGAATCCCGCGCTGCTGGAAAAGCCGCCGGGACTTGCCGAAGCCTCGCAAGCGCGTTTCGAGCCCGACTCCTACGATTCGGACGGCGATCATCCGCGCGGCATGACCGGCGCGGCCGCCACCGTCGAATCGCTCAAAAGCATGCTCGAACTCGGCGACCCCAATCTGCGCCATGCGCGGCCCTGGACGCCGCATCGCCCGCCGCGGCCCGACAAGTCGGAAGGCGGCCGCGCGTTCAAGATCGTCTCGGAATACGAGCCCAAGGGCGACCAGCCCGAGGCGATCCGCCAGCTTGTCGAAGGCATTTCCGAGCATGAGCGCGATCAGGTGCTGCTGGGCGTCACCGGCTCCGGCAAGACGTTCACCATGGCGCAGGTGATCGAAAAGACCCAGCGCCCGGCGCTGATCCTGGCGCCCAACAAGACGCTCGCCGCCCAGCTCTACGGCGAGTTCAAGAGCTTCTTTCCCGACAATGCCGTCGAATATTTCGTGTCCTATTACGATTATTACCAGCCTGAAGCCTATGTGCCGCGCACCGACACCTATATCGAGAAGGAATCCTCGATCAACGAGCAGATCGACCGCATGCGCCATGCCGCGACGCGCTCGCTGCTGGAGCGCGACGATTGCATCATCGTCGCCTCCGTCTCCTGCATCTACGGCATAGGCTCGGTCGAGACCTATACGGCGATGACCTTCTCGCTGAAGGTCGGCGAGAAGGTCGACCCGCGCCAGCTCGTCGCCGATCTCGTCGCGCTGCAATACAAGCGCTCGCTCGGCGATTTCACGCGCGGCGTTTTCCGCGTGCGCGGCGACACGATGGAAATCTTCCCCGCCCATTATGAGGACCGCGCCTGGCGGATCGGCTTTTTCGGCGACGAAATCGAGACGATCGCCGAATTCGATCCGTTGACCGGCAAGAAGACGCAGGATCTCGAATTCGTCAAAGTCTACGCCAACAGCCATTATGTGACGCCGCGCCCGACCTTGCTGCAGTCGATCAAGGCGATCCAGGCCGAATTGCGCGAGCGGCTCGACCAGCTTCACAAGGGGGGGCGGCTGCTCGAAGCGCAGCGGCTCGAGCAGCGCGCCACTTTCGATCTCGAAATGCTGGAGGCGACGGGTTCTTGCGCCGGCATCGAAAATTACTCGCGCTATCTGACGGGACGCCACCCGGGCGAGCCGCCGCCGACTTTGTTCGAATATCTGCCCGACAATGCGCTCGTCTTCACCGACGAAAGCCATGTGACGGTGCCGCAGATCGGCGCGATGTATAAGGGCGACTATCGGCGCAAGGCGACGCTCGCCGAATATGGCTTCCGCCTGCCTTCCTGCATGGACAATAGGCCGCTGCGCTTCGAGGAATGGGAGGCGATGCGCCCGCAGACCGTGCATGTCTCGGCGACGCCGGGCAAATGGGAGATGGAGCGCACGGGCGGCGTGTTCGTCGAACAGGTGATCCGACCGACCGGCCTCATCGATCCGCCGGTGGAAGTGCGGCCCGCGCGCAACCAGGTCGACGATCTCTTGAGCGAAGTGAAGAAAGTGGCGCTCAGCGGCTATCGCACGCTGGTGACGACGCTGACCAAAAGGATGGCCGAGGACTTGACGGAATATCTGCACGAGCACGGCGTGCGCGTGCGCTACATGCATTCGGACATCGACACGATCGAGCGCATCGAGATCATCCGCGATTTGCGCCTGGGCGCCTTTGACGTGCTGGTCGGCATCAATCTGTTGCGCGAGGGCCTCGACATTCCCGAATGCGCATTGGTCGCCATTCTCGACGCCGACAAGGAAGGCTTTCTGCGCTCGGAGACTTCGCTGGTGCAGACGATCGGCCGCGCCGCGCGCAATATTGACGGCAAGGTGGTGCTTTACGCCGACGTCATTACCGGCTCGATGGAGCGCGCGATGGCGGAGACGACGCGGCGGCGCGAGAAGCAGGAAGCCTATAATATCGAGCACGACATTACACCCGCCTCGATCAAGCGCGGCATCGCCGATATCCTGGGCTCGGTCTACGAGGCCGATCATGTCACGGTCGACGCCGGACTCGCGGGCGGCGTGTTGCTCGGACATAATCTTAAAGCGACGATCGCCGATTTCGAAAAACGCATGAAGGAAGCGGCCGGCAATCTCGAATTCGAGGAAGCCGCGCGCTTGCGCGACGAAATCAAACGCCTGCAAGCGGTGGAGCTGGCGGTCGGCGACGATCCGCTGGCGCGCCAGGCCGCGATCGAGGCGATGGGCGGCGGCTATAAGGGCGAGCGCAAATTCGGCAAGGCCGCCAATACGCCGAGCCGCGCGCACAAGCCGACCGACGCCGATATGGGGCCGCATAATTGGGGCGGCGGCGAAGCTCGCCCGAGCGGCGGCGCGATGCGGGGGCGGCGGCGCGGGCGGGGGTGAGAGCGGGGGTTGTGGCGGGTCGCCACGGGCTCACGTTATACGGGAAGGAACGCGACGGAAGCCCTGCGGCCGAGACGCCGTCAACTCAAGGCGAACGCCTGTTGACGCTCTCGTGGCATGACGACGACATCAGACAGATTTGGCATAGCATCGCAAACCGTACAGCGCATTTTCAGTTCGACCCTGCCTCCGCAGTTTCCGTGGGCATAAATCATATGCCCAGGCCTTATCCACTTTGCTCCCCACGCCGACAGCGCCATCACGATAGGCTTCAATTCTTGGCCCTTGTCAGTAAGTCGATATTCGTGATGCTCGGAATGCTCCCCCTGTTGGCGCGCCTCCATCAGGCCAGAAGCGACAAAATTTTCGAGCCGTTTCGCAAGAATGTTCGGAGCGATCTGAAGCGCGTGCTGAAATTCCGAGAACCGTGTGAAACCGCGAAAAATCGCGTCCCTCAAAATGAGTAAGCTCCAGCGCTCGCCGACTATCTCCAAAGCCCGCGCCGCGGAGCAATCCTGATCTTCATATAACCGTCCGAGCATAAGGCCTCACAGCTCCCACTTGCATCATGCAAGTTAAGCATATACGCTTGCATCATGCAAGCGCGAGAGCGGAGAGCGACATGGCTCGCATGGTTATCGTTTATCGAGCGCCCGAAGACGTTGAGGCCTTCGGCCGGCACTATTTCGAAACGCATGTCCCTTTGGTCAAAAAGCTCCCCGGCCTCCGAAGATACGACGTAAGTGACGGACCGATCACTAGCCCTGGGGACTCGTCCGACGCATACATGGTTGCGACATTGCATTTCGACGATATGGAAGCTCTTCGAAATGCGCTTGTAAGTGAGGAAGGCCAGGCGTGCGGAGCCGATCGTCGGAAATTCGCTCCCGATACGTCCAGGTTTCAAATCTTCCTATTTGAAAGCAAAGACTTGGTCCTGTCCTCATCGAAAAGCGCCGGTACGCCAAAACTCTCTCGCGCCGAAGTGCACAAGTCTGCTGAAATCCCTGCATCAGCCGACGAGGTCTGGGACTTGCTGACCGACTGGGCTGGCATGCTTCGTTGGTGGCTAACCGCCGAGCAAGGCGGCCTTCCCGGATCGACGCTTGTCAAGTGTGACCTCATCGGGGAGCACGGTGCGGTTCCGCGGACGCGGCGTATGACCCTCGACAGCGGCCTTGTGGTGGAAGAGCAAATATTTCGTCAGGACGACAATTCGCGACGAATCTATTTCAGTAGGACCGATCCACCCGGTTCACCGATCGGCGGATATATCGCCACCGCCTACGTAGACGATATCGAAGGCGATAGATGCACTCTGCACATTTCATCTTCCTTCGATGTGCAGTTCCGAGCGGACCCGGAAGCCGCCGCCGCTCGGTTCGAAACTGTCTACCAGTCGATATTCAGAGGTTTTCAGAATTACTTCTCAAAGGCGAAAGTATGAGCGGCGATTGCCGTCGCTGTCACAGCCGCCGGGAGGCCGTGCAGTTCTGAAGTATCGCTGAACGCCAAGCTGAAACACCGCAATCTTCAGCCTAATAATAGCGCGGGATCGGCCCGTTATGCGGCGTCATCCGGTCCGACAGGTCGAACATCACTTCGTCGACGAAGCACCAGCCCCAGCCTTCGGGCGGATCATAGCCCTCGATGATCGGATGCTGGGTCGCGTGGAAATGCTTGGTCGCGTGCTGGCCCGGCGATTGATCGCAGCAGCCGACATGGCCGCAGGCGCGGCAGACGCGCAGGTGGAACCAGGCGTCGCCCGTTTTGAGACATTCTTCGCAGCCAAGGGCGCTGGGCGTCACCTCTCGGATCGTATGGAGATGGGTGCAATGGCGCGCCATGGCGGCTCCGTCCGTTAGAGAGAGGGATGGCGCGAGTCGGAGAGGAAACCATGCAGCGCCTGCACGACTTGCGCGCCTTCCCCGATCGCGGCGCCGACGCGTTTGACGGAGCCGGAACGGGCGTCGCCGACCGCGAATACGCCGGGCACGGACGATTCGAGCGGCGCGGAAGGCGTTTTGCCCGCGGTTATTTGCGCGCCGGTCATGACGAAGCCGCCCTTGTCGACCTCGACCCCGCAGCCATCGAGCCAGTCCGTCGCCGGATCAGCGCCGATGAACAGGAACACGTTGCGAATGGGCGCCTCGGTTTCCGCGCCGGCGCCGCGATTGCGCCAGCGGACGCGTTCGAGGCCGCCGTCCGGCGCGCCCTGCAAGGCGACGATCTCGGTCTGCGTCATCAGTTCGATATTGGGCGTCGCTGCGATGCGGTCGATCAGATAGCGCGACATGCTTTCGGCAAGGCCGGCGCCGCGCACCATCATATGGACTTTGGCGGCATGGCCGGACAGAAAGACCGCTGCCTGGCCGGCCGAATTGCCGCCGCCGACCAGCACGATCTCTTCGCCAAAGCAGAGCTTGGCTTCGATGGGCGAGGCCCAATACCACACGCCTCGGCCCTCGAAACGGACGAGATCCTCGATCGCCGGGCGGCGATATCGCGCGCCGCTGGCGACCACCACGGAGCGGGCGTGGATACGGCCGTCGTCCTCGATCTCCAAAGCCAGCGCGCCATTGGCGCGGGCGCAATCGAGCGTCTTCACCACGGAGGGGATCATCATTTCCGCGCCGAATTTCTGCGCCTGGACGAAGGCGCGGCCCGCTAGCGCCTGACCGGAAATGCCGGTGGGAAAGCCGAGGTAATTCTCGATGCGCGCGCTGGCCCCCGCCTGGCCGCCATAGGCGCGCGCGTCGAACACGATGACGGACAGGCCTTCCGAGGCGGCATAGACGGCGGTGGCCAGGCCGGCCGGCCCGGCGCCGACCACCGCGACGTCATAGACAAAATCGCGACGCGGAGCGCCGGTCATCCCCAATTGCCGGGCGAGCGCCGATTCGGTCGGGTTATGCAGTACCGCGCCGTCGGGACAGACGACCAGGGGCAGGCCGCCGCCTTCCGACGCGTAACGGGCGATGAGGTCGCTCGCCTCATGTTCGCTGGCGGGATCCAGCAGGTGATGGGGATAGCCGTTGCGGCGCAAAAAGCCCTGCAGGCGGATCACGTCGCGCGAACTGGGCGCCCCGATCAGCACCGGCCCGCCGACGCCCGTCTCGATCAGGCCGACCCGGCGCAAGATCAAAGCGCGCATGATGCGTTCGCCAAGCTCGGCCTCGGCCACCAGCAGAGCGCGGACCTGATCGGGCGCGATCAGCAGCGTCTCGACCGGACCCTCCGCCATCCCGTCGACCAGCGCCGCCCGATTGGAGAGCTGGCCGATCTCGGCCAGGAACTGGCCCGGCCCCTCCTCGACCACCGGAGTGACATGGCCGATGCCGTCGCGCTGGGTGATCGCGACATGGCCGGACAGGATCACGAACATGCCAAGCCCCGGCTTGCCGGTCTCGAACAGTTTTTCGCCATCGGCATAGCGGCGCAAAGACCCGAACCGGCGCAGGCGGTCGATTTCCTTGGCCGTCAGGACGGGGAAGGTTTCGTCATAGCGCGCGACCTGCGCCGGGCGAGCCAAGGGCGGCGCGGGTCCATCGCTATTCCTCAAATCCGTCGCCATCGCCCCTCGCCCGCAAGCCTCAGCCGAAGTTCCAACGTTCACGGCAGGCGTATCTCATACGGTGAGACCCGCCAAGCGCCGAGCGGCAGACCAAGCAGAATCGGCGCGGATCGAAGTACCGACGGACTCGCCGCGACGTTGATGATGCAATCGACCGGCGAGGGTCCGTCGTGGATATTTGTCAAGAAAATAGCGCGTCGTCTTGAAGGAAAAGAGCATGAACGGCAGCCGGTATTACGGCGTTCGCGTCGAAGGGGCCAAATATGGCGTGGGCTTCGGCTCGGCCCTGGCGATCGCCATCTCCTATACGAACAATCACTCGATCCTGTGGGCGATCATCGACGGCATTCTGGGCTGGATCTATGTCGTCTTTTTCGCGCTGTTTCGGGGGTGAGGGAAATGGATCGCCGAACCCTGATGGCTGGCCGGCGCGGCCGCGAGCGGGCCGGCCGCCGCGCAGGACAATAGCCGACCCGCGCGCCGCCTTGCCGAACAATGGGCCGCCACGCTGACCAGCCATGATTTGGAGGCTTTCGCGGCGCTATTTTCCGAAGATTATGTGAACCACCAGACGAGCGCCGCCGCCCCGCCGCCCGCGCCGGGAACCAAGCCGAAACAGGCGACCGTCGGGTTCTTCGCGGGAAGGCTGAAAGGACTGCCGAATTTGAACGTCGAGATCGAGGCGATCGTGGCGGGCGAAGACAAGGTCGCGGCGAGCTTCGTCTATATCGGCACGCATCAGGGCGTCTATCTCGGCGCGCCGCCGACGGGGCGCAAATTGCGCTTCACTTCCTGCGACATTCTCGCGGTGAAGGATGGATTGATCGTCGAGCATTGGGGCATGGGCGATATCGCAGGCATGGCGCAGATGAAGGGGTGAGGACAGGAATTTTCGAAGCCTCTACGCCGCCTCGATCTCCACCCGCACCCGCCGGCCAAGCGCAGTCGCGACATTGACAAGCGCATCGAGCGAGAAACGGGAAACGCGACCGCGCAAGAGATCGTTGATGCGCGGCTGAGTGACGCCGCAGCGCTGCGCCGCCTGCACCTGCGTCCAACCGCTCTGCTTCACGATTTCGGCGATTTTCTGCATCAGTTCGGAGCGCGCGCGCAAATTGGCCGCTTCTTGCGGCGTGTCGGCAATGGCGTCCCAGACGCTGGCGTAGGTTTCAGAATCGTTCATGTCCGGTCTCTCAGCAATTGGACAAAGCGGCCTCGCGCCAGTTCGATATCTCGTGCCGAAGTCGCTCGCGTCTTCTTTTGAAAAACATGAATTACGAATACAGCTTCCGGGAGGCGGGCGACATAAATGACGCGGTAGGCGCCGCGCTCGTCAAAAATTCGGATTTCCTCAACGCCTTTGCCGATAGCGGGCATAGGTTTGAAATCGTCAGGCTGCTTACCGCGTTGAATCTTGTCGAGTTGATATCCCGCATCCTGCCGAGCGTCCGCCGGCAGGTCGCGCAAACACTTGAGCGAGTCGCCGAGAAATCTCAGAGGTTTCATAGGCAAAATTATATCTGAATGGATATAAAAGACAAGAGTTCGTCGTTTTGGGACGGTCGCAACGAAAGGTCCTGTTAACATTAGATTGGCGCTGATCTCAGCGCCGCCTACCATTGATCGCGTGCAAGATTATGCGCCAAAGTTTGACTTCTCCCTCCCATCCCCCTAAACACCGCCCCAATCATCGTCAGGTTCGTCCTCGTCGATCAGCCGACCAGCCCTTGAGGCTGGCGGTCGCCGTCCGGCAGCGCTTTGCGCCCCCGGGCGCGATCGGCGTTGGATAAGTTCAGGAGCGTCCCATGTTCGAGAGCCTTTCGGAAAAGCTCTCCGGCATATTCGATAAACTGACCGGCCGCGGCGCCCTCTCGGAAGAGGATGTCAATGCGGCGATGCGCGAAGTGCGCCGCGCTTTGCTCGAGGCGGATGTCGCGCTCGAAGTCGTGCGCTCGTTCATCGACCGCGCGCGCACCAAGGCGGTCGGCGCGGCGGTGCTCAAATCCATCACGCCCGGCCAGATGGTCGTGAAGATCGTCCATGACGCCTTGGTCGAGATGCTGGGCGGCGAGTCCGAGGCGATCGATCTCAACGCCCCGGCGCCCGTCGCGATCATGATAGTTGGATTGCAGGGCGCGGGCAAGACCACCACCGCCGCCAAAATCGCCAAGCGCCTTACCGAGCGAATGAAGCGCAAAGTGCTGATGGCCTCGCTCGACGTCAAGCGTCCGGCCGCGCAGGAACAGCTGGCGGTGCTCGGCCGGCAGATCGGCGTCGACACGCTGCCGATCGTGGCGGGCCAAGGCCCGGTCGAGATCGCGCGGCGCGCCGAGACGGTGGCGCGGCTGCAAGGCTATGACGTCGTGCTGCTCGACACGGCGGGGCGCACCCATATCGACGAGCCGCTGATGATCGAAATGGCGGCGATCCGCGACGCGGCCAAACCTCATGAAATCCTGCTCGTCGCCGACGCCCTGACCGGCCAGGACGCGGTTAATCTCGCCAAGAATTTCAACGAGCGCGTCGGCGTCACTGGCATCGTGCTGACGCGCGTCGACGGCGACGGGCGCGGCGGCGCGGCTTTGTCGATGCGCGCGGTGACCGGCAAGCCGATCAAGCTGATGGGCATCGGCGAAAAGATGGACGCGCTGGAGGATTTCCATCCCCAGCGCCTCGCCGACCGCATTCTGGGCATGGGCGACATCGTCAGCCTCGTCGAGAAGGCGGCGCAAAATATCGACGCGGCGCAGGCGGCCAAAATGGCCGAGCGCATGCGCAAAGGCGTGTTCGATCTCAACGATCTCTCCGAACAGCTCGCCCAGATCGAAAATATCGGCGGCATGGGCGGCATCATGAGCATGCTGCCCGGCATGGCCAAGATCAAGGAGCAGGTCGCCTCCGCTCATCTCGACGGCAAGGTGATCGGACGCCAGCGCGCGATCATTTCCTCGATGACCGGCAAGGAGCGGCGCAATCCCGATTTGTTGAAAGCCTCGCGCAAGAAACGCATCGCGGCCGGCTCGGGAACCAAGGTCGAGGACGTCAATCGCCTGCTCAAACAGCATCGCCAGATGGCCGATATGATGAAATCGATGGGGGGCGCGGGAAAGCGCGGTCCGATGGCGCGTCTTGGCCAGATGTTCGGGATGGGCGCGGGCATGCCGCAGCCGACGCCCGAACAATTGGAAGCGTTCCAGAAGCAGATGGGCGGCGGCGCGCCCGCCAAAGGCGGCGGCATTCCCGAGGCGCCGCCGCCCGGAATCTTCAATACGCCCTCCTCGTTTCCCGGCCTGCCCGGCCTTGTCGCGCCGCGCCTGCCAGGACTTGGCGGCGGTCTGCCCGGCGGTTTCAACCCGTTCGGCGGAAAGAAGAAATAGCTCAAAAAATTCACGACGCATCGTTTTGAAAAAACCACTGGAAGGAATGAAATGTCTCTGAAAATTCGTCTCTCGCGCGGCGGCGCCAAGAAGCGCCCGTTCTACCGTATCGTGGTCGCCGACGCGCGCATGCCGCGCGACGGCCGTTTCGTCGAAAAGATCGGCACGTTCGATCCCGTCAAGGCCAAGGACGACGCGACCCGCCTCGTGCTCGATGTCGAAAAGGCCAAGGACTGGCTCGCCAAGGGCGCGCAGCCGACGGACCGCGTCTTGCGCCTGCTCGACGGCCTCGGCGTCGCCAAGCGCGAAGCGCAGAACAATCCGCAAAAGGCGCTGCCCAAGAAGAAGGCGCAGGAGCGCAGCGCCGCGGCGACCGCCGCCGCCGAAAAGGCCGCAGCAGCAGCAGTGACCGCCACGCCGGCGGCCGAATAACCCGCGAGGACGCGACTCTTGCCCGGCTCCGATCGTCTCGTCTGCGTTGGGATTATCGGCGCCGCGCATGGGGTGCGCGGGGAAATTCGCGTCAAATCCCATACGCAGGATCCCAAGGCGATCGGCGCCTATGGCGACCTCACGGACAAGACCGGCAAGACCGTCTTCAAGCTGACCGCGTTGCGCGCCCTCAAGGACGACATGCTGGTCGTTCGGCTGGCCGGCGTCGACAGTCGCGAGGACGCGGAAAAACTCAACCGCGTCGAACTTTTCGCCAGGCGCGAGCAATTGCCGCCGCCATCGGACGACGAATTCTACCACGACGATCTCGTCGGCCTGGACGCTTTGACGCGCGAGGGCGACAGGCTCGGCCGAATCGTCGCGCTGCGTAATTTCGGCGCCGGCGACATACTCGAGATCGCGCCCCCGACCGGCGGGGAAACCCTGCTGCTGCCTTTCACCAAAGCGGTCGCGGTCGAGATCGATCTTGGCGGCGGCCGCATCATCATCGCCCCGCCACAAGAAATCGACGGCGAATCTCCGGACGGCGAGGCCTGATGTTCGCCGCCACGATTCTAACCCTGTTCCCGGAAATGTTTCCCGGCCCGCTCGGCCTCTCGCTGGCGGGCGACGCGCTGGCGCGCGGGCTATGGTCGTGCCAGACGTTGGACATTCGCGCCCATGGCATTGGCCGCCATCGCGCCGTCGACGATACGCCGGCAGGCGGCGGCCCCGGGATGGTGATGCGCGCCGACGTGCTGGCCGCCTGCCTCGACGCCTCGCCCGAGCCGGCCGATCCGCGCCCGCGCCTGCTGATGAGCCCACGCGGCAAGCCGCTGACTCAAGGCCAGGCGCGCGAATGGGCGGCGGGGCCCGGCCTCGTCGTCGTCTGTCCGCGTTTCGAGGGGGTCGACGAACGCGTGATCGAAGCGCGCGGCCTCATCGAAGTCTCGATCGGCGACTACATCCTGTCGGGCGGCGAAATCGCCGCGCTCGCTTTGCTCGACGCCTGCGTCCGGCTGATCCCTGGCGTGATGGGCAAAGCCGAATCGGGGTTGCAGGAGAGCTTCGAGGCGGGTTTGCTCGAATATCCCCATTACACGCGTCCGCGCGAATGGGAGGGACGGGCGATTCCTGACGTTCTGCTTTCGGGCGATCACGCGCGCGTCGAACGATGGCGGCATGAGGAGGCGCGGCGCATTACGCGCGAGCGCCGGCCGGATCTCGATGCGGATGAGGGGCAGCGCTGACGCCGGAAGGCGCGGCGCCTACAGTCCATACCCGCGCGCCATTGCCGCCGCTGCGACCGGGATCGCGAGAAAGAACGCCGCTTCCGCCCACAAATAAGTCCGCAATCGCGCTATTTCGGAAGCGGCCGGCCGGAACGACGCATCGGCGCGCGATTTCCGGCGCCAGGCGAGATAGGCAAGCGTCGGCGGAATCGACAGCAGGCCGACGATGAGGAACAGCGCCATCTTGGTCCAGAAAATATGGTTGGCGACGTAATATTCATAACCCTTGGCGCCCCAGATGACGCGGGCGACGCCGACGACCACCACGATTCCCGCCGAAATGCCGTAGCCCATATCGATCCTGGCGAGCCGGCCCATCGCCTTGGCGTCGATATCCATTGTCAGGATGGCAAGTTCGGCGGCCAGGATCGCGGCGAGCGTGAAAATGGCCAGGTGATGGAGGCTGGCGAGCGCCCAGTCGGTGAACATCGATCCATCTCCCTATCGCGACGGAATCCTCTATTCGGCGGGCGAAGGCAAAGCCGGCGCAAAGCCGATGTCGCGCGGGCGAGCGGCCGGCGCCGTTTCCCGGCCCAAGGATTTGCGGAACCATAAGGCATAGATCGCCGGCAGGAACAGCAAGGTGAGGAAGGTCGCCACCGACAGGCCGCCCATGATGGTGACCGCCATCGGCCCCCAGAAGGCGCTTTCCGACAGCGGGATCATCGCGAAAATCGCCGCGATCGCGGTCAGGACGACGGGCCTGGCGCGGCGCACGGTGGCCGAGACGATCGCCTCGCGGCGCGTCACGCCATGCTCGCGCACGTCGGATTCGATCTGGTCGACCAGAATGACCGTATTGCGCATGTCCATGCCGGCCAAAGCGATGAGGCCGAGCAAGGCGACGAAGCCGAACGGCTTATGCGCGAGATTGAGCGCGATCGAGGCGCCGACAATGCCGAGCGGCGCGGTGAAGAACACGATGACCAGCCGCGACAGGCTTTGCAACTGGATCATCAGCAGGGTCAGCATGCCCAGCAGCATGATCGAGAATAAGAGGAAAATCGACGAATTGCCTTTCTGCGATTCCTCGATCGCGCCGCCCATTTCGATGCGATAGGCCGGCGACAGGCTGTCGCGAATCCCCTGCAGCTTCGGCCACAAGGCCGTGGAGACATCCGGCGGCTGCACGCCGTCGACCACATCGGCGCGCGCGGTGATCGCCATGTCGCGATTGCGCCGCCACATGATCGGCTCTTCGGAGCCGTAGCGAATATGCGCGACCTGTGAAACGGGAACCACGATGCCGTCATGGGTCAGAACGGTGAGGCTGTCGATCTGATCGAGCGCGGCGCGCTCGGCCGGGACGGCTCTGGCGACGACATCGACCTTCTCCTCGCCGTCGCGCACCGTCGTCACGGTGACGCCGCCGATCAAGGTCTGCAATGTCTGCGCGATATCCTGCGGCGTCAGCCCCAGCGCGCGGGCGCGCGCCTGGTCGACTTCCAGCGTGACCGAAGGCATTTTCTCGTTCCAGTCGAGATTGGCGTCGAGAACCCGGTCGTCCGTCCGCATCACGTCGCGCACGCGATAGGCAATTTCGCGCACTTTGGCGGGATCCGGACCGATGACGCGAAATTGCACGGGGAAACCGACCGGCGGCCCGAAATTGAAGCGATCGATGCGCACGCGCGCCGCGCCAAGCGCGCCGTTGCCGACCGCCGCGGCGAGCCGCGCCTTGATCCGCTCGCGCGCCTCGACGTCATTGGCGACGATCACGATCTGCGCGAACGCCTCGTTGGGCTGCACCGGCAGCAGGCCCAGCCAGAAGCGCGGCGAGCCCTTGCCGATATAGGTCGTATAGGAGGAGGCGTCTGCATCGCCGCCCAGCAATTGCTCGGCCTCATGCGCGACCTTCGATGTCGCCTCGATCGTGCTGCCCTCGGCCAATCGCATTTCCAGGAACAGTTCGGGCCGTTCGGAAAGCGGAAAGAACTGCTGCTGCACGCGGCTGAAGCCGCTGAGGCCGAGGCCAAGCAGGGTGACGGTGACGACGATAACGAGAAGCGGACGCGCCACGCAAAATTCGAGCACGCGGCGGAACGCGCGATAGAACGGCTTGTCGTAGACCGCGTTCGGATCGGCGTGGTGAGCGCGATGGGAGACTGTGGGCAGCAGCTTGACGCCAAGATAGGGCGTGAACAGCACGGCGACGAACCAGGAGGCGACGAGCGCTATTCCCACCACCCAGAAAATGCCGCCGGCATATTCGCCGACCGCGGAATTGGCGAGGCCGATCGGCAGGAATCCGATCGCGGTGACGAGCGTGCCGGTCAGCATCGGAAAGGCCGTCGAGGTCCAGGCGAAGGAGCCCGCGCGTTCGCGATCCCAGCCCTGTTCCATTTTGACGACCATCATCTCGACCGCGATGATCGCGTCATCGACCATCAGGCCGAGCGCGATGATGAGCGCGCCGAGCGTCACGCGTTGCAGATCGAGGCCGAGGAACGCCATGGCGATGAATACGATGGCGAGCACCAAGGGCACCGACATCGCCACCACAATGCCGGTGCGCCAGCCCAGCGAGAGAAAGCTCACGGCAAGCACGATCACCAGAGCCTCGAGGAACGAGCGCATGAATTCGAACACGGCGGCGCCGACGACTTTCGGCTGATCGGCGATGCGCGCAATCGCTATGCCTTGCGGCAGGTTGGACTCGAAATCGGCGAGCGCCTCATCCAGATTTTTGCCCAAGGCCAGAATATTGGCGCCCTTCTGCATCACGACGCCGATCTCCAGCGCGGGCTCGCCCTGCGAGCGGATGAGATAGGAGGCGGGATCCTCATAGCCATGCGTGACGTCGGCGATATCGCCCAGGCGAAACGTGCTGCCATTGGCGAAGACCGGCGTTTCGCGCACCGCAGAGACGCCCTCCAGGGCGCCGGTCACGCGCACCGGCACGCGCTGGCCCGAGGTCTGGAATTCGCCGGCTGGATTGACGGCGTTTTGCTTGGATAGCGAATCGAACAGCGCCTGCGTCGGCACGCCCAAAGTCGCCAGCTTGGCATGGCTGAATTCGACGAAGATGCGCTCGGCCTGATCGCCGTAAAGATCGACCTTGGTGACGTCGGGCACGCGCTGCAGGCGAAGGCGGAACGCTTCGGCGACTTGCTTCAACTGCGCATAGGAAGCGCCGTCGCCCTTGATCGTGAAGAGAACGGCGTCGACATCGCCGAACTCGTCATTGACGTTCGGTCCGATGAGGTTTGCCGGCAGGTCGCCGCGCAGATCGCTCAGCTTCTTGCGCAGGTCGAGGAACAGCATCGGTACGGCGCGGGCGGGCGTCGAATCCTTGAAATCAATGCCGATCGAGGTGAAGCCGGGCTTGGTATAGGTGGTCGACTTGTCGAAATAGGCGAGCTCGCGCAGCTTTTTCTCGATGCGGTCGGTGACCTGATCCTGCATTTCCTGCGTCGTCGCGCCCGGCCAGTTCGCGCTGACATTGACGTTCTTGATGGTGAAGGACGGGTCTTCGGCGCGTCCGAGCTGAAAATAGCTTAAGGCGCCGCCGACGCCGATCGCGAAGATCAGAAACGAGATCAGCGCGGGATGCCGGATCGCCCATTGCGAAAGATTGATCGAGCCCATCACACCCCCGCAAGATTTTGAACGACCCGCACCTTCTGCCCGGCGTCAAGCTTGTGAGCGCCGAGCGCAATAACGCTCGCTCCTTCCGCGACGCCGTCGACGACGAGCACGGATTCGTTTTCATAGCCCGCGATGCGCACGGGGGCCTGCGTCACCGCGCCGCTCGCCGAATCGACAATCCAGAGGCTCGGACCGTTGCCTTCGTCGAACAGCGCGCCGATCGGCAGGCGCGCGACCTGTTCGCTTCTTTCGGCGAGCCTGACAGTGAGACTCATGCCCAATTGCACGTGGGCGGGCGCATTGGTGAGGCTGTAGCGCGCCTGATAGGTGCGCGTCGCCGGATCGGCGTTTGGCGACAATTCGCGCAAAGTCGCCGCCATTTCGACGCCTGGGAGCGCCCAGAATTCGACGCGGGCGGGCGCTGCGCGCGCGCGATCGATCAGCGATTCGGGGATCGCGATCGCTGCCTCGAGTTCGCCGGTGTGGGAGAGGCGCATGACGGGCGCGCCGGCGGCCATGACCTGGCCTGGCTCGGCCAGAACCGCGCTGACGATGCCGTCCGCATCGGCGTTGAGCGTGGCGTAGCCGACCGCATTGCGCGCCAAGGTGACGGCGCGCTCCGCCCTGGCGAAAGCGCCGCGCGCCTGATCGGCGGCCGCCTTGGTCTTGTCGACGTCGGCGGCGGCGGACCAGCCCTGGCGCTTCAGCGTCGCGACGCGCTCTTCCTCGGCCTGCGCCTGGGTCAGAGCGCCCTTGGTCGCGGCATAATCGGCCTCGGCCTGTTCGACCTGCAGATGAAAATCCGTATCGTCGAGCCGGGCTAGCGGATCGCCTTTCCTGACGATGGCGCCGGCATCGACAAGTCGCTCGGCGAGCTTGCCGGGAACGCGGAACGCAAGATCGCTCTCGATGCGCGCCTTGACGATGCCCGGCAGCACGCGGTCCTGAGCGCGCGGCGCATAGTGGACGGCGGCGACCAGGACCGGACGCGGCGGCGTCTCTTTCTTGGCCAGGGTCGGCGCCCCGCAGGCGCCGAGCAGAAGCGCGGGCAAAAGAGCGAAAACGACCGGACGAAGATCCATGACGCTTACTCCGAACTTGGCGAGGCCATCGGTGGATTCTTGTTGGCGAGCGCGCGCAGCGCAAAGGCGACGAGAGCCTCGGCTTCGAGGTCGCCCGAGCAATGCGCGATCAAGGTGGGATGGTGGATGGCGGCGGAGGCGGCCATCGTCATCTCGCCCAGCATCGCCGGGTCTCCAGGACCAAATTCGCCGCTCGCCTGACCCTGCTCGACAAGCCTGGCGATGGTCGTCTTGCAGGCCTCGAGGAATTCGTCGATCGCCGGCCACTCTTCCTCGAGGGCGACGGCGACCACTTCGTGGACGCGCTTGTGGTTCGTCATCTGATCGCGAAGACCGCGATATAGGCTCATCAACACGGCCTGGATGCGTTCGCTCGCGCTGCCCGGCCCTGCCGCCGCCTTGCGCGCTGTCCCGACCAGAAGATCGAGCTGGTTGCGGCAGATCGCCGCCGTGAGTGCGTCCTTGGAGGGGAAGAAACGATAGATATTGGCGCTGGACATGCCCAAGGCGCCGGCTATGTCGGCCACCGTCGTCTTGCGAAAGCCGACCTGACGAAACAGATCCCAGGCCGCCACAAGAATGCACTGGCGGGTCTCATCCGGGCTTCGGCGGGCGACGTGCATTTACAGTTAGACCGTGATAAATGAGAACTGACGATAATTGATATTTATCAGTCTTCACAAAACCGGTCAAGATGCTGCAGTGCAAAAATTCGCTTTTGGGAAGAGAGCTTGTTGGCGCCGCATCCGGGACGTCATGAGGGCGAACCGCCAACTTGCGCCGCCCCGCCCGATGGTATAGGGCCGAGCGCCGCCGCCTGAAGCGTGGAGTTTGACTTGCCGACCGATGCGCCCATCAACTGGACCAACGCTTTGACGCTGATCAGCGTCGCCATTCTCGTCGGCACGGAACTGGTCGGGGCGGGCGCGGCGGCGGGCTGGGCGATCGGCGGCCTGTTCCAGATCGGCGATCTGGCGACCCACGCCCTCGAGGCGATCCTGATCCTGCTGGCGCTGACCGGCCTGTTCTATTTCCTTCGCGCCGGCATCCGCCACGAGCCCATCCGGGGCTAACGGCGCTTCACGCCGCTTTCGACTTCGGCTGCACCTCAGCCGCATAATCGTCGATCAGCGTGGCGCTGATCGCGCCTGGCTTGTAATGATGCGGCCCGATTTCGCCGACCGGCGTGATTTCGGCCGCCGTTCCCGTGATGAAGCATTCGGTGAATGAGCCGAGTTCGTCGGGCAGGATGCGGCGCTCGGCGACTTCGAAGCCGCGCCGGCGCGCCAGCTCGATCGCCGTCTGCCGGGTGATCCCGTCGAGGAAACAATCGGCGATCGGCGTGTGAACTGCGCCGTCCCTGATGAAGAACACGTTGGCGCCGGTGCATTCGGCCACCCGCCCCTGCCAGTCGAGCATCAGCGCGTCGGCATAGCCTTTGCGCTCGGCCTTATGTTTGGAGATCGTGCAGATCATATAGAGGCCGGCCGCCTTCGAGCGGCTGGGCGCGGTCGCGGGATCCGGCCGGCGATAGTCGGCGATGTCGAGCCGGATGCCCTTGAGGCGCTGGGCCGGATCGAAATAGCTCGGCCATTCCCAGGCGGCGATCGCCAGATGGATTTTATTGTGCTGGGCGGCAACGCCCATCATTTCCGAGCCGCGCCAGGCCAGCGGGCGCACATAGGCGTCGACAAAGCCGTTCGCTTGCAGGACGAGCGCCTTGGCCGCGTCGATCTGCGCGGCCGAATAGGGAACTTCGAAGTCGAGGATGCGGGCCGATACGCGCAGCCGTTCCGAATGCCGGGTCGATTTGAAAACAACGCCGCCATACGCGCGCTCGCCCTCGAAGACGGCGCTGCCGTAATGCATCGCATGGGTCAGCACATGGACCTTGGCGTCGCGCCAGTCGACCAACTGTCCGTCCATCCAGATCAAACCGTCGCGATCATCGAAAGCCTGCCCTGCCATGGATCTCTCCCTACGATTCTTTCGCCTGTTTGGATTTTGGCCGCGCCCGGCCTAAATAGGCGGCGCGGCAGGATCGATAGCAGGGAAGTTGGAATATGTCAACAATGCTGACGTAATTGGCTTCAGGCATGGAAAATGCTGCGAAATTTGGCGAACGCCCCGCCGCCGCGCCAATGTTCGACCTCATCGAACTCTTCTTCTTCGCCTACCGGGACTTTGTCGGCGACGCCGACCGGCTGCTCGTAAGCTACCGATTCGGGCGCGCGCACCATCGCGTGCTGCATTTCGTCAGCCGGCACCCCGGCCTGACAATCGCCGAATTGCTGGAGATTCTCAAAATAACCAAGCAAAGCCTCAATCGGGTCCTCAAAGAACTTATCGCCGAATCCTTCATCGACGCGCGGGCCGGCTCGCAGGATCGCCGCCATCGCCAGCTTCACACCACCGCCAAAGGGGCGCGCCTCGCCCGAGACCTGGCCCACCTCCAGACGCATCGATTCTCGAGGGCAATGGATAGTCTTGGCGAAGGCGCGCGCGAAAAAGCGATCGCCTTCCTGCTGGCCATGATCGATGACGAGGAGCGCGAACGCGTCGTCGCGCTGATCGGCGCCAAGGATTTGAACGCCGGCGAGTTGAACGCCAAGGAACCAGCCGGGCTCGGCGATGACGAGAGCGGAGGGCATAGGTGAGCGGCGCCGAACTGGCGCCCGGCGACGAGGCGGCCCATGTCCTGGTCGTCGACGACGACCGGCGCATCCGCATGCTGCTGTCGACCTATTTGCGGAAGAACGGCTATCGCGTGACGATCGCCGCCTCCGCGCAGGAGGCGCGCGCCTATCTCGACGGCCTAACCTTCGAAATCATAGTGCTCGACGTGATGATGCCCGGCGAGAATGGCTTTGATTTTGCCGCCAGCCTTCGCCGGACTTCGCAGGTTCCGATATTGATGCTGACGGCTCGCTCGGAATCGGAAGATCGCGTTCGCGGCCTTGAGATCGGGGTCGACGATTATCTGGCCAAGCCGCACGAGCCCAAGGAATTGCTGCTTCGCATCGGATCGATCCTTCGCCGAACCAGGCCCGCCCCGCCCAGACCCGGCGTCGGCGTGGTTCGTTTTGGACCTTTCAGCTTTTCGCTGGAGCGGGGCGAGTTGCGCGCCAATGACGAAGTCGTGCGGCTGACCGAACGCGAGCGTGACATGCTGCGCCTTCTTTGCGCCAATTCAGGCGAGAGCGTCTCTCGCGAGGCGCTGACGGGATCGGGCGCGGCGGCCAACGAGCGAACGATCGATGTTCAGATCAACAGGCTGCGCCGCAAGATCGAGAGCGACCCCGCCAATCCGCTCTATCTGCAGACCGCGCGCGGCGCGGGCTATCGCTTGATTATCGACCGGTGAACGGCATGACCGTCGAGGCAGCGCCCTTCCATTTTTCGCGACCGCGGGAGATTTGGCGGCAATTCGCTCGCGCCATCGCCGATCTATTGCCGAAGGGCCTCTACGGCCGCTCCCTGCTCATCGTGATCCTGCCGATGGTGCTTCTGCAGGCCGCCGTCGCCTACGTCTTCATGGAGCGGCATTGGGAACTGGTCACCCACCGGCTCTCGGCCGCCGTCGCGCGCGACGTCGGCGCCATCATCGATCTCTACAAGGCCTATCCGCCCGCCCCCGGCGACGATCGCCTGCAATCGATCAGCGCCGAGCGGTTTCACATTGATGTTGAATTGCTGCCCGAAGGCCCGTTGCCGCCGCCCATGCCCAAGACATTTTTTGCCGAACTCGACCCGCTCACGCGCGCGCTTCCCGACGAAATTCTCAAACAGATCCGCCGTCCCTTCTGGATCGATACGGTCGGCCGGTCGGGCCTGATGGAGATAAGGGTCGATCTTGGCGACGCGATATTGCGCATGCTCGCCCACCGCAACCTCGCGTATGAGCCCAACGTGCATATTTTCATCCTCTGGATGCTGGGCGCCGCCATTGTCCTGATCGCGGTCGCGATCCTGTTCCTTCGCAACCAGATTCGGCCGATCCTGCGGTTGGCGGGCGCGGCGCAGGATTTTGGCAAGGGCCGCGATTTCGACTTCCGGCCTCACGGCGCGCGCGAAGTGCGGCAAGCCGGCTATGCCTTTATCGAGATGAAAAGACGCGTCGAGCGCGCTCTGGAGCAGCGCACTGCGATGCTCAACGGCGTCAGCCACGACCTTCGCACCATCCTCACGCGCTTCAAACTGTCGCTCGCCGTGATGGACGAACAGGCGGAGATCGAACCTTTACAAAAGGACGTCGAGGAAATGCAGCGCATGCTGGAGGCTTATCTCGCCTTCGCGCGCGGCGATGCGGGCGAGGCGACGGTCTCCATCGATCTGCGCGCGATTCTCGACGAGTTGAAGGGCGACGCCGAACGGCACGGCGCCGAAGTCAGCGTCGAGGCGAAGGGCAATCTGACCGTAAAGGTGCGGCCCAGCGCGTTCAAAAGATGTCTGGGCAATCTTGTCGCCAACGCTCAGCGCCATGCCCAGACGGTCGCTTTGCAGGCATCGCGCGAACAACGCTTTATCGCCATCCACGTCGACGACGATGGACCTGGCATCGCCCCGGAATTTCGCGAGGAAGTTTTTCGGCCGTTCTACCGGCTTGACGAAGCGCGCAACCAGGACCAAAGCGGCGCCGGGCTTGGCCTCGCCATCGCGCGCGACATTGCTCGCTCGCATGGCGGCGACGTCAGTTTGGGGACGAGCCCGATGGGCGGCCTGCGGGCCAGCGTGCGCATACCTGTGTAGCGCTCGCCCGCGCGTTAGAGCTCAGACGGAGGCGTTGATCCAGCGCACCAGTTCGCTTTTGGGCGCCGCGCCCGTCTTTTGGGCCGCCAGCTTGCCGTCCTTGAACACCATCAGGGTGGGAATCGAGCGAATGCCGAGTTTGCCCGCGACGCCGGGATTTTCGTCGATATTAAGCTTGGCGATCTTCACCTTGCCCTTCATTTCCTTGGCGATTTCTTCCAGCGACGGGCCGATCATACGGCACGGGCCGCACCATTCCGCCCAGAAGTCGACGACGACGGGTTCGCTGGACTTGAGAACGTCGACATCGAAATTGGCGTCGGTGACCTTGGACGTGTCGGACATGGGTTCCTCGGGATAGGCGCGACCAACCGCGCAGACCAATGATAGGTAGGAACCGGGCAGGGTTGCGTCAAGTCGCCTCGCGCCCGCCTCCTCCTAGAACAGCCGTCCGCAGTTGGGCGCCGGCAGGCTGGGGCCGATCAGCACCACTTCGCCGCTCTCGTCGGGAAAGCCCAGCGTGAGAACCTCGGACATGAACGGCCCGATCTGCCGGTGCGGAAAATTGACGACGGCGGCGACCTGGCGCCCGACCAGCGCCTCGGCTTGGTAATGTTTGGTGATTTGCGCCGAGGATTTCTTGAGGCCGATGACCGGGCCAAAATCGATGGTCAGCCGATAGGCCGGTTTTCGCGCCTGCGGAAAAGCTTGCGCGGCGACAATTGTGCCCAGGCGGATATCGATCTTCAAAAAGTCGTCAAAATTGATGAGCGGCGTCTTGTCGACGGGTTCCATGCGGCCTCGGGTTGAAAAGAGCTTTTCTGAATCGTTCATTGCCCGGGCGCCGAGCTTCGTCAAGCCTAAGCCTGCCTGCTTGACACCGCCGGGTGCGACCAATAGCTCCCTCGCTGCATGAACAAGCCTCTTAAGGTCGCCGGCGTTTCCCTCATCGCTGGCCTCAGCGAGATCGCCGCGCGCTATGAAGTCGTGCTCAGCGACATTTGGGGCGTCGTGCATAATGGGCGGGAGTCCTTCACGGCGGCGACCGACGCGCTTGCCGCCTTTCGGCGGCGGGGCGGGACGGTGATCCTCATCACCAATGCACCCCGGCCGAGCGCGCCCATTATCGAGCAGCTCGTCGAACTGAAGGTTCCCCGGCAAGCTTATGATGGCATCGTCACTTCGGGCGACGTCACGATGGGGCTGATCGCGGCGCGCGGATCGGCGCCCGTTCACCATATCGGACCGCCGAGGGACCTGAGCCTGTTTGACGCCGCCGCGGGACTGTCCTCGGCCGCGCCGCCCCCGCTGGTGGCGCTGGAGCGGGCCGACTATGTATTGTGCACGGGCCTGTTTGACGACCAAACCGAGGTTCCCGGCGATTACGATGCGACCTTTGTCGCCATGCTGGCGCGCCGATTGACCCTTATCTGCGCCAATCCCGATCTCGTCGTCCAGCGCGGCGACGAACTCATCTATTGCGCGGGCGCCTTGGCGCAACGATACGAACAAATGGGCGGCGAGGCCATTTACGCGGGCAAGCCTTACCCGCCCATCTATGCCCAGGCGCTGAATCTTGCGGGGACTCTGCGCGGGCAGCGGATCGATGACACGCGCGTGTTGGCGATCGGCGATGCGATGCGCACCGATGTCGCGGGCGCCGTCGGCCGAGGGATCGACATATTATTCGTGACGGCGGGAATCCATGGCGAAGATTTGCCTGGCGACCGTCCCTTGGAAGCCGCGGCGCTCGAGCAATTTTCAGCGCGACATGGCCTGTGGCCGACGGCGGCCATTCGCGATCTCATTTGGTGAGCCTTGCCGGGCGCTTTCCGCCTTGACCATGGCCGGGGCGCCGAAGCAGTTTCCGCCCGCTTTCTTATTTCCAATGTTTCTCCTGATGGACGCCGCGTGTTGCAAGCGAGCAAACCCAAATCATTCGTAATGGCCGTCGACCCGAAAGGTCCGCCGGCGGGGCTGGAGCGCGCGGTCTTTGCGATCGGCAATTTCGACGGCGCGCATCTTGGCCATCGCGCAGTGATCGGCCGCACGAAGCAACTTGCCGTCGAACTCGGCGCTCCCAGCGCGGTGCTGACGTTTGAACCGCATCCGGCCGATTTTTTTGCCGGCAGGCCCGTCGTATTTCGCCTGACCCCGCAGGCCGTCAAAGGCCGCGCGCTTGAATCGTTCGGTCTCGATGGGGCGGTCGTCCTGACCTTCGACGGCAAGCTGGCGGCGCTTTCGGCCGAGCAATTTGTGAGCCAGGTTCTGGTCGAGCAATTGGGCGTCGCGGCCGTCGTCATCGGCTGGGACTTTCATTTCGGCAAGGGCCGCTCGGGTTCGCCCGCCTTTCTCGAAGAGGCCGGCGCAAGACATGGATTTCGCGTCGACATTATCGAGAAGGTCGAATCCCCGCAGGGATCGCTCGCCATTTCCTCGACAGCGATCCGCCGCGCCCTCGAGACCGGCGATGTCGAGGCCGCGGCGCGCTTTCTGGGCCGCGGCTATGCGGTGATCGGCACGGTCATTGCCGGCCAGAAGCTTGGCCGCGCTTTGGGCGTTCCGACCGCCAATATCGCGCTCGAACCCTCCAACCGCGTTGCCTATGGCATCTATGCCGTTGAAGTGCTGGTCGAGGGCCGGCGCTATGGCGGGGTCGCCAGTTACGGGACTCGCCCGACGCTCGACGACGGTCCGCCGCTGCTGGAGGCGCATCTGTTCGATTTTGCCGGCGATCTCTACGGACGGGAGATCGAGGTCGCCTTCGTGAGGCGGATCCGGGGCGAGCAGAAATTCGACAGCCTTGAAGCGCTCAAAGTGGAAATGCGCCGCGACATGGAGAAGGCGCGGAAGATCCTGGCGGAACGCGAGGCCTCGGGTGCTTGAGCCATGGCGCGTCCAGCGCTAAAGGGCGCGTCGCGGTCGATCTCGACGGCCGCTGCGGCTTCACCAATCGGCGTCCCGATCGCCCCGATTCCAAATTGCCGTTTGGCGCGCGCGGCTAAATCCTCTAATCCCACCTCCTTCCCGCGGCGCCCGCGCCCAATAAGAGTCCGGCATAGATCCCAATGAACGAGCAGCCCGCCAAAGGCCCCGATTACGCGCAGACCCTATTTCTGCCTAAGACCGATTTCCCGATGCGCGCCGGCCTGCCGCAAAAGGAGCCGGAGATTCTGGCGCGCTGGCGGCGCGAGGATCTCTATGGGCAATTGCGCGCCAGCGCCAAGGGGCGCGAAAAATTCGTGCTGCATGATGGGCCGCCCTACGCCAATGGCAATATCCATATCGGCCATGCGCTCAATAAAATCCTTAAAGACATGGTGGTGCGCGCCCAGCAGATGTCGGGCAAGGATTCCAACTACGTGCCGGGCTGGGACTGCCACGGCCTGCCGATCGAATGGAAGATCGAGGAGGAAAACTACCGCGCCAAGGGCAACGCCAAGCCCGATTTTACCGATTCGGCGGCGATCATCGCGTTCCGCCAGGAGTGCCGCGCCTATGCGCAGCATTGGCTCGGCGTGCAGCGCGAGGAATTCAAGCGCCTCGGCGTCGTCGGCGACTGGGACCATCCCTATCTCACGATGAGCTTTCCCGCCGAAGCGCAGATCGCCCGCGAAATCTGGAAATTCGCCAAGAACGGCCTGCTCTACCGCGGCTCCAAGCCGGTAATGTGGAGCGTGGTCGAGAAGACGGCGCTGGCCGAGGCGGAGATCGAATACGAGGAATATACGAGCGACACGGTTTATGTGGGGTTTCCGCTAAGCCCTCTTGACGAGGCGACGTTGAAGGGTTTGTCGCTTGAAGAAGCGATAACACGACGATATTTGTTCGGTCCGGCTTCGATCGTTATCTGGACGACGACGCCATGGACAATACCGGGCAATCGTGCGATCGCGTTCTCACCGCGCATCCGTTACGGGCTCTACAAAGTGAGGGTCGCCGAGGAAGAAAACTGGGCCAAAGTTGGTGCCGAATACATCGTCGCCGATAATTTGGCAGACGAAATGTTCAAGTCGGCTCGAGTTGGTGCTTATGAGCGATTGAAGACGGTTGAAACTTCATTCTTCAACGACCGAAGTTGCTTGCACCCTCTTAGAGAATTCCACGATGGTTACAATTTCGACGTTCCGCTGCTTGTGGGGGACCACGTCACCGACGATACAGGCACGGGTTTTGTGCACACTGCCCCAGGGCATGGTCGCGAAGATTTCGACGTATGGATGGCGAACGGGTTGCATCTGGAAGAGCACGGGATCAACCGCCGCATCCCCTACACGGTCGATGAGAACGGAGCCTTTACCAAAGAGGCGCCGGGCTTCGAAGGCAAGCGGGTCATCAACGACAGGGGCGAGAAGGGCGATGCGAACGAGGCTGTGATCAAAGCCTTGATCGATGCCAGAAACCTCGTCGCGCGCGGCAAGCTCAAGCATCAATATCCCCACTCCTGGCGCTCGAAAAAGCCCTTAATCTTCCGAAACACGCCGCAATGGTTCATCGCGATGGACGAGCCGATCGCCGGCGGCGCGACTTTGCGCGAGACGGCGCTCGGCGCGATCAAGGACACGCGTTGGGTTCCCGCCTCCGGCGAAAACCGCATCAACGGCATGGTGACGAACAAGCCCGATTGGGTGATGTCGCGCCAGCGCGCCTGGGGCGTACCGATCGCGGTCTTCGTCAACAAGGGCGGCCACGAAATCCTCATCGACGATGAGGTCAACCAACGCATCGCCGACGCCTTCGAGGCGGAGGGCGCCGACGCCTGGTTCGCGGAGGGCGCCAAGGCGCGATTCCTCGGCAATAATCACAACCCCGAAGCTTTCGATAAGATCGACGACGTGCTCGATGTCTGGTTCGATTCGGGCTCCACCCATGCCTATGTGCTGGAAGACCCCGTACATTTTCCCGGCCTTGCCGGCATCCATCGCATGATCGACGGCGGCGCCGACGAGGTGATGTATCTGGAAGGCTCCGATCAGCATCGCGGCTGGTTCCAATCCTCGCTGCTCGAGAGCTGCGGGACGCTCGGCCGCGCGCCGTTCGACGTCGTGCTGACGCATGGCTTCACGCTCGACGAGAAGGGCCGCAAAATGTCGAAGTCGCTGGGAAACCAGACCTTCCCGCAGGACATCATCAAGCAGTCCGGCGCCGACATTCTGCGCCTGTGGGTCGCCGGCGTCGATTATACCGACGATCAGCGCATCGGGCCGGAAGTGCTCAAAAGCGTCAGCGACAATTACCGCAAATTGCGCAATACGATGCGCTGGATGCTGGGCACGCTCGCCCATTATTCCGAAGGCGACGCTGTCGGCTTTGACGAAATGGCGGATATCGAGCGGCTGATGCTGCATCGCCTGGTCGAACTTGACGCCGTCGTGCGCGCCGCCTTCGCCGCTTTCGATTACGCCCGCGTGATCGCCGCGCTGTCGGCCTTCATGAACGCCGACCTTTCGGCTTTCTATTTCGACATTCGTAAAGACGCGCTCTATTGCGACCCGCTTTCCAGCGTCCGGCGCCGCGGCGCCCTGGAGGCGATCGACCAGATCTTTCGCGCCGTCACGCTTTGGCTGGCGCCGATCCTCGTCTTCACCAGCGAGGAGGCCTGGGCGGCGCGCGACGCGGGCGCGGCGTCTGTGCATCTCGAACTGTTCCCGATCCTTCCCGCCGTCTGGCGCGACGACGAGCTGGCCGAAAAATGGGAGAAAATTCGCCGCCTGCGGCTTGTGGTCACCGGCGCGATCGAGATCGCGCGCGCCAATAAGCAGATCGGCTCGTCGCTCGAGGCGAGCCCGCGCGTCTTCATCGAAGACGCCTCGCTGCTGGCCGCGCTCGAAGGCGTCGATTTCGCCGAAGTGTGCATCACCTCGGATATTGCGATCGAGCCGGCCGCGACGGCGCCGCAGGAAGCGTTCCGCCTGCCCGACACGCCGGGGGTCGCCGTGGTCGTCGAGCGAGCGGGCGGCGTAAAATGCGCGCGTTCCTGGAAATATTTCGATCCGGCGACCGCCGATCCGGCCTTCCCGGACGTCACGCCGCGCGACGCCCAGGCGCTGCGGGAATTGAGGGCGGCGGGCGCCATTTCATGAGGGCGCGCGCCCTCGGCGGGCTGATGGCGCTTGGCGTGTTGTTTCTCGACCAAGCCTCGAAGCTCTGGCTTCTTTACGGCCTCAAGATGGAGGACGGCGAAAAAATACCGGTGGCGCCGTTCCTCGATCTCGAGCTTTTGCGCAATCCGGGAATTTCATTCAGTCTCTTCCGGCAGGAGACGGCCACCGGGCGCTGGATATTGCTCGGCCTCACCCTGGCGGCGACAATTTTGCTCGGCGCGTGGCTGTGGCGCGTGCGCGGCAAACTCGCCGCTTTGGCCCTCGGCGCCATTGTGGGCGGCGCGCTAGGCAATGGCTACGATCGCTTCGCCTATCGTTCGGTCGTCGACTTCGTCGATTTTCACGCCTTTGGTTACAATTTTTATGTATTCAACGTCGCCGATACAGCGATCACCCTCGGGGTCGCCCTGCTGCTGTTCGACAGCCTTGTCATGGAGCGTCGGGCGGCGCCGCCGGACGGCGCCGGGGGGCAACGCGGCGTCGTCTCGAAGGGACGGGCGAAATGACGGAGCGGCGCAGCCGCTTGACGGCGGCGTGGCGGCGTGGCCCCAGCAGGGCCAGAATTGAATTGCCCTGGCAGCGCCGGACGCCATCGATTTGCCGGAATGGCCATAGAGTCTTATAAGGCGCTTTGGCGTGTTGTTCGCCTTTGGGCGCGTCGGCCAGCCATAGATCAAGAGGAATGCGGTTTATGCCGTTCTTTTCAAGCAAAGCTGAATTCGCGCGAGGTGTCGCCTTGGCGGGCGCGGCCATTGCGATTATGGCCGCATCGCCCGTTGGCCCCGCCTTTGCGGGCGACGATGGCTATGCGCCGATTTGGTCGGGGATTGGCGGTCTGGTCGGCCTTAGCAACGACGAAAAGGCGCCGGCGATCGACTATCGCGAGCGCGCCCGCCTCGTGCTCCCGCCAAAAATGGAGCTCCCTCCGCCCATGGCGCCCGACGCGCAAAGCGCAGCCGCCTGGCCCATCGATCCGGACGTCGACAAGGCGCGCAAGGCGAAGGAAGCGGCGCGCGCGATTTTGAGGTCGCAGGCGGACCTGCAGGACCTGAGGGACGGACACCGTTTGACGCCTGAGCAATTGCGCGCGGATCGTTCCGTCCCGGGCCAAAAGAAGAGCACGACCAAATGCTCTTCGGTATCCAACAGCCGCGGTTGCGAACAAATTCCGTTCCGCAACGTTTGGGAAAACCTCGGTCTGGTGAGCCCCGATACAGTCGTCGCCGGCGAGGAGCCTGACCGCGACTGGCTGACCGATCCGCCCAAGGGCTTCCGCATGCCCACCACCAATACGGTCGCGACCTTCGATGCGAAGGCCCCGAATCAGCGCGACCCGAGAGCCCTCCTGTATAAGCCCCCGGATCAATGACGGGAGGCCCGCGATTGCGTCGGGTCGCGATGCGATTGCACGGCGTGGGCTCAATCGTGGCTGCCTGAATGGCGGCTGCGGTGCGCCAAATCGGCGCGCCTGATCTCTCGACAACCGCTGTCGTTCAACGAGTTCCGCCTGGGCGCCGTATTGTTGCGAGGCGTATGACCGCCATGCCAGGGCGAAATGGGTCGCCCGGTCGCAAAGGCCTGAACATGAAGCGATTTCTAAGGCCCACGAGGGTTTCCTCGGTGGTCCCCGGCCAAGTTCACGGCCTGGCGCATGGCGGCGTCTTCAAGAGATTGTTGATCGCGGGGCAGGTCGGCGCCGATTCCGCTGGCAATGTGCCCGCGGGGTTTGAGGCGCAGGCCGAACTGGCGTTCGACAATTTGCTGGCCGTTATCGACGCGGCTCAGCTTGGGGTCGCCGACATCATCAAAATCGCAGTCTATGTCACGGTCCCCGGATCTGTGGCGATTTTCAATCAGGTGCGGGAACGCAAAATCGGTTCGGCGACCCCGATCCAGACCTATGTCGAAATTGCGGGGTTGGGCGACCCGCGCTGGCTCGTTTCGATCGAGGGGGAAGCCATTCAGGAGATCAATCCTTGATCGATCGGCGCCTCGTCGAATAAGACGGCGCGCGGCCAGATCCGGCGCGCGGTTAAGGGGTGGGGCGTGGCGCGACAGAATGCGGACTGGCCGGGCGCCCCTTATGACTCGTTCGACAGCATGGAGGGGATCGCGGCGATCGAGACCAGCGCGCCGCCGCGCCTTTTCAGATTCCTGCCTCGATCCAAATTGATCCACGCCATCTATCCCGGCGTCCTCGTCGCCGGCACCATCGCTTTGGCCTCGACCTGGCTTGCGCAACAATACACGACGCCGGTCATGCTGTTCGCGCTGCTGTTCGGCATGGCCTTTCATTTCCTGCATGAGGAAGGGCGCTGCGTCGCGGGAATCGAATTCTCCTCGCGAACCCTGCTTCGCACCGGGGTCGCATTGCTCGGCGTCAAGATCACCTTGACTCAGATTGCCGGCTTGGGCTTTCTGCCTGTGGCCACCGTCATCGTCGGCGTCGCTTCGACGATTCTGCTCGGGCTGGGCCTGGCGCGGAGCCTCGGCCTGCGGCCGGTGTTCGGCGTGCTCTCGGGCGGCGCGGTCGCCATCTGCGGGGCCTCGGCGGCGCTCGCTATCGCCTCCGTCCTGCCGCGTCACGAAGAAAGCGAACGCGACACGATTCTGACCGTCGTCACGATAACGGCGATGTCGACCTTGGCGATGATCGTCTATCCCGTTTTTGCGACCTCCGTCGGCCTCGATCATGTGCGCGCCGGCATTTTCATCGGCGGCACGATTCACGACGTCGCCCAGGTCGTCGGCGCCGGCTATATGATCTCGCCGGAAGCCGGCGACGTCGCCACCTATGTCAAGCTTTTGCGCGTGGCGATGCTGTTGCCGGCCGTTTTCGCCATTGCATTCGTCCTTGCGCGCAGCGGCGCCGAGCGCACCGGCGCGCCGCCGGCGCTGCCGGGCTTTCTTATCGCCTTCGCCCTGCTCGTGTTGGCCAATAGCTTTGGCCTGCTGCCGCATTTCCTCGTCGATCTGGCCAATGACGTTTCGCGCTGGTGTCTTGTCACGGCGATCGCGGCGCTCGGCATGAAGACTTCCTTTCGGGACCTGTTTGCCGCCGGCTGGCGTCCGGTCGGATTGATGCTCGCGGAAACCGCGTGGATCGCGGTTCTCGTCTTCGCTTCTGTGAAATTCATCATCTGAGCCGCCCAGGCGCGGCCGCGCTTCATTTCTTGGCCAAGCTCGGCTAGCCTAAATTTTGGGCGCCCTCGGGGGCTCCGAGTTCGGCAAATGGGGGTCTTCGATGCTCAAGCAGTTCAGAGATTTCGCGATGCGGGGCAATGTCGTCGATCTGGCGGTCGGCGTCATCATCGGCGCCGCTTTCGGCAAGATCGTCGATTCCCTCGTCAACGATATCATCATGCCGTTCGTCGGAGCCTTTGGCGGGGCCGATTTCTCAAATTATTTCTTCCCGCTGTCGCATGCCGTCGTCGCGACCAACCTCGCCGACGCCAAGAAGCAGGGCCCGGTATTCGCCTACGGCAATTTCGCCACCATCGTGGTCAATTTTCTCATTGTCGCTTTCGTGCTGTTCCTCGTCATCAAAGCGATCAACAGCATGAAAAGGAAGGAGGCCGCGGCGCCGCCCGCCGATCCCGTCCCGACGCGCAGCGAAGTTCTGTTGGCGGAGATTCGCGATTCGCTCGTCAAGCGCTGAAGGCGCTTTTCGGCTTGATTGCGCCGCCTTTCCCGCCCAAGACTTTCGCCATGGCACAAATGCGCTTCAACCCTTCTGACGCCCCATCTCCGTCGGGAGCCGATTGGCTCGCATCGATCAATCCCCAGATGCATGCGGTCGTCGAAAGCGGCATCGTCGAAGTGTTCAATTACGGGCGGAACCGGCAGGGCCTGATACCGCTGTGGGTTGGCGAGGGCGATCTGGCGACGCCCGACTTTATCGCGGAAGCGGCCAGGCTCTCGCTGGCTAGAGGCGAAACTTTCTACACCTACCAGCGCGGCATACCCGAGCTGCGCGAGACAATCGCCCGCTATATGACGCGCGTCTATGGCGCTGCGCCCGGCGGCGGCGCCTTCCAGCCCGAGCGCTTTTTCGTGACCGTGGGCGGCATGCATGCGCTGCAGATCGCGATGCGGCTCATCGCGGGGCCCGGCGACGAAATTATCATTCCCTCGCCCGCTTGGCCAAATTTCGAGGGCACCATCGCGCTTGCCGGCGCGCGCAGCCTCAATGTTCCAATGGTCAGCGGCGAAAGATGGAGCCTCGATATCGATCGCCTCGCGGACGCGATCACGCCGGCGACGCGGGCGATTATCGTCAATTCGCCGGGAAATCCCACCGGGTTTACGGCGACTCGCGACGAACTCGTGGCCTTGCTCGAGCTTTCGCGCCGGCACGGCCTGTGGATCGTCGCGGACGAAATCTACGGGCGTATCGTTTATCAGGGCGAGCGAGCGCCGTCGTTTCACGACGTGATGGAGGCCGACGACCGCATTCTGTTTCTGCAGACCCTGTCGAAAAACTGGGCGATGACCGGCTGGCGCATCGGCTGGCTCGAAGCCCCCGTCGCCCTTGGGCCGATCATCGAGAATGCGATCCAATATACGACCTCGGGCGTGCCGGTCTTCATCCAGCGCGCCGCCATTGCCGCGATCGAGGAGGGCGAAGGCTTCATCGCCGACCAGCTCGCGCGTATGCGGCAAAGCCGCGACATTATCTGCAACGGCCTGGCGGCGACGGGACGCGTGCGTTTTGCCCGGCCGGAGGCCGCCTTCTACCTGTTTTGCTCGGTGGAGGGCGAAGCGGATACGCGCGCCTTGGCCAAGCGCCTTGTCGATGAAGCCGGACTCGGCGTCGCGCCGGGCTCGGCTTTTGGCGCGAGCGGTGAAATCTATATCCGCCTTTGCTTTGCAAGGTCGCCCGGTGAGATCGCCGAGGCCACGCGCCGCTTCAGCGCCTGGCTCGCCAAGTGAATTGAAGTTCGGCGAGCCGCTATTCCGCCGCCAGCGCGTGCGGCGCAAAGGGCAGGCCCATCGCGGTCCATGTTTCGCTCAGGGCTGCGACCAGTTCCGCGATCAGGACGTCGTCGTGATAGGGCGTCGGCGTGATTCGCAACCGTTCCGTTCCGCGCGCGACGGTCGGATAATTGATCGGCTGAATGTAGATGTTGTGGCGCTCCAGAAGTCGGTCGCTCGCCCGCTTGCAAAGTTCGGCGTCGCCGATCATCACGGGAACGACATGTGAGGAATTGGCCATCATCGGAATGCCGGCGCGGGCGAGCGCCTGCCTGACCTTGGCGACCTGTCGATGAAGGCTCGCGCGCGCTTCGCCAGCGCTCTTGACAATCCGGACCGACTCGGCGGCGGCGGCGGCGATGGCCGGCGGCAAGGCGGTCGTGAAAATGAAGGCCGGCGCGTAGGATCGCACCGCATCGATGATCGCCGCGCTCGCCGCTATATAGCCGCCGAGGGTTCCAAAGCCCTTGGCGAGCGTGCCCTCGATAATGTCGATGCGTCCCATCACGCCGTCGCGCTCGGCGACGCCCGCCCCGCGCGGGCCATAGAGGCCGACGGCGTGGACCTCATCGAGATAGGTGAGCGCGCGATATTTTTGCGCGAGATCGACAATGGCTGCGATCGGCGCCATGTCGCCGTCCATCGAATAAAGGCTCTCGAAAACGATCAGCGTCGGCCGGCCGGCCCGGCGCGCCTGCAAAAGCTGTTCGAGATGGGCGACGTCGTTGTGGCGGAAAATCTGCTTTTCGCAGTTGGAGCGCTTCACGCCCTCGATCATCGAATTATGATTTTGCGCGTCGGACAGGATGAGGCAGTCCGGCAGCAGCGAAGCGACGGTGGAGATCGCGGCCAGATTGGAAATCCAGCCCGAAGTGAAGACGAGGGCGGCGGGCTTGGCGTGAAGATCGGCCAACTCGTGTTCGAGATCCACCAAAGGGCCGCTATTGCCGGAAATGTTGCGCGTGCCGCCAGCCCCAGCGCCGTAGCGGCCGGTCGCCTCCTGCATAGCGGCAATCACTTGCGGGTGACGCCCCATGCCGAGGTAGTCGTTGGGGCACCAGACGACGATTTCCTGCTTTTGAACGCCCGCGCCATCGCCGCGCCGCCAAAGCGCGCGCGGAAAGCGAACTGCGTCGCGCTCCAGTTCGGCGAAGACCCGGTAGCGCCGCTCGGCGCGCAACCGATCGGTCGCCTGGGTGAAAAACGCGGAATAGTCCATCCTAACCCCGTAACGAGCCTGCGCCGGCCGACGGCGAACATATAGGCCTAATTGCCCCTCAAGGCGACAGCGCAAGTGTCGCATAAGGTCGTTTTGCGGGCTGCGACCCCAGTCGTGGGTTAAGGAGAGGTCAACGACGCCCCTAGCCATATTGCGCCGCACAAATTACAAAAGGCTTTCATATTTGGAGACAGTCATGGTTGCGCGTCCGCGCCGCAGCGTCCTCTACATGCCCGGGTCCAATCCGCGCGCCGTCGCCAAGGCGCGCAGCCTTGCGGCGGATGCGGTCATCCTCGACCTTGAAGACTCGGTTGCGCCCGAGGCCAAGGCGGCGGCGCGCGAGCAGGTCGCGGCCGCCGTGCGCGAGGGCGGATTTGGCGGCCGGGAAGTGGTTATTCGCATCAACGGAGTCGATTCTCCCTGGGGCCAGGAGGATTTGGCCGCCGCCGCGGCGGCCGGCCCCGATGCGATCCTGCTGCCAAAGATCGACGGCCCGGGCTCGGTGATGCGCGTGGCGCGCGAACTGCGCGAGGCTGGGGCGCCGGCGCATATTCGCCTCTGGGCGATGATGGAGACGCCGATGGCGATCCTCCACGCCGGTTCGATCGCCGCGGTCGCCGCCGACCCCGATTCTCGCCTCGATGTGATGGTGATGGGGCTCAACGATCTTGCCAAGGAAACGCGGGCGCGCTTCACCCCCGGCCGCAGTTCGATGGCGGTCTGGCTCGCGCTCTGCGTGGCCGCCGCCAGAGCGCATGGCGTCGACATCCTGGACGGCGTCTATAACGACATCGCCGACCTCAAGGGGTTCGAGGGTGAGTGCACGCAGGGACGCGATATGGGATTTGACGGCAAGACGCTCATCCATCCCAGTCAGATCGACATGGCAAACGCCGTTTTTGCGCCGACGAGCGCCGAAATAGACGGCGCGCAGGCGATCATCGCCGCCTTCGGCCTGACCGAAAACGCCGGCAAGGGCGCTATCCAACTCGATGGCCGGATGGTGGAGCGGCTGCATGCCGAAATGGCGCGCCGCACGCTGTCGATCGCGCAAGGCATCGCCACTCTTCGCCTCAAAGCGGTCGCGCCTTCGCCAGTCCTGGAGCCGCGTTGATGAACGCCGCCTATCGCCCGCTCTTCCCGCTCGGCCCCGATCAGACGCCTTACCGCAAGCTGAGCGCGACCGGCGTTCGCGTCGAGCAGGCGCTCGGCGCCGAACTGCTGGTTGTCGATCGCGAGGCGATCCGCCTTCTCAGCGAACAGGCGCTGATCGACATCAACCACCTTCTGCGCCCAGGCCACCTTGCCCAACTCGCCAAGATTCTCGACGATTCCGAGGCGACATCGAACGACAAATTCGTCGCCTTCGATCTGTTGAAGAACGCCAATATCGCCGCCGGCGGCATTTTGCCGATGTGCCAGGATACCGGCACGGCCATTGTCGTGGCCAAGAAAGGGCGCCTCGTCTGGACGGACGGCGGCGACGAAAGCGCCATCGCGCAAGGCATTGGCGATGCCTATGAGAAGAAAAACCTGCGCTATTCGCAGCTTGCCGCGCTTTCGATGTTCGAGGAAAAGAACACCGGCGACAATCTGCCCGCGCAGATCGAAATCCACGCCGAGGGCGAAGACGCCTACAAGTTCCTGTTCATCGCCAAGGGCGGCGGGTCGGCTAACAAGAGCTTTTTCTATCAGGCGACGCCGTCGATCCTGAGCCACGACCGAATGATCGCTTTCCTGAAAGAAAAAATCCTCACGCTCGGCACGGCCGCCTGCCCACCCTATCATCTGGCCATCGTCATCGGCGGGACCAGCGCCGAGCAGACGATGAAGACGGTCAAGCTCGCCTCGACCCGCTATCTCGATAGCCTGCCGACATCGGGCGGAACGGATGCTCACGCTTTCCGCGATCTGGCGATGGAAGAGGAAATTCACAAACTGACGCAACAGCTTGGCGTCGGCGCGCAATTTGGCGGCAAATATTTTTGTCATGACGTGCGCGTCGTCAGGCTGCCGCGCCACGGCGCCTCGCTGCCGATCGGCCTTGGCGTCTCGTGCTCGGCCGATCGCCAAGCGCTCGGCAAGATCACCAAAGACGGCGTGTTCCTCGAAGAGCTCGAACACGATCCCGCGCGTTTCCTGCCGCATCTCGATGAGCAGACGCTTGGCGGCCCGGTCGTGCGCATCGATCTTGCCGCGCCGATGAAAGACATTCTGGCCGAATTGTCCAAACATCCGATCCGCACGCGCCTTTCGCTGACCGGTCCGATGATTGTGGCGCGCGATGCGGCCCACGCGAAAATCCGCGAGAGGCTCGAGCGAGGCGAGCCGATGCCCGACTATCTGAAAGATCATCCCGTCTATTATGCGGGACCCGCCAAGACACCCGTCGGCTATGCCTCCGGCTCGTTTGGCCCGACGACGGCCGGGCGGATGGACAGCTATGTCGATCAGTTCCAGGCGGCGGGTGGCTCGCTCGTCATGCTGGCCAAGGGCAATCGCTCCAAACAGGTGCGCGAAGCCTGCGCCAGACATGGCGGCTTTTATCTCGGCTCGGTCGGCGGGCCAGCCGCCCGCCTTGCTCTCGATTGCATCCGCAAGGTCGAAGTGCTCGAATATCCGGAACTGGGGATGGAGGCGATCTGGCGCATCGAAGTCGAGAACTTTCCCGCCTTCATCGTCATCGACGATAAAGGGAACGACTTTTTCAAGGAAATGAATCTGGGTTGACGCGACCGGGCAGACGCTCGAAAGAGGGGCCGAGCGCGTCGCGGCGGCCGCGCCAATGAACCAGGGAGCGTCGAATGGTCGTCACTGGCGGATGTCTTTGCAAGGCGATGCGCTATGAAATCGCCGCCGAACCGATCGCGACCCGGGTTTGCTGGTGTCGCGTGTGCCAATATATCGGCGCGGGCAGCGCGACCGTGAACGCCGCGTTTCCAAAAGCTGCGGTCAAGATTTCCGGCGAGGTCCGCGACTATCGAAGCGTGGCCGACAGCGGGTCTGTCATGCACCGCGGCTTTTGCTCCGCGTGCGGCACGCATCTGTTCAGCGAGTCGGAATCGCGCCCGCATCTTGTTTTCGTGCGCGCCGGCACGCTGGACGATCCTGAACTTGCGCGGCCGATGGCGACGATCTGGACGGACCGGGCGCCGAGTTGGGCTTGCATCGACGAATCCATTCCGCGTATCGAAGGGCAACCGCCGCCCGTCGGCTGAGCGGCGCCCAGGCTAGCGCGCATTTTTTCCAATTCGACGCGGCGCTTCGGGCTCTTTTGACCGCCCGCCATTGAACCGAGGCGCCATTCTGTGCAAGTTGCGCGCGAAATGGCCGTCAAAGGCCCAAACGAGGAAGCGCCCCATGTCGACCTTGCTTTACCAAGCCACCATCCCGGTTTTTCAGCAGACGCTCGCCGCGCTTGACGCGATCCTCGACAAGGCCAGCGCCTATGCGACGGCGCACAAGATCGATCCTGCCGTCTTGCTGGCATCTCGTCTGCGCCCGGACATGCTGCCATTCGTCCGTCAAACCCAGATCGTTTGCGACGGGGCCAAAAACATGGCGGGGCGTCTGGCAGGCGGCGAGACTCCCAAATTCGAGGACAATGAAGCCTCGTTCGACGACATCAAGGCGCGAATCAAGAAAACGCTCGACTATATCGGCAGCATCCAATCCCAAGACATTGAGGCCGGCGAGAACCGGGAGATCGTCTTCCCGCTCGGGCCCAACAAGATGAAGATGAAAGGCTCCGATTATATCTTCCACTTCGCCTTGCCCAATTTCTATTTCCACCTTACGACGGCCTACGGAATTCTGCGTCACAACGGCGTCGAGATCGGCAAGCGCGATTTTCTGGGCGCGGTCTCGGGAATAGCGCCGGCCTGACGCGTCCTGGCGCGGTTTCGTCCCCCAACCCACAAGAGGTCGAACGAATGAGCATACATCGCATCGGCGTCGGTCCCCGCATGTCGCAGGCTGTCGTTCACGGCGACACCGTGTATCTGTCCGGCGCCGTGGCCGATAAAGCCGCCGGAAAAAGCGTCGGCGAACAGACCAAGGAAATTTTGGAAATCATCGATGGCGCGCTCGCCAAGGCGGGAACCGACAAGACCAAGATTCTGTCCGCCTCCATCTGGCTGACCGACATCAAGACTTTCGCCGAGATGAACGCCGTGTGGGACGCCTGGGTCGCTCAAGGCCACACGCCCGCGCGCGCCACCGTCGAGGCCAAGCTCGCCGCCGCGCAATATCAGGTCGAAATCGCCTGCATCGCGGCCAAATAGATCAGCCAAGAGACTTGTCGTGGAACATCGCTCCGCACCGGCCTTCGAAACAATGGCGACGCCCGGTCAAGCCATCGATCGTCTCGTCGAACTCTATGCCGATGCCACCGCGGCCTTGCGCGAGGCAGTCGAGCGATTTCTGACGGACGGGGTCGCGCCGCCGAGAGAGATTCGCGCGAAATTCCGCTATCCGCAATTGCGCGTCACCTACAAGCCCGAGGGCGTGCCGCCATCCAGCCAGCGCGCTTTTGCAAAATTCACCGAAGCGGGAATCTACACGACCACCGTGACCCAACCCGCCGCTTTTCGCAGCTATTTGCTCGAGCAGCTCGATCCGCTCGTCACGGAATTTGGCGCGATCCTGGAGGTGGGGATCGGCGCGCAGGAAATCCCCTACCCTTACGTCTTTGAAACCGGCGATGAATTTGGGCGCGGCGGCGCTTCCGCCTCCGAACTCGCGCGCTTCTTTCCGGTGCCGCTGCTGGCGCTCGTCGGCGACGAAATCGCCGACGGCGCCTTCGAGATCAAATACGGCGCGCCGCGCCCGCTCGCGCTGTTCGACGCCGTGCGCGTCGACTATTCGCTTCGCCGGCTCGTTCATTACACCGGCTCGGATTGGCGGGCGATGCAGCCCTGGGTGCTGCTGACCAATTATCATCGCTATGTCGATCAGTTCGTGCGCTGGGGGCTTGAGCAATTGCGCGGCGGCGCGGGCGTCGAGAAGCTTGTCCTGCCGGGCAATGTCGCGATCGACGCAAGCCTGTCGGAAGCGGAGGCCGACGCGCGCATCGCCGCCGTCGCCTGGCATCGCTACCAGATGCCGGCCTACCACGTGGTGCGCCCGGACGGGCAAGGCGTCAGCCTGGTCAATATCGGCGTCGGCCCCGCCAACGCTAAGAACATCACCGACCATATCGCCGTCTTGCGTCCCCATTGCTGGCTGATGGTCGGCCATTGCGCCGGATTGCGCCAATCGCAGCTCATTGGGGACTACGTGCTCGCGCACGGCTATCTGCGCCAGGATCATATTCTCGACGATGCGGTGCCGCTCGATATGCCGATCCCGGCGCTTGCCGAAGTGCAGGTCGCGCTTCAGGAGGCGGTCGCGCGGGTGACGGGCGATCGCGGCGAAGCGTTGAAGCGGCGCTTGCGCACCGGCACGGTCGTCACCAACGACGATCGCAATTGGGAGCTGCGCTGGACGCAGGAGCGCCGGCGCATCAATCTGTCGCGCGCGATCGCGGTCGATATGGAATCGGGCACGATCGCAACGCAGGGGTTTCGCATGCGTGTGCCCTATGGGACGCTGCTCTGCGTCTCCGACAAGCCGCTGCATGGCGAGATCAAACTCCCGGGCGCGGCAAACGCTTTTTCTGAGCGGGCGATCGGCGAACATTTGCAGATCGGCATCGCCGCGCTCGAGCTTCTGCAAAGCCAGCACGATGCGCTCCATTCGCGCAAATTGCGCAGCTTCGACGAGCCGCCATTCCGGTGAGGCCTAGCCTTCGGTCAGCACCGGCACGATCGAGGCGATCAGCAGCAAGGCCATCGCGATGTTGAAAGGCCGCACGAACCGCGGGTTGCTGAGAACGCGGCGCATCGCCGTCCCGAACAACACCCAGGCCGCGATGCAAGGCATGGTCACGACCCCGAACACCAGCGCAACGATGACGATCGAGCGCGTGTAATTTTCCGAGACGGCAAAAGCGGTAAGCGCGCTCACGGCGATGACCCAGGCCTTGGGATTGATCCATTGAAAGGCTGCGGCGCCGAGATAGCGCATCATCGGCAACAGCGTGGGAAATCGCGAAAAGGTGGCGTCAAGGCCGATGCCGACGAGGCCGACCATCAAGCCAAAGCCGAGGCCGACCCCCAGCATATGAGGGATCGTGCGCCGGAAGCCGAAATTCGCGCCCGAGGCAAGCAGCATCAGATTGTTGGGGCCGGGCGTGATCGCCGAAACAAAACAAAACACTATCAGGGCATAGAGAATATCGAACCGCATGACCGCTCAATTCATTTTCGCGCCGGATGGGTCGCCATCCCAGCCTTTGACGAGCGCCATGGCGCCGAGTTCGGCGCGCCTTTCGGGCCTGCGTCCGGGAAGGGGGAATCGGCGATCGGGGAATCGGCGATCGGGGAATCGAAGCGCGGATATAAGCGTCTTTGAAGGGATTTGCGAATGCGGTTGGCTGGGCCTCAGCGATCTTCTGCGGAGCCGGGAAATATTTCGCGCGCGCCGGCGAGCGAAGGCCGATCCGGATCGGGGCGCCCGGTCTTGCGCCGCATGAGAAAGCGAGGCCGGCGGCCTGTGATCGTTTTGCCATGCCGGCGCGCACGCGCATCGGCGATCGCGATCTCGCCAAGGCGCGCGCCCTCCGGCTCGGCGCGTCCCTCCTCGCGCTCGACGAGCGTCGGCAGGCCGAGAAATTTTGCCCACAACCGCCATTCGGCCTGTATCTCGCTGTCGTCGCTGGATTCCTGCAGCGTGACGCAGAGATCGGGATCACGATGGGCGAGGCGAATTTCGTAGTGAAAGCCATCGTCCCTCAGGGCGGTCAGCCGCAGGACGACGCCGCGATAGGCGTTGGGCGCCATGGCGATATGCATGAAGACGCCGGCGACGCTGCGCGCGATCACCACCCGATCGCGCGCCAGCAGCACCACCCGCCGGCGCCCGTCGGCGCGCGGATCGGAAACTTCGATGCGCCGGGGCTCGGCAAATCCGGGTTTGGGGCCGGCCGAACGCTCCGCGCCCGAAACGGCAATCGATCGCTCCAGCTGCATTTGAATATCTCCCGTGCGAGCCTCGTTCGCGGTAGGGAGATTGGGCGGCGGCAGGCTGCCGGTCGCCTAATATGTGTGGTTAAGCGGCCTTGAATCGGCTTGTTTGGCCGGCATTCCATGGGGATGGCTGGCGGGCGCTTTCCCGATTCGATCGAATTCGACGCAATTCGTTTTGCGCCGGTGAACCCCGGTAATCAGCAGGTAAAGATCAGATCGGCTTGCGGTATTGGACGAAACCCGATCGCTCGGCGACTTTGTCGTAGAGCTTCATCGCGGTGAGATTCGTTTCATGCGTCATCCAATAGACGCGCGGCGATCCCGCGGCTCTGGCCCGTTCATAAACCGCCTCGATCAGCGCCCGGCCGATCCCCTTGCTGCGGGCGTCCTCATGCGTGAAGAGATCCTGCAAATAGCAGGTCGGTCCGATCATCGCGGTATTGCGGTGAAAGAGGTAGTGAACCAGACCCAGCAGCCGCCCGTCCTCTTCCGCGACCACGGCATGAACCGGCTCATAGGCGTCGAAGAAACGCGACCAGGTCATCTGCGTGACCTCGGCGGGTACGACGCGTTTGTAAAAAAGGTTATAGCCCTCCCATAACGGCGCCCATTGCGGGAAATCAGCGGGCGCCGCCGAGCGAACGATCAGCTTGCCGGACATAGGCGGTCAGCGCGGGCTCTCGCGCCCCTCGGTCTCGGCGCCGCCGCGCCGGGTGCGATGGCGAAAGGACTCGGCAGCGCGCCGGCGCGTCGCGAACGCAGCGCGCGTCAAGGCTTTTAAAGGGGCCGCGAAACGATCGAAGCTGTCGACCTTGGCGACAATGCGCTCGCCGCGCGTCAATTCACGATCGAGCGCCGCCATCGTCTTGGAAAGTTCGGGCTCCTCATCGTCGAGCCACACGCCGACGATTCGACTCCAGGCGAGCGCGAGGCCCTGCAATTTGAGCGCGCCGGCGCCGCCCTCGCTCTCGATGCCGGCCGCCTCGAGCATAAAACGCATCGAATTGACGACGACCTGATTGACGGCGAGCGCGGACAGCGGCTCGCGGCGCAGCCATTGCGTGATCTCGCGCAAACCCTCGCGATAGGGGCTCATCGCGTCGAGCCGGCGCATCAGCACATCGAACAGCCGCTCCTTCGGCTCCTCGGCGGCCAGTTCGTCGTTTTGCTGCAAAAGCACGATGCGGTCGATGCGCTTGGAAAAGCCGGCCAGCACCGCGCCCTTGGAGGGGAAAGCGTCGCGAAAATCAGCCAGCGTGACGCCCGCCCGGCCGCATATCGCGTTGATCGAAATTTCCTCGAACGGCTGTTCGGCCGCCAGCGCCATCAGCGCATCGACGATGCGGGCGCGGGGATCGTTGGCCGCGCCATCGCTTTTGGGGGCGGGAGCGGCGGCGGGTTCTTTATCCTGGCCCATGCGACCTCCTGATTTTCCGTTCCCGCCAATGTAGGCGCTCGCGCCGGTTTCGCCAAACACGAACGAAGCCGAGGCGGCCTGGCGTCGGGGTTCAGACAGGCGCCAGGCGCCGTTTGGCTTTGTCGGCGGCGGCGCGCGCCGAGGTCGTCACGTTGAACATTTCAAGTCCGTCGAGTTCGCCGTCGGTCACGGGCGTCAGAGCCTGGTCCATATAGTTGCGCGCTTGCGGGTCGCGTTTGATCGCGCGCCGCACCGCCGCCATGCGCCAGATAATGCGGGCGATCGCGATATGTTTGGCGATGAGGCCGAAGAAATATTTGGGATAGAAGGCGACGGCGCTCTCGATCGGCAGACCCGGCCGGCGATCTCTTCGCACTTTGCGCCGGAGATAGCCGCCTTCGAGCGGATGGATCTTTTCGATGGTGACGCAGCCATAAAACCAGATCAGCAGAAACATCATCTTGCCGGGGCTGATGCCGGTGACGACGGCGCGGCGCATAACGGTTTCCATGTGCTCGGGCGTGTAATAGGTCTCCCAGGCCAGGCGATAGGCGCGCTCCCAATCGGCTTTCGACATGGTTGCATGGCCGGTGACGACATGTTCGAGATCATATTTGTTCATGTCCGGGTCCATCGCGATTCCCGCCATCGCGAGCTTCTTGTGGTCCTCGGAACCCGGCAGGGGCGTCAAGCAGAAGAATTCCAGGAGGTCGAGCGGCAGTTCGCGCTGGATGATCTTGATGTCGCGCACGATCGATTCGGGCGTGTCGGCCGGAAACCCCAAGATATAGCCGGCGTAGGTGAAACAGCCGACGCTCTTCCATTCCAGCAGCATGCCGCGATATTCGGCGATGCGGTTCTGCTTCTTTTTGGCGCCGACCAGACTGTCGGGATTGATGTTTTCGAGCCCGAGAAACACCCGCCGCACGCCCGCCGCCGCCGCCTTTTCGATGAAGCGGGGAATGCGATGGCAGAGCGTGTCGACCTGAATGACGAAATTGAACGTGAGGCCTTCGTTGCGCCGCATCTCGATGAGCCGGTCGAACATCGGCTCCCAGTTCTTGTTGCGGGCGAGATTGTCGTCGGTGATGAAGAAGCGACTGACCCCCTGCGCGAGATTGGCGCGAATGATCGCCTCGACGTCGTCGGGCGTGCGATAGCGCGACTTGCGCCCCTGCACGTTGATGATCGTGCAGAAGGAGCATTGGAACGGGCATCCGCGCCCCGCATCGAAACTGGTGACGCCCCCCGCGGTATGCTTGACGCTGGCGGCCGGCAGCATTGGCATCGGCGCGCCTTCGAGGCCCGGCAAGTCGTTCATGAAATTATAGAGCGGCTTCAACTGCCCGGCATAAGCGTCGATCAGGACGGCGTCGAGCCGCCCCTCGCCTTCGCCCGCGAACAGCGACACGCCGAGCGCCTGCGCCTCTTTGAGATCGTCCGGCATTTCCGGCAGCATGGCCAGGCAGCCCGAGACGTGGAAACCGCCGATGGCGACCGGCAAGCCGAGAGCGCGCAGGCGTCGGGCAAGATCGACGGCATGGGGAAACTGATTCGATTGCACGCCGACAAGGCCAACGAGGCCCCGCCCGCCGCTCGCCGCGATGTCGCGCGCGATGCGGTCCGGCCGGACGCGCGAGTTTGTTTCGTCGATCGCGACAATTTCGATGTCCACAGCCGCGCCAAGCACTCGTCGATCGCGGCAATCGGCCGCCAGGCCGTGCAGGACGGCGAGCGTGTTGGAAGGGATTGCGGAGCGAACCCATTGAATGACATAGCCGTCGTCGTCGTAATGCGACGGCTTAATAAGATAGAAGGTGAATTTCTCGAGCATCGAACAGCCCCGCACTGGTCAACTAGGCGTCGATATCGCCTCTCAAGTCAATAATCGCCGATCGGCGCATCATTCGGCGAAGGCGGGCTCGAGAAGCCGCGCCAGTTTCGCGACGCTGTTTTCCCTCGCCAACGGCGTATAGACGATGAGTTTCATATCGGAGCCGTCGTCGATCGAAAAGCTCATATGCTCGAAGGCGAGGGCGCCGGCGATCGGATGCTGGATTTTCTTGAGGCCGGAAAGCTGGCCAAGCACATTTCGCTCGGGCCACCAGGCGCGAAATTGCGGACTTGAAGCCGTCAATTCGGCGATCAGTCTCTCGAAATCGGCATCGCCGATATATTTTGCGCTCTGGGCGCGAAACAGGCCGAGCGCGGCGTGCGCCAATTCCTCCCAGCCGACCAGCAGGCGGCGGTGGCGCTGGTCAGTGAAGACGAGATGCATGATGTTGCGCGCATCGCCCTCCAGCTCGCCGTAATCGCCGAACACGACCTCCGCCGCGCGATTCCACGCCAGCACGTCCCAGCGCCGGCCCATCACATAGGCCGGCTGGCTGGCAAGGCTCGCCAGCGTATGCAGCAGAGGATCCTCGACCCGCTCGGGACTGTTTGGCCGCGGATTCGGCGCCTGGCGCCCGGCCAGGGTGAAGAGATGCCGCTTTTCGGCGGGATCGAGCCGCAGGGCCTTGCCAAGCGCGGCGAGAACCTCGTTCGAGGGCTTCACGTCGCGGCCCTGCTCGAGCCAAGTGTACCAGGTCGTTCCGACGCCGGCGACCATCGCGACTTCCTCGCGTCGAAGTCCGGGCGTACGCCGGCGCAGGCTCGGCGGCAGGCCGAGGTCGGCCGGCGCAAGACGTTCGCGCCGCGAGCGCAGAAAGGCGCCGAGCTCGTGCTTGCGGATTTCGTCGGAGGTGGCGGGCGCGGTCATGTTGAGCAGCATAGCAGTATCGATACTGGGATAATATTGAAACTGTTTGCCGATTGCCGCAATGCCCATCTTCTCGCCAACGCGAGGATATGGAGGCTCCCATTACAAATCTTGCAGGCAAAACTGTTCTTGTCACCGGTTCGACGGATGGCGTCGGGCGAGTCGTGGCGCGCCGGCTTGGCGAAGCAGGCGCCGATGTTCTCGCGCATGGCCGCGACGCCAAGCGGGGCGAGAGCCTCGTATCGGAAATCAAGGCGCGCGGCGGCCAGGCGCGCTTCATCGCCGCCGACCTCTCATCGGTGGAGCCAGTGCGCGGCCTGGCGGAGGCTGTGCTGGGGCAAACGCAGCGGCTCGACCTTTTCATCAATAATGCCGGCATCGGCTCGGGCGGGCCCGGCGCGTCGAGGCAGGTCAACGCGGCAGGCTGCGAAATGCGCTTTGCCGTCAACTATCTCTCGGGATTTCTGCTGACGATGCTGCTGCTGTCTTTGCTGAAGGCCAGCGCGCCGGCGCGCATCGTCAATGTCTCATCGGCCGGCCAGCAGGCCATTGATTTCGATGATGTCATGCTGACGCGCGGCTATTCGGGCGCCCGCGCCTATATGCAAAGCAAGCTTGCGCAGGTCCTGTTCACTTTCGATCTGGCGCAATCGCTCGAAGGGACCGGAGTCACCGTCAATTGCCTGCATCCGGCCAGCTACATGGCGACGACCATGGTTCGCGAAGCGGGAGTTTCTCCGTGGACCAGCGTCGAAGAGGGCGCCGAAGCGATCCTGAATCTCGCGACATCGCCGGCGCTCGCGGGGCGCAGCGGCCTCTATTTCGACGGTTTGCGCGAATCGCGCGCCAACGCCCAGGCCTATGACCTGCGGGCGCGCGAACGATTACGCGCGATCAGCCGGCAACTTGCCGGCCTTCCGCTTCAATCTAATGAATCGCACTCAGGGGAATATCAATCATGACGAATATTTCGGAACACGCGGTCATCATCGGCGGAACGTCGGGCATCGGCTTGGCGACCGCGCGGCGCCTCGTTGGCCAGGGAATGAAGGTCACCATCGCGGGGCGCGACAAGGACCGGCTCGCCGCCGCCCGCGACGCGCTTTCCGGCAACGCCGAGGCTCTGATACTCGACGCCGCCGATGCGGCGCAAGTCGGAGATTTTTTCAAAGCCATCGGCGCGTTCGATCATCTCGTGCTGGCTTTGGGCAGCGGGCGGGGTATTGGCGCTTTCGCGACGCTCGATCTGGCGCAGGTGCGGCGCGGGTTCGAGGAGAAAGTCTGGCCACACCTCTCCTGCGCCCAGGCCGCCCTGCCGACGATCCGCAAGGACGGCTCGATCACTTTCCTCTCTGCCGTGTCGGCGCAGATGGCGGCGCCGGGAACGGTCGGGCTCGCCGCCGCCAATGGCGCCCTGGCGATCGTCACGCCGATTCTGGCGGCCGAACTGCGCCCTTTGCGCGTCAATGCGGTTTCGCCTGGCGTCGTCGACACGCCCTGGTGGGATTTCCTCGACGCAGGGCAGCGCCAGGCCGCTTTTGCCAATTATGCTGGCAAATCGCCGGTCGGGCGCGTCGGGGCGCCCGACGATATCGCCAAAGCGATCGCCTTCCTCATCTCGGACAGTTTCATGACCGGCCATGTCCTGACCTGCGACGGCGGATTGCGCTTGGCCGCATAGGCCGGGCTTTGCGCGGTCACCCCGCCAGCTCGCCGGCGCGCTTATGGGCGGCGGCGACCGCGCGGCGCATGAGGGGCGAAAGCCCATCCTCGCCGCGCAATACCGCGAGGGCGGCAGCGGTGGTGCCGCCCGGCGAGGTCACGTTTTCGCGCAGACGGGAGGCGGCGACATCCGGCTCGCGGTGCATCAATTCGCCGGCGCCTTCCACGGTCGCCCGCGCGAGCCGCATCGCCAGATCGACGTCGAGCCCTAAAGCCGCCCCCGCTTCGGCAAGCGCTTCGACGAGCGCGAACACATAGGCCGGCCCCGAACCCGAAACCGCCGTCACCGCATCGATCAGCCCCTCGTCTGGCAGCCATTCGAACTGGCCGATGGCGCTGAGAAGCGCCTCCGTCAGCTCGCGCTGGCGCGCCGTGACCGCCCCATGGGCGGCGGCGCCCGTAATGCCGCGGCCGACCGCCGCGGGCGTATTCGGCATGGCGCGCACGAAGGCGCGGGCGTTGGGCAATCGCGCCGCAAGGTTGGCGATGGTCTTGCCTGCGATGATCGAGATCACAAGCGTGGATGCGCTCGCACGTTGCAAGATTTCCGGGGCGGCGGCGTCCAGCATTTGCGGCTTGACGGCGAGAATGAGAACTTCGGGCGCCTGGCGACGGGCGACGGGCGGGTTGAGGGCAATCCCATGCCCCGCAGCGAGCGCCGCGATTGCGGGCGAAGGCGAAGGATCGATCAGGACGATGCGCGACGTCGCGAGGCCGCCATCGAGCCAGCCCTTCAGCATGGCGCCGCCCATTTTGCCGGCGCCGACCAGCGCCAGCGATTGCGGCCAGACCTGCATCTTGGTTCCCTGACTGATTGCCTTCAGGCGTTGCCCTGCGTCTCGAACATGGCGAGTTCGAGCGCTTCGCGCGCGCTCTTGCCGGCCCAAAGCACGAATTGGAAGGCCTGGTAATAATTCTCGCAGGCTTTCAGCGCCTCGTGAACGATCGTGCCGCATTGCGCGTCATTGGGATGGGCGCCGCCGGCCAGCACCAGCGAATGGCGGAACATCACAATGTCCTCGCCGCTCCACAGATCGAAATGGCCGATCCACAATTGTTCGTTGATCATCTGGGCGAGCGTCGAGATTTCGGCGCGCCGGCGGGCCGGAATTTTGAGGTCGAAGGAACAGCCGACATGCAGCGATTCGATGTCGGGCAGCCAGGTGAACGCGACCTCATATTGCGTCCAGGCCCCCGAAACCAGGATCGAAATCTCATCCTCGTCGGCCCGATCGAACGCCCATTCGTTTAGCGCGGCCAGACGCTCCACCACATCGACAGGATGCTCGGCCCGGTCGGCGACAATATTCTGGCTGGGCGTCATTCGGGAGCCTTCGGCATGTGACGGAGCGGAACGCAAGAGAACGCTTGCACAAACCGAGCGGCGAAACGGTCCTAGACAAACCGAATCACCTTGCCTCGACTATAGCGGCGATAAAGCGCCTCGAACATCCGCCGCAAACTCGCGGATTCGCGCGCTCCCGTAAACCTCCCATTAATCGTCATCCACAGAATCTGCGAAACGAATCAAGCCTGTGGCGCCTCGCGCGACGATTGAGTCGGCATTGAGTCCAATTTGGCCTCAAGCGCCGCGACACGCTCGCGCAGCCGGTCGTTTTCGGCCCGCGCCAGCGCCGCCATTTCGCGAACCGCCTCGAATTCCTCACGCGTGACGACATCCATTCCCGACAGCAGTCTTTCGAGCTGGCTGCGCAGCGCGGTGTCGACTTCGCGGCGCGCGCCGTCGGCAAGGCCCGCGGCGTCGGTCATCAGCTTGGAGATGTCGTCGAAAAAGCGGCTGCGGGTTTGCGGCATGGCTGGGCTCCAAAAAAAGGGCGAGGCACTGTTGCGATATCTGGAGCCCGCAGCGGCCGGATGCAAGCCCCGGTTGGCGTCGCCCGCGCTACGTTCGCCTTGCGCCGCGCGGGCGCGAAGGCGCGCCGGAAGCGATGAGGATCTCGCGATATTCGTCCCGCTTCTCATGGATGGAGGCGATGACGACACCCATCGGCACGCCGATATCGACCAGCACGGCCTCGGAAAGCTGCAGGCTCGCCTCGATCGTCTCGGGCACGGCGTCGGTGACGCCAAGCTCGTAAAGCGCCTTGGCGTGGGCGGCGTCGCGCGCCCTGGCGACGAGGGTGAGGTCCTTGCGCAGGCCGCGGGCGGCCTCCACCACCGCCTCATTGGCGCGCGGCGCATCCATGGTCACGACCAGCGCGCGCGCCTTGTCGATGCCGCAGCGGCGCAGGAATTCGGCACGCGTCGCATCGCCAAAATAGATCGACTGTCCCGCCCGGCGCTCGCGCGCGATGAGGTTGGCGTCCGAATCGACGGCGATATAGGGAATTTTGTGCCGGGCCAGCATCTGGCCGATCAGCGCGCCGACCCGGCCGTAGCCCACGATGATGACGCGATGGCCTTCGTCTTCGGGCGGCAATTCCAGCGCTTCGGGCGCCAAATTCGGGGCGGGAAGGCGGCCGGCGAGAAATTCGCCCAATCTGGCGAGCGCGGGAATGACCAGCATGGTAAGCGTTACGGCGACCAGAACCGTTTGCCCGGCTTTCGGCGCGACGACGTTTCCCGCGACGGCGGCGCCGATCATTACGAAGGCGAATTCGCCGCCCGGGCCCAGCAAAAGTGCGACCTCGCGCGCGACGCGCGCCGGCAATCGGAACGCGCGGCCGAGGGCGATAAGCGCCAGCCCCTTGACGATCACGATCGCGCCGGCGATCCCCAGAATGGGCGCCGGCGAGGCGATCAACAGCGACAGATCGAGCTCGGCGCCGACCGCCACGAAGAACAGCCCGAGCAGCAGGCCCTTGAACGGCTCGATCGTCACCTCGATCTCGCGCCGGTATTCGGTCTCGGCCAGCAGCAGGCCGGCGATGAAGGCGCCGAGCGCCATCGATAGGCCGCAAATCGCCGCGATGAGCGCCGTGCCGAGCATCACCAGCAGGCAGGCGGCCATGAAGAATTCGGTGCTCTTGGTCATCGCGACCGAATGAAACAGCGGGCGCAGCACGCGGCGGCCCAGCACGATAAGCCCTGTCAGCGCCAGGGCTGCCGGCGCGATCGTCAGAGCGAGTTCGAGCCCCAGTCCCTTTTGCCGGCCGCCGACCAGCATCGCCACCATGAACAGCAGCGGCGCCACCGCCAGATCCTGAAACAGCAGCACCGCAAAGCTGACGCGTCCGGCCGCCAGATTGAGGCGTCGGCGCTCGGCCAGAACCGGAATGATGATGGCGGTCGAGGACAGCGACAGCGCCGCCCCGATGATAAGGGCGGAGGCCGGCGGCTGGCCCAGCGCGAAGGCGATCGCGCCGAGCAGCAGCGACGAGGCCAACACCTGCGCCGCGCCGAGGCCGAACACCAGCCGCCGCATGCGCGTCAGGCGCTCGAAGGACAGTTCCAACCCCATCATGAACAGCAGGAACACCACGCCGAACGCCGCCACGCGGTCGATCGCCTCGACGTTGGTGAGCGCCAGCGCGTCGAGCCAGGGCGCGCCTTGCGCAAGGCGCCCGAGGCCGAACGGTCCGAGCGCCACGCCCGCCAGCAGGAAGCCCAGCACGGGACTGAGGCGCAAGCGGAAGAACAGCGGCGCGACAATGCCCGCAGTGACGAGAAAGAGCAGCGTCTCTTTATAGACGGCAAGATCGATCGGAGCGTTCACGCGCGGTTCCGGCGGGGCGTTGGAGCGAGCTTAGTTGATTTGCAGGCGCGCGCGACTCCTTCCTCGCCGGCGCCAGCGAGGCGACCGCTTTCGGCTCGCCCGCCGCATGCCGGGCGGCGCTATCCGCAAAGGACCGGCGAATGCAAACGTCCGTTTCGCTCAGTTTTTTCTGGGCCGTCTTGCCGCCGGCTTTGCCTTTCGCGTCGCTGTTTTCTTTTTCGCTGCGAACCTCTTGGCTGCCGGCTTCTTCGCCGCAACCTTCTTGGCTGCGGGCTTCTTTGCGGCGACCCTCCTTGCGGCGGGCCTCGTCTTCGCCGGGACCTTCCTGGCCGAAACTCTCTTTCCCTTCGACGCGGGTTGGGTCTTTGCTGGCGTTCGCTTTCCGCCCGAGCCTTGGTTCGGCGACGGGCCGGTCGCGGTTGCGGCGCGCACTTGCTGGCCGCCCGCCGCCGGGGCCGCTACGGGCTGACCGGCGGCCGAAGGGGCGGCCTGTCCTTTGCCGAGCCAAAATTCGATCTCCGCCAGATCGTCGCCCGTGAGATAGCTGTCCTGCCATGTCGTATTGTCGACAAGCCCATGCCAGACTTGCGGATCCTTCTCATGGGCGACGACGTAGGAGTTCCAGCGGTAGGTCTGGTAGATGGCGATGATGTTGGCCGCGTAGGCGGCGGCCAGCGGCGCATTGCCCTCCACGATCATCAGATTGTCGTCGTTCTTGGTCGAAGCCTTGTAACCCAGATTGTGCGATCCGGTCATGACGACGGGCTTTTTGCCAAACGGATCGATGACGATGACCTTGCTGTGAACATGCACGCCCTGGTTCATTACTTCGGCGGCCCATTGGTGGAAGGCGTCTTTGATATTCTTCGGCACCATCGACTCGTAGCCAAGACGCTGCGGCGGCTGATTGCCGCCGTTGAACAGCGTGACGGGAGCGGGAGATGATGGATGGAGAGCCGCATGTTTCGACGGTTTGCCGGTGTTTTCGGTGGTGAGGCCCGGAATCTCCCGCGCCTTTCTGGTGCCTGGCGAGAATATTCTGGAGGAGGGTCCATTGCTCCGGCTTATCGTCCGGCTCGAAGGCGCCCGGATTGAAGAACAGGAACAGGATGCCGTCTTGCGCGCCGTTGATCAGTTGGCGCGCGTAATCCAGATCCTCGCCCTTATCGGTCGGCGCGAACCATTGCGTGATCGAGCCGCCGTCGAGATCGAAGGACTTTGATTGCGAATTGGTTTGCATTAGCGAGGCCGGGTAAGCGTTTCCGGCGGCTTTCAGCAGATTCCACTGGGCGATGAAAAACGCGCCGACATCCGGATCGTCCACGATGAGGCCGTTGTTGGCCTGGGTGCACAGCCCGGTCATAGTCCAATTGGTGCTGCCGGACAGAACGCGCTGGGGCGCTCCGGCCGCATCGCACACGACCACGAACTTGTTGTGCGCGAAATGGCCGCTGGAGACCAGGCGATCGTGCAGATCGATCTTACCGTGCAATTGCGCGCGCACCTTTGCATTCTCGTCGTTGGCCGGCGGTTTGAAGGCGCCGTTGGCGAGGATCAGATGGCATTTTTGGCCGAGCGCCAAAAGCCCGGAGATCAATTCGGGATCGTTGAGTTCGTACAGCGCCGCATAAATCTCGCCGTTGTTCTGCTTTGCGTCGTTCAGCAACTTCAGCAGTTGCGGGCGCAGCAGCCCGCTCAAGGCATTGCGCAGCGGATTGTTCACCGTGCCGATCAGGTCCGCCAGCTTCGCAGTCTTGCCGATGGCGCTGAGCGCGCGCGACACCCACTGCGCCGACACGATGCCTTTGTTGAAATAGGCGGCGACATGCGCCGACGCCTGGCCGGAAATCGTCATCGGCGGCGTCAGCGCGCTGGCGTCGGCGGTCGAGAGCGTGAGGTGGTTCTTGTCCGGCCCGCAAACCGGAACGATCGAATATTGCACCACGTCGCCGGGCGCGACGCCATAGTCCCACCACAGGTAACGCTGCACGGGAAACTTCCACGGAGCGGCAGGGTCCAGTTTGTCGTCATCGGAAAATCCGACAAAGCCATGGAGGTAACTTTCGTTATTGTTCAGCAGCCGGCGAATCGTAAAGCCGCGGCAGTCCGCAATCGGCTTCACGTCTGACGTCAGCCAAACCAGACAGGTATGGTCTCCATTGTCGTAGACTTTTACATCTATGGACACAGCTTTCCCCCTGTTCAGTTGCATGATTCCGCTGGATCGGGCGATCGGCGCAAAGCTGGCGAACGCGAGTTCAACCGGGTCTGTGGCCCCGGCGAGGTTGGGCGAACGTCCACGACGACAGCCGCGCTGTCCGACGCCGTCAGGCCCATAAGATCGCTCGCGACAAACAAGACGTTCGCCCGTTCCGCCGTTACGGCGACAGTTTATCATATCTGCAATTGGCGTCCGCCGGACCGACACTCGTCCGGTCTCCTCCGCGCCGTCCTCGCTGTGAATCGACAAATATTTCCGCGACCCGTCGACAATCTAGCAGCGGCAGCGTCACAGAAACGGGCGGAATCGAGGAACGAATCCCAGAAAGACGCCGTTTTGTGACGCTTGTGATTCAGCTTAGGAGTGGCTCCCGACCCATGGCCGCCATCAGCGCGGCGGCATCAGCCTCGCTGGCATTCCCCGCCTCGGACACTTAGGTTACCTCTCCTCGGGACCCTGACCCATTTCCATGTTGCCGTCCGACATCCCTTTCAAGGCGAATCCGGCCGAACGCTGGTCGCCGTCCCGCGCGTCCCTGGCGGAACCGAGCCTTTATCTGGCGCTTTTGGGCGTCGGCCTCGTCTATGCGGCGATGCTTTCGCTGCTGTTTTTCGATTACCAATGGGAGCCCGCGCTCGAGCCTGCGCCCGAAGCCATACCCATCGAAATCGTGTTGGAGCCGCCGCCGCAAAAGGAGCCCGACAAACCCGCGCCAAAGCCGGAGCCTACGCAGCCGGCGCAACCGATCGCCGAAGAGCCGGCGACCGACACGCCGCGCGCGGCCAATAACGAAAAGAAGGAAACCGAGCTTTTCGACAAGATCGCCAAGACACCCGCCGCGCCGCCGCCGCCCGCGCCGCCCAATCCCGAGCCCGATCCGGGAAAGGCGAGCGGACCGACGAAGGAGCCGGAGCCTCTAGCCAAAGACAAATCGGCGGCGCCGGTGGCGGACAAACCCGCGCCCGACGACCCGATCGCGGAGCTCAATCGCGAAAAGCTCGACGAAGCGGTGGCGCGGGCCGACGCCGAAGCCAAGATCGACAAGCCTAAGCCGGCCACCGTCACCGAGTTCCCGCCGTTTGAATCCGTGCCGGACTTTGATTTTGAGAGTCTCGCCAAACAAACGCTCGTCGCCGGCGGAAACGCCAAATCGACCTATCTGTCGGTCCTCTACGGGATGGTGATGCCTCATATGCATCTGCCGCCCGGCATTCGCGCCAATGCCTCGAAAATTCAGGGAACGATCGTGTTCGGCGTCGACGGCCGGGGCAATATCACGCAGCGCCGGGTCGTCCAGCAAAGCGGATCGCATGAACTTGACGCGGCCGCTCTCCAGGCGATCGGCGAGGCGGCGCCGTTCCCCGCGCCGCCACAGGGCGCACCGATCGAAATGCGGTTCACCTACGGCGCCAAGTGAGGGCCGGCGGTCGCGCGGGACTGCGAGCCGTGGTATCAGGCGAAACCGATATCGAGGAGCTATTTCGTGAACCCCGCCAGCCATCAGACTGAAATCCTTGCCTTCATGGCGCTCGCTCCGGTAATTCCGGTGCTGACGGTGCGGAACGCCGAGGACGGCGTGGCGCAGGCGCGCGCGCTCGTCGCCGGCGGCCTGCTCGCCATTGAGGTGACGCTGCGCACCGCCGGGGCGCTGGCCGCAATCACGGCGATCCGCGACGCCGTTCCGGGCGCCGTCGTCGGCGCCGGCACGGTGATGAATCCAGAACAGATCGCGCAGGCCTGCTCGGCGGGCGCGCGGTTTCTGGTGAGCCCCGGCGCCTCGCCGCGCCTTGCTCAGGCGGCGGCGGCGGCGCCGGTTCCCTTCCTGCCGGGCGTCGCCACCGCCTCCGAGGCGATGGCGCTGATGGATCTCGGCTTTCGTGCGCTCAAACTGTTTCCCGCCGAGGCGGTGGGTGGCGTCAAACTGCTGTCGTCGCTGGCCGGCCCGCTGCCCGAACTGCGGTTCTGCCCGACCGGCGGCATCGATCTGGCCAAGGCGCCGGCCTATCTCGCGCTGCCCAATGTGCTTTGCGTCGGGGGATCGTGGATGCTGCCCGAGACGGCGCTTGGCGCGGGCGATTATGGCAGCGTGGAGAGGCTGGCGCGCGAGGCGGCAGGGCTGCGGGGGAAGTAGGGCGATCGGCATTGCGAATGAGGCGGATCACATCCTTGTGACGAATCGCGAAACCTGTCGCAATCCTGGCCCCGTCATTCCGTAAATCGTCCTCGATGCGCCGCAAGCCTCGCGGCGACCATCGGGTTCGAAGGGGACAGGGTCATGAAACGCATTGTCATCGCCAGCCTGTTGATCTTGTGCGGCGCGGTCCACGCTTCGGCCGAGACCGACTTTTTCAAGGACGTGCGCAGCCCGCATGGCCATGCGCGCAGCGAGGCTGCGAAAATGGCCGACGCCCGCGCCTGCGGCGCCCGCAACGGCGAAGTTTCGAACGCCAGGTTTCCGGCTGCGGTCCAATGTATGAGTTCGCGCGGCTGGGCGATCGCCCGCATCGAGCGCGATCCGCCTCCGTCCGTCCAGCAGGCCGGCGGCGGCAGTGACGATGCCGATGCAGCCGCCGTTTATGACGCTGGGGTCGCCGCCGAAGCGGCCGCCAACGATGAAGCCGCCCTGGCGGCCAGCCAGGCCGCCACACAGATGACCAACGACGGGATTGCGCAGACGGTCCAAGGCATCAACGGCCCATAGTTCGTCCGCCCTACGCCCTCACCTGCCCGTCGCCCCGCACGCGATATTTGAACGAGCATAATTGCTCGACGCCGACCGGCCCGCGCGCGTGCATGCGCCCCGTCGCGATGCCGATTTCGGCGCCGAAGCCGAATTCGCCGCCATCGGCAAATTGCGTCGAGGCATTGTGCAGCACGATCGCCGAATCGACCTCTTTGAGGAACCGCTCCGCCGCCGCGCGGTCATCGGTCACGATGCAATCGGTGTGGTGCGAGCCATAGGTCTCGATATGATCGATCGCCGCGTCGAGCCCGTCGACGGTGCGGCAGGAAATCACCGCGCCGAGATATTCGGTGCGCCAGTCCGCCTCCACGGCCTTGGTCACGCGCGGATCGGCGGCCATCGCCGCTTCGTCGCCGCGCACCGCGCAGCCGGCGTCCAGCAGGGCTTTCACCAAAGGCGCAAGATGCGTCGCGGCGCAGGCTCTGTCGACAAGCAGCGTCTCGGCGGCGCCGCAAACGCCGGTGCGGCGCAGCTTGGAATTGACGACGATGCGGGTCGCCTCTGCGAGATCGGCGGCGCGGTCGACATAGACATGCACGACGCCCTCCAGATGCGCGAACACCGGCACGCGCGCCTCGCGCTGCACCCGCTCGACGAGGCTCTTGCCGCCGCGCGGCACGATCACGTCGAGCGTTCCGCCTAAACCGTCGAGCATTTCGCCGACCGCCTCGCGCGAGGCGAAGGGCGCGCGGGAGATCGCCGCTTCCGGCAGGCCCGCTTCGCGCAGGCCTTCGACGAGGCAGGCGTGGATTGCCGCAGAGGAATGGAAACTGTCCGAGCCGCCGCGCAACACCGCCGCATTGCCGCTTTTGAGGCAGAGCGCGCCGGCGTCGGCGGTGACGTTGGGGCGGCTCTCATAGATGATGCCGATGACGCCGAGCGGCGTCGCGACGCGCTCGATCGCCAAGCCATTGGGCCGCTCGAACCGCGCCAGAACGCGCCCGACCGGATCGGGCAGAGCGGCGACCTCCTCAACCCCGCGCGCCATCGCCTCGATGCGCGCGGGGTCGAGCAGGAGACGGTCGAGAAAGGCCGGCGCTACACCCTTGGAGCGTGCGGCGGCGACATCGCGGTCATTGGCGGCGAGAATCTCGCGCGCCTGGCGGCGCAAAGCGGCGGCGGCGGCGATCAGCGCCTGCGTTTTGACGCTGGCCGGCGCATTGGCGAGGATTCGCGCCGCCCGGCGCGCCTGCGACCCAATGTCGCGCATCGCGGCCCGGACGTCCCTGGCGGGCTCGATAAGGCTGATCGCAGGTTCCATGCGAAATATCCAAACAGGCGCGGCGGGCGCTTTCTTAACCCCATTGCGCCCGGCTCGCCAAACGGGCTGGCGTCATATAATCATCGCTTGGAATATTGGGAAGTTGATCCGGCGCGGCCCCTTTCGTGAGCCGACAGGACGCGCGGCAAAAATGCGACGCCCGCTCACGATTTTGCGGGCGGCGGGGGAAAATACACGGAATCCGCTAGGCTTTCCCGCCCGAGTGCGGCTAGGTTGCCCCCCGGGGCTCGGCGAAATTGAATTCCCGTATAGGGTCGGGCGGGCTATGGGGCTGGCATGAGGGCGAGGTTTTCGTTCATTTTTGGTTGGCTTGGCGTGCTGGCCGCGCCGTGCCTGCTTGCGGGCTGTGCCGACTTGCCGCCGCCAGCGAACCCCCAGGTCTCCAGCGCCTATCCCCTTTCGGAAGTGCGCGCCGGCGGCCTCGTGCATGATCCGCTCAGCCCCGAACGCGGCAGCGTCGATTTCAGCGGCGAGGCTTTGTTCGTCAAACCCTTCACCTCGCCAGATCCGCTGTGGAACGCGCTTCTGCCGCGACCCGATATCGGGGGAACGCTGAATGTGGCGGGCAAGACCAGCGAAGCCTACGCGGGCGCCGCGTGGGACTACGACGTCACGAGCCGCATATTCGCCGAAGGCACCTTCGGCGGCTCGGTGAACAATGCGCATACCGGCCTCCATGTTCCACCCGGCTTCAATGCGATGGGATGCGACGCCTCGTTTCGCGAATCGGCGTCGGTCGGCTATCGCCTGACGCAGAACTGGAGCGTCATGAGCACGACCGAACATATGTCCAACGCCGGCCTCTGCCCGCCCAACCGCGGCCTCACCAATGTCGGCGCGCGGGTGGGATATACGTTCTGAAGGCGGGGGCGCTTCCAGGGCGTCTGCTTCCCGGCGCCGCCCCTACCGCCCCGCCAGCGCCATATCGTCGCGATGGATCATTTCCGCGCGCCCGGGCGTGCCCAATATATGCGCGATGTCGCGCGAATTGCGGCCCTTGATGCGCTCGGCGTGCGCCTTGTCATAGGCGACGAGCCCGCGTCCAATCTCGCCGCCTTCCGCGTCGCGGATCGCCACGCAATCGCCGCGCGCAAAGGCGCCCTCGACCCGCGTGACGCCAGCCGGCAGCAGGCTGCGGCCCTCGCCAAGCGCCTTGACGGCGCCGGCGTCGACATAGAGCGCGCCCTTCAGCTCCAGCGAGGCGCCGATCCAGATTTTTCGCGCGGCTACCGGATTGGAGGGCGTGAGGAACCAGGTGCAGGGGCCGCCCGCGCTCATCCGCGCGATCGGATGGGCGATGCGCCCGTCGGCGACCGCCATATGCACGCCGGCCGATGTGGCCAGACGCGCCGCCTCGATCTTGGTGCGCATGCCGCCGCGCGACAGTTCGGAAGCCGCGCCGCCCGCCATGGCCTCGATTTCGGGCGTGATGCGTTCGACGATCGGGATCAGTGTGGCCTTAGGGTTCTCGCCCGGCGGCGAATCGTAGAGGCCGGCGACGTCGGACAGCAAAATCAAGAGATCGGCGCTCGCCATCGTCGCCACGCGCGCCGCCAGGCGGTCATTGTCGCCATAGCGGATCTCGCTGGTCGCCACCGTGTCGTTCTCGTTGATGACCGGCACGGCGCGCATCGCGCCGAGGCGCGCCAAAGTGGCGCGGGCGTTGAGATAGCGCCGCCGCTCTTCGGTGTCCTGCAAGGTGAGGAGCACCTGCCCCGCGACAATGCCATGCGCGCCGAGCGCCTGCGCCCAGGCGCGCGCCAGCGCGATCTGGCCGATCGCCGCGGCCGCCTGGCTGTCCTCGAGCTTCAGCGCGCCTTTGGGAAATCCGCTCGCCATGCGCCCCAGCGCGATCGCGCCCGACGAGACGACGATGAGATCGGCGCCGCGCTTGTGCAGCGCGGCGAGATCGGCGACGAGCGCGTCGAGCCATTCCTGTTTCAACGCGCCCCGCGCGCGATCGACCAGCAGCGAGGAGCCAACTTTGACGACGATGCGGTTGAAGGAAGCGAGGGAGGGCGCTGATTTCAAGGGAGGGCCAAGGATAATATCGATTGCGGGCGATTCTGGCCCCTGAATAAGCCGGGGTGCGCAGAATGTCGCGCGGTTTGTTCGCGGGCGCCGGCCTCGAAGGCGCGCCGACCGCGCCCGCCGGCTCGATCCCGATATGGCGAGCCAAGCGGCGCCGCCAAAATTAAAGCGGCCTTTAGCGATCTATTTCATCGACGAACCCAATCCGCGGAGACGAGACGGTGCGCGCATTTGGCCTGACGCTGCTTTGCCTGGTGGCGATGTCCTCGCAAGTGCTGGCGCAATATTCGCTGTTCACGCCGAAACTCTTCTGCCGCGCGGTCGCAGACGCCGTCGCGACGCGCCAGGCCGTGGCGCTCGGCACGGGCGAGGGCAAATATGACCGCTACCTCAGCAGCGCAGCCCAGTGCTTTCGCGACCAGGCCCTGACGCCCGGCTGGGCGCCGTCGGCCGACAATGCGAGCTGTTTCATCGGCTATACCTGCGAGCCGTTTTTCGACAATCGAAGGTGAGCGGCGCCGACTATTGATAGCTGACGAACCCCGTGCAGGACCATGGCGCGAGGCGGTCGTCCTTGTTTTCGAGGCATTCGCAATGGGAGGCGCTGACCCGGTCGTCGGCGATGCCTTGCCGGGCCAGCGCCAGAGCAAGTTTGCAGGCCGCCGCCTCGGTCGTCGACGAGCCATCCGCATGGCTGTCGCGCGCCAGGGCGGGGCCGGTGAGAGCAAAACCAGCCGCCAGCGCATAGCTTAAGAATCGTCTCATCAAAGGCTCCTCGCCCCGACAGGGATTGACCGCGTGCGGCCCCAAACAATGGCCGGATTTCATGCTAACGCAATGCTTCGGACAAGAACAAAAAGGGGTATTGCGAGAGCGAAAAAATATACCACCGCAGGCCAGAGCGTTGATTCTTTTAATCGCGTGTAGAAATTGCGTGCACAACTTATCGGCTACACGCTTACCCGAATCGTCGGAACCTCTTGTCGTGCGCGCCATCGCCGCAGCGGAGGAGATGACCGATGCTACAAACAGGGCGGAAGCGCTGGCCGCTCTCGCTGAACGTCTATCAGCGGAAAGCAGGTCCGAGATTCTAGGCCGTGTGGACGGATTTGATCAAGATGAATGCGCAGGCGAGTGCGACGAGAGAGGCGAAGTTTCTCGCGGTCTTCTCGCAGCGTAGGGCTATACGCTTGAAGCGTTTGACCTTGCCG
>Ga0182024_10000933_pt1 | contig 75620 bp, 60 predicted proteins | sample P32metaG_FD_120480 | JGI IMG/M metagenome (GOLD analysis project Ga0182024, IMG submission 120480) | Permafrost microbial communities from Stordalen Mire, Sweden - P3-2 metaG (Illumina Assembly) | ecosystem: Environmental > Terrestrial > Soil > Wetlands > Permafrost | place: Sweden: Stordalen...
CGGTTGGTGCGGGCCAACTGGGCATCGTCGTCTGCGACGGTAGAGCCGCTTATGAATTGAGCGGTATCTATATGACCAGCAGCCATGCGGTTAGTTAATGTTGATGCCCGCACGGCATAGTGCTAATTTCGATTACTCCCGCCCTCTGGTATCGAACTCTACGTCTTTCGCTTGAGTCGATGTTTATCAGACCGATCTGAAAGTTCTCTCGTCGACACGATCCAAAGGATCGATGCCGTCATCCCTTAACAGGTACCCGAGAGTCCAGTTTCACCTCAATTCGACGTTTCCCAGCCGGGAAAATACTGTCAGGAACGGCCAGATGAAGGACCGCTCCCTGATTGGAAACTAGCATATGCTGTCAAGAAATCGGGGTTTTCAAGTTAGTGAGGAACGAAACCAATTTCAGGTTAAGTGGGTTCGATTCAGTTAGTTGCGGACGGCAAAAGTATTTTTAAAATAGTTGTGACTCAGTTTTCGAGCGGGGGCCTTTTCGACGTGGTCGATGACGAGGACGTCCACCGGAACGTCTTTCACTTTCACCAGTTTCAGGCCGAGTTGCTTTTCGAGCGCGTTGAAAATATTGGGCAGGCCGCTGCCGGCGTCGGGTGTCTGGGGCTGCTCCGGGCCGGCACGTTCCACCAATTGCGCGAGGTTCGCTCGCATGGCGGCGGTGAGGCCGGCGGGGTTCGTGATCCAGGAGGGAGCGGAGAGCTGGTCGAACTTCAGGTCCCAGGCTTTCATGATGACGGCAAGGAGCTCCACCTGCGTATAGGAGATACGTCCGGGATCGCCGGCGCCAGGGCCTCCTTTCATTTGGCGGGAGACGCCGCGTACGAAATCGGCGCCGCCGGGTTTCACCGAGGCGGCGTCAAACGCGGGCTGCGACGCTGTTTGTGCGTTCGCCAATGCGGCGAAGATTGCGAAAACTGCCAGTGCTTGTTTCATTATGTCTCCGGTTGAGTTTCACCAGTGCGGTCAGTTGCCAGTGGGCAGTTTTTCGGCATGATCTATGACGATTGTGTCCACCAGAATGTCTTTTGCTTTAACCAGCTTCAGACCCAACTGCTGTTCCAGTGCCTTGAAGATGGTCGGCAAGCCGCTCCCCGGGCCTAATGGGTCCTGCGCACCCAGCGCCGTCTGAACATCGGGTCCGACCCTAATTACACTGTCGCGATTATCAAACTTAACTTTGAGATCGTATCTGCCTGCGATACCAGTTTTATCGACTACATAATGACGCCGGTCGCCCTGGGGCGTCACAAACGACATTAACTCCGTTGCGAACTCAGACATCGAGTACTGCTGGTATATGGCATGCATACCCTTACTGCCGCTTGCCACCGTAGATCCGCGCCCCGGGGGAAGAATCGCAAAACCGCCAGAGTCCATTTCCGGGATTCCATAATGGCTATCGGGGGCTGTGGGATCGCTCTGATCGGCGGAGGCCTTAAGCCTGGGCCCGCCCGGCGCCACTACGAGATCATACGCGGGGAACGACCCGGGCTCGTGGTGAAGGGCGATTTTGAATTGCTCTGTAAGAAAATTCCGGAACATGATTTCGAAATCATGTTTGCTCGTGTCCTTTGGCATCGTCGCGGTAAATGTGTACCACTGCCCACCGACGCCACGGATCCATTCGGGACCTGTGACATTGGCCCAATCTACATGGAACGCTTTCATCATTAGGTCGATCAACTGTGCCTTCTGTATCGTCACGCGCTCCGGGTCGGACGTTCCCGGCCCACCTTTCATGAAATTGTTGCCGGGGCCCGTCGTCGAAGAAAGCGGCTTTACGGTGGCTGCATCGAACGCGGGCTGCGACGCTGTCTGTGCGCTCGCCAATGCGGCGCAGATCACGAAAACTGCCAGTAGCTGCTTCATGCGATCTCCGATTAATTTTCGAGCGGCACTTTTTCGATGCGGTCGATGGCGAGAACATCGACCGGGACATCTTTCACCTTCACGAGCTTCAGACCGAGTTGTTTTTCGAGGGCTCTGAAAAGATTGGGATAGCCGCCAGGGTCGGTGTCGCCGCTTCGATCCGCGAGAGGCTGGATATTCGGGCTCACCACAGGGGCAGACCCACCACCACGGGCGTCAAATTCAAGCGTGAAATCGTATTTGCCGGTCAGGCCGGTTTTGTCCATGAGCGGGCCGAAGTCACCTCCGCCGGACTGATTAATGAAGCCCGGCAGGTACCGAATAAATTCTGCCAGCGTGTAGCTCTGGCACTTGAAGTGAACGCCTCCATTCGCCATCACGACACCTGCGGCATGACCCGGCGGCAGTATGGAGAAGTAATCCTTTCCAACTCCCGTTTGCGGAGAAAGCTCAGGGGCGTCGGGATCCTGAGTAGTCACCTTCAGCTTCGAGCCGCCCGGCGCGACGGCCAACTCGTAGCCGGTCATGTTTCTGGTCTCGTGGTGAAACTGCATCCGGAATCTTTCCACGAACAGATTTTGAAGCATCGAGTGGAATTGCTGCTGCGTCGTACCGGGCGGCATGGTGGCCGCGAGGGTGTACATGTCGGAGCCGTCGTGGCTGACTTCCCTGAGCCAGGGGGGACCGGAGAGCTGGTACGTTTGCAAGTCCCAGGCCTTCAGAAGAAGTTCGAGCAGCCTCACCTGCGTGTAGGCGATGCGTCCGGGGTCGCCGGTTCCGGGGCCGCCTTTCACGGTGCCGGTAACGCGTGGAATGAAAGTCTTACCAGGATCGGCCTTCAGCGATGCCGCATCGAAAGTCTGAGCGTTCGCCAGGCTTGCGAAAGTTATAAACAGTAAGACTGCTGTGTGACGCTTCATAGAAACATTTCCATGTACAGATCCGACCTTGCGTAGGGTGAGCGCCGGACACGCTCCGGCGAGAGATGCGTGAAGCCCTGCGATTCATAGAGGTGAATCGCGTTGGGAAGTTTGGTGCTGGTTTCGAGATAGAGCCGCTTCGCGCCGATTTTTCGCGCGTGTCCGATCACGTACGCCAGCAGTTTTTTGCCGATGCCATGACCGCGATACTGTTCGGCTATGGCCATTTTGCCGATCTCGAAGCCGCCATCAGTCATGCGAAGCAGCGCGCAGCAGCCGATTGTCTGGTTATCGAGGATTGCCATTACGATCTCACCTCCTGGTTTCAGAATGTGTTCAACCGGATCGCCGAGTACTTCGATATCTTTGGGCTCGATCGCGAAGTACTGGACGATCCACGCTTCGTTCAGTTCCCGGAAGGCGATTTCGTCGCCGGGTTGGAAGGGGCGGAATGTCAGCGAATTCATTTGGGACAGCCCAGTAAGAGCGCAGGCGAAACCGCCCAATGCCATTTAGTTTCTCGCAGGCACCCGAGCGGAGCGGCGAAGAACGGCTTCCAGGGCGACATAAGCCAGTGGACGGCCGCCTTTTCAGGCGGCTGGACCGGTTGAAAACCGGGCCGCAGGCTGAAAGCCCGCCCCACAAAATGACCGGGCACAAAACTACGTGACATTGGGCGAAAACGCCTACGCTACAGAGCGATTCCATTTGCGTGCAGGGTCGGATTACTGGAGGGTGAAATCCACATCGACGGTGGTGACGACTTCCACCGGAACGCCGTTGAGCAGAGTCGGTGCGTAAACCCAGCGGTTCACGGCGTCGGACGCGACGGCGACCAGCAGGGGCGGACCGGAGATGAAATTGAGATTCTCTATAGTGCCGTCCTTGCCGACGATCGCCTCAAACCGGACGGTGCCCTGCTGGCGGGCCATCTTTGCCAGGGGCGGATAGATCGGCATTACTTTGCTGATGAGTTTCGCGGCCATCACATTTCCGCCGATCCGCTGTGCGCCGGGCGGAATGTTGCTATTCACGGGCTGCGCGGGGGGAATCACGGCGGGGCTTCCGAAGGCGCCTGGCTGCTGCGATACGGTGATCCGCAGTTCCGCGTTGCCATCGGGGAGGTTGAGGGCCATGCCTGACAGATGGGGGTCGAATGTCCTGGCTGCTTCGATGGCTTTCGACAGCGATTCCGACGACAACGAATCGCCGGCGTGGATTGGCAAGTGCGCGAGCAGATTATCGCGTGCGGAGTCTGAGAGACCGGTGACGACGATGTTTTCCAGGGTGCGTGCGCTGACGGCGGTCTGCTGTGGTGACGGGGACCGTGAATCGCTCTGCCCTGCCGCAGATGGCGCGCTGCCAACCATCTGCGCGCGCGTGGGAATCGCGGGAACCGTGCCTGCAACCGAATTCGCCGGTTTCGCGAAGTCGATATTCACGGTGCGGGTGGTCGATCCTTCGCTCTTGTCGAAATGCCATGACAGCACGGATTGCTGGGCGGCTCTGCGCAATTCGTCGGGTCCGCTGAGAATAGCGTCGTCGATGACCTCGCCATTGGCATCGAGATGGATCTGCACGACCACGGTTCCTTCTATACCCTTTGCGATCGCCTCGATCGGATACGCAACCGGCGAACGATGCATGAGCTGCGCGCCGTTGAGATTCACTGTGACGCCCGGGGCGTCCGGCGCGAGCTGCGCCTGCGCTTGCAGCGGAATAGCTCCGGCGATGAACCAGCACGCCGTGGCCACCATCGCGAGCGCCGCGACTTGGGCAAGAATCAGACGCGGTTTGGACATAACGACCTCCTGGACGATTCCTATTACTCTTTGCTTCAGATGCCGGCGGCGCAGAAACAGCGGGGCGGGCGCGAGATCGAGCTCCGCTGTGACGCCGGCCATTGCGAGCAGGGTATCCACATAGGGATCGCGCGCCTGGGTCATATCGATCACGGCAAGATCCACCGTCTGTTCGCGCGCGAGCTGGATTTCGCCCAGAACCCACCAGATGGCGGGATGGCACCAGAAGACGGCGCGCAGCAATTCTTCGCCCAGGGTAAAGAGCCAATCGCGGCGCTCTACGTGGAGGAGTTCGTGGAACAGGATCGCGTCGCGCATGGGTCCGGACATGGCGGGGAAGCGCGCGGGGAGCAGAACCACGGGGCGGAAAAAGCCGAACGTGACGGGTCCACCGATTTCGTCGGAAATGAGAAGGCGTGGGGGGTGAGAGGAAGTGTTCCATTCGCGCGGCAGCGGGATGGCATGTCCGTGGCGGCGATAGCGGGCCAGTTTGAGGAAACCCGCGGCGAGCCAGGCGATCCGAATCACGACACCTGCGGCCAATAGCCACAGAGCGATTTGGGCGGCTGGCGGGATGTGCAACGAGCTGGGCGCGCTTGCCGCGAGATTCGGGACGGCGGGCGCGGCGATGACAGGGGCGATGGAGATCGCGACGATTTCAGAATGCCAGGGGCGCACCCAGGGCAACGCGAGGCACGCGACGAGCAGCAGTTGCCAGTAGAGTAAGCGGGCACGCGGCGACTTGAGGCGCAGGAGCGTGGGCAGCGCCGCGCCGATTCCGACCAGCAGGCCAACCTGCACGGCGTACGCAATGATGTTCGTCCAGAGCTGTGTGGTGTTCATAGTCAGAATCCTTTAGCAGGCTGCCGTGCGGCCAGCCCGAGTTGCGTAAGGCGTTTCGGTCAACCTTGAGTCGGGGGCGAGACGAGTCTTCCCTCTGTCGGGCGAGCCGCACGCACGAGTGTTTTTCCGCCCGCTGGCGAGCAATGACAGGGATGAATGCCAGCGGGACTGCCGGGCTTCGCCCCGCACCAGGGCAGGCGGAACCGCCTGCCCCACACAGAACAATAAGCTGAAGCGGGTTGCCACTATAGATTTCGAAAGTGCTGTGCCACAGAATGACGGTTCAGTAGTCATAGTCAGTTCTCCGTCGGGGTTTTTTCGGCGCTATCGACTACAAGGTGGTCTATGGAAGCCTTTTGATGCTGGATCTCAAGACCGAGTTTTCGCAGCGATGCAGGGATGGAAATTCCGTCGGGGTCGTCCGGCGGCGTGGGTGCGCCATTGGCGGCGGGCATTGGGCGAAACGGCCCGGTGTTCTTCGGCACGTCGAACCGGAGTTGCCAGTAACCCTTCAGTCCGGTCATGTCAAGGACGGGATCCTGGAAATATCCCCGCGAGGTCAACACGGTGGCGAGTTCCGCCATTGTGATCCGCTGCGCGTCGAATGTGCTCCGGCCATCCTTAACTGAGATCGACCAGAAGCCGTCGGCTTCCGGCGTTTCCATTTTGTAGAGCATGGCGCGCCCGGTCAGAAATGTGTGGTCGGTGTTATCGGCGGCAGCCTCCGCCAGCTTCGACCCTTGCTTGCCGGGAAGCAAGGCGTAAACCTGTTGTTCTTTCGGCTCGTGATGCACCACGAGGCCGAAGCGGTCCGCGAGAAGATCCTGGAGCATATCGGGAATCTGATCCCTGTTGGCGCCGGTCGGCATTTTGGCCAAAATGTCGAAGCGTGCGGTGGCCATCCAGTCGGGCGCTGACACCTGGTGTGCTTCGAGCTTGTATGCCAGCTGGATCAAGGATTTCAGCGGGACGGAGCCGAGCTCGACTCTGGTGTCGCTCAGATTGTAGGCGTGGCTGGCGGGTGGGGCCGGGCTTGGCTTGACGGAGGCGACTTCGAATTGCGGGCCGCGCGCAGTTGCGGTTTGCGCCTGGCAAAGGGCGATGGTTAAGATGGCCACGGCCGCAATCACCGAACTCCGCACGATGGCAGTCATAGAACAGTTCCTCACAGCAGGCGGAAATTTACGGCGACGTTGGCGCGCACGTTCACCGGAACACCCTGGTGCGTCCCGGGCCTGAAAACCCATTGCCGGACAGCCTCGGCGGCCTTTTCGTCGAGACCCATACCGAGACTCTTTATGACGTGGATATTGCCGGCCGTGCCGTCCGTGCCGACGACGATGGAAAGCATGACCTCTCCGCTGTATTTCGCGGCGCGGGCCTGCTCGCTGTACTGAGGGTCCGGGTGGAGGAGGAGCACGGGCGCCGTGGTGCCGTTACCGACGCTGTAGACATCCGATGGCAGGGGTTCGTAGTTGGCGGATATCGCTGTTGGCGCAACATCAGGCTTTGGCGCGGCACTGCTCGGTGCAACGCCGGGCCGGGCAACGGAATTGCCGGAGCTCGCGGGAGTTGAGGCGGCCGCGGGGGTTTCGTCGAGCACATAGAGCCGGCCGGTTTGGGTGGGAGTCGGCCGGGTAGAGGCGGGGCTGATTCTCAGTTCGAAGCCGCCGTGGCTGTATCGCACGAGGATCGTGTTCAGGTGCGAATCGAAGGCCTTTGCCGTGCGGTTGACGGCGGTGAGGATCTGAGGATACCAGTCATCGCCTTCGTGGACCGGCAGTTTCGAAGCCAGCTCGTCTCTGTAAAAGTCCGACAGGCCGCTGATGGCGATGCGCTCCAGTTTGCCCGTGGGGAGGGTTGACGGCAGCGTTGTGGGGAGGGCCTGCCTGACGGCGGCGGACGGAGTGTTCGGCGGTTTGGCGAAGTCGATATTCACGGTTTGCGTGGTGAACGCGAGGGACTTATCGAAGTGCCAGCTCAGCACCGACTGGAGTACGCTCTTGCGGAATTCGTCCGGACCGCTCAGCACGGCGGCATCGGAGACTTCGGCGTCGTTGTCCAGCTTCAGCTGCACGACGATTGTGCCTTCGATACCTTTCGCCAGCGCTTCGGCCGGGTAGGGTACCCGCGAGCGGTGCATGAGCTGCGATCCATTCACATTCACGGCAACTCCGGCGGCGTCGTCAACGATTTGCGGCGCGGCGGAGAGTGGGAATGCGGCGGTCGCCAGCCAGCAGGCGGCGGCAACCATGACTACGGCCGCAGCGGTGATACAAACCAGGCGTGTTTTCGAAATTGTCGTCATACCGACCTCTTTCACTACTTCCAGAAGTCTTCGTTTGAGATGCCTGCGACGGAGGAACATGGGGGCGGGGGCAAGATCCAGCTGTGTCTGGCCTCCGTTCGCGGCAAAGGCCCCGGCCATCAGGAGCAGAGTGTCGACGTAGGGTCCGCGCGCCTGCGTTGTTTCGATCACCAGCTGGTCCACGGTCTGCTCGCGGGCGAGCTGGATTTCGCCGATCACCCACCAGACTGCGGGATGGAACCAGAGGACCGCGCGGACGAGTTCTTCCGCAATGGTGAAAAGCCAGTCGCGACGGGCGACGTGCAGCAGTTCGTGGCACAGGATTGCGTCGCGCATTTCGCCTTCGAGCGAAGAAAAGCTTGCCGGCAACAGGACGACAGGATTGCGCCAGCCGAAGGTTACCGGGCCGGCGACGTCGTCGGAGAGCAAAGGCGTGGCTTGCGCCGCGGCTCCGGGCATGCGTAATTCCGACGGCAGTTCCCGCCCGCGGCGGCGATAAGCGCTGAGGCGGACCAGGCCGGCTATCAGCAAGCCCAGACGTATCGCGACTCCGGTGGCCAGCAGCCAGAGGGCGATTGCCATGAACGGTATGGCGCGGTGAACCGGCGCTGCGGATGAGGATACGGCAGTGACGACCGTGCTTACCTGGATCGCGCCTGCGATAACTTCCTGCCTCCAGCTCCGAATCCAAGGCAGGGCCAGACACGCGACGAGAAGAACCTGCCAGTACAGCAGCCTTGCGCGCGGCATGCGCATCCGAAGGGCGGCGGGCACCAGAGCGCCCAGCCCGACTACCAGGCCGATCTGTAATGAATAAGCGAAAATATTGCTCCAGACCAGCCCGGTGCTCATGCCTTGTCCTTCCTCATGCGGGCGATTTCTTCGAGATCTTCGCGGGAGAGATCGTGCTCTTCGACCAGGTGGACGAGAAGCGGCTCGGCCGAGCCGTTAAAGACGCGGTTGACGAAATCGCGCACCATGGCTCCAATGACTTTTCGGCGCGGCTGCGCGGGACGGTAAACGTGGGCGCGGTCGGTCTGGTTTTTCTTCAGATACTTTTTCTGTTCGAGGATCTTCATCATGGTCATGACGGTCGTGTAGGCTACTTTTCGCCGCTTTAACAGCGTTTCGTAGACGTCGCGGACCGTGACGGTGTCGTGTTCCCAGACGACCTGCATGATTTCGAGTTCCTGCCGGGTGAGGATAGTGCTCTTGCTACGCATACTAACTATTTAGTACTATTGGGAGGGAGTTTGCAAGGGGTATTTTTAAAATGGTGTTTCGAACGTCACTTTCGGGGGCCGTGGCGGCTGTTGTCTTTGCGGCGTGCGTGACCGGCTGTGCGCACCAGCCCGGGGCTTTCCGCCTGACTGCGCCGGGAAACGCTGCCACGCTGATTCCGCCTGATGCTAAAGACGTTACGGTCGCGCGGGCGGCGGTTCGGGTGGGTCCGATCCCCCGGAAAACGGTTTGCGGGGCGTCGCCGCATGGGCTTGCGATCCAGCGCAAATGGCTGGCGGGTCCGCAGGTGATTGTCACGCGCGAGGCGATGGCTTCCACGAACCCGGCGGAATTATTCGCGTGGACGCTGGGGCTCGAAAAACAGGGCTGTATTCCGCCGAACGAAGCTTTTCGGCTGGCAGAAGAGATTATCGACGCGCTGCCGCTGGGGGTGGCGAAACGGCTTCAACTGGTGCAGGGGCGCAGCGACCTGAAGCCTGGGAATTCGCTGCGGGTCGTCTCGCCGGTGTTGAAACCGGGAACTTCCGGCAGTTTGGCGGAGATTACTTCGGTGGGGGCGGGGTCAACTCCGGGCAGTCTGGATGTGGAGGTGAAGGCCAATCCCGGGGTGATCGGCGATGAAATCGACTGGTACGATCTGGCGGCTCAGGCGGCGGGACAGGGGTATCGGATTGTTCCCCGGAGCACGGAGGTTCATATCGACGACAAGGTAGAGCATCCGGCGAGCCCCACCACGAAACGTTTTGAGTTTGACGCCGAAGCGCGCTGGTATGAGCTTTATATGATGACGAAAGTTTCGGCCAACGATTTTGATTTTGTCGTTTTCTCGGCAAAGACTTCGGAGGAACTGGAGGACTCGGTGGCGGCGTTCCAGAAGGATGCGGCGGCGTTTCTTCGGTCGGCCGATCCGGCGACGTATGCGGTGCTGCCACACGGGTCCGGCATCAATGCTTATATCCGAGTGAAGGTGAATGGCGTTTGGACGGATTTGCCGAAGGGGAATACGGTGCGGCAGGCGGTTGGACAGGCGGCGGGCGATCCGCGGACTCTGGCGGCGCGGCTCAAGGTGCGGAAACCGCACGATGGCAAGCTTTATCCGGTGGAGTGGGATCGGGGAAGCGACCTGATCCTGGGGCTGCCGCTGGAGGGAGGAGAGGAAATTGGTTGGTGAAAGGAGTGGGAAATGGTGTATTATGTTGCTATGGAGGCCAGCAGCTCGCACTGCCAGCCCCCATCGGTCAAACTAGAGATCGATTTCGATCTTGAGTTTGGTCCGTCGCTTTCTGAAAAGTATCAGAAGTACGAACAGCAACAGGATGACCATATTGCAGTCCCCCTTTCTACTCCGGTAGATTTGCAGACCCCGCCCCTAAGCGGGGTTTTGCATTTAGTGGAGTCCATGGGCTCCATGCAAACTGCGATTCTGCAATTCCGGCAGTAGAAGAGATAGCGTAGCGGATTTTTGATTTGCCGTATATACCTCCGAATTTCAGAGGGTGGTATATGGGCTTGACGGTTTACAGAGCGACTTCTTCGCCCAGTTGCTCACCGATGACGCCAGCCATCAGTTGCTTCAGGTCACGCTGGTCGGCTGCGAATACGAACGCCGATCGGGCGGCATCCCAATCGAGCTTGAAGCTTTTGACCCGGGCTGAAACCCAGATCTGGCGCACGGGGGCGTTGGGGCTTACGACGAATCTTGCGGGCGGGTCTTCGAACTCCACCGTGAGAGCGCCTTCGTTGCGGTCCACTTCAAATTCGTAAGTGTCGGCGGCTTTTTCAAGCGCGCGCTGTAACTGTTCGAGCGAGGTATCGGCCAGTTTGCGGAATGTCAGTTCGTCAATCATTTATTTTGCGTCGCGAATCGTAATGGCGGTCAGGGCAACGGTCATGCCGATCACGATCACCACTGTAGCCCAGGCGATGAAATTGTAGGCGCGGGGATTCACCCACTCTTTCATGAGGGCATATTTATTGATGAGCAGAATCATGAAGATGAGAATGAACGGCAGCAGCATGCCGTTCAACACCTGCGAGTACAGGATGTTCTTCACCATATCGAAATTCGGTATCAGCACGATCAGCGCGCCGACGACAATCAGCAGCGTGTACAGCCAGTAAAAAACCGGCGCTTCTTTCCAGCGCTTGTTGACGCCGGATTCGAAGCCGAGCCCCTCGCAGACTGAATAGGCTGTTGAGAGCGGCAGGATGCAGGCCGCGAAAACCGAAGCATTCAGTAGGCCCGCGCTGAACAGCAGGAACGTATATTGTCCAAACGGCTTCAGGGCCAGCGCGGCTTCTCTCGCGCTCTCGATTTCCCTGGGATGCTCGCGATATGCCCCGGCGCAGGCGACGATGATGAAGAACGCGATCACGGAAGTCAGAATGCATCCGACGATGACTTCGACACGCGATTCGGGATATTCTTTCGCGGTAATCCCTTTTTCCACGACGGCGGATTGCTGGTAGAACTGCATCCAGGGAGCGATCGTGGTCCCCACCATGCCGATCAGCATGGTGATGTAATCCTTATCGAGCATGAGCTTCGGCTTCACACTGGAGATCATGGCGTGCTTCCAGTCGGGCTTGATCAGAATTCCCGCGATGATGTAGACGACGAAAATGGAACACGCGAAGAGGAAAATTTTCTCCACGCGATTGTAATTGCCCTTCACGGCGAGAAACCAGACGAGCACCGCAACGAGGGGCACCGAGATGAACTTGGTGACGCCGAAGAGGCCGAGCGACGTGGCTACGCCGGCAAACTCCGCCATCACATTGGTCAGATTTGCCACCACGAGCAGCGCCATGATGCCGAAAGTGATGCGCAAGCCAAACTCTTCACGAATCAGATCCGAGAGCCCTTTGCCGGTGATCGCGCCCATGCGCGAGCACATTTCCTGCGAGACGATGAGCGCGAGGGTGATCGGCATCAGCGTCCAGAGCGGGAGATAACCCCAGTGGGCGCCGGCATCGGAATAGGTGTAGATTCCGCCGGAATCGTTGTCCACCATGGCGGTGATGAAGCCCGGGCCGAGGACGGCCAGAAAGACGAGGAAGTGACGCCGGAAGCGGCTGATAAAACCCGCCATTTTACTTCTGCCTCAAAACGGAAATCACGTCGTCCGCCGTAATGACGCCTGCGAGCGAGCCGTCTTCTTCGAGCACCGGCAGCGCCAGCAGATTGTATTTGTCGAAAAGCTCCGTGACGCGCTTCTGCGTCTCATCCGGACGGGTGGAGATCAGGCGGCCAGTGGCGAGTTCTTTCAGTTGCGTCGCGCCATCGGCGAGAAAAAGGCGCGCGAGCGGCACCTGCGCGGTGACGCGTCCGGCATCGTCCGAGAGGAACAGGACGTGGGTATTTTCGAGCAGGTCTTCGTGCCGGCGAAGCTGATCCATGGCGGCTAAGAGGGTAGTCCCTTCGCCGAGAACGATGGCTTCGGTGTTCATCATGCCGCCCGCCGTATCTTCGTCGTATTCGAGGAGTTCCTTGACTTCGGATACGGGCTCGTTTTCCATCTCTTCCAGAATTTCCGCGGACGTTTCGTCTTCGAGTTCGCCGAGCGCATCGGCCGCTTCATCGGGGGCCATTTCGTCGACAATATCGGCGGCAACTTCCGGTTCGAGGTTTTCGAGGATGCTGGCCTGCATCTTCGGATCGATCTCGGAAAGGGCTTCGGCAGCCACTTCGCTGTCGATGGTGCCGATGATGGCTTCGCGGTCGGCGGGCGAGAGTTCTTCCACGATATCCGCGAGATCGGCGGGGTGCATGTTTTCCAGCTTGTCGTGCGAAATGTTCAGACGGAGGCGGCGTTGGGGGTCGGCCTCGACGATATTGCAGAATTCCCAGCGGATGGAATTCGGCGGAATCGAGCGCTGCAGGCTTCGCACCCAACGCGGCGGTGCAGCGCCCTGCATCAGCCGGCGAAAAATGCTGCGCATGCCGACATCGACTTCGAGGACCGCGAGCGACTCACGCTCGTCCCTGCGAAGCTCAAACGTAACGTCGTTCACGCGGACGACTTTGCGGCCGTTGACGTCGATGATCTGCTGATCGAGAAGATCGCGCTGGATCCGCAGCATGTATTCGTCGGAATGGTAGGGATAGAGGCGCTCGTTCGAGAGCTGGATGCCGTCGAGAGAGATGGTGGCGATCTGGTCGTAACGAACGGAGAGCCAGGAAGACCCGGCGCCAACCAGAAACCGGTCAATACGGGCGGGGTGGATCAGCGGGACGATGGCCGCATCGCGCACGCGACCGATTCTGCGGTGCTTGAGATCGAAGACGGGGAGACCGGCGAGTTCGGTAAAGAACAGGAGTTGGTAGGTTTCCGCCGTCATGGTCGTTTGTCCGCTGCGTCGCGTTTCGCATACATGGGACACCCGAACCTTCCCACACGCGTTGACGGGCGGGAAGCGGAAACCGGAAGAATGGCTACGGTCTACATCAGGTTCGGAGGCCTGATTTCAATATGACGCACTGCACGGCCCTGAGGCAAGAGCAAAGGCGGTTTTTCTGAAGAGCTTTTTTCGGAGGGCCTTTTCTGATATACGTAGACAACACAGCTATGCACAGACGCCAATTTTTCCAGACTGCGGGCAGCGCCCTGGCGCTGAGTCCCGTCGCACTCGCACAAAAGCCGGCTTTGACCTCAGACGCGCCGGGCCGTAAGGCCACGATGCGGATCGGCACGCAGCATTCCGATAAAGATGCCGTGCTGAGCGTGATGTCGTCGCTCGGCGTGAAGAATATCTGCAGCGGGGAGATCTCGCCGTCGCTCGACCAGAAGTGGTCGGTGGACGGCCTGTCACAGTTGCGGGAGCGCGTAGAAAAGCACGGGATCACCCTCGATATGGTGCCGCTACCGCTGCCTTCCGCCTATATTTCGGCGGCTGAAATGGGCGCGATCATGTTGGGGCAGAGCCCACTGCGGGACCGCCAGATCGAAGAGATCCAGCAGATGATCCGGAACTGTGCGAAGGCGGGGATTCCGGCTGTGAAATACAACATGAGCATCCTGGGGGTGGTGCGGATCGGGCGTACGCCAGGGCGCGGGGAGAGCACTTACAGCACCTGGAACTACGACAAAGCGGTCGCCGCGCTGACGGATAAGGATAAGCTGACGGAGGCTGGTCCGGTGAGCGCCGATGCTTACTGGGAGCGCATCGACTATTTCCTGCAACGCGTGGCGCCCGTCGCCGCCGAAGAGAAAGTCCGCATGGCCTGCCATCCGCACGACCCTGGGATGCCGGAGCCGGAGGGATATCGCGGGGTGCATACGGTGCTGGGATCGCCGGATGGGCTCAAGAAGTTCGTGGCGATGCATGAGAACCCGTATCACGGCCTGAATTTCTGCCAGGGGACGGTGTCGGAGATGCTGAAGGATCCGAACAAAGAGATCCACGACCTCATCCGTTATTTCGGCACGCGGAAGAAGATCTTCAACGTTCATTTCCGCAACATCCACGGCGGGTTCAGCGACTTTCAGGAGACGTTTCCGGACGCGGGCAGCGTCAATATGATCGAGGCCATCAAAACGTATCAGGAAGTAGGGTATCCCTACATGCTGATGCCGGATCACGTTCCCACCATTCCAGGAGATACGGGCGGCGCTCAGGCGTTTGCCTTCGCTTTTGGCTATATTCAGGCGCTGATTCAGATGTTGGGCTGAAAGAGCTGCCGCAGTTCTTCCGGCGACGGGAAATTGCGGTACATCAGCCAGAAACACCAGGCTGTCATCAGCACGCAGGCCCCTGCGGCGACGCGCCATGTGGTTTCGCGGGTATGCGTGGAGCGCATAGGCGTTCCAGCGAACCAGGCTACGGCAAAACCGCCAATGTGTCCCCAATGATCGATCTGTCTGCCGGGCAAGAACGCCCACAGCAGAATCAAGGCTCGCCAGCCCAGATAATCCAGGATCTGATTCACTACCGGAGAACCGCTCGCCAAGCAAAAGGCTACGATCGCGCCGTACAGTCCCATGATTCCCACTGACGCGCCGATCGAGAGGACCGGATTCATGACAGCGCTCAGGCAGAATCCCGCGACCGTACTTGCGAAATAGACCACCAGGAATCTCGTTGTTGCGAAGATCTCCTCCGCTCGCGCGCCGAGGACAAACAAGAACCAACCGTTGAGTGCAATGTGCAGAATGCTGCCATGCAGAAAGCCGGCGGTAACGAGCCTCCAGTATTGGTGGTCAGTCCAGATACCCGGGCCGAATTTTGCGCCCAGCACCCACAGGGCGCTGGCCTTGATCTCGTACAGCGAGCCGCTCAGCCAGGCCGTCGCGGCATAGAGCGCCACATTGACCAGAAGGATCAGAACCGTGGTGAAATGTGTGGCCGGAATCAGGCCGCCGATGCGCGCACCGGCACCAGCGCGACCGGTGGCAGGCGGCCCCACTTGGTTGTCGCAGTAAGGGCAAACGCGATCGCCGGTGGTGAGGAACGCCCGGCAATTCGGGCACATGCTGTATTCATCCATGGTCGCCTGTGGCTATATTCAGGCCCTGATTCAGATGTTGGGCTGAAAGAGCTGCCGCAGTTCTTCCGGCGACGGGAAATTGCGGTACATCAGCCAGAAACACCAGACGGTGACCAGGACGCAGGCCCCTGCGGCGATGCGCCATGCGGCCTCGCGGGTGTGAGTGGAACGCATCGGCGTGCCGGCAAACCAGGCGACGGCAAAACCGCCGGCAAAACCGCCGATGTGCGCGTAGTTGTCGATTTGCGAGCCGGGCAGGAAGCCCCAGACGAGATTCAGGGCCAGCCAGCCCAGATACTGATTGCGGATCTGGCGTCCGACTGACGATCCGCTGGCGTGGCCGAAGGCCACCATGGCGCCGATCAGCCCCATGATTCCCGCGGACGCGCCGATCGAGAGGCCCGGATTCATCCGGGCGCTCAGGAAGAATCCGGCGACGGTACTGACGAAATAGATCACCAAAAATCTCGGCGTGGCGAAAACCTCTTCCACCTGAACGCCCAGGATGTAGAGCGCGTAGCCGTTGAACGCAATGTGCAGGACGCTGCCATGGAGGAAACCAGCGGTGACGAGCCTCCAGTATTGGTGGTCGCCCCAGATGCTCGCGCCGAGTTTTGCGCCCAGAACCCAGAGCGCCCTCCCGTTGATCTCATTCAGGGAGCCGCTCAGCCAGCAGGTTGCAGCATAGAGACCTACGTTGATGAGAAGGATCAGCACCGTGGTGAAGTGCGCGGCGGGAATCAGGCCGCCGATCAGCGCGCCGGGGTTCCGGCGGTCGATGGCGCGTGGACCGACGTGGTTGCCACAGTAAGGGCAGGTTCTGTCACTGCTGGTGATAAATGCCCGGCAGTTCGGGCACATGCGGCGATTATCCATTTTGATCTGTCTTGCGGCGTTTCCCGGTGCGGCGTTCGGATGACGCCCGATGCGCGGAGTTTCCGGCCGCTGCCGTTTCCCACTCTGGTTCTCTTTGCAGATGCTCAGGCGTTCGGCGAATCATCAGGCGCGCGCCCACACCCAGGCCCAGAAGCATCTTCAGAATCTCACATCCTGCGTAAAACGCCTGAAAAGCCCGGAATTGAGCGACCGTCGGGTTTCCGACCAGGCCCATAGCCGGCATTTCATCCACCTCGCTGGCCAGAGCAGCGACGTGCGGAGTGAGCAGGAACCGCTCAAGCAGAATAATGACGAGCATGACCGGGACGAGCACGAGCGCCGACGTGGGCGGTCTCTCGCCAAACAGAATCAGGAAGAAAAACAGGATCGCGATGCCAATCTGGCACCATTCCCAGATTTCGAGGATCCACGCATTCTCTTCGGACGCATTGCGGTGCAGGATGAGGCGGACGGATTTCTGGCCAGCCTGTTTGATTTGGGAGCTTACGGTGACGTCGCCGGGCGAGGCGATAAAGCTATCCACCGTGGACGAGTTCCGGCTCACAAGCAGGTCGACCGAGGCGGAGACGCCCAGCCACATGCCGAGAAACAGGCAGGCGAACCTTCTGTTGCGGAACACATTTGTGATTGTCGCAGACTAGCGGGTTTGGAAGAAGGAAATCGAACGGGGAATAAGCCGGGAACCCCGGGAGAGGCTGGCGCTACGAATAAAAGGCGAAAGCGGTTGGGGTGGCTGCGGCGCCAATGGAGGTGCAGTGCCGGATGGACGGCACCTGTGCGGTAGAGTCACATTGAGCCAGCGAAGCAAGTCGTCTAGAATATAGTATTCGCCATAAAGCGCGCCGACGTGCATATGCGGAACGTGGCGCGGTTCAGACGCGTCCCAGAACTTTGCACCAAATGGGAAGGAACCCGGTTTCAATGAATTCACTCAGGCGTCTGCGCCTGACCCGAGTGTTGGTTTGTCTCGGCGGCCTGTTGGCCGCAGTCCCGATCCTGCTCGCTCAGCAAACTACACCGCCGCCGGCTAACAGGAACAACCCGTTTGAGAACATTCCTCAGACGGGCCCGGCAACTCCAGCTCCTGCCCCGAATTCTCCGGCGCCCGCGCCTGCGACTCCCGCAGCCCCCGCAGTTCCCGCCGTCCAGGCGCCGCAGTTCGAGACTCCGGCCCCCGCCCAGGCTGCACCGACGCAGACGCTCGCCCCGGACGTAATTGAAGCGATTGATTTTCGTGGATCCCGGCGCGTTCCGCAGGATACGCTGCGCGCGTTGATCTTCAGCCGTAAAGGCGATGTCTACAACGCGGAGACGCTGCATCGCGACTTCATGGCCCTGTGGAATACCAACAGGTTCGACGACATCACTCTGGAAACGGAGAAGGGCGATCAGGGCGGCATCGTCGTGACGTGGGTCCTGACGGAAAAGCGGATGGTCCGCAACATTACTTATCCGGGCCTGAAATCGGCTTCCGTCTCCGATGTGCTCGACCGTCTGAAGGAACGCAAGGTCGGCATGGTTCAGGAGTCGATGTACGACCCGAATGTCATCAACCACGCCGCTATCGTCATCAAGGAATTGCTGGGTGAGCGCGGCCACCAGTTCGCTACGGTCACGCCGGAACTGCACCAGATTCCGCCGTCTTCCATGGAAGTTGCCTTCGTGGTTGACGAAGGACCAAAAGTCAACGTGGGCACCATAACCGTTGTTGGGAATAAGGCTTTCAGTCGGCGTGAAGTTATCAATGCCATGAAGAATCTGAAGCCGATCGGCATTCCGCATTCGATCTATTTCGAAGAGCTTTTCCCCAAGACTTACGACGCGGCCAAGCTGGAGGAAGACAAGGAACGTGTCCGCGACGCTTACGGGAATGCCGGGTACGCCCAGGCGAAGGTGCTGGATCAGACCGTGACTTTACGGGCGACTGGTGGGGCGCATGGACAGATTCATATTCCCCTCCTCAAGGAAAACCACCTCGGCAGCGCGGAAGACATTACGCTGCCCGTGGAAGAGGGCCGCAAGTTCTACCTCAGCAAGATCGATTTCATCGGTGTCAAGCTTTTCAAGTCGAACGAGTTTATGGCCTATGCCTTCGGCATCAAGTCGGGAGCGCCGTTCTCGAACGAAAAGATGCGGACCGGCATGAAGAACCTGACCAAGCTCTACGGCCAGTACGGTTACATCGACTACGTGGGTGAGCCCGATACCGAATTCGTGCCCAACACCAACAAGATCAACGTCACGATGAATGTGGATGAAGGAAAGCAATTTTTCATTCGCCGGATCGACTTCACCGGCAATACGACAACACGGGATAAGGTCATTCGCCGCCAACTGCAGCTCGATGAAGGCGATCTTTATAACAAGCAATTGTGGGACACGAGCATCCTCCGGCTGAACCAGCTCGGCTATTTTGAAACACTGAAGGAAGACGAATCCACCGAACTCAAGCGCAATGGCGATAACACCGTCGACCTCACGCTGAAGGTGAAGGAACGCGGCAAGAATTCCATCAGCCTGAACGGCGGCGTATCCGGCATCTCCGGAACGTTCGTGGGACTGAACTATTCCACCAACAACTTTCTAGGCCTGGGTGAGACGCTGAGTCTCGGCGGTCAGGTCGGCACGCTGACCACGAATGTTTCGGCCGGGTTCACGGAACCCTACTTGTTCGACAGGCCCTTTCAGATGGGCATCCAGGTCTATCTGCGCCGCTATTCCTACAACCAGGGCCAGCAGGAATCGATCCTCTCCGGTCAGAATGTGACCGCCTTTTACAATGCGCTGGGAAGCGCCAACGTCCTGAATTACGTGCAGGATTCCAAGGGAGTCTCGCTTTCCTTCAGCTACCCTCTGCGGCGCAGTTTCGCGCGCCTGGGGCTCTCGATCGGTTACGACGATTCGAGTATCCGGACGCAGTCTACCGGAGCGACGAATTATTTTACCTACCTGAACTTCGAGGGCGTGGCCGGACCCAACTCGCTGAGTGGTATCAAGACGGCAAAGATTATTCCGTCGTACAACTACAACACCCGGAATAATTACCTGAACCCCACGGGTGGCAAGAGCATTTTCGCCTCGATTGAATTTACCGGCAGCGTCCTGGGCGCGAACGTAAACATGATCAAGCCCACGTTCGACATGCAGTATTACCACCGCAGCCCCCACTGGCAGAGAAACGTGATCGCGGTCCACATTATGGGATCGACGGAGTTTGGTTACGGCGGCAAGGTCGTGCCGCCTTTCGCGCGCACTTTCATGGGAGGCGAAAACGACGTCCGCGGTTTCCAGTTCTTCCAGATCACCCCGGTCGCCTATTTGCCGAGCAGCGCGACCACACCGGTGCTGAATCCGGACGGATCGCAGCGAATGCAGAAGACCCTGGTGAACGGCTACCTGCAATCCACTGCGGTGATGGAGAATATTCCGGTTTATCAGATCATCACGCCGGGCGGCGATACGCAGGCGCTGGTGAATCTGGAGTACCGAATTCCCATCGTTGGCCCGGTCACGTTGTCGCCGTTTATGGACGTCGGCATGAACAAAATTCTATTCACTAATCAGTTGAAGGTGAATGAGGACGAAGTCACGAATCTCAACAATCAGTATCCTTCGGCCGGGTTTGACGATAAGGTGCTGATTGCGCCCGGAACCCAGGCCATTCGTTCCTCCGTGGGTCTGGAGCTTTCCGTAGTATTGCCGATCGTGCAGGCGCCATTCCGCATCTATTGGGCCTACAACCCGACCACGGTGGAGCAGACGCTGCAGGCGCCGATCAGGCTGGATCCCTCGACCATGCCGAACGGCGCAACGGTTGCCAACGCGATCGGTTCGTTTTCGCCCGCTTATCCCGACTACGAATCGCACCACTCCTTCCGATTTACAATCGGCCGGACGTTCTAGCGGTAAGATGTAGGGAATCCTAAAGGAGTGTCGGTTGCCATCGAGAATGTCAGGATTGAGAATGCCGAATTTCAAGATGTTGTGTTTTAGTGCCCTGCGCTTTGGCGCGGGAGGTAACAACGTGGGCGGCAGATTGCTTGCCCTCACCACGCTGACGGTGGCGTTGGGAAGCGGCGTCGCGCAGGCGCAGAAGTTCGCCTGGATCGACATGCAGAAGGCCGTGCTGGCGACGTCCGACGGAAGAAAAGCCTCTCAGGCGATCAACGACAAGTTCGCGCCGGTAAAGGTTCAGGTTGACGAAATGGCGAAAAATATCACGGCGAAACAGGACGCGTACACGAAGAATCGCGCCACCATGAGCGCTGCGGCGGCACAGGCGGCGCAGGCCGAAATCGAATCGCTCACGACGGCTCTGAAGCGAAAACAGGAAGACTCGCAGCAGGATCTGGAAGACGAGGAAAGCAAGCAACTGGGCAGCATCGTGCCGAAACTGCAGCAGATCATTAACCAGTACGCGGCGGCGAATCAGATTACGTTTGTGCTGGATGCGAGCGCCAATCCGAATAACCTGATTTACGGAGACATGTCGCTCAACATTATCGCGCCGGTCGTGCTGGCATATGAGAAAGCGGTGGGCGTACCCGCGGCAACGGCAGCACCCGGCGCTCCTGCGGCGTCTGCGCCCGCCACGCCAAAACCCCCGGCGACGGTACCCCGGGCCCCGACGACCGCGGCGCCTGCAAAATAACGACTTGAGAGAATAAAGGAATCGAGATGAATATGAAAATGAAGTTTCTGCTGGCTCCGGCGCTGGTGCTGATTTCGGGCGCGGGCTTGTGGGCGCAGGCGACCAAGGTTGCCCTGATCAACATGCAGCAGGCAATCGCGACGACAAAAGAGGGCAAGGCCCAGATCGCCGAGCTGGACAAAAAATACGGCCCCAAGCAGCAGGAATTCCAGAAGCGCAACGCGGATATTCAGGCGAAGGAAGAACAGCTCAAGAAGACCCAGAACACGATCAGCGATGAGGCCAAGGCCACCCTCGAAGCCGATATCACGAGGCTGAAAACCGCCCTCCAGCGCGATGCTACCGATACCCAGACGGACAGCCAGGAAGATGAGCAGAAGCTGCTGCAGGGAGTCGCCGCCAGGCTTGAGCAGGTGGTAACCAAGTATGCGCAGGACAACAAGATTATGCTGGTATTCGACGTGAGCAGCGAGCCGAATAACCTGGTTTGCTGCGCGAGCGCGCCCGAGATCACCAGCGACGTGGTCGCGCTTTACGACAAGACTGCGGACGCCGGCGGTTTTACCGCGGCTCCCGCGGCAGCCAAGTCAGCGGCTCCATCGGGGCCCCCATCCGCGGCTAAGCCGCCGGCGAGCACCCCGGCGAAGCCCGCAGGCACTACTGCGACGCCAACCAAGTAAGGGATTGACGAGGTAATCTTTCTCCGCGCGGAGCAGGAACGGTCTCACGACGTTCCGTGCTCATCGAAGTCCGCTATAGCCTCGGGAAGCACGTCGCCTTCCCTCGCGACCCAAACGTAAACTGTCGGCAACAGGAAGATGCTCATGATAAGGGCGGAGATCAGGCCGCCGACAATCACGATCGCGAAGGGCCGCTGAGAGTCGGACCCGATGCCGTGCGAGAGCGCGGCGGGCAGCAGCCCCAGCGTCGCCACGAGCATGGTCATCATGATGGGACGAAGCCTGAGAACGGCTCCCTGTACGGCGGCATCCTCGATCGTGTGTCCGCGCGCGCGCATCTGATTAGTGTATTCAAGCATGATGACGCCGGTCTGCACCGAAACGCCGAACAGCGCGAGCACGCCCACGCCGGACGACACGCTGAAATTGGTGTGCGTGATGATGAGCGCCAGCACACCGCCGATGAAGGCCACCACCACGTTAATCATGATCAGCGAGGCCCACTTGAAAGAGTGGAACATCGTATACAGGATGAAGAAGATCAGGAGAACGGTCAGCGGCACGATGATGGCCAGACGCGCGGCGGCACGCTGTTCACTCTGATACTCGCCTTCCCATTCGAGGTGATACCCGCGCGGAAGCTGAACCTTTGCGTTCACGGATTTGATGGCTTCTTCCACGGCTCCGCCGAGATCCCGACCGCGCACGCTGTACTTGATCGCGATATAGCGCTCGTTGCCTTCGCGATAGATTTCCGACGCCCCGTCCTGTTCCTGAATCTTGCAAAGCTGTGCGAGCGAAACACGCTCTCCGGTGGGAGCGAGAAGACGGATGTTTTCGATAGCTTCCTTCGTATCGCGGTACTGCGGCAGATAGCGAAGCACCAGATCGTAGCGCCGGTCGTCCTGTAAGACCTGCGTCAGGGCGTTCCCGCCGACAGCAGTCTGGATCGCATCCTGCACATCGGCAACGTTGATCTGGTAACGGGCCGCCGCATCGCGATTCACAGTGTAGTTCTCGTTAGGCTGGCCGAGAACCCGGAAGACTCCCAAATCCGCGATGCCCTTGACCTGACGCATCACGCCGACGATCTGGTCGGCCTTCTCTTCGAGAGTCTTCAGATCCTGCCCGTAAACCTTGGTAGCCAGTTCGCCTTTGACGCCGCTGACAGCTTCTTCCATGTTGTCTTCGATCGGTTGGGAGAAGTTCCAGATCGCCCCAGGTATCTTTTCGACTTCCTTATCCATGGCTGCGATCACTTCGTCTTTGTTCTCGTGGAAGCCGGCTCGCCATTCTTCCTTGGGCTTCAGATCGACAAAGTATTCCGTATTAAAAAATCCCGTGGTATCGGTTCCGTCGTCCGGTCGCCCAACCTGACTGGTGCACTGATTGACTTCAGGAAACGAACACAGCAGAACGCGAGCCTCGTTCGACACCCGAATCCCTTCCGTGGGGCCGGTACTGGGAGCAAATGTACCGCGAACCCACAGCGCACCCTCGTCGAGATGCGGCAAAAATTCGGAGCCGATTGCACCGCCATGCAGAAGCAGCGCGATGAAGACAACCGAGGCGACGCCGATTCCGACCGTCACATATCGAAACCGGATCGCGATATGAAGGGCTCGCGCGTATCCGTTTGTCAGCCAGATAATGACGGGGTTGTGCCATTCTTTCGTGCCCTTCGGATAGAAGAAACTAGCCAGCACCGGGGCGATCAGCATCGAATAGGTCAGGGCGCCCGCCAGAGCAAATGCCACTGTCCAGGCCATGGGCTTAAAGAGCCGTCCCTCCACGCGCTGGAGCGTGAAAATCGGCAGGTACGCCGTGACGATGATCGCGATCGCGAAAAACACAGGGCGCTGGACTTCGTGGGCCGCGTCGAAGATCTGCTGTTTTGGAGTCTTGCCATCCGCATTGCCCCGGCCCAGGTGGCGCACGATGTTCTCCACCATAACGACCGCGCCATCGACCACCATTCCGAAATCGAGCGCGCCGAGCGAAAGCAGATTGGCCGGAATGCCTTTCAGCTTGAGGAACGTCGCGGCGAACAGGAGCGAAAACGGAATGGTCAACGCGACGATGATGGCGCCGCGGATGTTGCCGAGAAACAGAAACAGGATGATGACAACCAGCACAATCCCCTCGCTGAGGTTATGCAGTACTGTGTGGGTCGTGAAATGAACCAGGTCGCTGCGGTCGATAAATGGAACTACCTTCACGCCCGAAGGCAGGATGGTGTCGTTGAGTTCTTTCACTTTGGCGTGAATTCCCTCAAGCGCCGTGTCAGCGTCGGACCCCTTGCGGAGCAGCACGATGCCGGAGACCACGTCGTCGTTATCGACAAGCTTGCCGTCGTCGTGACGGATGACCCGGGCGAACTGGCCGAGGCGGATTTTCGGCCCCTGAGCGACAACGGCGATATCTTTCACGCGGATCGGAGTGCCGTTCTTCGTGATCAGCACCGTGTTCTCGATATCCTTCACGGTGCGGACCAGGCCTACTTCCTGAACATTGATCTGCTGCAGACCGGCTTCGATGAAACTACCTCCGGAGTTCGCGTTGTTGTTGGTGAGCTGCTGTTCCACCTGAGCGATGCTCAGACCGTAGGAAATCAGTTTGTCGGGATCGAGGCGAACCTGATATTCGCGGGTAGGGCCACCGAAGCTGGCCACATCGACCACATTCTGAACTGCCTTGAAGTTCTTCTCAATTACCCAGTCTTCGATGGACTTCAGGTCCATCACGTCGTACTGAGGATTGGTGCTGTGGAGCGTAAAGAAATAGATCTGGCCCACCGGACTCCAGTCGGTACCCATCTGCGGTACTACCCCGTTCGGCAGGGTGACCTGCGAAAGGCGCTCCAGAGCCCGTTCGCGATTCCAGTTGTTCTCTTCCACATCGTCGAAAATGAGCTTGATGTCGGACAGACCGAACAGCGAAAACGAGCGCATGTGAACAATGCCCGGAATTCCGTTCATGCCATTCTCGAGCGGAATGGTGACCTGCTGCTCAATCTGCTCTGCCGAGATTCCCGGCCATTGCGTGATGATTTCGACGTAGTTATCCGCAACGTCGGGGTAAGCTTCCACCGGAAGCTGATGGAATGAAATCCCGCCCCAAACGAACAGCATCAGGGCCGTGATCACGACCAGGATCCGGTTGTTGAGAGCGAAATCGACGACCCTTCGAATCATCTATTGCTCCACCGTGTTCTGCAGGACCAGCGCATTCGAAACAACCCGGTCTCCCGGCTTGATTCCGCTGACCACCTCCTGCAGGTTATTCGGGAGCATGTTCCCGCTGACCACCTCAACACGGCGGAAATGAGTTGCGTCACCTGGCGTGTAGATCCACTCGCGATCGTGAAGATGCAGGATTGCACTCGATGGCACGGTCGCGCGGTGCTGCAAAGTCTCGCCGTGGAACGTAGCGGTAACGAACATTCCGAGCCTCATGACGCCCGGATTCTCCACTTCGAGGCGAACCTTTTCGGTGCGGATATTGGGATCGATGACGGGCAGTATGTTGCTGATTCGCGCCTTGAGGACGCGGTCCGGATACGCAGCCAGGTGAATGTCGGCATATTCCCCGATGTGAACCTGCGACATGTCGTTCTCCCACACGTCACAGACGACCCAGACGTGCGAAGTATCTGAGATGGTGAACGGCGCCGGCAGCGCGAGCGCTGTGACGCCCGATTGATTGGTGATCTGCTGGTCGGTGATTGTACCTGCGGACGGGGCGGTCACTTCGACGATTCCGGTGGGATTGGCGGGGTCGACTCCGAGTTGTTGAAGATGCTCTTTGGTGGTTTCGACGACGACCAGATTGTCATCGTCGGCGTTCTGAGCGATTTCCACGTTGCTTTTGGAAGTCGCGCCGTTGGTGAAAAGCAGATTCGCGCGATCGAGCTGTACCTTCGACAATTGCTCGTTCTTTATGGCCTGGCGGTAGTCGGAATAGGCGCCGGCAATATCCATGCTACGCACTTTGAACAGGAGCTGGCCTTTTTTCACTTCATCGCCCAGGCGGGCGTCGATTTCGACAATGCGGCCCGTAGCCAGCGATGGCACCGGTATCTGCCGCGAGACGTCGGGGTTGACGACGCCGGTGACATTTAGCTCAGGCGCGGCATCGTGCGAGCCGGCGGTCACCAGCGGAAACTGCTCGGGGTGATCGACCTGGAAATTGTTCGGATCGATATCGGGAACAACGGTGATGGCCGCCGGTCCGGTGCCGGATTTGTCATCCGCATCTGTCTTTTTTCCGCAGCCTGCGAGGAGCAAAGTGAGACACAGGACTGCCTCGGCGATAAGGGTGGAACGATTCATCATTGCAAAACCTCACGACCTACGGCCATATTCATCTGGGCTGCCGCGGTTAAATAAGACCCAATCAGATTCAGGTACGCCAGCCGCGTGTCGCGATACGTTTTTTCCGCGTCCAGATAATCGAGGAGGGTCGCGCCACCATTCTGGTAAGCGAACTGCGCTTTGTCGCGGGTGTCGGCTGCCAGCTTGAGGTACTCCGTTTTATAAGGACGCAGAATGGTCAAAAGCCCCTCCAGCGTTACGTACGCCGAATCGACATCGTTAAAAACCTGTGCCTGCGCGGCATCGACCAAGCGTTCGTTGCGTCCGATATCGATCTGGGTCCGCGCCTTCTCGCCCTGATTGCGATCGAAGATGCGCAGCGGGATGGAAACGTTGACGCCGATGTATGCGGAGATAGGAGGATTGCGCGCGATATCCACGCCAAAAGTTGGGTCCGTAGAGCCGTTGGCGACGGCGAGTTTGTAATTCAGTTTGGCCAGTTCCACGTTTTGCAGGGCTTCGAGAAGATCGGGCCGCGCGACCAGCGCCATATTGCGAAATTCGTCCATTGTGATGAGGGAATCGGAGTAGTCGTAAGTTCCGTTCACATCGAACAGCGCGATAGGAGTCCGATCGTTGAGCAGTTGCAGAAGCTGGATCTTGGCAGTCCGCAGATTCACGGTCGCAGTTTCAAAATCGGACTCGAACGGGATTCGCTGCAGGCGCAGCTTGTCGTAGTCGAGCTGCGCCAGATCGCCGGCATCGAAGCGAACTTTGTCGATGCGGAGTTCGTGGTCCCAGTAATCGAGATTTGCTTTCGCGTTTTCGAGGAATGCCTTATTCTGCAGGACCTGCACATAGGCACTATGCAGCGTGAACAGCAGACTGCGCTCCTGATCGGAGTAGGCGAGGGTGGTGACATCGGTCGACTTTTTGGCTGCGTCGCGGCGCAGTTCGCGCTTCTGCTCACGCTCGTGGAGGTAGCTGACCGAGGCAGAGGGGAAAATATTCGACAGAGGCCGGAAGACAGTCTCGCCCGTCGGGCTCGTGACCGGCAGGAAGGGCAGCTGATCGAGGCCGAGCGAGAGATCGGGGTTCGGACGAAGATACGCCGTGATTTCGGCCGCCCTTGATTCCTGAATACTGAGCCGCGCGGCCTTCAGGGTAGGGTTCGCCGTCTCAAATGAATTCTTTATTTTCTGCCAGGTGAGAGTTTGCGGAGTTGGGGCTTGCGGAAATGCGGAAGCGGGGAGCAGCGCGACCAAGAGAATGGCGATGCAGGTGCGGCGACCCGAGATCAATCGGGACCTCGGGGTCTCCGGCGAAGATCGGACGGAACTGTGGAGGAGCTGCGATAGAGCAGTCGGCATGAGACGCGAAAATGTGAATTTAACGCGTCCTGCGGCGTAAGGCTATCTATCTTACGGCGATCTTCGCCGCTTGTTCGAGTGGCAGTCCGATTGGGCTTAGCGCCATTCGTCAGGGCGACCCTGCCGTTTAGATAATCTTCCGCTCTTTCCGCTATTGTGGCCTATCTTTCAGACCATCCTCTTCCCCTTTGGACCTCCTTCCCCATAAGATGAATTCCATGTGACGCAAGGGTCACGCGAAAAGGCAACGGGATGACGGATCGTATGAATCGAAAACCAATCGTGGCACACCCTGCAAGGTGTCCACGCGGTGAGACCCCATGAACGATCCAGCTGGAAGTACCAGGATTCGCATCGTCCTGCTGGATGGCTATGGTTTGTTTCGGGCAAGCCTGGCCCGCGTCCTGTCGGCGGAGCCCGATCTGGAAGTGGCGGGCGAGTGCGGCACGTCCACGGCAGCTCTGGATATTCTTGCGCGTGAGGCGCTCAAAGGCTCCTCGGTAGACTTGGTTTTGCTGGACTTCGACATCGGCACCGAGTACGGAACCGACTTCATTTCCGCCGCACGCCAAGCCGGATATCAGGGCCGCTTTCTGATTGTGGCCGGATCGGCGGACACCCGGAACTCGGCGACCGCTTTGAAACTCGGCGCGTCCGGTATTTTTCTCAAATCCGATTCGCCCGACCGCCTTGTGCAGGCCATCCGGCTTGTGGGAAGCGACGGAATCTGGCTGGATAAAAAGATTATTCAGGAACTGGCTGAGCGGGTGATCGAGCGGTATCCACGTTTTGAAGATGAAAGGTCGATCAGCTCGCTCGAAGGCCTGGAGCGTCAGGTTCTTCTGGGGATTGTGGAAGGCCACACGAATCGAAAGATCGGCGACAGCATGGGTCTTTCCGAAAGCAAGGTCAAGAACGTAGTACAGCGGTTATTCGGCAGAGCGGGCGTGAAGACGCGCGGCCAACTGGTGAGAGCGGCGCTCGAGGGCTCGCTGGGGACTTGCCCGGCGGCGCACGCCTGAGCCGCCGCGTTTACAGCAGATTGCGGTATTGTTCCAGCGCTACGCGAACGAGTTGGCTGCGGGTGCGGACGGCGCTCTTGCGGAATAGCTGTTGGAAGCTGTTTTTCACCGCGCTCTCTGAAATTCCCATCCGCGCGGCAATTTCTTTGTTTGTCAGGCCCTGAACCAGGAGCCGGATGACGTCCATCTCCCTCACGTTCAAAGGCGTTTGCTCCTGACTGCCGTTATATTCAAAGCCGGAGACTGCGGGAATTGCTTCTTCAGTGACCTCCGCCACAATAGCCGCCAGCTTGGGGTCCTGACCTTCCTTATACGTGGAAAACCACACGTCAGCCGTGAATGTTTCGCCATTTCCCCGATGCGCCTGGCACTGCATGGATGCTCGGAACTGCGGTTTTTCCTCCCATCGCAGGGCGTGGTGCAGTTCCGGTAGAAACGCCGCGACGGGGGACTTGATCAGCTGTCCGTCGCGTGGCGCCAGCAACTGAATAGCCGACTGATTGGCCAGTTCGATGAAGCCATTCTTATCGACCGTCACGATGGCAGCCGGACTTGTTTCAACCAGTGCGCGTAATCTGGCCTGCGCCTCCATCGTCATCCGCCGATTGCGGGCGAGTTCGACGACAAATAATCCGCATCCGGCCAACGCCAGAGTTTCGAGCGACAGGCGCGTAGCGGAATCCTCAAGGGCGCTGAAGAGCTCGGCGAGAACTGCGCACGAGAATCCCAGCAGCGCGACTGCCCAGCGCGGCAGAAAGCCCGCAGCCAGCATGATGGGGAAAAGATAAAGAAAGCCCAGCGAAACGTAAGGCCTTGTCCACCAATCCACTACCGCGATCACAACGATGACCGCGGCGCTGCCTGCCAGGATAGGTGTTCGGTTGCGTTCTTCCCACACTCGTTCCAGCCGCAGCATAGTAATCGGGGGAATTGGAAATTATCCCACCGATTTGCCGCGGTCGTAGACAATCATACGTATAATCGCGGCTTGTGTTTCGATACGTCGCGATAATCGAAGGATTGATCACGGTCGAACCGCGACCGCTGCGTCAGTTATAAAGATGGCGTTGGGAGTGGGGCTGGCTTCGATGAGCGGAGAATGATGATGTCGCCGTAGCCGGTTCTCAGATAAAGACTGTGCGGCGCCGGCGTCGTCTGGATGAAGCTGTGGCCGAAATGCCGGCGGAACGTGGTTCCGGGGAAGTCCGAGGTCACGTCGCCGATCCTGCTCTGTGCGTCAATCGAATACTGCGCCGCCGCCGGTAGCTGAAGAGTGATGGCGCCCTGATTCATCATCGCGCGAATGTCACCGGTCAACTCGACGAAGTGAATCTCACCCGCGTCATGATCGACGGTCACCTTCGCGCCGCGCGGAACTTTAACAATGTATTCGAGATCGAAATCTCTGGCGCCCACCGAAGGACGCGGCAGCCAGCGTCTGTCTCTCGGGAAATCCGTCGTGATGACCAGCTCATTCCCCTGCAACGCGGCGGAGACTTTCACTTCGTCCAGAATGTGAGAGGCTTTCTCGCGTTCCGCGCCCGTGGCAGGGTAGGCACGCTTCGTGGATTTGAGTGTCGTAATCTCGACGCCAGGCCGATCCCATCCCTCTATGGTGAGTTCGCCGGTTGAGTTCTTCAACCTGACCGCGCCGCCCGACGGAAGATCCGCCTGCTCGGTTTTGGCGATCTGTATCTTTTGCGGGGTATCGCTGGCTGCGTACAGCAGGCAACCGATCCCGAACAGCAACGTCAGCGTTCGCTTCATATGTCGCTTTCCCGATTGCCCTTTTTACGATTCTTCCCGGCGCGATTCCGTCTCCGGTCCGCGTACGCGAGCAACAGGACCACTCCGATAACGGCCACTACATAGAGGACCGAATCCCCGGACGAATCCGAAAGTACGCCCACCCAGAGAATCAGCCCGATGACCAGGATGAACGGAATCGTAATCCAGCGGGGGAGCGACACAGAGGCGGAGAAGTGCTCCTTCGGAGTCCGGTATGAGAACCTGATTCTCTTGTGTATCCGTGACATATAGCCGTCTCACGATTCCAGTTCCGTCACTCCTCATTCCCGTGTTCCGACTCCGCCGGCAGCGTGTCTTTCTCGCTCGCGGCCCAGACGTAAAGCGTGGGCAGAAGGAAAATCCCCAGCAGAAGCGCGGCCACGAGGCCGCCGACGATGACGATCGCGAAGGGCCGTTGGGAATCCGAACCGATGCCGCGCGACAGCGCCGCAGGCAGAAGGCCAAAACTCGCCACCAGCATCGTCATCATGATGGGACGCAGCCTGCGGACTGAACCTTCAATTGCGGCATCGAGGATGGTGTGGCCGCGCGCCCGCAATTGGTTGATGTACTCCAGCATGATGACGCCGGTCTGCACCGACACGCCGAACAACGCCAGGAAGCCGACTCCCGACGAGACGCTGAAATGCGTCCCCGTGAACAGCAGCGCCAGCAAGCCTCCGATCGGAGCCATGGCCACGTTGGCCAGGATGAGCGAGACCCACTTCAGCGACGCGAACATCGTATAGAGGATCATGCAGATTACGAGCAGCGTAATCGGCACCACAATCATTAACCGCTTTTGCGACCGTTTGGCGCTTTTGTATTCGCCCGCCCAATCGATGCTGTAGCCCACTGGCAGTTTGACCTGCTTCGTGACTTTCGCGATTGCCTCATCCACCGTGCTGCCGAGGTCGCGGCCCACCACGCTGTACTTCAGCGCGACGTAGCGTGAATTTCCCTCGCGATAAATTTCCGACGCGCCGTCGAGCACACGCACGTTGCACAACTGAGCGAGCGAAACCCGCTCACCCGATGGGGACACCAGCCGAATATTCTCGATTTCTTCCTTCGTGCTGCGGTAATGCGGTTCGTAGCGGACCGTCAGATCGTAACGCTGTTCGCCCTGTAGAACCTGTGTGACGGCTTTACCGCCGACAGCCGTCTCGATCGCATCCTGAATATCGGCCACGTTGATCCCGAAGCGCGCAGCTTTGACGCGATCTACGGTGAACTCGAGATTCGGCTGTCCGATGACGCGGAACAGGCCCAGATCGGACACTCCCTTTACGGTGCGCATCACGTCCATAATCTTCTCGCCGGTTTCCTCAAGAGACTTGAGGTCGTCGCCATAGATCTTGATCGCCAACTGACCCTTGACGCCGCTCACCGCTTCTTCCATGTTGTCGGCAATGGGCTGCGAATAATTCCACAACGCACCGGGAATTTTGCTGAGATCGCGATCCATCGCCTGGATCAGTTCCTCTTTATCCTGATGGAAAACGGGCCGCCACTCTTCCTTAGGCTTCAGGTCGATGAAATATTCGGTATTGAAAAAGCCGGTGGTATCGGTGCCATCGTCCGGCCGCCCTACCTGGGAAACAACCTGCGTGACTTCAGGAAAAGACGCGATCATCACTCTGGCGCGATTCATCACCGCAGTTCCTTCGGCCGGCCCTGTGCTCGGCGCCAGCGTGGCGCGGGCCCAGATGGCCCCTTCATCCAGATGGGGCAGAAATTCCGAGCCGATCAGGCCGCTTCCCATCAGCCAGACCGAAGTTCCGAATGCTCCCAACGCGATGGCGACCGTGATCCAGCGAAACCGGATCGCGCGCCCCACCAGCCAGCGGTACCCGTTCGTCATCCCGGTCATGAGCGGGTTGCGCCATTCCTTGACGTTGCTGCGGAACAGAAAGCTGGAGAGCACCGGCGCCACGAGCATCGCGAAAATCAGCGCGCCCAGCAGGGCGAAAGACACGGTCCACGCCATCGGCTTGAAGAGCCTGCCCTCCACCTGCTGCAAAGTGAAGATCGGAATGTAGGCGGTAATAATAATGCCGATCGAATAGAATACCGGCCGCTGCACTTCATGCGCCGCCATGCGAATCGGGCCCACCGACGGGCCGTCTTCCTTCTTGTGATGCGCCATGTAGCGGATGATGTTTTCCACCATCACGACCGCACCTTCCACCACCATGCCGAAATCGAGCGCGCCGAGCGACAGCAGGTTGGCCGGAATCTTATTCAGGTTCAGGCAGATCGACGCGAACAGAAGCGAGAACGGAATCGTCAGCGCGACGATAAACGCTCCACGGATATTTCCCAGGAAGATGAACAGGATCAGCGCCACCAGGATGATCCCCTCGGTCAGATTGTGCAGAACGGTATGGGTCGTGTAGTGCAGCAGATTGCTGCGGTCCAGATGCGGCACAATCTTAACGCCGGGCGGCAGAATCGTATTGTTCAGTTCCGATACCTTATCGTGAATCGCTTCGAGGGTGGAATCGGAATCGGCGCCCTTGCGCAGTAATACAATTCCCTCCACAACGTCGCTGTTGTCGGTGATCTTTCCATCGGCTCTGTGGATAGCCTTGCCGATCTGGCCGAGGCGTATGCGCTCGCCCTGCGTGACAGTCGCGATGTCGCGGATGCGCAGGGGCGTACCGTTCTGCGCGCGAATGACGGTATTCTCGATGTCGCTGACGCTGCTGGCCAGGCCGATAGCTCGCACGTTGATCTGCTGCATGCCCTCTTCAAGGAAGCTGCCGCCCGCGTTCACGTTATTGTTCGCGAGTTGCTGTTCCACCTGGCCGATATTGAGGCCATACGCCACGAGCTTGTCCGGATCCACCTTCACCTGATACTCGCGGGTTGTTCCGCCGAAGCTGCTGACGTCGACGACATTGGGAACGGACTTGAACTGCTTCTCAAGTGTCCAGTCTTCGATGGACTTCAGATCCATCAGATCGTATTGCGGATTGCTGCTCGTGAGCGTGTACCAGTAAATCTGTCCCACCGGGCTGTAATCCGAGCCGATCTGCGGCTGTAATCCGGCGGGAAGGTTCACCTGCGTGAGGCGCTCCAGAACTTTCTGTCGATTCCAGTCGTTCGTGGAATCGTCGTCGAACACCAGCATCAGGCTCGAAAGACCGAACAACGATGTGGAACGCAGATGATCCAGATGCGGAATGCCGTTCATCGAGATTTCCAGCGGAATCGTGACCTGTTGTTCCACTTCTTCCGCCGCACGTCCCGGCCATTGCGTGATGACCTGGACGTAGTTGTTGGCCACGTCCGGATACGCTTCCACGGGAAGATTATGGAAGGAAATCGCGCCCCACACCAGCAGCAGCACCGTGACCAGAAGAATCAGGAAGCGATTATTCAGAGCGAAATTGACAAGCAGATTGATCATGGGTGCCCGTTACTGCTCCACTGTGTTCTGCATTTCGAGCGCGTTCGCAATGACCTTGTCGCCCGGCGCGACGCCCGACGTGATCACCTGAACCTTCGATGGCAGAAGAGCTCCGCCGACAACCTCTACGCGGCGGAACGATTTCGCGCCGGACGGTTCATAAACCCAGTCGCGGTCGTGAAGATGAAGGACCGCGTCCGCCGGGACCGTCGCTTCCATTTTGCTTTGCGTGCCGTGAATGGCCGCGTCCACGAACATGCCCACGCGCATCATGCCTGGATTCGCCATCTCGACACGAACCTTCGCGGTCCTGGTCGCGGGATCGAGAATGGGTCCGATGAAGCCTACGCGGCCGGCGAAAACCCGATCCGAATAACCGCTCAGCCGTATGTCGACCGTTTCGCCCACGTGGACGCTGCTCAGATCGTTCTCATAAACATCGCAGAGAATCCAGACATCCGACAGATCGGAAATCGTGAAAAGGTTCGGAGAATTGTCCAGAGTCTTTACACCCCCGGATGCCGTAATGTTCTGCTCCGTGATAACGCCCGCGGCGGGAGCCACGATATCCACGGTGGATGCCGGATGAGTCACATCCGCGCCCAGCACGCGAATCTGTTCTACCGCATTATCGATCGTGATTTTTGCTTTCGCTTCCGCGTCCTCGGCCACTTCCAGATCCTTCTGGGCCAGTGCGCCTTTGTCGAACAGGAGCTTCGCGCGGTCCAGTTGCGTACTCGCAAGTTTTTCGTCGGCGACCGCGCTGCGATAACCCGCGAACGCTCCGGAGATATCGGCACTCTGCACGCGGAGCAGCAACTGACCCTTCTGGACCGTGTCGCCCAGTTTTGCGTTAATTTCGACGACGCGGCCCGATGCCAGCGAAACCACCGGGATGTTGCGCGACACGTCAGGCGTCACGGTGCCCGTGACATCGAGGACTGCGGCCTCGGACAGCTTTCCGGCCGCCACAACGGGAAATTGCTCGGGGTGGTCGACTGTAATAGCGTTGACGTCCCCCGTAACAACGACGGAAGTCGCGGGTGGCACCTCGGCGGCCGGATCCGGCTTCGCTTTTTCCCCGCAGCCCGCAAGCCCAAGCACCGCCAGAGACGCGGCCAGGAAGACACCTGCGGCGCGCCGCGGTTTACCGTTCAGAATTCGACGCTTCATTGAATCACTTCCCGTCCCACTGCCAGATTGACTTGATTGGCGGCGGCAAAATAAGAGCCGACCAGATTGAGATAGCTCAGGCGGATACTGCGGTAATCGTTTTGGGCGTTCAGAAAATCCAGCAGCGACGCGCCGCCGTTCTGATAGGCAAATGAGATCGTGTCCCGCACCTTCGCCGCTTCATCGAGATATTTCGTTTTATAAGTTCGCAGCAAACTCACGCTGCCGTTCAACGTATTCATCGCCGAGTCGACGTCCGAGAACACCTGGGCCGTCGCGGCATCCTGCAATTTTCGCGTGCGCTGAATCTCAATTTCGGTGCGCGCCTTTTCACCCTGGTTGCGGTCGAAAATGCGCAGCGGCACGGTGACGCTGCCGCCCATATAGATGTCAATCGGTGGATTGCGCCCTACATCGACCGAAAAGCTGGGGTCTGCGGATCCGTTCGAAATTGCCAGCCGGTGGTCAGTCGCCGCTTTGTCCACGGCCTGTGCCGCCGCCAGAAGATCCGGACGCGACGCCAACGCCATGCGCCGCAGTTCATCGGGTTGCAGCAGGACCTCGGAGTACTCGAATGTCCCGGTCACGTCGAATTGGTCAACAGGCGTTCGTGAGTTGAGCAATTGGAGCAGCTGAATCTTCGCCGTGCGCGTGTTGACTTCGCCATTCACCACGTCCGACTCATACTGCGCGCGTTGCAGATCCAGACGCTGCATATCGACCTGAGAAATATCGCCGGCACTGAGCCGATCCTGGCTGACTTTCAGCAGCCGGTCGTAATAAGCGAGGTTGTCGCGCGCGACTTCCAGAAGGGCTTTGGCCTGCAAAGCCTGGACAAACGCCCCGCGCAGATTGAACACCAGATTCCGATCCAGGTCGGCCCGCTGCGAAGCCGTGATTTGGGTTCCTTTTTTCGCGCTTTCGAGGCGTAGCTCGCGCTTATCTTCCCGTTCATGCAGATAGCTTGTGGAAATCAGCGGCAGAAGCGAACCCAGAGGCCGGTACGGATTGGGCGAGATCGGGTCGAACTGGTCAAGAGTCGCGGTAGCGGTTGGATTAGGACGGAGAAACGCCGTAATCTCCTGCGCGCGCGCTTCGTCGATTCCCAAATCGGCGGCGTGCAGCGCCGGGTTATCCGCCTCAAACTGGCTGCGAACCTGTTGCCACGTCAGTGCCTGAGCCGCCGCGATTCCCGGCAGGCACGACGCCAAAATCAGCGCAGACAGGACTGACCTCGGGAACCGAACTCGACTTTGGCAGACTTGGCGAAAGGTGGTTGAATTCGAAATAGCGTACCTCCTTGCGGGAAGCAAGAGCGGATGCTTGTACCGAAATGAGACAAAGCAAACGCTGAACAGGTGGGACGAAACCCAAATCTAGCATCGCCGATAGACGGGCGGGGAAGATCTTCTGTCTAATAGAGAAGTCGTAAGATAATCTTTTGGCTGATTCGCCGCCAAGCGCAACTTAAGACATTTAAAAACAGACAGTTGAGCTGCTATGTCGCTTACAGGAGATCGCGGTACTGTTCCAGCGCCTCGCGAACCAGCCGTGAGCGGGTTCTGACGTCGGTTTTCGCAAAAAGCTGCTGTAATGTGTTCTTAACCGTACTCTCGGAGACGCTGAGCGCCGTCGCGATTTCCTTGTTTGCCAGACCCTGCACCACCAAACGAAGGACGCCAAGTTCCCGGTCAGTCAGACTGGCGCGCTCCAGATGGTCCGTGGCCGGCGCGTCGGAATTGTCCACCTCCTCCGCCACATCCGCAATGATCGCGGCAAGCTTTGGCTTTTCGCCTTCCTTATAAGTGGAGAACCAGACGTCCGCGGTGAACGATTCCCCGTTACCGCGATGTCCCCGGCACTGCATGGTAGCCCGGAACTGGGGAGCTTCTTCCCATCGCAGCGCGTGATGAAGTTCGGGCAGGAAAGCCGAAATCGGATCGCCGATCAGGTTCCCGTCCCGCGGCCCCATCAGTTCCACCGCTGCCTTATTCGCCAGTTCGATAAAACCGTGGCCATCGACCGTGACAATCGCGGCCGGACTCGTCTCCACCAGCGCCTTCAGGCGCTCCTGTCCCTGTAGCGTCAAACGCCGGTTACGCAGCAATTCCGAGATGAAAAGGCCGCATCCCGCCAGAGCGAGAGTCTCAAAAGCCAGGCGAACCGTCGACCGTTCCAGAGAACTGAAGATTTCACTCAGGACAGCGCAACCGACCCCGAGTAACGCGATCACCCATCTCGGCAGAAACCCGGCCGCCAGCATAATCGGAAATAAATAGAGGACGCCGAAAGCCACGAATGGCTTGGTCCACCAGTCCGCTACGGCAACGATGACAATGGCGGCGACGCTCGCCAGAAGGACAGGCGTTCGATTACGTTCTTCCCATACACGTTCCAAAGGCCACATTAGGTTCGTTTTGTCGCTGTCGCTCATTGTCCCATGTGGGATAGGCGCTGACGGCAATCAAAAGATTACCCTTACATGCCTCGTATTATGGCACCATAAAGAAAATAAAAGGGATAGGACGCCCAATTTCAGCCAACCTCCGGCCGTCCCCGCGTCGCTATACTCAATTCGGAGGCAGTACCCAAAGGCGCCCGATCGATGCAACGGAAAGCCTATCTCATCCTCGCGGCGCTGATGATTGGCTCTGGCCTGGCTGCGTTGGCGCTGAGCTGGACCGCCCTCGGACGCCAGTTCGATACTTACGCCTACGATTTCATCTTCCGCCTGGAACCGCCCGCGCCGTGGACGCCCGACTCCATCATCCTCGCCATCGACGAAGAGACGCTGACCAAATATGGCGGGCTGACCGGCATGCGAACCGCCCTGAACGACGGTCTTGAAACGATAGAAGGGACCCCCCCGCCTGCCGCGATCGCAATCGACCTGATCCTCCCCGATGCCAGCCCGTCCGATGGCCCACTCGAGGCGGCCTTCAACAACACACCCAAGCTCATCCTCTCCTGCGATCTTCTGCGGAACGGGACATGGGAAGACCCGATTGAGCGTTTTCGGAAACATGCGGTTGCCGTGGGAGAAGTCCACGCCGATCTCGACAAGTTCGACGCCGTCAGTCGCGATCTGCCGCTTGAGAAAGTCGCGGGACACGACCGGCGTTGGGCACTCGCACTCGAAGCTTTTGCGGCCGTGAAGGGCGTCGGGATTACGGAATCGCCCGACGATCTGCTCGTAGGCTCCACGCGCATTCCATCCCGCGCATCCGATGGCCGGATGATGCGAATCAGGTACACTCCTGCCATGGGCGGAATTCCGCGGGTCTCCATTGCGGAACTGGACCGCCATCCGGAGCTGGCCTCGCGCTTCGCTGGTAAGGTCGTCTTCGCCGGCGTTACTGCCCAGACGGTGAGTGACCGCTGGATGACGCCCTACTCGAACGGCGTCGCCATGCCCGGCGTTGAGATCCACGCCAACGCATACGAAACCATCTCCCGCGGAATGTTTCTGGTGGATGCGCCGCTCACCGAAGTTACCGCCGTCTGCTTGGGTCTTGCCGCGGCGGCCGGCCTGGTGTACTTGTTCCTCGGCGGTTGGCAGGCAAACCTGGGTGCGATTCTGGTCGTGCTGGGGTCGCAGGCAATCCCGGCGCTGGCGTTTTCGCACGGTACGGTCTGGCCGTGGATGCCCGGTACTCTTACGGCGCTCCTCGCGACCGCCGCGGCCGCCGCGTGGCGTCACCTGATTGTGCGCCGCCAGTTGATGCACGCCGAAAGCGAGAAAAACCGCTACCAGCGCTCGATGCAGTTCGCCATCCACGAACTCCGCACTCCGTTAACCGCAATCCAGGGCTCCAGCGAACTCATCAGCCGCTACGGCAGTATGCCCGAAGCCAAGCGCAAAGAGATGGCCGATCTCATTAACGCGGAATCGAAGCGCCTCGCGCGCATGATCGAGACGTTCCTCAGTGTCGAACGCCTCTCCGCCGGTCAGATGGAAATGAAGCAGGAGCGCTTCGGCTTCGACGGCGTGGTGCGGCGTTGCATTGAGCGAGCGAAACCTCTGGCGGAAGGCAAAGCAATCGCCATCGAGCTGAAAGATCTGCCCGCGGTTGAGATCACCGGTGACCGTGAACTCATGGAATACGCGGTCTACAATCTGCTCACCAATGCCATCAAATATTCCCCTTCCGGCACGCGCGTCACCGTTTTTGGGGAAGCGGGAGACGATAATAGAAAGGATCAGGTGCGGCTGTCCGTGGAAGACCAGGGTATTGGAATGGATAAAAAGGAAGTCAGCCGCATTTTCGAAAAATTCTACCGGACCAAACGCGCGGAGCAATCGGGCGAGGCCGGGACCGGCATCGGATTATCCATCGTGGAGCAGATCGTTGTGCAACATGGCGGCTCGATCCAGGTGGAGTCCGAGCCCGGCAAAGGCTCCCGGTTCACACTGGTATTGAAACGCGCATGACGAAATCGGAACTATGACTGACGGCGGCGAAAAAATACTTCTGGTTGAAGACGACCCGTCGGTCCGCACCACCATCGTGACCTTCCTGGAACTCGAAGGCTTCCAGGTGGAGGCGTTCTCCAATACGCGGGACGCCATCGAACGGCTCTCACACGGCGGCTACCTCCTGGTGATCTCCGATATCTACATTGACGACCGCACCGGCATCGATATCCTCCAGGCTGCGAAGAAGCAGGACCCCGATTGCGCCGTCATCCTGATGACCGCGCGCGGCTCCATAGAGACCGTGATGGCGGCCACGCGCCACGGTTCCTTCGACTATCTGGCCAAACCTTTTGAACTCGACACGCTGCTCGAAGCAGTCAAGCGCGCCATCGCCGCCCGCACTCCCGATGACGATGAAGTGGAAGCGGAAGAGCTGCCCGAAAGCGAAATGATCGGCAGTTCCGCGCGCATGGTGGAGATTTATAAGACCGTCGCGCAGGTGGCTCCCACCGATGCGACCGTTGTGATTCTCGGCGAGACCGGCACAGGCAAAGAACTGGTTGCCCGCATGATTCATCGCAACAGTGCGCGCTCTCAGTTTCCGTTTGTTCCCGTCGATTGCGGCACCATTCAGCCCACACTGCTCGAAAGCGAACTGTTCGGCTCCTTGCGCGGCGCGTTTACCAGCGCGGATCGCGATCGCGTCGGTGTACTCGAAGCAGCCAACCGCGGTACCGTTTTTCTCGATGAAATCGGCGACATCGACGCCGCATTTCAGGTCAAGCTCCTCCGCTTCCTGCAGGAACGCGAAATTCGCCCCGTGGGCGCGTCCCGCTCGAAGACGGTGGATGTCCGGGTGGTTGTGGCAACCAATCGCGATCTGCAGAAGATGGTGGAAGAAGGCAAATTTCGCGAAGACCTGTGGCACCGCCTGAACGTCGTGCGGCTCACCATGCCGCCGCTGCGCGAGCGTCGCGTGGACGTCCCGCTGCTGGCCCACTATTTCCTGAACAAATACAATACCCGCTACTCCCGGCATGTGAAAATGACGGATTCCGGGCTGCGCGAGTTGAACAATTTCACGTGGCCAGGTAATGTCCGCCAGTTGCAGCATCTGATCGAGCGGCTCACCATTCTCGCGCCCAACGACCGCGTCGATGCCGAGTCCGTCCAGGATGCAATCACGGCGATGGACCCGAAGGAAGGCGGCGGCGAGACGCTGGCCGAAACGGAAGCGGACCAGATACGCCGCGTGCTCGCGGCCACGGGCGGCAACAAAAGCCGCGCCGCGCAGGTTTTAGGCATTGAACGAAAAACGTTGTACCGCAAGCTGGAGAGGATGAAAATTTAAGGTTATGTCGGCAATCGAGATCGGCGCTATTACGGACGAGTTTTCCCCGGACATTACAGTCGCGGTGGAAGCCATGCGGGAACTGGGAATGAAGGGCGCGGAACTGCGCGTGGTCAACGGCAAAAACATCATGGACCTGACCGATGCCGAACTGGACGCCGCCCTCGCGGTGGTGCACGGCGCGGGGCTCAAAGTGATCGCCATCGCCTCGCCGATTCTGAAATGCACTCTGCCCGATGCGCCGCCAATTGACGAACGTTTCCAACAGGACGTCTTCGCCTCGAAGCATACGTTTGAAGATCAGCCGAAGCTGGCTCAGCGCGCTTTCGAGATTGCCAAACGCTCCGGCGCGAAAATTGTGCGCGTGTTCTCCTACTGGCGCGTCGTGGATCCGCCCGCTGTGTTCGAACGCGTAGTGGACGCTCTTCAGGAACTCTCCGACCGCGCCGCCGAGCACGGCCTCACCATCGGCCTCGAGAACGAGCACGCCTGCAACATCGCGACCGCCCACGATACGGCGCGCGTCCTCGCGGCGGTAGATCACCAAAATCTCAAGGTCGTCTGGGATCCGGCCAATGCGTTCGTCTCGGACGAAGAGCCGTTTCCGAACGGGTATCGCGTGCTCGAATCCAGCCGCATCGCTCACGTTCACGCGAAGGATTGCACGCTTGTCGGCCACAAACCGGTCTGGTGCCCGGTCGGCGAAGGCGATGTCGATTGGGTTGGCCAGTTCGCCGCGCTCAAACAGGATGGCTACAGCGGCTACATTCACCTCGAAACTCATTGGGCCGGTCCGAACGGCAACAAACTCGAAGGCAGCAAAATCTGCGGTCGCAATCTTAAGAAAATGGTCGCCGCCAGCTAGAATAGGGTTTCCCTTATGATTTCCCGCGCAGAAGCCATCGATATGTTCCAGTCCGACGACCTGATCGGCGTCGGTATGGAAGCTGACGCCGTCCGCCGCAAGCATCATCCTGAAGGCGTCGTCTCCTACATCATCGACCGCAACATCAACTACACGAATTTCTGCACGGAATACTGTAGCTTCTGCGCCTTCTACCGTCCGCTCGGCCACAAAGAAGGCTACATCCTGCCTCGCGAAGTCATCTTCGACAAAATCCAGGAAACTCTCGACCTCGGCGGCACCGGCATGCTCTTCCAGGGCGGCCTGCATCCCGACCTGAAGATTGAATGGTACGAAGATCTGCTGCGCGCCATCAAGGCGAAGTTCAACATCTGGTGCCACTGCTTCTCCGCGCCGGAAATTACCAACATCGCCCAGGTCAGTGGCTTATCCCTGCGCGACACGATCGCGCGCCTGCGTGACGCCGGTCTCGATTCCATTCCCGGCGGCGGCGCGGAAATTCTGGATGAAGCCGTGCGCCACCGCATCAGCCGCCTGAAGTGCAGCACGCAGGACTGGATCGACGTGCATCGCACCGCCCACGCGCTTGGCATGCGCACCACCGCCACCATGATGTTCGGCTGTGGCGAAACCATCGAACAGCGCATGAATCACTTCGATATCGTGCGTCAGATTCAGGAGGACACCGGCGGCTTCACGGCCTTCATCCCCTGGGCCTTTCAGCGCGAGCTGACCTCGCTCGGCCGTTTCATCAAAGAAGAAGCCACGGCGGTGGAATATCTGAAGAACCTCGCCGTCTCCCGTATCTACCTCGACAACATTTTGAATATTCAGAGTTCCTGGGTGACGCCGGGACTGAAAACCTGCCAAGTCGGCTTGCGCTTCGGCGGTAACGACGTAGGCAGCATCATGATCGAAGAGAACGTGGTGTCCGCCGCCGGCACGCACCATCAGGCGACGGAAGAAGAACTGCGGCGCATGATTCGCGATGCTGGCTTTGTTCCGAAGCAGCGCGACACCTTGTATCGGACTTATTTCCTGAACTAGATGAAGACCATCCTGCCCGTAGTCGCGTTTCTCGCGACCTGCGCCTTGTTTTGCGCGGCATTGCTTCTGCTCTCCAATCTACGCGTCGCGTCCACGCCGACACATACCTGGCTGAGTTCTCTGCCGCTCGCGCTCGTCGGCGTGGCGTATGCGGTGCTTCAGGTGCGGCTGAAGCCAGACGGCCGAACCCTGGCGAAGCGCCTGCTTCTGGCGGGCACTTTCATTCTCTGGGCCGTCGATCAATTCCTGCCCGCCGGCCAGTTGGCAACTTTCGTTGGTGACGTGGTTGTAGCGGCATATGTACTGGATCTGTTCTGGATTATTCAGGAACAGAAAAGTTCGCGTTCATAACACCGTCACCGGATACCGCAGCGAATCCATCAGCCAATCCTTGTTTTCCAGCACCGCGCCCCTTAAAGTTTCCACCAAACGCTCCCGGTTTTCATACAGCCTGTACGGTTCACGTTTGTCATGTTTCTCCATCAGCGCCTTCACGATGAACGGCATCATCATCGAATAATCGCCGGGCAGACTCTCCGTCGATTGCAGGTACGTGTCTTTATCGACCTTCCCCCACGTCACCGCTTCCGCGGGCGGGCATGACGACAGCGATCCATCGGTCACCGGTGCGGTAGTAATCTGGACGTCGAATTCGTAGCCGCGCACATTGGGAAGGCCGAGAACCTGACCGAGCGCGGGCTCCGGCTGCAGGTTGTAATTCTTCGGAACGCCGCCGCCCAGAATCAGCGTCGCGATCGATTTCGCTTCGCTCTCGAACAACCCCCAGTGATGATACGCGCAGGCTTCAAAAACCTCCGCGTGCAGGTCCAGATCGAAGGCGTATTCCGGAATCAGGCCTGCTTGTTTCATCGCCCACAGCTTCATGGAATTCAGGAAAACGCTGCCATCGGCGGGCGCGCCCACAAAAATCGGGACGCCGAGCCGGTTGCACGTTGCCAGCAGTCCGGGCGCAACCCCCACGTGCCGCTCCTGCGCGGCGTAGTAAGCTCCAAGCCGGTAGCGCAACTCTGTGCCGGTCATTTTCTTCTGGAACTCGGGCCGCTGCAGAACCGCCGTCAGGAACTTATCCTGATCGAGCAGAACGCTCTCATCGAAACCCATGTCGGTGACGCGAATGACGTTCTCATCGCGCAATGCCCCGTCATCGCCGAAGATCGGCACTTCGTAAATCGGATCTTTGGTGTGCTCGTTCAGGCTCCGGTGGCCATCGTGATAACAGACGGCGTCCGTAGTGCTGAGATACGCCAGCCACCCGGTTTCGAGCAACGGAATCAGCCACGCCTGATGCTGTCCGGAAACAGTGACCGGCCCGGCAATCGAGACCGTGAGGGGACAGCCTGCGGCAATCGCGCGGTCGAGAATGCTGTAGACCCGCCGCAGAATCGCTCCGCCGAACGCAGGCAGGCAATGCTCGAAAATCTCATGGACGGAATTGCAGTCATCGATGCGACGCACGCGCACCGGTTTTCGCTGAATGGGATGCATCTCTATGAGTTTCGCATCTGAGTACCGCACCGCGTACTCACGATGAACAGGTTTCGAGTTGCACTAGGCCGGACGGCGCAGCAGTTCTTGGCATCGCATCGAAGGTGCGTCCATCCAGCAGCCGGCCTGCACGTTTCTTCTGAACACCTCCCCATTGCTTGAAGAAGAACGCAACCCCGGATCTGTCGCATTGGTCCCGAATTGACTTCACCCAATCGGGATGCATCGACCGGGCTCTAGGGCCGGACTCGCCGCCCACGATCACCCAGTCGATGCCCTGCAAATTAAGGCCTTCAAGAGGCCCAAGGAGGGGCTCCAGGGAAAGAAATTTGGTTCGAGCGGCCGTCCTCCTGAGATGCTCGATGCGTGCAGCGTAAGCCTGAGACTCGACACTGACTCCCATCCAGACATTGGCTGGCCAATCAATCTGATCTGAGAATGCCTGCAGGCGACCCGAGCGTTTCGTCAAAACCTGAAACTGATGCCACGAAGCCGCACGCATTGTAGCGAAAACGCGTTGAATAAATTCAAGCGGAACATCATGATGGAAAAGGTCGCTCATCGAGTTGACAAAAATTGTCTGTGGCTGCTTCCATTTAAGGGGCAACTCGAGCGTATCGGGATGCAAGGTTAGCTTAAAGCCGTTCGAGTATTTCTTCTGCCCCATTGCTCTGAGTCTCTTGGTGAGCCGTTCCGCATAGCAGTTCTCACAGCCGGGACTCAATGTGTCGCAGCCGGTTGAAGGATTCCAGGTAGCGCCAGTCCACTCAATTGCCGACTTAGTTGACATGTTTTTTCGCATCCTCAAACTGAATGTAGGATTCTTTTGGAAGTGTCCGTTTCTCGCGGCCGGACTGGTATCGCCTGTTTTGGGCAGGCGGATCGATTGCGACACGTCCCTCCGCCTCCAAATTCAGAAGAGCGTCTCGATAGCTGCTTTCGGTGAACCGCGTGCGCTGTTCCTCTTGAAGCAGATCCCTGAACTGAATTCGGCGACCACCAAAAGCGGACAAGAGCCGGTCCTCGACCTCATATAGCCCATCAAAGAGAGAACCGGGTACCTGTCGCGCACGTGGGTCATGCTCGCCCGATCCAACACCGTCAACGACCGTTGAACTCGCGGAGTTCAGAATTCTTTTCATCTTGTTGGCGGCGCCGCGATTCTTGGAGGCAAACACCAGATGATGGCTGGTCCGATTCACCTTGCTTCGAAATTTGAAGAAAAGAGGAATTCCACGGGCTTGCGTAATAGCGGACTCAACGGCGGCCAGAATTATCTCTTCTCTCTCATCGGGATTACGGCCCTGAATAGCGGCCCGGAGCGCCTTCGCCCTCTCTTGCTCGAAGAACTCGTCAATGGATCGGTTCATGATCTCAAGGTCGAGCTTCATGTTGATTCGGCTGTAATTGAAGAAAAATATACAATCGTTTCCGAATCCTTCAAGAACGGACGCCACGAGCCTCAATGAGAGCCCCTTGTAGCCGCACGGATCCAGAAACACAAGTGTCGGAACAGGCAGCTTCTTTAGGATGTCAGGCCAACCCGAATTGATAATCTTATTGCTGATCGTGGGTTGATACCGTAGCGTTTCAAGCGCGGGCAACGATCCGATTGATTCTCTTAGCCGCTTGTAATGCTCAGGGTCACCCTCGTTAAACCAAAGATGCACCTTCTGTCGAAAGAGCGGCTCTCGGATGGCTGCCTCGGATACCAGAACCGGAATTGACTTATGAGACTGTCCTTGATCGGTGAAATATAGCCCGGGTCCGGCAAAAAGATCCGCGTAGCCGACCTTCTCGTTGCGTTGCGCCGTAACGCGGTTATAGTAAACAAAGTAGTCCGACACGATCTTTTGCTTCGTTCGCGACCCTTCCCGAAGTGCTTTGAAGAACTCTTCCTCTGTGCCCAACGATGTGTGTTTTGTCATGAAACCATTGCGACCTCAACGCCACTGAGCACACTATCACCAACAAAAATCATTTTAGCAGGATTATGTTCCCCCCAAAAAAACGAGAACTGCGGCAAAGGCCAACCGCTGTTCCTCATCGAACTGCCGAAATCATGGGGCGGAGAATCTAATGGTAGTCAGGTCGGCATCTGGCGGCTACGCCCCTCACTCCACCCGAAAATCCCACAACCGCAAATCCACCTTCCCCTCCACATACTCAATCAGCGCATACTCCCCCGCCGCCAGCGGTTCCTGCGGCCAGACCTTATAAAAATTCTCGCCCGGCAACTGCTTCGTAAAAACCTCCACAGACTGCCGCGTTTCCGCCATTTCCTTCGAGATCGGCATAATCTCCACCTGCTCCGCGACGCGAATCCCCTTCCCCTGGGTCAGCTTGATAATGCCGAAACTCTCCTGCTTATCCAGCTGAAAGAAAAACTCCGGCCGCGTCTCCGTCACGATGTTTGCCGAGTGCTCGCCCGCCAGTTCCACCGTAGCCTTCCCCGCAATGATCGGAATCGGCGTCAGGACCCGCAGCGCCGTGTTGCCCTTTGGGGTATGAACAGTGAAGTCGGCAACGGGAAATGTCCGCAGCGCGCCATTGTCAATCTGGTAAACGCCCGAATCCTGCGGAATCTTCGCCAGTTCCGACCGGTCCGCGCGTTCAGCCGCCGCCTCATCGTCGAACTCCTTCGTCGTCCGATCCAGCTCTCCCTGCTTTGCGGTAGCCTCGGCTACAGTTCGCTTCAGATCCACCAATGACGCGGGAACTTCCTCCCATTCCGCGCGGTCCACGCTGTAAAACTTAACCCGATCGCCCTGTACCTGATACTCGCGCACAAGCTGGTATTCGCCGTCGGTTGTATACAACTTCACATTCGCCGCCATAAGCGAGAGTGTGAAGACGGCAAAGAACAGAAAAGCTCCGCGCATAAATCTGATTTCATTCTATTCCTTTCGCGCGGGCATCTATAATAAGAGCGGATGAGACACAGAAAACTTGGCAGGACTGGCTTTGATGTCAGCGAAATCGGGTTCGGCGCCTGGGGCATCAGCGGAGCCCAGTGGATCGGCGCTTCCACCACGGAATCCCTTAAGACGTTGCGCGCCGCGATCGAACAGGGCATCGATTTCATCGACACCGCGCTCGCTTATGGCGACGGCGCCAGCGAACGCCTCGTCGGCCAGATTGTCCGCGAAGCCGGCGGCCGCGTTCGCGTGGCCACCAAGGTGCCGCCGAAGAATCTCATTTGGCCCGCGCAGCCTGGCATCGGGATCGAAGAGGTTTTCCCGTACGACCACATCATGGCCTCGGTCGAAGAGAGCCTTCGCAATCTCAACATCGACTGCATCGACCTGCTGCAACTCCATGTCTGGAACCCCGATTGGGTCGGTCGCGAAGAATGGCGCAGGGCCTTTGCGGATTTGAAATCGTCGGGCAAGGTCCGCGCAGTCGGCGTTTCCATCAATGACCACCAGCCCGATTCCGGCATCGGCATCATCGAAACCGGCCTGATCGACAGCGTCCAGGTGATCTACAACATCTTCGATCAAACCCCGGAAAAGCATCTGTTCCCGGCATGCGTGAAACACAACATCGGCGTCATCGCGCGCGTCCCGTTTGACGAAGGTTCGCTCACCGGCCGCATCAACGAAGAGACAGTTTTCCCCGAAGGCGACTTCCGCAACGGCTACTTCAAGGGCGACCGTAAAAAGCAGGTTGCCGAGCGGGTGAAAGGCCTTATCCGCGACCTGAAGCTTGCGGATGCCGGCGCGCTGCCCGCGGTCGCCATGCGCTTCTGCCTTTCATCGCCCGCCGTGTCGACGGTCATCCCCGGAATGCGGTCGATTTCGAGCGTGACTGGAAATGTGATGGCGTCCGGCCAGGGCCCTCTGCCGACCGACATGCTCGATATGCTCCGTAGCCACGCCTGGAACCGCAACTTCTACGCCTAGCCATGTGGGGCAGGTTGGTAACCTGCCGCCGCTAATCTGCGGGGAGGCAATGTGGCCCAAACTTCTTTGCCATAAAGCAATCCCGATAACAGCCGATTAGAAGTTCGAGGACGAACTGATGATCGGTCGTGGATTACTTCTCTGGTCGGGTTACTGGCTGCTTGGATGTTCCGCCAGTCTGTGGGCGATGAGCCCCGCGGTTTCCCCGCAAATGCCTTTCTCCTTTGTGGAGAATCATGGTCAGACCGATCCCCATGTACGGGTAGTCGGCGACGGTCCCCGGTTCAGAGCCTGGTTCGATGACAACGGCGTATTGTTGCGGCAAGGCACGGGCACCGTAAGAATCGACTTCGTCGGCGCGCAGCCTCAGCCTGCAATCACGCTGGCGGAGCCCATCGGCGCTTTGGCTAATTACCTCCACGGCAGCGATCCGGCCCGTTGGCAAACGAATTTACCCATGTTCCGCGCGGTGCGCTATGACGGAGTCTGGCCGGGCGTCGCCATGACGTTCAGCGAGGACAAGAACAGTGCAAAAGTGGAATATAAGTTGGCGCCCGGAACCGATATCGCCCAGATCCGTCTGCACTTCGCGGGCGAGGTTACCATCGAAGCCGATGGCAGCCTGACCGTTCGCAGCGCGACCGGCCAGTTCCACGAAGAGCGGCCTTTCCTCTATCAGGAAAATGGCCACGCCCGAACCCCCGTCACCGGCGGCTTCGTCAAAAACGCCGACGGCCTTGTTGCGTTCACCGCCCGCTACGATCACACCCGCCCGCTCGTTATCGATCCCTCCATTCAATTCAGCGGCTACTTTGGCGGAACATCGGAAGACACCATTACCGCCGTTGCGGTCAGCTCCACTTTCAACGTCATCGCAGCAGGCTGGAGCCTTTCGGTCGATCTGCCCGCTTCCGGCGGGGCGCACACCTTAAACAGCGGTGGCGTCGATGCGTTCGTCGCGAATTTCAGTCCGGTCGGAGGTCAACTCGTGTCCTGTACTTATCTGGGTGGCTCCGGCGATGATCGCGCCTTCGGCGTGGCGCTCGATACCTCGGGCAATACCTACATCGCCGGGTGGAGCTCATCAAACAACTTCCCGGTCGTGGACGGCGTCCAGTCGCACCTGAGCGGCGCGCGCGACGCATTTGTCGCGAAACTGAACCCGGCCCTGAACACACTCATTTACAGCACGTACCTCGGCGGCTCCGGCGTGGATTACGCCAACGCCATCGCAGTCGATTCGCTCGGAGAAGCCGTGATTGTCGGCGACACTACCTCCGCCAATCTGCCGGTGACCACCGGCGCATTTCAAACGAAACTGGCTGGCGGCCAGGACGCGTTCGTTGCCAGGCTGGCGGCGAACGGTGCTGCGCTTTCTTTTCTGACATATTTTGGCGGCAACAGTACGGATCATGGCGCCGCAGTCCAGATCGACCCCACCGGACCGATCGTCATCGGTGGGGGTACTTCCTCGGTCAACCTGCCTGTTCTGCTGGCCAGTCAGGCCCACCTGAATGGTGGACAGGATGGCTTCGTCACAAAATTCAACTCCACCGCCACCGCCCTGGTTTTCAGCACTTACCTCGGTGGTTCGGGAGGCTCGCCCGGCTTCCCGGAGGAAGTAAATGGTCTGTCCATCGGTCCCAGCAGGAACATTGTTGCGGCCGGGATCACCAGCTCCGCAAACTTTCCTGTCACTTCTACCGCCTACCAGCAGGTTTATGGAGGCGGGCAAACCGACGGTTTCCTGACGAAACTGAACGGCACAACCGGCGCCATTCAGGCTTCCACCTACCTCGGCGGTTCGCTGAACGATGGAATCAACGCCATCGCGGGGGACCCACTGGGAAGACTCTACGTCACCGGTTTCACCATTTCCACAGATTTCCCCGTTCTGCGCCCCTCGCAAAATGCCTCCGCCGGCGGTTCTGCCGGCAGTATGGATGCGTTCGTCGCCACCCTCAACAGCGGGCTGACCGCGGTTACCTTCAGTACGTATCTCGGAGGCTCGGGAAGCGATTCGGGCAATGCTATCGCCGTTGACTTGATGACCTCGATCATTGTCGGCGGCCAGACCACCTCACCGGATTTCCCGTCGTCCGGCAGCCTCGCCGCCTTCCCCACCGAAGTGGTCTCTTCCTTCCTCACAAAACTCATGCCGGACTGGACACTCGAAGTCGCCAACCCGTCCGCCGGCACTCCCGGCACAACAATCGATACCTGGCACACCGCCGGTTTCAACGGCTCCGTTCCTGACACCACTCTTTACTCCTACGGCCAGGCCGGCGATGTTCCGGTAACCGGCGATTGGACCGGCTCCGGAGTCAAACGCATCGGCATCTTTCGCAGCGGTATGTGGATTCTGGACACAAACAACGACGGCATCCTCGATACCGGTGACCGGATTGTCGCCTTCGGGCAGGCGGGCGATATCCCGATTCTCGGCGACTGGACCGGCACCGGCGTCATCAAGCTGGGCCTCTATCGCGCCGGTTCCTTCATTCTCGATCTGAGCGGACACCTTTCCGGCGTTCCAACCGGTCAGGCCGACGCGACGTTTGCGTTCGGACTTTCCAGCGACATTCCGGTCGCGGGCGATTGGAATGCAACTGGCACAGCCAAGGTAGGCGTATTCCGCAACGGAAGCTGGCTGGTCGACTTTAGCGGCACACATGTTGCCACCAAAACCTACACGTACGGGCAGACCGGCGATATTCCCGTAACAGGCAATTGGGATTCCGCCGGCCTCACCCGCATCGGCGTCTACCGGGCTGGTTCCTGGATACTCAATTTCAGCGGCACCAACGTGCTCGGAGTCCTCGGTCAGACCGACCTCGACATCGCCTTCGGCTCAGCCGGTCAGACCCCGATCGTCCATTAGACTGTTTTGCTCAGTGACAAGAGTTTTGCCGATTAAAATCAACAAGATACACATCCAGCTTCCGGCGCGCATGCTCTACTTGGATCGGGAGCGGAATATCTATGCGTGCAGCGCGGCAACACAGGTGTCGAATTTCGACCGCGCCGCCCCGTCATAGCCAAATTGGTTTCGTTCCTCATATTTCTTCACCCGCCCCGATCCGGGACCGCTCGGACCTCCTTTTCTCTGCTCTCCCGGAAATTGGTTTCGTTCCGCAAAATCCCGCGACGTTGTTCTTATCCGTGTTCATCTGTGTTCATCCGTGGCCATTTTGCCTTGTATTTTCAGCCCCTTACCACCAAATTGGTTTCGTTCCTCATTTTTCCACTGCACCCGATACCGCCAATAACTTCTTTGAATCCCACCCACCCACTCATCCAGGAGAAAATAAACGATTAACCTCTCTCACGATGCAGTTCGCCAACTATCAAACCGAAGGCTTCCACGATGAAATGTTCGACGCCACCGGCGCGCCGCGCGACGAAGCCCGCCTTCTGGTCGATACCATCGCCTCGCTCGATGAAGGCCAGTTCCTCCGCTGCCAGCGCTCCGCCGAACGCGTCCTCCTCCAGCTCGGCATCACTTTCAACGTCTATGGCGATTCCGCCGGCGCCGAGCGAATTTTCCCCTTCGATCTCATCCCCCGCATCGTCACTGCCCGTGAATGGGCCTGGGTGGAGCGCGGCCTCAAGCAGCGCATCCGCGTCCTCAACACCTTCATCGATGACATCTATCACGACCAGAAGATCCTGAAAGATAAAATCATCCCCGAAGAAGTCATCAAGTCGGCGATCTTCTACCGTCCCCAGTGCATCGGCATCAATCCCCCGCGCGGCGTCTGGTGCCACATCACCGGTACTGACCTCGTACGCCACGGCGATGGCCAGATCTACGTCCTCGAAGACAATCTCCGCGTGCCTTCCGGCGTCTCCTACGTTCTGGAAAATCGCGATCTGATGAAGCGCACTTTCCCCCAGGTCTTCGAAGGCCTGCGCGTTCGCCCGGTCGACGATTATCCCGGCCGCCTGCTCGAAATGCTGCAAACCATCGCTCCGCATGGCGCCGTCGAGAACCCGACCGTCGTCCTGCTCACGCCAGGCATCTACAACTCGGCGTATTTCGAGCACAGCTTTCTCGCGCAGAAAATGGGCGTCCAGCTCGTCGAAGGCAGCGACCTCATCGTGCAGGATCGAAAAGTCTGGATGCGCACAACCAAAGGCCTTCGCAAAGTCGACGTCATTTACCGCCGCATCGACGACGATTTTCTCGATCCCCAGGCCTTCCGTCCCGATTCTCTCCTCGGCGTTCCCGGCATCATGGACGCGTGGCGCGCAGGCAACGTCGCGCTGGCGAATGCTCCCGGCAACGGCGTCGCCGACGACAAGGTCGTCTATGCCTACGTGCCCGATATGATCCGCTATTACGAAGGCGAAGACCCCATCCTGCCCAACGTCCCCACCTACCTGTGTTGGCGCGATGCCGACCGCCAGTACGTTCTGGCCAATCTCGATAAGCTGGTCGTGAAGGCCGCCAATGAAGCGGGTGGTTACGGCATGTTGATCGGTCCGCACTCCACCATCGCGCAGCGCGAAGAATTCGCTGCGAAAATCACGGCCCACCCGCGCAACTACATCGCCCAGCCAACTCTGGCTCTCTCACGCGTGCCCACTCTCGTCGACGATCATTTCGAAGGCCGCCACGTCGATCTTCGCCCCTACATACTTTATGGCAATGAGATCGAAGTGCTCCCCGGCGGTCTGACGCGCGTGGCACTTCGCAAAGGCTCGCTCGTCGTCAATTCATCGCAGGGCGGTGGCAGTAAAGATACCTGGGTGCTCGCCGGTTCTCCGGATGACGGGAGCCCTCAATGATGGAAGAATCCAGGCCCCTGCTGAGTCGCGTGGCCGACGCCGTCTACTGGATGGCGCGCTATATCGAACGCGCCGAAAACGTCGCCCGCTACATCGGCGTCAACCTCAACCTCCAGCTCGATCTCCCCGGCGACCCCGCGCAGCAATGGCAGTCCCTCATCGATACCAGCGGCGATGGCGAAGAATTTCTGAAGCACCACAGCGTCGCCACACAGCACGACGTCATCGACTTCCTGACGTTCAACACGGAAAATCCGAACTCGATTTTTTCCTGCCTGCGCGCCGCCCGTGAGAATGCCCGCTCCGTCCGCGAAACAATTTCCTCCGAAATGTGGGAGCAGGTCAACGAAATGTATCTCCACATGGCGTCGCAGCATCTCGCGCCCGGCGCCGAATGGCTCCCCGAATTTTTCCGTCTGCTCCGCCTGAGTTCGCACCTGTTTCAGGGCATCACCGACGCCACCATGACGCACAACGAGGCATGGCATTTCGCCCGCCTCGGCCGCAAACTCGAACGCGCCGATAAAACCTCCCGCATTCTCGACGTCAAATACTTCATGCTGCTGCCCTCGCTCAGCGATGTCGGCACACCTTATGACGATATTCACTGGTCCGCCGTGCTGAAATCGGTCAGCGGTCTCGAAATGTATCGCAAGAAATACGGACGCATCGAACCCCGCCACATCGTCGAATTCCTGGTCAGAGACCGTGACTTTCCCAGGTCCATCCACTACTGCATCCTCCGCGCCGATGCGTCGTTGCGCGCCATTACCGGCACCATTCCGGGGACATATAACTACGCCTCGGAACGTCTCATGGGCCGGCTCCGCGCCGACCTGGATTTCACCCCCGTCGACCAGATCCTCAACTCCGGCCTCCATAGCTATCTCGACGGCCTGCAGGTCAAGGTCAACGAAATCGATAACGCGTTGCTCGCCGATTTCGTGGAATGGCGCGCACCCGAAAGCGCCGCAGGCATCCACACGCAATCCCAGTCGCAGACCTTCGCCGAAAGCGGAGACCGCTGATGGGAATCCGCGTCGCACTGCATCACAAAACGGTCTACAACTATGACCGCCTGGTAACCCTGGGTCCGCAGGTGGTTCGCCTGCGCCCCGCGCCGCATAGCCGCACGCCGGTCGTCAGCTACTCGCTGCGCATCGAGCCGAAGGAGCACTTCGTCAACTGGCAGCAGGACCCGCAGAGCAATTACCTCGCGCGCATCGTCATCCCGGAACCGACAAAGCGCTTCTCGCTCGAAGTGGATCTGGTTGCCGAAATGACGGTCCTCAATCCCTTCGATTTTTTCCTCGAACCCTACGCCGATCGCTTCCCGTTCGTCTACGAAAAATCGTTGGCCCGCGAACTCACGCCGTTCCTCGAACTGCTTCCGGCCGCTGAGCATTTCGATCGATTCATGCAGTCGCTGGATCGCACGGAAAAAGCGACCATCGATTTTCTCGTCGATCTCAACCGCCGCGTGCAGCAGGCCGTCGGCTACCTGATCCGCATGGAACCCGGCGTTCAGACGCCCGAAGAAACTCTCACCCTCGGCACCGGCTCCTGCCGTGATTCCGCCTGGCTCATGGTGCAGGTCCTGCGCCGCCTGGGCCTCGCCGCCCGCTTCGTTTCCGGCTATCTGATCCAGCTGAAGCCCGATCTCAAAGCGCTCGATGGCCCCAGCGGTGCCGATTACGATTTCACCGATCTGCACGCTTGGGCCGAAGTCTATCTTCCCGGCGCTGGCTGGGTCGGTCTTGATCCCACCTCCGGCCTGTTCGCGGGCGAAGGCCACATCCCCGTTGCCGCAACGCCCGATCCGCAATCCGCCGCGCCCGTCTCCGGCGGAGTCAGCGCAAGCAAAGTCGAATTTGAACATGAGATGACGGTGATTCGCATCCATGAAGATCCGCGTGTCACCAAACCCTATACCGACGCGCAGTGGGAAAAGATTCTCACCCTCGGTAATAAAATCGACGCGGAACTGACCGCTGCCGACGTTCGCCTCACCATGGGCGGCGAGCCAACTTTCGTCTCGATTGACGACGTCGATGGCGACGAATGGAACACCGCCGCCACCGGCCCCGACAAACGCCGCCTCGCCGGAGATCTTCTCTGCCGCCTGCGCGATCGTTTCGCGCCCGGCGGTCTGCTGCATTTCGGCCAGGGCAAATGGTATCCCGGCGAATCGTTGCCCCGCTGGTCCTATACCTGTTACTGGCGTACGGACGGCTGCCCGCTCTGGCAAAATCCCGAATGGGTTGGTGAACCGGATCGCGATTATGGTTTCAATCTCAAACAGGCCGAGGCCTTCGCCGCCGAACTCACGAAGCGGCTGCGAATCGATGAAGAGTTCCTGATCACCGCCTACGAAGATCCGCTCGAATATCTTCATCTGGAACGCAAGCTGCCCATCAATGTCGATCCCATCGGCAACAAAATGGACGAGCCTGAAGCGCGTGAGCGTTTGCGACGCACGTTCGAGCGTGGCCTGAATGTTCCCACCGGTTTCGTCCTGCCGCTCCAGTACATGCGCCGCGCGAACGGTCTCGAATGGCAATCCGGCTTGTGGATGTTGCGCGCCCAACATCTGTATCTCATCCCCGGCGATTCGCCGATCGGTTTCCGTCTCCCCGTCGCCGCGCTGCCCTGGGAACCCGCCGAAGAGAAACAAAAAATCGAGCCCGTGGACCCAATGGCGCCACGCTCGCCGTTACCCGTCCCGCGCGCGGCTTATCAGGCAGGCCTCAAAAAGCCTCCGGCCAAACTTGCCGCCCAAACCCGCGGACCCATCGTCCGAACCGCCCTCGCCGTCGAAGCGCGCGAAGGCCGCCTCTACGTTTTTCTGCCACCAGTCGAAACCACCGAAGCGTACATCGAGCTCGTCGCCGCCATCGAAGATACCGCTGCGCGCCTCAAAATGCCCGTGCTGATCGAAGGCTACACGCCGCCGTCCGATCCGCGTCTGAAGCAGGTCCGCGTCACCCCGGATCCCGGCGTGATCGAAGTCAACACACAACCCGCTGCCAGTTGGACCGAACTTGTTGCCAACACCGTCGAGCTCTACGAGCAAGCGCGTCAAACGCGCCTCGGCACGGAAAAATTCATGCTCGATGGCCGCCACACCGGTACTGGCGGCGGCAATCATCTCGTCCTCGGCGGACCCACGCCCGCCGATAGTCCTTTCCTCCGCCGGCCCGATCTTCTGCGCAGCCTCCTCGGCTACTGGGTGAACCACCCCTCGCTCTCTTATCTGTTTTCCGGCGTCTTCATCGGTCCCACCAGCCAGGCCCCGCGCGTCGACGAAACGCGCCCCGATGCGATTTACGAACTCGAAATCGCCTTCAGCTTACTCGACAATTCAACCGGCGAATCGCTCCCCTGGCTGGTCGACCGCCTTTTCCGCGACTTACTCTCCGATGGCGCGGGCAACACCCATCGCGCCGAATTCTGCATCGACAAGCTCTACTCTCCCGATACATCAAGCGGCCGTCTCGGCCTGCTCGAACTGCGCGCCTTCGAAATGCCGCCCCATGCGCGCATGAGTCTCGCGCAGCAATTGCTGGTGCGCGCTTTCGTCGCCCGATTCTGGAAGTCTCCCTACACCGACGCGCCCATTCGCTGGGGCACGCGCCTCCATGATCGTTTCCTGCTCCCGTACCATGTCGAAAAGGATTTCGCGGGCATCGCAGAAGAATTGCGTGACGCCGGCTATCCCGTCGAAACCGAGTGGTTCGCCCCGCACATCGAATTTCGCTTCCCCGTCTACGGCCGCGTGAATTACGGCGGCATCGAAATCGAGCTCCGCCAGGCCATTGAACCCTGGTACGTCCTCGGCGAAGAACCCGGCGGTGGCGCGACGGCGCGTTTTGTCGATTCGTCCGTCGAGCGCATGCAGGTTCGCGTAACAGGTCTCATCGGCGAGCGCTATTGCGTCACCTGCAACGGCCGCCGTCTTCCGCTCGAATCCACCGGTACGCACGGCGATTACGTCTGCGGCGTCCGTTACCGCGCCTGGCAGCCGCCGCGTTGCCTGCATCCCACAATTCCCGTCCACACGCCCTTGGTTTTCGATCTTGTGGACCTGGCCGCCGGCCGCTCCATTGGCGGCTGCACCTATCACGTCGGCCATCCCGGCGGACGGAATTACGAGACCTTCGCGGTAAACTCAAACGAGGCGGAAGCACGGCGCAGAGCGCGTTTCCTCGCATTCGGACACACTCCCGGTGCGATGCCTGTGCCACCGCTCGAAGACAATCCTGAATTTCCGGCAACACTGGATTTGCGACGGAATGCCGTGCGACGCAATCCCGGCCGGAAGACTACCGGAAAAGGCTGAGACGATTTGCTGAAGAGTGCTCAAGTGAAACCAACGTCACCGGCTTCGGGAATCCACGACATGCTCCGGCAGTACGTCCCGCATGAGGGCCACTGGGACGAAGCCCTGCTTCCCTCCGGCTTTCCCCGGCGTCACTGGCGGCAGTTGTCCGTCGCGCTCGGCCGCATGGGCGCGCGTCAACTCACCAGGCACTGGCGCACCGGGCAGCAAATCATCCAGACCAACGGCGTCACTTACAACGTCTACGGAGACCCCCAGGGCAAAGAACGTCCCTGGCTGATGGACCCCATCCCGCTCCTCCTCGCCCAGAACGAGTGGGCGCAAATCGAGCGAGCCATCGCGCAGCGCGCCACACTGCTCAACCAGATGCTGGCGGATCTCTACGGCCCGCAAAAGCTCATCCACACCGGCCAGATTCCGGCAGCGATGTTGTTCGCCAATCCGAATTTCCTGCGCCCCTGCTTTAACCTGAAGCCTCCCCAGGGCGTCTACCTCCACACCTACGCCGTCGACCTCGCCCGCTCTCCCGATGGCAAGTGGTGGGTAATTGCCGATCGCACCCAGGCGCCCTCCGGCATGGGCTACACGCTCGAAAACCGGCTGGTGAGCGCTCGCACCCTGCCCTCCATTTTCAATATGTGCCAGGTGCGCCCGCTGAACCGTTTCTTTGAAGTGCAGCGCGAAGCCCTCCTGCGCCTCGCTCCGCAAACCAAAGTGAATTCGCGCCGCAGCCCGCGCGTCGTCCTCCTCACTCCGGGCCCGCACAACGAAACCTATTTCGAACATTCCTTCCTCGCGCGCCACTGGGGCTTCCCTCTCGTCGAAGGCGCCGATCTCATTGCGCGCGATAGCCAGGTCTTTCTCAAAACGCTTGCCGGCCTCGAACCCGTTGACCTCATCCTGCGCCGCGTCGACGACGGCTTCTGCGATCCCCTCGAACTTCGCGGCGAATCGCTCCTCGGCGTGCCGGGCCTGTTGCAGGCCGTTCGCGCCGGCAACGTAGTCGTCGCGAATGCGCTCGGCAGCGGCCTCATGGAAACCCCCGCCCACATGGCCTTCCTGCCGGGGCTGTGCAAAGATCTGCTCGGCGAAGAATTGCGCATGCCGTCCGTCGCCACCTGGTGGTGCGGCCAGGAACCAGCCCTCCGCTACGTGCTCGGTCATCTCGATGAAGTCGTCATCAAACCGGCCTTCCCGCGCTTCGGAGAGAAAGTGGTCTTCCCGGCCATGCTCGATAAAGCGGGACGCGCCGATCTCGCGCGCCGCATTCAGGCAAATCCCGGACGCTTTGTCGCGCAGGAACAGGTCGCGCTTTCCACCGCACCGGTTCGCACCGAATACGGCGTCGCGCCGCGCCACGTCGTAGTGCGCGTCTTTGCCGCGTGGGATGGTGAATCGTATTCCGTCCTGCCCGGCGGCCTCACGCGCGTTTCCACCGCCGATAAATCCCTCGTCGTTTCCATGCAACTCGGAGGCGGCAGCAAAGACACCTGGATCCTGGTTTCCGAAAAAGCCTCCGAAAAGGGCTCTGGAAACACACTCGACCCCGCCCAGCGCGCCGCAGCCCTCGGGACCGCCATCCCGCGCGGAGCCGGCGAACTTCCCAGCCGCGCCGCCGACAATCTCTTCTGGCTCGGCCGCTACACCGAGCGCGTCGAAGACAACGTCAGGCTGGTGCGCACCTTGCTACCAGGCTTATCCGGCGAGGCGGATTTCGGCCGCTCCGCCTCGCTCTCTACCGTCACGCAGTTGCTCTCGAATATGAATTATCTGGCGGAGGAATTTCCTTCTTCGTCGCTCGCCCAGCAACGCTGGCAGTTGCAGCGGCTCCTGACAGGGATGGTCTACAACCCTTCCCGAAGTACCGGCATCGGCTGGAATCTGAAACAGATCCGCCGTGTCGCCTGGCCCCTCAAGGAACGCCTCTCGCAGGACACATGGCGCGTTTTGCAGCAACTCGATCTGGAGTTTTCCGGCACCGCGTCGCCCGGCCAGTCCGATCAGACTTTCATCACGGAAATAAATCTTCTGGATCGCGCCATTGTCACGCTGTCCGCCTTCGCCGGCCTCCTGATGGAGAACACCACGCGCGGCTACGGCTGGCGCTTTCTCGAAATCGGACGCCGGCTGGAACGCGCGCTCCAAACCTCCAATCTGATCGATGCCGCCCTCGCGCGAACTGAGGTCAAAGAGGACAGCGGCGAAGCCGAATCCTGCATGGAAGTTCTCCTCCAGATTGCCGATAGCTCCATCACCTATCGCACCCGCCATCTCACCGAAGTTCGCGCCGACTACGTTCTCGAATTGCTCCTCGCCGATGAAGGCAATCCCCGCTCCGTCGCTTTCCAGCTGGTGGAATTGCTGGGGCACATCCAGCATCTGCCCGGACGCGAGACCGACGAAAGCGCGTCACCTGAGCACAGACTGATCTCGAAGGCGCTCGGTTCCATACGTCAGGCCTGGATGTCAGATCTCGCGAAGCGCGACGAAGAGGGCAAGCTCAGCGCGCTCGGCGAACTCATGCAGCAAGTCCGCGCAACGCTCTACGATTTTTCCGAAGCCCTGACGGCGCGCTATCTCAGCCACCTGGCGCAATCGCGTCTCCATTCATCGTAATGATCTACCGGACACTTCATACAACCAGATATCGTTACGACGCACCTGTCTCCCAGAGCATCAGCGAAGGGCGTCTGACCCCGCGCGCCTTCGCCGGACAGCGCGTTTTCGAAACCAACGTCACCGTCGATCCCGACTTCGCCAGGGTTTCTACGCGCGTCGGTTACTTCGGCAACACCGTGACCACAATCTCAGTTTTCGGCACGCACGACCGCTTCACCGTGACCGCCACCAGCGTGGTGGAAACGGGACTGGCGCCCGTTGGTGAAATCCCACTCGCAGCCTGGGAGCTCGTACGAAACGAACTCGCAGCACCAGGCGACGCAGACTACATTGCGGCGTCGGAATACATCTTCGAGTCGCCGTACGTGCCCTCAATAAACGCGGTCGCCGACTACGCGCGCCCCATATTTGCGCCGGGCCGGCCCCTGATCGAAAGCCTCCGCGAACTGAATCAACGCATCCACGGCGAGTTTCTCTACAAGCCGGAATCGACCTCGATCGAAGTGCCGCTTCAGGAAGTGATGGATAAGCGTCACGGCGTCTGTCAGGATTTCGCGCACGTGATGATCGGCGCGGTGCGCAGCGTCGGCCTCGCCGCGCGCTACGTAAGCGGCTATCTGCGCAGTGGCGCGGACATGCAGGGCTCGGAGGCATCGCACGCCTGGGTTTCGGTATACGTGCCCGGCGCGGGCTGGCTGGATTTCGACCCCACCAACAACGTAATGCCCACCGATGGCCACGTCACCATAGGCTGGGGCCGCGACTTCGGCGATATCACCCCGCTCAAAGGCATCGCCCTCGGCGGCGGCGGCCAGAAGGTAGAAGTGGAAGTCCGCGTCACTCCGCTGGATTCTATATGTCCACCAGCCCCAAACTAATTGCAATCGCCGGACCCACCCTGCGCATCACCTCCGGACTGGCTTTGCCGACGCGTTTGATGAGGCGTGGCCGATCCACCGAACGAATCCGGTTCAGCCTTCGCGGAAGGCTTCTTCCTCCAAAGGAAACCATTCCTCGGCAATAGCCATGTCCCTTTTGGCATTGGCCAGAGCACCGGCTTTGAGCCGCTCGGCCAGATCGCTTCCGCCGATGCTGGAGACGTGGGGCATCACGGCATCGGAAATCACAGGGCTGCGGTTGCCCCTGTACGTGACGCGATCCAGCACCTCGCCAGTTTCCTCAGGCAGGATGACATTGATTCTGATAGACACATGATCCAACAAACGAAACACGTGAACGGTATGCACCCCAAATGCGTCTCGCCCCCACCACGCCCCCCGGACCCGTAACGCTATCATATAAATATCCAAAAAGTGGCAATATCCAGCAAAAAACGGGTCCTGATTTTCATCCCTGCCTACCACGCCGAGACGACAATCGCCAGCGTCCTGCGCCGCATTCCCGCCAGCCTTCAGGACATTTACGACGTCGATGTCCTCATCATCGACGATTCCTCGCGCGACCTCACGTTCGCGAAAAGCCACGAAGCCGCCCGCCAGGCCGGCATTCCCTTCGACGTCCGCGTGCTCTTCAACCCCGTCAATCAGGGCTACGGCGGCAATCAGAAAATCGGCTACCGCTACGCCATCGAGAGCGGCTATGACTACGTCGCGCTGCTCCACGGCGACGGCCAGTACGCGCCCGAATGCCTCCCCGATCTTCTCGGCGCTTTCAACGAAGGCAATCCCGCCGCCGTCTATGGCTCGCGCATGCTGACTCCCTCCGGAGCCCTCCGTGGCGGCATGCCGTTCTACAAATTCGCGGGTAACAAGATCCTCACCTGGACCCAGAATCGCCTGCTGCGCTCACATCTCAGCGAATTCCACTCCGGCTACAGGCTTTATTCCGTGGACGCCCTGCGCACCGTTCCCTTCGAGCGCAATTCGAACGACTTCCATTTCGATACCGAAATCATCATTCAGCTGATGTTTTTCGCCAGGCGCGAAATTCGCGAACTGCCGATCCCGACCTACTACGGCGACGAAATCTGCCGCGTCAACGGCATGAGCTACGCGCTCAACGTCATCCTGTCCACCGTGAAAGCCCGCCTCCAGGAACTGGGCATTTTCTACGATCGCCGCTACGACTGCGCTCCGGTCACCCTCGAACACTACACCCCGAAGTTCGATTACCCCAGCACCCACACTTTCGCCCTCAACCTCATTCCGGAGCATTCGCGCGTGCTCGATATCGGCTGTGCCGGTGGCTACATGGGCGCCGCGCTGAAACAACGCAAGGGCTGCTATGTCACGGGTATCGACGCCTTCCCCCTCGAAGACGTGAGCCTGGACGAATTCTATCTGCGCGACCTCAACGAAGGTCTCGACGGTCTTCCGGTCGCCAATCAGGACATCGTTCTCATGCTCGATGTCATCGAGCACCTCGCCTCGCCCGAGCGCTTCCTCGATCAGTTGCACGAAAGTCTTTCGAGCAAGCCCGGCATTCCGGTCATCATCAGCACGGCGAATATTGGTTTCATCATTCCCCGCCTGATGCTGCTGATCGGCCAGTTCAACTACGGCAAACGCGGCATTCTCGACGTCACGCACACGCGCCTGTTCACCTTCTCTTCCTTCCGCCGTTGCCTCGAACAGTGCGGCTTCGATGTCGTCGAAATGAGGGCCGTGCCCGGACCGTTTCCGCTCGCGCTGGGCGATACCGGGTTCAGCCGGTTCCTCCTTCGCGTGGACCAGGCGCTCATGCACATATCGCGCGGCCTGTTCGGCTACCAGATTTTCGCCCGCATCAAGCCGCGTCCCACGGTCGCCTACCTCCTCGAAGCCGCTCATCAGGAATCGGACCGCAAAGCGCGCGAGCTGGAAGCCGTCTCGTAGCTTTGTGTTGCCGCGCCGCTGGCAAGTCGCCATCCTCTCCGCGGCTGCATTTGCTTTTCTCTCCAAAATCCTCCTCGCGCTGAATACCTGGGGCACCAACGATGTCTACGCCTGGGAGCGTTTCGCCCACTGGTCCGCGTTGTTCGGCTCCCGCCTCTACACCATCGATCCGGCCTTCAATCATCCGCCCTCAATGATCCACGTCCTGGCCGCGATGACTTGGCTTGCGAAGACCACTGGCATCTTCTTCCCCTTCTGGCTGCGTCTCCCGGCCATCCTCGCCGATGCCGCCAGCCTCTGGGTCGTCTTCAGAATTTTCGCCGCCCGCCTCGACGAACCAGCCGTCCGCTGGGGCCTGTTCCTCATGGCCATCTCCCCGGCGCTGATTCTGGTCTCCGGCTTCCACGGCAACACAGACCCGGTCGTGATGTTCTTCGTTTTACTCGCGGTCTGCCAGACCCGGGAATCGGCGCGCGACTGGGCTTCCGGCGCAGCATTCGGCGCGGCGATGTGCATCAAGATCCTGCCCCTGATCGTCCTGCCTGCTCTGTTTTTCGCGCGCCCTGGCCTCCGCCGCCGCGCGATCTTTCTCGCTTCCGCCGCCGCAGTGATGGTCGTCTGCTGGTCGCCGTATCTTTTCCGCGACCCCGTTGCCATCTTCCATCAGGTGCTCGGCTACCAGAGCATCTACGGACACTGGGGTCTGAGTTGGCTTGTGTGCCATCTCACTTTCTTCCGCGATTCATGGCACGATGCATTTCAGAATTACGGTTCCTGGGTCGTGCTCGCGGTGATCGCCACCGCGGCCTTCATCGTCAACCGACGGCCCGAAAAACCGTCTGTCTACGCGCAGACCGGCGCTGCCCTGTTCTTATTTCTCGCGGCCGCCAGTGGCTTCGGCGTGCAATACCTGGCATGGCTCGTGCCCTGGACGGTCGGTCTCGAAATCATCCCCGTCGCATTCTTCACCGCGGCCAGCGGCGCGTTCCTGCTTGCGGTATACAATTTCTGGTCCGGAGGCTTTCCCTGGTACCTCGCCGACAGCAATTACGTCGGCGATTTCACCCCTCATCTCGATTACCTGCTCACCGTCTGCTGGCTCTCCGTCATCGCACTCGTGTGGTCGGCATATAAACAGATGTCGCGGCAAAACCTGCCATTCCCCACTCTCCGCACGCGAATTCTATGGTCGGCGCTGGCTATTCCGATCCTCGCCTACCCCTTGTGGAACCAGGTTGTCCGCGTCGATGCGCGTACTTATCCGCCATCGACCGACCACACCGCGCTTCAAACCATCCACGCGCATGAATACGCCATGCTCTCGCAGAAATACGACGCCCTGGGTCGCGACAAGGAAGCGGTCGTCGCCGCCCGCACCGGCGTGGCGCTCGACCCCACGCTGCTCGAAGCCTGGAACAATCTGACGCGCGCCTGCATTCAGCTCGGAAGGTGGGACGAAGCGCTCAACGCAGCCGACAACGCAGCCCGCATCGCCCCCGACGACGAAACCGCGAACGCGAACCTCGCCGAACTCCAGAGCCATAGATAGCTGTGACGGACGGCATACGCCACTCTGCAGCATCACGATCCCTGCGGATTGAACTACCGGGCACCGGGTTAGTGAGCGGGCAGGATGGAACTCCTCAGCGAGTTACGCACTTGGCGAAGGCCAGATATTTAGAGCCTTATCGAACAGGTCTTGCCCTCGTTTTGAGATCGCGTTGTCATCCCATTCAGCCACGTCGTGTAGTTGCTGATTGATCGGCAATAAAGAAAACTTCAGCAACTCGGGACGTTTAACAATCCGCCGCCAAGGCCGAATCAGCTTTCGTACCCATAAAAAACTCCGCTATCTGTTCATAAAAATAGAGATACGCCTCGATCATCCGGGGACGGGGATCGTCGGAACGAGCCCATTTCTGACGAACCAAAGGATGTCTCTTTTCAAGTTCAACTTTGGACCCGGACAACAAAACATCTTTGAACTGTTCGCGATCAGCCTGTGTGGGCCAAACCTTGAACTTCTCACGTTCAGGATCCGCCATCATACCTTTATTTAGCGTGAAGGCATCGCACTCTCGCGCATGATCCTCGCAATTTTCTTTGCGACAAAAATCGCGAAACGCGGCCAGAAAAATCTGTAAGGTCGTCAATCGCTGCTGCCCGTCAATAACCTGCCGCTTCTCGACGTGAGTTGTTGGCACCTGTTTCTGATCGACGCCAATTCGTCGGATTCATTGTATATTCCCCCGATCGCGATACTCTGCCCCCTGTAGCGGTCTAACTAACATCCGAACCGGACCAGTGCCGGAAAAACCGGGGACTTCTCCCGATCTACCAAACTTTCTGACGGCGGCGGGGTTCACGCTTAGATCGAGCAAATGAAACATGCTCCATTTGTTATTGTTGTTTGATGCTGCCCGAGCTTAACGACCAGGGAGAGTTACCCCCTGGTGTGCATATGGCGGATTGGCAAGAGTTCCAGGCCCGATTCGGTGGTTCTTCGCCGCGGCGTATATGGCTAACAGGGCGTCTTCGGGGACTTCTGGAACTGGCTGCTCATGGCGGAAAACTGCAACGAGTCTTTATCTGGGGCAGCTTTGTCACCGCGAAGCCAGCTCCCAGGGACCTCGATATTCTCCTGGTCATGGCGGAAGATTTTGAAGCCGACAGAGTTTCCGCCGCCGCTCAGGCAGTTTTTGATTCTGCACGCGCCAGGCTGCTGTTCGAGTCCGACGTCTTCTGGGCGCGAGTTTCCATCGGCGAGGAGTTGCTCGACCTTTGGCTCGACACATACCAGACTTCCAGAAGCTTCCGAAAACGCGGTATTGTGGAACTGGAGCTCCCGTGATTCAAACCGACGACCAAATGCTCATCGCACAGCAAAACATCGCCAATCTTCGGAAAATTCTCCTCGGGGCGCGCAAGGTTCATTCGCAGCCGGACTACGCGCGAATGGCGGAGCCAATCCTCCTCGAAGTCCAGCAACGCGAACAGCAGATCCTCGAATATCTGACCCGAGACCTGGAACAGCCGCTGGCGAGCTAGCCCACTGAATAAGCGCATCTACTGATTCCGCTCATCCACCAGCATCTTAATCGACAGATCCACCGTCTCGTCGCGCACAAAATAACGCTGAAACCGCAGATAATCCGCCACTGCGCCACCCAGTACAATCGCAATCGCGACCACCGCGAACGGCCGACGATCCGCCACATCCAGCCAGGCCCAACCCGCCGAAATCAGGTACCAGCAGCCCACCCCGGCCAGCAGGCAAACCGGTCCGAACGTGTTTCCCAGATAGCGCAGATTGATCCAGTGGGGCATCGACATCGCAATCGCAATGAACGCGACGCTAAAACAAACCAGAAATACCAAGGCGCTTTCGCGCTTCTTCCACACCACCGCGCCCACCCCCGCCAGACCGAGCAGCGACGTCACCGGCGCGATAATCCAGAACGCCAGCAACAGCATCCAGGGCGGTCCCGAAGCGTATTCCAGCGCGTACTCGTTCGTCGCGTTCACCCCGGGAATCCCCATCACGATCCCCACGTAATCGCCCAGACTTCCCACCTGCCCCGCCAGCCACCACAAACTCGCACCCATCCCCACCGCCGTTGCCGCCACCAGAATAGCCGCGTTCGTCCACAGCCGCCGCCTCACCAGCACCCACAGGATCCAGAGCGCGCACAATCCATATGGAACCGGCATCGATTCCTTCACCAGCAGGCTCAAGCTCCCCACCAGCGCGAAAAGCAAATACCAGACGCGGCGCTGCGGGTTCCGCGTGATCTCGCAAACGAACCAGATCAGCAAAAGCCCGGCCAGTTCCACCATCGCGTCGGTCCAGGTGCGGCGCGCAATCGCCAGATCGGCAGGCAGGACGGCAAAAAACAGCATCCCCGCGAGCGCGGCCCACGGCGGCAGAAAACGAATCCCGATCAGCGCCAGCACCACAAGCGATCCCAGACTCGCCGCGCACGATATCCTCGCGCCCACGCTTTCGTCATACTTTCCCGTCCATCGCATCAGATCCGCCACCAGCCGGATCATCCCGACGCGCGTCGGCGGCGGATAAAGCCTGGTATCCGCGTCGGACTTGTACTCTGCGATCAGTGACCTCATTCCCGCCGGCCCCGAGTCGATCCACGTCTTCGCCTGATACGTGTAGACCTTCTCGTCCGGCGTGCGGGACTGCACATTCCCGAGATTGAACAGCCGCAATCCCGCCGCAACGCAGACCAGAACAATCATGAGAATCATGTTGCGGGACATAGGTGAGATTCCTTACCAGAATACAAGCGCGCACACAAATGGCTGGAGGACAATAGTGCAGACGAGATGAACGACATCGCCCAGCCCGCTGCGGCACCGCTCCGGCAGACGCTCGCGTCCACCCGCACGCATCTCGTGCTGCTGCGATTCGGCCTGGTCTCCCTCTCCAGTTCGGTCGTAGATAATGTTGTCTTTTACCTTGTATTTCATGCGACAGGCGTCATCGCGGGAGCGCAGATCATCGCCCGCATAGCCTCCGTTTCCTTCAACTATCGTTTCGTGCGGCGCATCGTATTCTTCTCCGATCGCGGCCACCACGTCCTTCTGCCGCGCTATCTCCTGCTCGTCGGCGTCAATACCCTGATCTCCTACGTGGGCATCCGCCTGCTCTCAGCTTCCACATCGCTGAGTGTCATCCAATCGAAAATCCTGACCGAAACGCTGCTGTTTGCCGCCAATTTCGCCATCCAGCGCACGTACATCTTCACCCGCCGCACCTCCCAACTCTGACTCTCATGCGCGTTCCGAGCCGCCAGGTCCTATTGCCGCTTTTCGCCGTCCTCGGGCTGGTGACCGTCACCTACGCCAATCACTTCCACAACGGCTTCCACTTCGACGATTTCCATACCGTCACAACGAATCCCTATATCCGCGACCTGCGCAACATCCCGCTCATCTTTACCGATGCCGACACGTTCAGTACGCTGCCCGCGAACCGCGGCTGGCGGCCTCTCGTCACCACATCGCTCGCCATCGACTACTTCATCGCGAAGGGGCTCAAGCCCGGCTACTTTCAGACATCCGACTTCTGCTGGTTTCTCGTCCAGCTTTGCCTGATGTTCGCGCTGTTCCGCCATGTTCTCGATTTCGCGAGGCCGGATCCAGCCAATCGCTGGATCGCCCTGTTCGCCACCGCGCTTTACGGAGTGCAACCCGCCATCGCCGAAACCGTGAACTACATCATCCAGCGCGGCGATATCTACTCCACGCTGGCCGTAATCGCGGGCTTACTGATCTACATACGCTGGCCGGATCGCCGCCATCAGGGCCTCTATCTGATCCCCGTGTTCCTCGGGCTTTTAAGCAAGCCGCCCGCGCTGGTTTTTCCCGCGATCCTCTTCGTCTACCTGCTTCTGTTTGAGGACGTCCGGCCCATCCGCGCTCTCGCGCGCTGCCTGCCCGCTCTGCTGCTTTCGATCGGGATGGGCGCGCTCGCCAGCGCGATGACCCCGAAGAGTTACGACCCCGGTGCGTGGCCCGCGCACGACTACCGCATCACGCAGCCGCTCGTCGCCCTGCGCTATTTCCGCAACTTCTTCCTGCCCCTGCACCTTTCCGCCGATACGGACCACATCGCCGAAACCAGCATCTGGCACGGCTACGCGTGGCTGGGCGTTCTCTTTGTCCTCGCGATCGTCGCCATCGCCATTTACTGTGGACGCCGCCGCCCGCTTCGGCCCATAGCCTTCGGAATCTACTGGTACATCCTCGCGCTGCTGCCGACCTCCATCTTCCCCCTCGCCGAAATCGAGAATGACCACCGCATGTACTTCCCCTTCGTCGGGCTGGTCCTGAGCCTCGTCTACGCCGCGGCATTGCTATTCCAGCCCGGCAAATCGAAGCGCGGACGCATCGAACTTGCGGTAGCCTGCGGCCTCGTCCTCGCAGTCGCGGCGCACGGCACATGGCTGCGCAACATCGTCTGGCTCAACGAGGAGACTCTCTGGTACGATGTGACTCTCAAGAGCCCGCAAAACGGCCGCGGCCTCATGAACTACGGCCTCACCCAGATGGAAAAGGGTGACTACGTCCGCGCCCTCAGCTACTTCACGCGCGCCGTTGAGTTCAGCCCGGATTACTACGTCCTCGAAATCAACCTCGGCATCGCCAACGGAGCCCTGAACAACGATGCGGAAGCCGAACGCCACTTCGCGCGCTCCATCGAACTGGCGCCACAGGACGCGCAGGCCCTCTATTTTTACGCCTCCTGGCTGCGCGATCGCGGCCGCTCCAGCGAGGCCATACAGAATCTCAATGCCGATATCCAGTACAATCCGGCCTATCTGGATGCGCGTTACCTGTTGATGTGGGTTTATCACGATCTAGGCGATACCGCCGGCATCGAACGAACCGCGCGGGATCTGCTCGCCCAGTTCCCGACCGATGCCGTGGCCCAAGCCTGGCTTGCCGGTAAACCACCCGCCGAATGATGCTTCCGATGTCGCGCCAAACCCGAATTGCCATCGCGATCTCTCTGCTGATCTTCGCGCTGAACGCCTGGATCTGCCGCGAGCTTTTCACTGCGGACTTCGTCAATAATCTCCTTTCGAACGAAGGCGTCTTCGCCGCGATTGGGCGCTTTTTCCGTGAACACCCCTTCGACCATCGCTGGTTCCCGTGGTTCAACGTCGGCATGCCCACCGAGTATGCCTATCAACCGCTGCTGCCCGCACTCGCGGCCGTCACGGGCGCGATCACCGGATGGCCGGCGGCGCGCGCGCTGCACGCTGTATTCGCATTTGCATACTGCTGCGGTCCCGTCACGCTGTTCTGGCTGGCGTGGGAGTGGTCGGAATCGATCACGCTCAGCCTCTCCGCCGCGCTCGCCTTCTCGCTGACCTCTCCGGCGGAACTCCTGATCCGGGAATTGCGCATCGGCTCGGACGCCCACTGGGGTGCATTGCGTCTCAACAACCTCGTCTTTTACGGTGAAGCACCGCACAACGTCGCGCTGGCCATGCTTCCCCTTGCTCTGTTATTTCTGCATCGAGCCATCGTTCGCGGCGGTGCCTGGAATTATCTGCTCGCGGGCGCGATATCGGGAGCTGTCGTTCTGACGAACGCCTTCGGCGCACTCGGCCTGGCGCTCGGCGCGCTCTCGATGGTGCTCACGCTCGAACGAGGCCTGCAAACGGTGCTCGTCATTGGCGTCTGTTCGTACTGCTGGGTGTCGCCCTGGCTACCTCCCTCTCTCATTGCCTGGATCCGCCGCGGCGCCTGGTCCGCGGAAGGGTTCTTCGAGGCCGATACACGCGCCCATATCGCGATCCCCTCGGCTATCGCGGTCTTCGCGCTGATCTGGTTCCTCACTCGCCGCCTGAAGTCTTCATTTGAGCGCTTCGCCTGCCTGTTTGGCCTCTGGATGTGCGCGATTCCGCTGGGCTATTTCTGGTTTGACCATCTGACCATCGTGCCGCAGGCGAACCGGTACCAGCTCGAACTGGAACTGGCGCTTTGCATGTTGTTCGGCTGCGCTTTCCGCTGGCTTTGGAAACATTTGCCGTCTGATCTTGCGCAGGGCAGTCGCATCGCGCTGGTCGTCGTCGTAGCCGCCGTGTCGATTCGCCAGGCCTGGGTCTTCCGGCAATTTGCCGGCGTCCTTGTTAAACCGATCGACATCACGAAGACCATCGAATATAAAGTCTCCACCTGGGTCAATCGCAGTCTGCCGGGCCAGAGGCTGCTGCTGGCGGGCGATACGGAATACGTATTCAATCTCTTTTCGGACAACCCGCAATTGAGCGCGGGGCACGATCCCACTGCGCCGAACTGGATGCAACGCGTAGCGGTTTTCATCATCCAGACGGGGCTGAACGCGGGCGATCACGACGCCGAGTACTCCGTTTTCTGGCTCAAAGCCTATGGCAATCAGGCGATCTACGTCCCCGGGCCGAACAGCCGCGAGCACTATCATCCGGTGGTACACCCACATAAATTCGATGGCCTCCTGCCCGTCCTCTGGCACGATGAAGACGACACGATTTACCGCGTTCCGCAACGCTCGCAGTCGATGGCGCATGTGATTCCGAAAGACGCGGTCGTGACCCGACAGCCGATTCACGGTCTCGATCTCGACCCTGCCCGCGCGTACGTGGCGGCCCTCGACGACGTCGCGCTTCCTCTGGCGGAACTGGCGTGGACATCGCCTTCGCAGGCCGTGATCCGGACCTCGATGAATCGCGGGCAGGTGATTTCGGTGCAGGAAACGTGGATGCCGGGATGGCGCGCGCGCGTCGCCGGACGCGGAGTCCCGGTTCATGGCGACAAACTCGGCCTCATCGTGATCGAGCCAGGTTGCGACGGCGTGTGCCAGGTGGACCTGTCTTTCGGCGTAACGCGGGAAGGCTGGATTTGCCGCGTTCTGAGCGTATCCGTAACGCTTCTGGCGCTGATCCCGCTTTTTGTGAAGAAACGTCCGTCGAAAGGCCGCTCGCTCACATAAACTACCCTCTCGGTATGAGAAACTGACACCTGGATGCCCAATTGGTCCGTGAAGCGCATTGCAGGCTATGCCGCACCGTTGATGGCCATCCCGCTGACGATCGCGATTTCCGTTTTCGCCCAGCCCGCATTCAACGCCTCACCCCCTCTGACGCCACCGGCGCATGAAACGTTCGACTATTCGATCGAATGGCGTCTGATCACCGCCGGGAAGGCCCATTTGGAATGGAACGCTTCGCCCACCGCAGGCCTCGACGCAGGCAATGTGAAGCTTCACGTGGAATCGGCCGGAATCGTTTCGCGCCTGTTTCTGGTCAACGACGATTATTCCGCCTCACTCAGCCCTGGCTACTGCGCCCAAAGCAGTCTCATCGAAGCGCAGGAGGGTGGCCGCCACAAAGAGACCCGCGTCACCTACGATGTCGCCGCTCACAAGGCGAGCTATCTCGAAAAAGACTTCAATAAGAACGCGACGGTCACCCAGGAAGTTACGATTCCCGGCTGCGTCCACGATCTGATTGGCGGGCTGATCGCGCTCAGATTCCTTCATCTCGATCCGGGCAAGACCGCGCAGATTCCGGTCAGCGATGGCAAGAAATTCGTGATGGCGAAGGTGGAATCTCAGCGGCGCGAACCGTTGAAAACGGAATTCGGCACCGTCAACACGGTTATGTATGAAATCTACCTGTTCGACAACGTGCTGTTCCGCCGCTCGGGTCACTTGCATGTCTGGATCACGGACGACGACCGCCGTCTGCCGGTTCAGCTACAGGTCCGGCTCCAGTTCGCGATCGGCACGATTACGTTCCGCATGGAGAAGCCACCCGCCGCCGAGCCCGTTTCCGGTGGAAAATAGAAATATGCGCCGCACCCTGATTCCTTCGGTCGTTTCCGGAATTGCCCTGCTTGTGTTCGCGGTTTTCGCGCCGGCCCAGGCTCCGCCGAACGCGCTCCTCAGCCAGCCGGAAACGCAGTTGACTGCAACCCGCATCGTGCAATTGATGGAATCGACTGCGACGGCAGTTCCCGGTCTTGTACACGCGAGCGAGCCGCTCCGCCAGAACACGCAGGCGACCGCGACAGCGCTGGGCAAAACGCTTCGCGATACGACGCTGACGCTGCAACTGATCAATGACATCAAGGCTTACCTCGCGATTGCCGATTCGTTGCCGCGCCCGGATTTCTTTCCGCCCGCGGCTTCGCAGCAGTTTCTGGAACTGCGGGACGAACAGCAAAGGCTGGATCGTCATTTTCAGGCGCTGCTGATTCGTGTACAGCTCGATGCGCATGCGAACGATTCCGATCCCAACGATCTGAAGCGCTACGCCGCCGCGAACTCGAAGTCGCTGGCTCCCACGCAATCGTCGCCCCGGTATGTTTTTCTCGGCGATTCCGCCACCGATCTCTGGCGGCTGAACGAGTACTTCACGGGCAAGGACTTCGTGAATCGCGGTATTGCCGGGCAGACGACGAACCAGATCCTGGCCCGGTTCCTCGCCGACGTTGTCGCGCTGCGGCCAACGGCGGTAATTGTGCTCGCCGGTTCGAACGACATCGCACTGGGGATGACGCCGTCGGCGATCGCGGATAACCTGGTGATGATGGGCGACGTCGCGAAGGCGCATTCGGTTCAGCCCATCTTCGCTTCTCTCCTGCCGGCCAGCGGCGAGGCCGCGAAAACCCGCACGCCGGAGGCGATCCAGAAGGTGAATGGCTGGATTCGCGACTACTGCATTCGCGAGAATTTCATCTACCTCGACTACTACACGGCGATGGCGGATGCGAAAGGGATAATGAAGGCCGACCTTTCCGACGACGGCCTGAACCCGAACGCTCGGGGTTATCGCGTTATGTCTCCGCTGCTGCTGGATGGCATTGAACGGCTCCGCGATATGATGGCCGCCGCGGAAGATCCCACGAAACCGAAGCATCGGTTTCCGCTCATTGCCAAATGAGCACTCTGCCCGTGTTCTTCGCGGCGATGTTCCTGCTGAATATTACGCCGGGGCCGGATATGCTTTATGTGCTGGCGCGGGCGACGGGACAGGGTCGCGCGGCTGGTCTGGTCTCGGCGCTCGGAGTTGGTACGGGCGGATTCTTTCATATCTTCGCGGTAGCGTTTGGGCTGGCAGGCTTGCTCCGCACCGTGCCGGTCGCATACAGCGCCCTGCGGTATGCGGGGGCGGCTTACCTGATCTATCTCGGCATCCGCACTTTACTTGCGCGCAACACGGGAGGCGGGAGCGTCGCAACCGAACGGGCTGCCCTGTCGCGCGTTTTCGCGCAAGGCGTGATTACGAATGTGCTGAACCCCAAGGTTGCGTTGTTTTTTCTGGCGTTTCTGCCGCAGTTCATCAATCCGAATGGCAACGCGTTCGCGCAGACTGTCAAACTCGGGCTGATCTTCGATTTTTCCGGCACCGTGGTCAATGTGACGGTGGCTCTTGCAGCCAGCAGCGTCGGCGATGCTTTGCGTAAACGAATCGGCAGCGCGCCGTTGTTCCGCTGGCTGACTGGCGGCGTCTTCATCGGCTTAGGGTTGCGGTTGGCGCGACGTGACGCCTGACCTCCACGCAGTGCTCCGCAAGTACTGGGGCTACGATGAGTTCCGGCCTTTGCAGAACCGCATCGTCGAAAGCCTCATTGGCGGTAACGATACCTGCGTCGTAATGCCAACCGGCGGAGGCAAGTCGCTCTGCTATCAACTGCCGGCCGTGGTATCAGGGCGCACCGCGCTGGTGGTTTCGCCGCTGATTGCGCTGATGCAGGATCAGGCGGCGCAACTCGAACAAATGGGTATTCCCGCCGCCGCTTTGAACAGCCAGATTTCGTGGCCCGAACAGCAAAACATCATGCGCCGGGCGGTGAAGGGCGAATACCGGCTACTCTATGTCTCGCCGGAACGGATTCTCCGGGAAGAGTTCATTGAGTTTCTGGGTCGCGTTCCACTGGCGTTTTTCGCGATCGATGAAGCCCACTGCATCTCCGAATGGGGCCATGAGTTCCGGCCCGAATACCGCCAATTGCGGCGCCTGCGGGAACTGTTTCCCGATCAGCCTATCGCCGCGTTCACCGCCAGCGCGACGAAACGCGTCCGGCACGATATTCTGCGGCAGCTCAGCCTCCGCGATCCGCATAAGTACATCGCGAGTTTCCACCGGCCCAATCTGAGCTATCTGGTTCGCGCCTGCGGCGACGGCAAAATGCAGGAGCGTCTGCTGCTGGCGGCTATCGAAGCCTACGCGGGGGCCACGATGATCATCTATGCGCCGACGATTGCCCGCGTGGAAGAGACGGTGGAGTTCCTGGGGAAACACGGGGTTGAGGCGGTGCCGTACCACGGAAAGATGGAGACGGACGACCGGTCTCAGAATCAGGAGCGCTGGATGTCGGACGAAGTGCGCGTGTTGGTGGGCACCATTGCGTTCGGGCTGGGAATTAACAAACCCGGCGTGCGCGCGGTGATTCATCTGGCGCTGCCGAAATCCATCGAGCAGTATTACCAGGAAGCAGGACGGGCCGGCCGCGACGGTGCTCCGGCCGATTGCGTGTTGTTGTGGCAGATGCGCGATGCAGGGCTGCTGGCGTACTTCAATCAGAAGATCGCGGATGGGCCGGAGCGGCAGCGCGCGTGGGATTCCTATCATGCGATCCGTCATTTCGCGGAATCGGGAGAGTGCCGCCATCGGCAGATCTGCCTGCATTTCGGCGAGACGCCGAAGTGGGAAAAATGCAACGCCTGCGATGTCTGCGCGGCGGAGCCTGAGTGGATGCTGACGCCGTTATTGCCACGCGCGAGTAAAATGCCGCGTGCCGAATCGCCTCGTCCGCGGCGGGCGGCTTCGGGGATTCCGGAATCGGCGCTCCAACAGCACATGCGGGAATGGCGGCGGGCGTTTGCGAAACAGCGCGGGGTGCCAGCGTTCATGATCCTGACCGATGCGAGCCTCGCCGACCTGTGCGCGAAGGAACCGTCGACGTTCGAGGAACTGCTGGAAGTGACGGGAATTGGCGAGCGGAAGGCGCAATCGTTCGGAAAAGCGATATTAATTGCGTTACATGAGTTCGCTACGCGCTGATGCAAAATGCGGTAGCATTGTTAAAGGTATTGATCGATGAAACGACTTTTCGCCACATTGTTGGTTTGCGGGTTCCTCGGTGCGTCGGTGGCTTCCGCGGCCGCGCCGGTGAAGCACCCGAAGGTGCATCCCAGTAAGGCGGCGAAAAAGCAAGCGGCGAAGTTCAAGAAGCAGAACGCCAAGGCCCGAAAACAGGCGAAGCAGCGGGCCAAGACGCAGAAGGCCGCTTAGTTTTCGTTGCAGTTTCGTTCACGTTGCATCCCTTGCAGGTTAGCGGCGGCAGGATGCCATCCTGCCCTACATTCAGTTGAGAACCTCACGCCCCGAGTGGCGGGGCACCCCAGCGGATGAAAATGGCGGCCCGGTCCGCCGCCCGGCGTCCGCGCGGAATGGACACACTTCGGGCACGCCCGCGAATGCCGGTCAATATTCGGTTGTCAAACTCGCATGACTTGGGGGTCACCCACGGGCATGAAAATGGAAACCGGCCTCTGAGAGAAGGCGTAGGATAAGGCTGTGCGACGAGCGGAGGCCGAGATTCTTATTGGTGGGAAAACCCCGATTGTCAAACTGGTC